>Ga0209182_10000419_pt1 | contig 11403 bp, 7 predicted proteins | sample LakBais05cmmetaG_FD_185474 | JGI IMG/M metagenome (GOLD analysis project Ga0209182, IMG submission 185474) | Lake sediment microbial communities from Lake Baikal, Russia to study Microbial Dark Matter (Phase II) - Lake Baikal sediment 0-5 cm... | ecosystem: Environmental > Aquatic > Freshwater >...
CAATAACTCGCTGGCAAAGACGGAGGCCCACGATAACGGCTTCGACGAGGCAATCATGCTCACTCCGGACGGACATGTCTCGGAGGGCAGCGGCGAGAATATCTTCCTGGTCATCGATGGCCAGCTCATAACACCGTCCGTCGACCAGAGCATTCTCATCGGCATCACCCGCGATACAGTCATCAAGCTGGCGAAAAATGAGCTGGGCATCGAGGTCATGGAGAGAGCTGTCGACCGCGGCGAGCTTTACATGGCGGAGGAGTGCTTCCTCACCGGCACCGCCGCCCACATCACGCCAGTCTCGGAAATCGACCACCGCCTCGTGGGCAATGGTAAAATCGGGCCATTAACCCAGAAACTGCAGAAAATCTACTTCGACGTCATCAAGGGGAACAACCCGAAGTACCTCGATTGGTGCTGGCCGGTCTACAAGAAGTAGCTATTTCTTGCTGGTCTTGCTGGCGCCCGGCCTGGGGTGGAGCGATTTCAGCAGGCAGAGAATCTGGCTCATCTGCTCCAGAGCGGTGGTCAGATTGTAGGCTTCATCCAGCAGTTGGCCGACGGCAAAACTGCCGTGCCCGTGCACCATGATAATCCGGTTCTCGGCCAACGCCTCGGCAATGACGTCCGCCAGCCCACCCGGCTTAACCGCCATGTGCCACCCCACCACCGGTATCTTGCCGATTTGCGAAATCTCCTCGGCGCCGGTCGGCTCAATCTCATGGTCCGTCAGTGAGAGAGCGATGGCGTGAGGCGGGTGCGCGTGGACGATTGCCTGCGCCTGGGTCGCCTTATAGATGGCGCGGTGAACGGGGAGCTCAATCGAGGCCAGCGGCGTGGTGCGGCTGTTCCGCTCAATGCCGGTTTCAATCAGGTCGTTTTCCTGGAGCGAGCTGAGGAGGCAGCCGCGGCGGGTAATAAAAATGCGGTCGCCGAGTCGGATGCTCAGGTTCCCGCTGTTTGAAGATACCAGCCCCCGGGTAAAGAGGTCACGCCCCACCGATTGAAATTGCGCTAAAATCATAGCTCGCTTCTATTAAGCTATTGGCAGCCGACCCGATTTGTCAAACTCACAGTCGATATACTTTATAATTTCCGCTCAACAGAAATCAAGTCAAGTCTAGACTACCGCCAGAAATAAATCAAATCAAGGCTAATATCTCAGGGAATAGAATCCCCTTATGTCATTGCGAGCGTCCGGACTGTCACTCTGAAGCACATTTCCTGAGATTGCCACGTCCCCATTCTATCGGGACTCGCAATGACAGCCAATAAGGGGGCACGAGATACAAGGGAGGGGTCAGGGGGATGGGTCACGGCACGTTAGCCCAAGCTTACGCAAATTTGACCCAATCTGGCCAAAAGGTTATAATTAAAATGCCAGGTTGAATGTGGATTAGTCCGTAGGCAGGAAGCATTGCACGAAAGTTGCGGCGTTTTTGGTGTCTATGCCCCCAATGAAGACGTAGCCCGCCTAACCTTTTTCGGTCTCTTCGCTCTCCAGCATCGCGGGCAAGAAAGTGCCGGTATCGCCACGGCCGATGGCAAGAGAATCAACGTCTACGCCAGGATGGGGCTCGTCTCTCAGGTCTTCGATGAGGACTCACTGAGCCACCTCACCGGACACATCGCTATAGGTCATAATCGCTATTCCACCACCGGCTCCAGCCGTATCTGCAACGCCCAGCCCATTGTCGTCACCCGGGGTGACGAGACCATCGCCATCGCCCACAACGGCAACATTATCAACTCCAGTCACCTCCGCGAAGAGCTTGCCGAACAGGGTTATACCTTCGTCAGCTCCACGGACACGGAAGTCATCGCCTATCTTATCCTGTCGTCCCCCGAGAAAAGCTGGGTGGAGCGCATCAAGTACGCGATGCACCGTATCCAGGGCGCGTACTCGCTGACGATTCTGACCAAAGACACTCTCTTCGGCGTGCGCGACCCCTTTGGCGTCCGCCCGTTCGTCCTGGGCCTGCTCGACGGCGGCTGGGTGGTTGCCTCCGAGAGCTGCGCTCTCGACCACATCGGCGCGACCTTCCTCCGCGAGATTGACCCCGGCGAGATAGTCTCGGTCGACGCCAACGGCCTGCATACCTTCCGCGACGAGGTCGGCAGACGCGCCTTGTGCATCTTCGAGTATATCTATTTTGCCCGACCCGATAGCGTTATCAACGGACGTCTGCTCTACCTGGCGCGGCAGGAGATGGGCGCCACCCTCGCCAGCGAGCACCCCGTGGAAGCCGACCTGGTCATCGGCGTGCCGGACTCGGCGACGAGCGCCGGTATTGGTTACTCCCGCGCATCGGGCATACCCCTTAGCGAAGGGCTGGTGAAGAACCGCTACGTCGGCCGGACGTTCATCGCGCCCGACCAGCGCATCCGCGACCTCGGCGTCAAGCTGAAGTTTAATCCCCTCCCCGAAGTCCTCAAGAACAAACGGCTGGTTGTCGTTGACGATAGCATAGTTCGTGGAACTACCACCCCCAGCGTGGTGCGCATCCTGCGGCGCGCGGGGGCGAAGGAAATCCACATGCGCATCTGTGCCCCACCCATCCGCTACCCCTGCTTCTTCGGCGTCGATATGGCCTCCCGCCGCGAGCTGATTGCCGCGCAGAAGACCATCCCCGAAATTAGAGATTTTATCGGCGCTGACTCGCTCGGTTACATTAGCACCGAAGGACTGGTTAAGTCCGTAGCCCTGCCCAGGGAGAACTTCTGCCTGGCGTGCTTTACCGGCGATTACCCTCTGCCTGTGCAGTTGGAGATGGACAAGCTGGCGCTGGAGTCTCTGCCGACGGCCAGGCCGGCGTCATAGACACCAGCGACCTCACCCCCTTCAGTCCCCCTCTCCTGAAAGGCGAGGGGGAGAAAAAGGAAGAGGGGTTGTGACCCCTCTTAGACGCCCCAGCTTTTCTCTGCTCTTGCCTGGCTGTCATTGTCCTTCCCTTAAAGGATGGCAATCTCAGCCACCGCTGTCATTGCGAGAAATCCTTCGGTGGAAGGACGACTTGGCAATCTCAATACCTGCTGTCATTGCGAAGGCACGAAGTGCCTGTGGCAATCTCAGCCACCGCTGTCATTGCGAGGAACGCTGTCCGCCTGAGGCGGATGGCAACCTCAACCAATCCTCACTTCGTCTTAAGCAGCACAAAAAACTCTTTGTTCCCCTCCGTCCCCAGGATGGGCGACACGATAAGCCCTTTCAGGCGGAAGCCATTGTCCACCACCCAGGCGATAAACCGGCCCAGAATGATAGCGTGAAGCTGGGGGTCTTTGATGATGCCCCCCTTCCCCACCTCCCCCTTCCTGGATTCAAACTGGGGCTTGACCAGCACCACCAGGTAGCCGCCTTCTTTCAGCAATTGGGCAACCGATGGGATGACTTTGGTGACCGAGATGAAAGACAGGTCGATGGTGGCGAAATCAACCTTTTCGGGGAGGGGGATGGGGTAGCGGGCGTTGACCCGCTCCATAACGACCACCCGCGGGTCCTGGCGCAGGCGGTAATCGAGCTGGCCGTAGCCGACATCGATGGCGTAGACGCGGCTCGCGCCGCGCTTGAGGAGGCAATCGGTGAAGCCGCCGGTGGAAGCGCCGATGTCCGCCGCCACCTTGTCCCTGACATCGATTTGAAACTGGTCGAGGGCGCGGTCGAGCTTGATGCCGCCCCGGCTAACAAAAGGAGGCGGCTCGGAGATACCGATTGCCGCCCCCTCTTCGATTAACGTGCCCGACCTGGTGACGAGTCTGCCATCGACGGTGACTTCTCCTGCCATAATCAAAGCCTGGGCTTTCGCCCGGCTCTCCACCAGCCCCTCCGCCACCAGCAGGCTATCAATCCGTCGCTTCGCCACTTTTCTAACGGCGCCTGATGTCGACCTCGTAACCCTTCTTCTTAAGTTCGTTCATCAGGTCCTCAGGCTTATCGCAGTTGACGTGGATGACGAGGTCTTTCTTCTCGTGAGCCGGCGGAATGATGATGTGCAGGGTGACGATATCCACGCACATTTTGTTGATGGTGCCGATGATTTCTTCCAGCGCCCTGGCTTCGCCGCCGTCCTCTATCCAGATGCGATGGCCCGGCATGCCGATGCCCAGCACCGGATTGACGATGCGATAGAAGAAGTCATTGGTGGTCACGATGCCCACCAGCTTGTTATTTTCTTCGACGACGACCAGACCGCCGACTTTTTTAGACTGGGCAAGCGCCAGCGCTTCTTCGACCGTCCAGTTGGGCCTGGCGGTGACGACGTCTTTTTCCATCACTTCGCGAACAGGCGTCCGCATCGTTGCGCCGAGGCTGTAGGCATAGTCCCAGAAGTTGCGCGAGCCAACCAGTTCCGGGGTGATGAGCTTTTCCACCCGCTTCCTGGTGACCATGCCCACCAGCTTACCTTTATCGACGACGGGGATGCGCTTTAGCTTCCGGTCATCAAAGAGTTTCTTGACTTCAATAAGATGGGTATCAGGAGAAACGGTGACTACATCCCTGGTCATGATATCGCGGACAAGCATGCTTACCCTCCTTTAGAGCTTTTTCGGTAGAAGTATAGCATAATTGGGGCGGGTTTAGAATAGGTGGGGGGCGTTTAGCAACCGATGTAGGGCGCACTAATTTGCCGATTGATTTTGGCCGCAAAATTTTTTGGCAGGAAACGAATCGAAGCTGAATGGGGCGATACAGGCACGATTCGTTTTTAGAGTTATGTAAAGGGAAAAAGTATGTTATGTAAAGGGAAATGACCAAATTACAGGAAAGCAGTAGGTAATGGTGGGTTGCGTCTCGATTTCATCGAGAACTACACCCACCCTACAGGCTGAGCGAAGCGAATGTGGTGAGGGGCTTTAGCTTATGCTGGGATTTCACCCTCACCTAACCTCTCCCGTCAAGGGAGAGGGATTCTTTTATCGAATAGAGACTTCTGCAACAAGTACTGGTGCAATCCTTACGGTAGGGGTATAACACTCACCCAAACTGGATTCCGTTTCCCGTATCAAGTACGGGACAAGTTGCAACGGAATGGTTGCTTAGTGGATTCCCCGCTCCCGCGTCAGGCACGGGACAGGCTGCGCGGGGAATGACTACGTCTGCCCTACAGACTACTTAGCCTTGCAACAGACTCGATATCTCCTCAAGTAAAGACCACACCCGAGGAAGTCTATCTCTGATTACTGCGGGTATATATATTCCATGCTTCGATGAGGATACGTCGGCAGGGGTATGGACTACCGTCGTGGTATCATTGTGGTAAAGCCACATAATCAGTGAGTTTACTTCATGGATGAGTCTGTATGATTCCACCAGCTTTTTGGATAACTCAGCCCCAAGAGAATAAAGAACTCCCGAAGCAACAATGGCATTCCAAGCATCCGTATGGAACGGTATTAAAGCAAAAGGCTGCCTTTGTTCAGGCGCGTAGACATATACTCTTTCAATCAATTCATGAGTGCGTTTTGCCAAGTCTATGTTCTTGGAAATCTCGTAGCGCAGCGCTGCGTTTCGCCCTGCTCCAAATAGTGCGCTCTTTACCTCAGCATCCTCCATTGCAGATGAGACAGAGCCTCGCCGAATATAATACCGATTGAACACCATGTGAGGTTGATTCGGGCTCTTTGGAATATCAACTACGTAAACAGTTTGTGAGCCATTCTCAGGATTTGGTATGCGAATGACTTTTACTTCTTCCAGTCTCGGATGTATTGTAGTCATTGCGATATTTTGAATTCTTTCGTCCACCCCTACATTCTCAAGCCAATTCAGGTCAATAGCAATCTTATCCTGCGATTTAACGCCATAAATAATAGTGCCACCCTCAGTATTGGCAAATGCAGAAATATCTTTGGCTATGTCCTTACTATCTCTATCCACCTCTTCCTTGTATTCAAGAGTTAATCCCTCTTCAATCCTGCTTTGTATCAACGACCTCACATCCGCTAGTGTTTCATACGGCATCGAGTTTAAACCTCCATCGAAATTCCAGATACATTATATCACCCCACCCTCCTCACCACCTCCTCCAGCAGGCCCTGCCAGCCTTTACGCACCGGCAGGCGGAGCTGGGTGACGCCGATGCGGATGCCTTCTTTCAGCAGAGGCGCCAGTTTAGAGCGGTCGAACTGCATCCCCTGGAAGACCCGGAGCACAATCTGGCCGTCCTCGGTGGCAATGGACTCCAGCTTCGCCTTCGCCCCCAGAAGTTTGATTTTGAGGGCGTAGAGCAGGTTCCTGACTTCATCAGGCGGGGCGCCGAAGCGGTCCTCAAGCTCCTGCGCCAGCGTCGCCACCGCCGCCACCGTCTCCAGCTTCACCATCCGCTGATACAGGCTCAAGCGCGTCTCGACATCAGAAACATAGTCTTCCGGAATACGCGCGGAAAGCGGCAAGTCGATGGACGGGGCGGGGAGGACGGGCGGTTTCTTTTCCCGAACGCCCGCCAGCCTGGACTTCTGCTCCTCGACCGCTTCCGCCAGAAGTCGGCAGTACAAATTAAAGCCGATGGCGCTGATATAGCCGCTCTGCTTCGTGCCGAGCAATGTCCCGGCGCCCCTGATTTCCAGGTCCTTCATCGCGATATTGAAGCCCGCGCCCAGCTCGGTCGCCTCGTAAATCGTGCGCAGTCGTTTCTGCGCCGCCGGCGTCAGGCGTTTGCTCTTATCGTAGAGGAAGTAGGCGTAAGCCAGGTTCGCGCCTCTCCCCACCCTGCCCCGCAACTGGTACAACTGGGTCAGGCCCAGCTTGTCCGCCTGATTGATGATGAGCGTATTGACATTGGGCATATCCAGACCGGACTCGATAATCGTGGTGCAGACAAGGACATCGCTCTTGCCCCGGGCGAACTCGGTCATCGCGCTTTCCAGCTCATCCTCGCGCATCCGGCCGTGGCCGATGGCGATTCTCGCCTCCGGCACCAGCGACCTCAGTTTTTCGGCGATAACGGCGATGCTCTGCACTCGATTATGGACGAAGAACACCTGCCCGTTCCGCTCCAGCTCGCGCAGAACGGCTTCCCGGACAAGGCGGTCGTCATACTCGGCGACATAGGTCTTGATGGGCAGTCGCTCATCGGGCGGGGTCGAGATGGTGCTCATATCCCGCACGCCGACGAGCGCCATGTGCAGGGTGCGCGGGATGGGGGTAGCGCTGAGCGTGAGGACCGCCACCTCCTGCCGCATTTTCTTCAGGTACTCCTTGTGCATCACGCCGAAGCGCTGTTCCTCATCGATAATGAGCAGACCGAGGTCTTTGAAGCCAACGTCTTTCTGAACCAGCCGGTGCGTGCCGATGACGATATCGACCGCGCCGTTCTTCAAGTCCTCGACGATGGCTTCCTGCTCCTTGCGCGACTTGAAGCGACTCAGCACCTCGATGCGTAAAGGGAAGGCTTTGAGGCGCTCGGTGAAGGTGGCGTAGTGCTGTTCGGCGAGGACGGTGGTCGGCACCAGGACGGCGACCTGCCTCCCATCCATCACCGCCTTGAAGGCGGCGCGGATTGCCACCTCGGTCTTGCCGTAGCCGACATCCCCGCAGACGAGGCGGTCCATCGGCCTGGACTTCTCCAGGTCGGACTTCACTTCCTTCACCGCGACCAGCTGGTCGGCGGTTTCGACGTAAGGGAAGGACGCCTCAAGCTCCTGCTGCCAGAGCGTGTCCGGCGGGAAGGCATGACCCGGCACCACCTCTCGCGTGGCATAGAGCGCCAGCAGCTCCTGGGCCAGCTCCTCCGCCGCCTCTTTCGCCTTCTGCTTGGTGCGACTCCACTCCTGCGTGCCGAGTCGACTCAGCGCCGGCAGCCTGTCCCCCGCTCCGATATACCGGCTCACCCGGTCAATTTGGTCGGTCGGAACGTAGAGCTTATCCCCCGCCGCATACTGCAGGACAAGGTATTCCTTCTGCTTGCCGGTGGTGGTGAGCGTGGTGATGCCGGCAAACTTGCCCACGCCGTGCTCGATGTGGACAACGTAGTCGCCCGGAGTTATGTCAAATAACAGCTTGTGATGGGGGACGGGGCGTTTCTTGACTAAACGGCGCTGTTTGATGAAGCCGAAGATTTCGGCGTCGGTGAAGAGGTAAGTGTCGCCATCCATCACCCACCCCTCCCCCAGCAACCCCTGGACGAGGGTCAACGTGCCCAGTGGGGGCACCGGCTTCACCCCGGTGAGCGGGGCGGCGATGATGTCCTGCTCCGCCAGAAGCTCGGAGAGGCGGCTCGCCTGGTGGCTGACCAGGACCAGCCTTTTCTTCTCCTCGAGAAGCTGTTTCGTCTTTTTCAGGAACTGGGGTAACTGCCCGCCGTATGACGGAGCCACGGTGAAGCTCAGCTTATTCGACTCGTCATCGCCCCACGAAGTCAGCGCCAGCCGGGTCTTGCCGGCAATCAGCGGCGCAAGCTCATTCCATCCGAAATAGGATTGGGGGAAGTTGCGGGGCAACTCGCCGCGCTCCAGCTTCACCGAGCGCAACTCAACGGCCTCAGCGTCAAATTCCTCCACCGACTGCTCGATATCCCGCGGTTCATCCAATACCAGGAGCGCATTCCGGGGCAGGTAGCTCAGGAGGCTATCCGTGTTGAACAGCGCCGAGTAGAACTGGAGATTGGGCGGCCGCTGGCGCTCCAGAATCATCTCGATTTCCTGCCGGAACTGCTGTCGCAGCTCATCGTTCGTACCGGAAAGGTCAACGCCGTTGAGAAGTCTTTCCAGGTCGCTGCGCCCCATCACAAGCGGTCTGAGCAGCTCCGTCGCCGGGCTGATGGCGATTGACTCGATGGTTTTGGTCGAGCGCTGGGTGAGCGGGTCGAAATGGCGCAGGCTTTCAATGCTGTTGCCGAAGAATTCCAGACGGGCGGGGAACTCCGAGGTGGGGGGATAGATGTCCACAATGCCGCCGCGACGGCTCATCGTCCCCGGAATCTCGACGATGCTCTCCAGCCGGTAGCCCATCCGCTCCCACCGGCCAAGCAGATCCATCGGCTCGACTTCCATCCCCTGCCTGACGATGTGGCAGGCCGGAGCAAAGTCGACGAGGCTGGCCATCTTACCCATCAGCGCCGGCGCGGATGTCACCACGAGTGGTTCAGCACGAGTGTTCACCACGAGTGGCGCGCCCGGCGCATCCGGACCGCAGTTGACCAGCGCCGAAAGCACCTGAACTCTCTCCAGCTCGGTCGCCACGTCCGCGGTGATGCGCTCGTAGGGGAGAACGTCCGGCTCGGGGAAAAACTTAACCTGCCCATTCGCTGACCCTTCGCTTCGCTCTGGGCTTCGGCTCAGGGCAAGCCCGTTCGTCCAGATGGCGATTTGCTCGTAGAGCTTTTTGGCATTCTCCGGCTGCGCCGTAACCACCAGCATCGGCTGGCGCCACTTCTGAAACAAAGCGGCAATGACGTAGGGCTTCGCCGCGTCGAGGACCCGTTCGCTTTGCTCAGGGCAGGCAGAGACCGGCGTCTCATCCTTGCCGGCAACCAGTCGGCGGAAGGCGGGCATCTCTTCAATTAGCTTCAGTAGCTCGGTTAAGTCCATCCTGTCACAAACACCTTTAGGGCTCATCCTTCAAAGAAGGACCAGCCCGATTTCATTGTAACATTTGATTAGTGAGCGCCTCAAATACGGCGCCGGTTTCTCAGGACAACCGCCAGGGCAACGACCGCCATACTGGCGCTCAGAGCCAGGCCCAGCCTCACTCCCCACACCTCACCCACCCAGCCCATCACCGGCGCGCCGATGGCCACCCCGGCGGTGAGCAAAGCGTGGAAAATGCCCGTGGCCAGGCCCCGCTCTTCCGGAACGGTACGCTCCGCTACCAGGGCCGACACCGATGGAAAGAGCAGGCCGTAAGCCGTGCCGTACAGGACCATCGCCGCCAACAGCAGCAGAAAAGTGCTCAGAAAAGGCAAGGCGACCAGTGAGACAATACCGAGGAGCAGACCTAGAGCAGTCGGTGTGAGCCGGCCGGTACGGTCGGAGAGAGCGCCGCTAGGAAACTGGAGCAGGATAAACATCACGGCGAAGATGGCCAGCAGCATGCCGACGTGAAAGGCTTCCATCCCCAGGCTTTTCACGTACAGCGGCAACAGCGTCACCAAGCCACCGAAGCTAAAGTACTGGGCGAAGATTGAGCTGTAGGCGATGGTAAGCCCTTTTCGAGTGATGAGTTCCCTTGTCCGGCCAAAACCGCCGTATTCATGGCGGACACGGCGGGCCGCTTTCCTGCCGGGCAGCAACAGGCTGAGTGCCATCCCGACAACCAGCAATCCTATCCCGAGGAAGAAGACGGCTTTATAGCCCAGCCGCGAGGCAACCAGTCCGCTCAGTCCGTAGCCAAACAAAGTCGCCGCGCCAATGGACATCCCGTAGAAGCTCATCGCCTTGCCCTTCGGCAAGTCGCCGCTGTAGTCGGCGGTAACAGACATCGTCGCTGGGCCGATTAGCGCCCCGGTTATGCCGTGCAGCACCCGCACCAGCGCCAGGTGCACCGGCAACTGGCTCATCGAATAAAGAAACATGCTCAAAGCATCGCCAAGAAGCCCGGCAATCAGGGGAATCTTGTAGCCGATGCGGTCGATGAGACGGCCGAAGACGATATTCGCCGGGGTGTGCGTCAGCGAATAGACGCCGATGATGAGCCCGATAGTGCCCACTCCGGCGCCCAGCTCGTCGGCGTAGAGGGCCAGCACCGGAATCAGCAGATGAGTGTCCAGAAAACCGATAAAGGTGACGATTGAGACGATGGGCAGGACATGTTTTGGCTGGTGCCGTCCCGGTTTATTCATATTCTTAAATACTATGTGAACACCTGCGTTCTTGTCCAATTTGCCACTGCTTGCTATAATGTAGGAAAAGTTGAAGCTGACATAAATGGTCAAAAATAACCAGACCCCGGAATACAAACGCATTGTCGTCAAGCTCGGCACCAAACTGGTCACCGGCGGCGGCTCCCAGCTCAACCAGGAAATAATGTCGCGCCTGGTGGCACAGGTGGCACAGTTGCGTCAGGAGGGCCGCGAGATTCTCATCGTCTCCTCGGGGGCGATGGCTTACGGCCGCCACAAGCTGGGGCTGACCCGGAAAATCAAGGGTATCCCCTACAAGCAGGTGCTGTGCTCGGTGGGGCAGAGTCGATTAATGTTCGCCTACGAGCAGTTGTTCGGCGAGCACAATATCACCGTGGCGCAGGCGCTCCTGACCAAAGCCGACCTTTCCGACCGCGCCGGCTACCTGAACGCCCGCAATACCCTGATGGCCCTCCTCGAGCTGGGCGTGGTGCCTATCATCAATGAGAACGACGTCGTCGCCGTGGACGAGCTTGATGACGCCAAGTTCGGCGACAACGATAACCTTTCGGCGATGGTGGCGAACCTGGTCGATGCCGATTTACTGCTATTGCTCACCGACACCTCT
>Ga0209182_10000421_pt1 | contig 11390 bp, 9 predicted proteins | sample LakBais05cmmetaG_FD_185474 | JGI IMG/M metagenome (GOLD analysis project Ga0209182, IMG submission 185474) | Lake sediment microbial communities from Lake Baikal, Russia to study Microbial Dark Matter (Phase II) - Lake Baikal sediment 0-5 cm... | ecosystem: Environmental > Aquatic > Freshwater >...
CCACGCCTCGACCCGCCGACCCTTGATCACCTCCAGCCCCTCGGCGTCCCGCACCTTCAGGTAGGAGGCGGCGATCGACGAGAGCGCCCAGGTCCGCACCTGGGCCCCCTGCGGGTTGATCCGGCCAGGGCGCACCGAGCCGTCGCGGGGTTGGGGGGGCTGCTCCGCACGACGGTGTCGCTGATGACGGCGATCTGCGACTCGTAGTCCGTGATGGGCTTTATCGCTTCCCGGTAGCGGACCATGGCCTGGCGGTTCACCACCGAGGCGTCCTTGTCGGTATAGAACCCCTCGACCAGCACGTCGCGCACCGGCGGGAGCGACTGCGGGCAGTCGAACCGGTCGATGCTGCGACCGAAGAGGGCGCGGCGCTCCGCCACGTCGAACGGGCTCCGCAGGCGCTCGGTCACGATGACCCCTGCGATCGGTTGCGGCCGGCTACACGCCGCCACCCCCAGCCAGAGGGCACACGCGAACAGCGCGAGAAAAACCAGGCGGGGGGGGACGCGGACGGCAGGCGAGGGTCGAGTCGCACGAGAACCACTCGTGTCGCCCGGAAACCGCTCGGGAAGGAATCCACCAAAGGGTCCAGTTGAGGTCTGCATTGGCCAACCTGCATCTTCGCAGAGTTTCCGCCGGGCGGTCAAGTGAAAGCGCCGGGCGGGCAGGGACAGCGGAAAGGTCGGGCGCGCGCATGAAAATGATGCGCCACCTTGCCGATGCCGTGGGCGATCTCCTGCATGTCCGTAGGCGCGTAGTGCTCGTAGATGTTCATCGTGATCCAGCGATCGAAGGCCGCCTCGGCCACCGGGCAGTCGCCGCGCCGGTAGGTGTAGTCCGTGAGAGGGAACGTGGTCCCGGGGAAAGCGGACCGTTTCTGAAAGATGTCATACAGATACACCGGCCGCCCCCCGGTGATGAGGTGGGCCTTGTTCGGGATCCCCTCGGCGTTCAGCGCCTCGGAGAATTCCTGGGTCGTGCAGCCGAGCTCTGGAAGGTCCAGCTTGAACACGTACAGGAAGTAGCCATGCCGGCACCCCTCGGGTGTCTTCTGCGGGGTGACGCCCGGCACCTGCGTGAGGAGGGTGTCCAGTTGGACGCCCAGCCGGTTCCTGACGGCCACGACGTTCTCGACCTTCTCCAGTTGCGCCAGCGCCACGGCGCCCTGCAGTTCGGTCATCTGGTAGTTGGGGGCCAGGAAGAACGGGTTCCGGATCCCCTCGTCCCGCTGGTAACATTTGTCGAGGAAGAGGGACGCGTGATAGCGGAGTCGGTCGTCGTCGGTGAGGATCATGCCCCCCGACCCGCAACTGATATGCTTGAAGTGGTTCAGCGAAAAGGCGTTGATCGCCCCCATCGTCCCGGCGAGCTTCCCCCGGTAGAGGCAGCAGTAGGCCTGCGCGCAGTCCTCCAGGACCGGGAGGCCGGTCTCGCGTCCCAAGGCCAGGAATTCGTCCATGTCCGCGGCCAGCCCGGCATGATGGACCACCAGAATGGCGCGGGTCTTCTCCGTGATGCGCTGCCGGACGGAAGCCGGAGTCATGTTCAAGGTGTCGGGGTCCACGTCCGCGAAGATGGGCACGAGCCCCTGGTACAGCATCCCCGTCAGCGACCCCATGTCGGTGATGGCGGATGTGATCACCTCGCCGCCGAACGGGAGCTGCAGTGCGGCCACCACCATGTGGACGGCCGAGGTGCCGCTGCTGCACGCGATGCAGTGCTTCATCCCGTACATCTCGGCGAACCGCTTCTCGAGCGCGCGCACCTTGGTGCCCATGTAAAAGAAGAGCATGTCCGAATCGATGACTTCGTTGAGGTAGCGCTTCTCCAGTTCCCCGTGGCGCTTCCCCGTCGGAAAGGGGGTACGCTTGGCCTTCGGGCCTCCGAGCAGAGCCAACTTCTCCGCAATCTCGTCGCTCATGACACCTCCCGGTAGCGGGGCGTCGGCACGGCGCCGATCCGCCCCTTTCGTGTCGCACGATTCCAGTGGGGGTGCATGATAGCACCTCCCCGACCCCGCAGCAACGGAGGGGGCGGCCGGGTAGTGGGTCAGTTTGAAAATCTGACCGGTTGACGTTTGCTTGGGCCTGCCCTATATTGTGGGTATGCCTAAGCGATCAAGCAAACCAACCGACCTGAATCAACTCGCCGCGTCTATCGTGGGAGAGGCAACGCAAAACTCTTCACCTCGTGAAAAGAATCCGGCCGCGGTAGCGCTCGGGAGGCTTGGTGGATTGAAGGGCGGACCTGCGCGAGCTGCGAGTCTATCCGCTAAGAAACGGAAGCAGATTGCGAAGAGAGCCGCAGAGGAGAGATGGAAGAAGACTAGCCCTTAGAACCATCCCCGGAAAGAATTGTCGTGTGTTTAGGTTGTGGGATAGTTCCGAATTTCTCCTCGTAGACAGTTACTTGACGCGATGCTAATTCCAAGAATACCTTTGCGTGCTGCGGGGACATATAAACACACACCTGTTCTTGAGCTTTCAATACCGCTTCACTAGCTTCCGTGATAAGCCCAAACTGAAACATAAAATCCCACGGTGAAACAGAAACTCCGACTTGATTCGCGTAAACAATAAGTCTCGGTTCACGCCTCGAAATCTCTATTCTCTTCTTCGGTACGGGTGCCTTTTTTGGTCTAGGCATTTTCGTCTCCCTGGTTAAATCTGTGGAGATTGGAGTAGATCACCCGCAGTTTGTCCAGTATGAATCTGGCCTGCGTAGGTGTGGGATTTGCGCAAGGGAACCTGCGTGCGGACTGGTACTATCTGAGCCAATGGCGCCGTAGTTGCTGAAAGTGCTTGAGCCTCGATGTTAACAAAAGTGGGGTCTTGGGCGAATGTTGGTTTCACAAGAGCATTCTGACTGAAGTTCTCCACTTCTGCCAGGGCCTCTCCAAACGACACGAATTTAACGGACAGGGCAACCTCAAAAGCTTTGGCCAAGGATTTCAATGTACTGATATTCCATCGAGAATAGTTTATGTTCTCTAGTTTGGAGACACCTGACTGTTTGGTTCCAAGCAGATTGGCTAGTTTGGCCTGGCTTAACCCCCTAGCCTTTCTCAAAGCGCAAATCTGCGAAGCGATGAATGAATCGAGAAAGGCATCTACATAGGCGTTTCGGTACTCCTCATCTTGAAATTCCTTAAGCAGCCCGGTCCGGTTGTTCATAGATCCTCCTCCTTCCTGGATTGGCTATAATCTCTTGTCGTCGCAACTCAGCTAATTCTGGAGCATTCCTGGGCTCCAATTTCCAGTTCATTTCAACAGCCCTAAGTAGCAGAGTAATCCCGCCTGGCGGACCAATGCATACCATTGGGCGAAGCCGTATCTTTTCTCCGATTTGAAGTTTAAAAATGTGCGGTGTCTTGCTCTCCCTGTTCTTTTGTCCCGTTCCAACCAAAATGCCGGGAAGCATATCGAGATCGTCAATCTGTAGAAGCAATCTGATCTTTACGTCGAGTTGAGCGCGCTGGGCTTTCTGGAGATGCTTTCTCCATTCGCTAATTTCTCCATTGCCCTGGCGGTCAACGTACTCGTAGATTATCACTTTATTTTGATAGTGACTATATCATTTTTTTGTTATAATCAAATCTTCGCTATAAGTACAAGTTTTTACAGGCATTACCCGACTCTTTGAATACTATTCACCATATCACCAACGGATTAAGAAAGCTAAAAAGAACCTTGACAGCTTGACCGCTCAAGCATATATTATAAGTATGAACACACTGAGTAGTGAAAAGCGCTGCCAGGTAGTTGCGGCCCTCGTCGAGGGAAACTCGATCCGCGCTACTGTACGAATGACTGGCGTAGCCAAGGGGACCGTGCTCAAACTCTTGGTAGACCTTGGCCTGGCCTGCGAAGAGTATCAAGGCCGCACTTTGGTTAACCTCCGCTCCAAACGCATCCAGTGCGATGAAATCTGGTCCTTCTGTTACGCCAAAGCGAAGAACGTCCCCATCGACAAGCGCGGTCAGTACGGTTACGGCGACGTGTGGACGTGGACGGCCCTGGATGCGGATTCCAAACTCATGGTGTCGTGGCTGGTAGGCGAACGAGACGCGGGTTATGCGATGGAGTTTATGAGCGACGTAGCGAAGCGGCTTACCAAGCGCGTGTAACTGACTACAGACGGTCTCAAAGCCTACTTGATGGCGGTAGAGGACGCCTTCGGGTGCGAGATTGACTACGCGCAGCTCGTGAAGCTTTATGGGGTGTCACCGGAGGGAGAGAAGCGCTATAGCCCGGCTGAATGCCTTGGGTGTGAGAAACACCCCGTAACCGGCTTCCCCGATCCGAAGCATATCTCCACGTCCTACGTCGAGCGACAGAATCTCACTATGCGCATGAGCATGCGCCGGTTCACTCGGCTGACGAATGCCTTCTCCAAGAAAGTCGAGAACCTAGAGGCGGCGGTTGCCCTGCACTTTATGTGGTACAACTTCGGGCGGGTGCATCAGACCTTGCGGGTTACTCCGGCGATGGAAGCGGGGGTTTCGGATCACGTCTGGTCGGTTGCGGAAATCGTCTCTTTGCTTGATAAGAAATCAAACTGACCCACTACCGGCGGCCGGCTCGGGTTTCGTCTTGACACCGGCGGGGATGATGATAGGTTTTCTGCTGCGCCGCGACCTCGGGCCGCGCCTCGCGGGTGTCGTGGCGGCTCGGACGGGATTGGCGGGCGCGCCACTGCGAGCGGAGGAGATTCATGACCAGCGATCGGATCTGGATTGGAAACGACCACGGCGGCTACGACCTCGCCCTGCAGGTCCTGGACTCCCTGGAGAAGAAGGGGATCCCCGCCCAACACGTCGGCTCGTTCTCGGGGGAGATCGTCCGGTATCCGCACTACGCCGCCAAGGTGGCGGGGGCGGTCTCGCGGGGCGAGATTCGGCGCGGCATCCTGATCTGCTCCACGGGCATCGGGATGAGTATCATCGCCAACAAGTTCAAGGGGGTGCGGGCGTCCTTGTGCACCAGCACCTATATGGGGAAGATGACGCGGGCCCACAACGACTCCAATCTGCTCTGTCTCGGCGGCCGGATCACCGGCGTGCTCGAGGCCCTGGATATCCTGGAGGCCTGGCTCGCGACCGGGTACGACGGAGGCCGACACGACATCTCGCTCGGCCTGATCAGTGAGGCCGAGAACACCCTCTGCACTCCCGGCGGCTGGACCCCGGCCGGCCCGATGCAGTGACCCGGCCCGCGCCGCAGACCCCACACGGAGAGGAGCCCAACATGAAGCTCGCAGTCGCCATCGCCGACACCGCCGCCTCCCCGTCCGCCTTCGTCGTCTGGCGCGGATTCGAGGAGTCGATCCCGAAGGCGGCGGAGTATGGGTACCACGGCGTCGAGCTGGCGCTGAAGACGGCGGACGACGTGAACCGGGCGCAACTGTCACGCTGGCTCGCCGCAAAGAATCTGGAGGTGAGCTGCATCAGCACCGGACAGGTCTTCGCCGCGCTGGGGCTCTATTTCACCCACCCCGACCCGGCCGCCCGCGAGAAGGTCGTGGCCGTCTTTGCGGATCTGATCGACCTGGCGACTGACTTCGGCCGGATGATCAACGTGGGCCGGACCCGCGGCTTCATCGGCGAGGGGGAACCCCGATCGGATGCGGAGGCCCGCTTCCTCGCCACGGCCGGGCGCATCTGCGAGATGGCCGCCCGCAAGGGGGTCACCATCATCATCGAGCCGGTCAACCGGTACGAGATCAACTTCGTCAACTCGGTCGACGAGGGTGCGGCGCTCCTCAAGCGAATGCCGCAGACGAACATCGGTCTGATGCCCGACGTCTTCCACATGAACATCGAGGACGACCACATCGGCGACACCCTGGCGCGTCACGGCGCCCTGGTCAAGTACATCCACTTCGCCGACTCGAACCGTCACGCCCCCGGGTGGGGCCACCTGGACTTCGACGACGTCTTCGCCGGCCTGCGGCGCGGCGGATTCGACGGCTGGGCCTCGATCGAGATCCTGCCCGTGCCGGACCCGGATGCGGCCGCGCGGCAGGCGGCCCGGTACATCCTGCCCCGTCTCGCCGCCTACAGCGGCGGGGCGTAGCCTCCGTCAGGGGGCGAGATCAGTCAACCTCAGCAACGGGAGATAGCCATGGGACTGCTCACAGGGAAGGTCGCGTTGGTGACCGGCGCGGCGGTGGGGATCGGCCGCACCATCGCGGTGGCCTACGGACGGGAGGGGGCCAAGGTGGTCGTGAACTACTCCAAGTCCCAAACCGAGGCCGAGGAGACGGCCGCGCTGGTGCGCAAGGCCGGCGGGGAGCCGCTCCTGATCCAGGCCGACGTGTCCCGGGACGCCGAGGCGCGCGCCATGGTGGCAAAGACGCTGGGCGCCTTCGGGCGCATCGACATCCTGGTGAACAACGCCGGGATCACCGCCTTCATCGACTTCGCCGACCTGGACGGGCTGACCGACGACGTCTGGGATCGCCTCTACCGGGTGAACGTGAAGGGCACCTTCTTCTGTTGCCGCGCAGCGGTGGCCCCGATGAAGCAGCAGGGGCACGGCCGGATCATCAACCTGGCCTCCGTCGCCGGTCTGTGGCCGCAGGGCAGCTCGATCGCCTACTGCTGTTCCAAGGCGGCGGTGGTCCAGCTCAGCAAGTGCCTGGCGAAGACGCTGGGGCCCGAGATCCAGGTGAACGTCATCGCCCCCGGGTTCATCGCGGAGACCCGCTGGAACCTGGGCCGGCCGAACCTGGATGCCACGCTCGCCAAGGCGGCCCAGGGCGCCCCCCTGAAGCGCGCCGGCACGGCGGAGGACATCGCCGACGCGGCCCTCTTCCTGGCGACCCGCGGCGACTTCATGACCGGCGACGTGATGGTTGTGGACGGAGGACGCCTCGTCGCCTAGCCGTGCCGTGTTGTTGCCCGTTTTCGGACAATTCGCATTCTGCTCTCGCGTCGGACGCCCCCCGATGTTAAGGTGACATGCGTCGCGGGTTGTGCGATGCCGACGGGTCGCCTAACCCGGCAGATCCTCTTTTCCCATCTCCAAGTCTCGCGGGAGGACCGTTCTTATGGAGTCTACGGCGAATCAGCAGAGTCCGGATACCTTGCGGACCCTGCCGGGCGACGACATCCGGCAGATCCTCTGGCGGTTTGCCGACCGGTATGATCTGCAGATGCTGGTGCAATCGGCCCGCGCCGTGGCCCGCGGCCCCGTCGCCCGCCTGGTCGCCGAGGGGGCGCGCAACAGCCACGAATGGACCGATCAGAAGAAACATCTCCTCAAGGCCTTCGACGAGTCGGGCATCACGGTGGTCTTCATGGATCCGGCCCAGGGGGGCTTCATCGAGGGGCCCAAGAACCTGGCCTTGTCCCTGGTGGCCTTCGAGCTGTCCTGGGTGGACGCCGGCGCGGCCACGTGCAGCCTGGCGGGGAATCTCGGCCTGTCCCCCATCCACGAGCGCGGCACGCCGGAGCAGCGAGACACCTACATGCTCCGCTCCGTCCCGCCCCAGCCCGGCGAGGATCGCGAGATCTGGCGCGGGGCGTTCAGCCTCACCGAGCCGTTGCCTTACGCCGGGGTGGAGACCGGCCTGCTCGGCGGCAAGCTTCGGATCGTCGAGTGGGAGGACGGCAAGGAGCCGATCCTGCAAGTGGACAAACGCGGGCGGTTCATCACCAACATGGGGTTCGCCAACTTCGTCACGGCGGCCGTGGACTCCGCCGACCCACGGATCAAGGGAAGCTGCATGGTGATCCTCGAACACACCGACCCGGGGGTCTTCGACCGCGGCGCCCCCACCAAGAAGCTGGTTCACCAGTTGTCCTCGACGCGCGACCCGATCTTCAGCCTGCGCGTGCCCGCCAGCCGGATCATCGGCGGGTACACGGTGAAGGACGGCGTCGTCGTCCCGCGCTACAGCCACAGCGACATCATCGAGGCGGTCTTTCGCCGCACCCGGGTCACCGTGGGTCTGATGACGGCGGCCAAGCTCCTGTCCGCGGTGGAACCGATCATCCGCTACCAGCGGGGCCGCTTCCGGGGTGGGGAGAGCGTCGCCCCGGGCTCGCCCCGCTACGAGCTGGGCCTGCAGCAACGCGAGGACGCCCTCCATCGGCTGGTGGACATCTGGGCCACGGGCGAAGCCGCATCCGCGCTGGGGTTTGCGGCGGCACGGCTCTTCGACGAACTGGACCCGCTGGAGCGGCAGAAGGACGACGTCTTCGCCGCCCAGGGGATCGGCAACGGCACGGCCCAGATTCGGGTCCTCCGGCGGGTGCAGAAGGACGCGCTGGAGTTCCTCGCCCTCTCGACCCAGTCCGAGGCGACGCGCGACGCGCAGCGGTTCGAGGCGCTCCAGCAGGACACGCTGGTCCGGTACCTCGTCCAGGATGCCCTGGGGAGCGTCCTCTGCCCGGCCTGCAAGCTCTGGAACACCGGCCACGGCGCCAACATGATGCGCGAGGCGGTGAGCCTGATGGGGGGCTACGGGGTCACCGAGGACTGCCCGGGGTTCCTGGGGCAGAAGTGGATGGACGCCCAGTTGGAGGCGACCTACGAGGGGCCGGAAGCCGTCCAGCGCCGGCAGCTCTCCGTCACGATGACCAACGAGCTGTTCCTGACCCAGTTTACGGGATGGATCGCCGAGATGCGAGGGATCGCCGCGAGACGCCCGGGGACCGGGGCCTGCACGCTGGCGTCGGCCATGCAGCTCTGGCTCTGGACCCTGAACCACCTGCAGCAGGCCACCGACGCCGACGGCGCCAAGCTGTATCACGGGACTCGTCAGGGAGTGACCTTCCCGCTGGCGGACGCCCTCTGCTGGCTGCTGGCCAACCGGTATCAGATCCTGGACCTCCTGGAGCTGGAGGCCAAGGGCCCGGCGAATCCCATCCTTGCCGAGAGCCTGCCCGGCTCTCTGGCCTTCCTGAGCGACCTCTGTCACGTCCAGGCCGCCCGGGCCGCCGGAGAGGTGGCGCGGATCTGCGCCGAGCTCGTGTATGGCTACAATCGGCATCCCGCCTGGGACGGAGGATCGGGGTGCGGCCCGGACGCGTGCGATCCGCTGGGCGCCTTCGGGGCTGATGGATCCGGCTCGACCATGCCCGTCGGCCCGAAGGCCGGCCCGTGCGTCTGCTTCGACGGGCTGGAGCCGTTCGTTCGTCTGCGCCTGAAGCTGGACGGCTGTCTCACCGGTTTCCGGCTGGCCAAGGACCGCGCGGCCGAGGCCCTCACCAAGGTCATGATCCCCGAGGCGCTGGACTACCCTGCATGAGCGACCCGCGGGAGATGCAGGATGCCGGGGCGGATCGCCAGACGATGGAGGTGGATATCGTCTGCGTGGGCTTCGGCCCGGCCATGGGGGGATTCCTCACCACCCTCTCGCGCGGCCTCACGGGGCCCGACGGGACACCCGTCGCCCTGAGCCGGACGATGCCGGGGATGCCTCCCCAGGTCATCTGCTACGAGCGCGCCGACGACATCGGCTTCGGGGTCTCCGGTGTGGTCACGCGCGCCCGGGGGATCCGGCAGAGCTTCCCCGACCTGGACCCGGCCCAGATTCCCCTGGCGCAGCCCGTGACATCCGAGCGGGTCGTCTACCTGCTGGACCCCGTCGGGGCCAGCCGGCGCTCCGCGCTCCTCCGGGCGGCCGACGGGGGCATCCGCGCGCTCCGCGCCGTCCTGCCCTTCAAGCACGACGCCCTCTCATTGCCCTACATCCCCCCGTTCCTCCGGAAGGACGGCGGCCTCTTGCTCTCCATCGGACAGTTCACCCAGTGGGTCGGCGCCCAGGTGATGGGGGCCGGCGTCGTCCAGATCTGGCCCGGAACCCCCGTGACGAAGCCGCTGATCGAGGATGGCCTGGTGCGGGGCGTGCGCCTCACGGATCAGGGGACCGACCGTCACGGGACCCCCGACGCCGGATTCATGCCGGGGATGGACATCCGCGCCGCCCTCACCGTGATCGGCGACGGGCCCGTCGGTCCCATCGGCAGACAACTGGACGAGCGCTTCGGCCTGCCGGAGGGCCACCACCGGCGGGAGTGGGCCGTCGGGGCGAAGATGGTGGTCGAGCTGCCCGAGCGCTGCACACTCGAGCCGGGCACGGTGCTGCACACCTTCGGGTATCCCGAACCCGAGATCTTCGGCTTCCTCTACGTCCACCCCGGCCGGATCGCATCGCTGGGCGTCTTCGTGCCTTCCTGGTTCGACAGCCCGGTGCGGACGTCCTACCGGTACCTCCAGCACTGGATGCTGCATCCGTATCTCTGGCGGCACCTGGCGGGCGGACGCCTGCGCTCCTGGGGCGCCAAGACGCTGCAAGAGTCCGGGCGGCGCGGCGAGCCGTGTCTGGCCGGGGACGGCTACCTCAGGATCGGCGAAGGCTCGGGGAGCACCAACGTCCTGACGGGCTCCGGCGTGGATGAGGCCTGGACGACCGGCGTGCAGGCGGCCGAAGGCGTCCTCGAACTCCTGAAGTCCGGCCGGTCGTTCACCAAAGAAGAGCTGGAACGGGTTTACGTCCGGAGGCGTCGGGAAAGCTGGGTGGAGACCGAGGCTCACGTGGCCGAGAAGTCGCGCGACGGGTTCACGCGCGGGGTGGTCTCGGGTCTGGCCGGCATGGCCCTGACGGGGCTGACCCAGGGGCGCCTGGCGATGCCCGGCGACTCGCTGCCGCCCGCCAAGCGCCTCCCGACCATCGAGGAGTACTATGCGGGGCGGATCGCTTCTGAGGAGATCGCACGGATCCGGCAGGACTGCGCCGCGCGGGGCCTCTCGCTCCACGGCGCCCTGATGGACCGCTCCGGCTGGCCGGCCATCCCGTTCGACGGGCAGCTCCTGGTCACCCACCAGGACGCCCTCTTGATGGGCGGCAAGGTCCAGGCCCCGCCGGGGTATGCGGACCACGTGGTCTTCCTCTACCCCAATCTGTGCGAGGTCTGCGGGACGAAGGTCTGCATCGAGGCCTGCTCCGGCCAGGCGATCACGCCGGGCGAGAAGGGCGTCCCGGCCTTCGACCGCGAGAAGTGCGTCCACTGCGGCGCGTGTCTCTGGAACTGCGCGACGCCGCACCCGCAAGATCCCGAGCGCACCGTCATCGAGTTCCGCGCCGGAACCGGCGGTCTGCATTCGGCGGAGAACTAAGAACGTTCGGCAGTTCGGCAGTTCGGCAGTTCGGCAGTTCTGGAACCGTCGAACCGTCGAACCGCCGAACTGCCGAACATCCGACCCATAGCGAGGAGTCACATGAGCGCAGGGTATCACGTTGTCGTCTGTGGCGGGATCGTCCCCGATCCGCTCCAGACCCTGGAGCCGGTCGCGGGGCCGACCGGGCCGAGCCTCAAGAACGAAATGATGCTGCCGGCCATCCTGGACCCCTGGGCCGCCCACGCCCTCTACGAGGCGGCG
>Ga0209182_10000422_pt1 | contig 11389 bp, 7 predicted proteins | sample LakBais05cmmetaG_FD_185474 | JGI IMG/M metagenome (GOLD analysis project Ga0209182, IMG submission 185474) | Lake sediment microbial communities from Lake Baikal, Russia to study Microbial Dark Matter (Phase II) - Lake Baikal sediment 0-5 cm... | ecosystem: Environmental > Aquatic > Freshwater >...
CATCGAAGTCTTTGCCCATTCGCCTCAATGGAGCGCCCTTCTTCTCGCACACACCCGAGATTACCGAAAGAGCTTCCGGTTTCCGCTCGCATGTTATCACGCTTACGCCTTTCTTGATGATGCCCGCCTTCTCTCGTGCGATATCCTGGATAGTGGAGCCAAGGTAGTTCGTGTGCTCGAGCCCGATTCTTGTGATGGCAGAGACCTCTGGGCTGAGCACGTTGGTCGCATCCAGCCTCCCTCCCATGCCGACCTCAGCAACGACTATGTCAACCTTCTTCTCAGCGAAATACTTGAACGCGAGGCCGGTCGTGAATTCGAAGAATGTGAGCTGTTTCTCCTTGCTCTCGGAAGTCATGGCATCCATCACAGTTCGGAGCTCGATCCCAAGTCTCACGACGTCCTTCTCGGAGATCTCTCGGCCGTTGATTCTGATTCTCTCCCTGAAATCAACAAGGTGGGGTGAGGTGTAGAGACCGACCTTGAGCCCGTGCTTCCTTAGGATCTCGGAAACGAAAACGCATACAGATCCTTTTCCGTTAGTTCCGGTCACATGCACGGACTTGAGCTCACGGGAGGGGTTTCCGATCCTGCCGAGGAACTCCGTGATGTTCTCAAGGCCGAGCTTTATCCCGAATCGTTCCAGGTTGAACATCCAGGCTGCGAACTCATCGTAGTCCATCGGTGGAGACAACTTCTTCCGCTTTTTAAGAGCTTTGGAGGGGCCGAGTGCTATTCGCGTCCTCTTCACTCGGCTGTCCTTTCCGTCCATTGAGAGAGGCTAAGCCCTTCGCTCTTCGCGAGCCGTTCCATCTCCTTCATCACGCCTGAGCTGTATTGGGCCGCCTTCTTCGGCCTTTTGTGGGATTGCAGTCCCAGAAGCTTCGCAACTTCCCTGAGTATGATCTTTCTCCCCGTCGGGTCGATCTTCTCGCCAAGGGGGGTCCGCTTCGCGGTGGCGATCACCGCTGGTGCCGCATATGGGAACCCGATGACCTTGCCAAGCTTGGCCGCTTCAGATGAAAGAGAATGGGTCTCAGAGAGCATCCTTTCGAGATCAGTAGCCATGACCTGCGTAGGGTCCTTCATTCCTGCGTATTTCGCGTATCCGCCGAAGAGTTCATCGGCACCGCTTCCCGTCAGCACAACTCTCTCAGCGCTTCTGTGGAGCACGCAGAGGACCGGGATCGTGTAGGCAATTCTGACTGGGTCGGTCGTACCGAGCAGCCTGGACGCCTTTTGTACGAATGATCTCAGGTCTTCTTGTCCCAGCTCCAGCATTGTGAATTGCCTTCGCTCGCCGTCCGCAAATTGCCTGGCGTTGCGAGAGTCAAATGATCCCTCCACGGCGCAGGTGTAACAGGTCACATTCGCCTTCTCGCTGGCTAGAGCCGCAATCACGGAGCTGTCAAGCCCTCCTGAATAGGCTACTGCAACTCGGTCCTCGTTCGCGACCAGCTCAGAAACTGCTCTCTGCAGAGCCTCGAGCAACCCGTTGTGGTCCATAGTTGTCTTCGAGACTCTCCCCCGACAACAAAAACCCATCGCATCGTCAAGTAGTGCGGAGTTGACAATCTGGCTGTTTAGGGGCAGCCAGACGATTACCAAAGGCTTAAAAGGCATAGAGGGCATTTACCTGCAATCATATGTTTCGAACCCCCAAATGGAGGGCTCATTGATGGCTGAAGACGACCTGATGAAAGTCAAAGTTTGCTTTATCGGAGATGCAGGCGTTGGCAAGACTAGCCTGATCAAGAGATTTGTTCTGGACGTCTTCGACGACAGGTACATCGCGACGATCGGCACGAAGGTCACGAAGAAGATTGTCGACGTCGACGGCAAGGTCAAGGTCATGATGCTGGTCTGGGACATCATGGGCCAGAAAGGGTTCAGGGAACTCCTGCGTGAGGCCTATTTCTTCGGAGCTCACGGGGCCATCGCAGTGTGTGACCTCACGAACAAGGAAACCCTCGAAGAGCTGAGATACTGGATCAAGGCGCTGACGGACGTCGCAGGCGATGTTCCGATTGTGTTCGCCGGGAACAAGGTCGACCTCGAGAATGACAGGGTCATCAAGGAGGAGGACCTTCAGGAGCTGGCCTCGAAGTACAAGGGAAAGGCCCTCTTGACGAGTGCAAAGACAGGCCAGAACGTTGAGGCCGTGTTCAAGGCCCTCGCCGAGGCGATGGCCGAGAAGATGAAGAGCCAGTAATCGGGCCTCCGTCCATTCCCAGCATTGATAACGAGTTGAGAATGCTTATAAGCCCAGCGCTGTCTATAAAACTGTACCAGTTGCAAGGGGAAGTTGGCAGTGCAAGCGAGCAAATGCCTTATAGCGGGAAATGAACCACAGTACAGCAGACACATGAGGTTACTCGCCGTTTTCATCGCCTTGTTCCTCGTCGCATCGCCTTTCCTTGCGATAGGCCATCACGGTTCACAGAACGCGGCAGGGGCATCCCTTCCAACTTGGATAAGGGTGTTTCACCTTCACGAGGGCGCTGCATATCTCCCGAACCTGAACTCCGACTGGTTGAATTCATCCGGACCAACGGATCCAAGAATCAGTTATGACGGAGGTCCCGTGGGCATTACATTGCGGAAGGCAGGGCAACCGCACACTTGGCATTCATGGATTCTTTATCCGCAAGTGGGTACGGACGTCTCTATTGCAGGCAGTATGAGTGTCTGTGTCTGGGCTAGCGCCCTAGACCCCTCACCCATCACCATGATTGCGCGATTCTATGACATAGTCGCATCACAGTGGTTGAACCCTCAAAGCGGATTTGAGATCGGCAATGTGACGCAGGCTCTTGCTGGTCCCGACTATACGGTTTTCAGTTTGAATACTCTTACGATCGTTGGGGTGACACACGTCCTCACCGCGGGTCATTTTCTCGTGCTGATGATTGAACGACAGGACAATGACCCCAACCGGCTCTTCATTGACTATGACAAATCCGTTCATGATTCGTACGTTTCTTTCGACACAAGCACGTTCGTGAACGTTTCTTCCGCTCAGATCGAGGACTCGTCGGGATCTCCGCGGGCAGTCTTCTCAGATCAGGAAAGTGCGATTGTGGACGCAAACGTGACAAATCCGTTTGGGGCCTATGACATTGTGGGAGCAGAGGCCAGCGTTTTCAATGGGAGCACGGTTGTCGTCTTCCCGATGAGCCTCGTTCAGTCGGATGCTTCGATTCCAGGGTACTGGAAGAGGTACAGTCTAACGCTGCCTTTCCTAACTGCGGGCAACTACACTGTGAACGTTACCACCAATGATCCTCAGGGGACTCCTTCTTGGCAGAACATGTCTCTGACGATATTGGGAGTAGATCATTTCGATGTCTCGGCTCCTTCAGCGATCGTTGCCAGGTCTCTCTTCTCGATGACCATGTCCGCCCGCGATTCCTCTGATTCCATCATGACGAACTGGGTCGGAACAGTCGAATTGGCACCATACAAATCAGACATGTCGACAAATGGAACGGGTTTGCTCGCCCGCACGACCTTGACTTTCACAGTTGGTGATTCTGGCACGGTTACGATCTCAGACCAGAGTTATACATTCGGCGAGGAGACGATACGCATCAGGGTCTCGTCTGGACTCCACCTTGGCTGGACCGATCCCATAGTCGTTTCAAGTGGGCCTGTTGTGCGAGTCGATATCTCTCCTCCGGGTCCTGAGACAGTCATTTCAGGTACCTCGGTGGTATTCACGGCAACCGGTCTTGACGCGTTTGGGAATCAGAACACTACATGGTCTCCTACCTGGACGGTGCCGTCCACCATAGGAGACACAACGATACTTGGCTACTCCGCTACAGTCGTGGCCACTCATGAAGGATCGGACTACATCGAATGCAGGAACGATTTGACCGATGCGAATTCCACGGCTCGCATAGACGTTGTGGCTGGAGACTTGGCCAGCATAGTCATCAACGCGCCCGCCAACCCTCTTGTGGTTGATGAGGGTGACTCTCAGGCACTGACCGCGACCGGCTACGATAGTCACGGCAACATCGTGGTATTCTCAGCGGCCATCTGGTCCACCAACACTTCAGGGAGGGTAAACGGCAGCGTGTCATCCGCAGTCTATTCTGCAGGGTACATCCCCGAGGTCGGAGTCATCAACGTGCGAGTGGGTAGCATCATCGGCACGCTTGCTGTCGAGGTCGTTGGTGGTAGCTATGGACCATGGCTCGACACAATTCCTGTCCAGGCACAGGATGAAGATGTGGGTACATGGCAGCTCAGCCTGACCGGATATTGGCATGACGACAACTCAACAGAGCTCCTGGCATGGTCGGTCGAAGATGTCAATACATCTCTCTACTTCATAACGCACGATTCTACAGCGAATTCAGTTCTCAAGTTCACCTCTCAGGCGGATCAGAGCGGACAGGATGAGTTCACTCTTTGGGTAGTCGACAGAGACGGATACTGGACATATCAGCGGGTCTCTGTGAACATAAGGCCGGTCAATGATGCGCCGCTATTCGTCAATAGCCCTCCGAACCGTCTCTATGTCAAGTACGACGAGTCCTATTCTTTCGACTACACCTACTACGTTTCGGACATGGACAACGCAAGATCAGAGCTAACACTGAGCGCGGTGATGTCTGGCTCCAGCGACGGGACTGCAAACTTCGACGGGCTGATCGCCACGTTCCTCTTCCCATCGGACCCAAGTCGGGGCTCGACGTACTTCGAGATAGTGACCCTTACTGTCGCAGATCCCCTTGAGGCGTCCTCCGAGATTAAGATCGTCGTCTACGTAACCGATGATTCTCCGCCGCGCCTGAACACCAGCTTGCCTGATGTCACGCTCTACGAGGGCGAGATCCTTCACTACTGCTTCAACCTCGATGTCTTCTTCTATGATGTGGACAGCTCGTACCTCTACTTCACGCGTGACTTCCATCACATTCAGATCTTCATAGCTTCAAACCACTCAGTCTATGTGAACGCCTCTGAGGAATGGTCTGGAACGACGGACGGTACATTCACAGCCACGGATCCGGATGGCGCACTCAAGATGGATACCGTGACCGTCACCGTGATCGCGGTCAACGATCCTCCAGTCGTGCAAATCCCAAGATCGATAGTCGTGAAGCACAACGTCACCTACTACCTCTATCTGAGCCAGTACATCTGGGATCCAGACAATTCAATGGAATCGCTCACAATCGCATTCAACGATACCCATGTGAAGCACACATCGAGCTTCATGGGCAGCCACAGGCTCGAGATACTGTTCCCAGGAAGCACCCCTCCTGACTCAGATGCGTACCTCGGGCCCTATCTCGCATACGTGCATATGGAGGTGACGGATCCAAGCGGTCTGATGACTCCATGCGACTTCACGGTGTTGGTGACAGACGACGCACCGCCGACAGTCATAGCATCGAATCCAGACATCGTCTACTACTCATTCTCCGAGGACTCTTATCTGAACAATTCCCTGAGATTGTACGACCTGTTCAGAGACTCTGATGATGCGACGCTCAATTTCACGATCACCGGGAACAGCCACATCCATGTCATCGCGTATTCCAACGGTGTGGTCAATCTGTCCGCAAATGTGAACTGGTCGGGGACTGAGGTGCTCAACATCATAGCCCGAGACCCTCATCTGGGATGGGCGTCTATTCGTGCATACGTGACGGTTACAGCTGTCAATGATGCACCATGGATCCAATTCATCCCGAACATGATCGTGAAGACCGGCCACATAGACGCGCCTTTCTACATACTCAGCTACATCATCGACAGTGATGATGCCCTCGAGAATCTGACGATCACAGCCAGTCCTGCTGAGAACGTGGCCGTCGTTGGAGGATTCCTGTATGTCACCCTTCCGCACGGCGTGGATGTGATCACAGTCACTATCCAGGCTAGCGACGGAAGGTTGCAGTCCAACATCAGGAGTTTCGATGTAGGCATTGCGAAGACCATGGCGGAGAGAATCGGCTGGCCGTATTCGTTCCCGCTAGTCCTTCTCGCAGCTGGAGTCGCGGGTTACTTCCTCGCGAGCAGGATTCCGAGGCCCTACGCGCTCGAGAACATCTTCTTGATACACAACGATGGCAGGTTGGTCGCCCACGTCAGCAAAGAGGACAACACCAATCTGGACAAGGATGTTGTGAGCGCGATGTTCACCGCGGTCCAGGAATTCGTCAAAGATTCTTTCCAGAAGGGCGAAGTGGGGCTCAAGAAGCTGGAGATCGGTGACAAGAAGGTCACTATCGAGAAGGGGCAATCGGCTTACCTTGCGCTCATCTACTCTGGTTGGCCGGCAAAGGAGACCTTTGAGAACCTGCCCATGCTGATGAGAGACATCGAGGAGCGCTACAAGGGCAAGCTCGAGAAGTGGAACGGTACAATGAAGACCGTCAAGGGCGTCGACAAGATGCTCCTAGAGTTCATGGCAGACACATACAAACCCGGGACGTGGCACGAGGAGGAAGAGATCGAGGACGCTCAGTGGGTCGACATCCTCGAGAAAGAGGCCTAGTCACGGTCTTCCCCCGCCTTTCTCATCGCATACTCGCCCGTGATTTTTCTCGAGGATGCCAAAACCGGGTTTATCTCTTCAAATACCCATCGCAAAGCCTTATACCCTGCACTATTCATCACATCCACCCAGATGTCTAGCTCCTCCACTCGCCAACCTGTGACTGTCACACTGAGGCGCGATCTGGGCCTTCTCGACGTCACCATGATCGGCATAGGTGCAATGATCGGCACCAGCATCTTTGTTCTAATTGGCGTAATTACCCAGGAGATTGGCGCGGGCATAATTCTGGTCATTGTTTTGAATGCCATTGTCACGATCTTCACGGCGACAACATATGCGGAGCTGGGCTCCTCGTTTCCAGAGGCTGGAGGCGGATACCTCTGGACCCGAAAGTCGCTTCCTCACCCAGCCGGTTTCATGTCGGGCTGGCTTTCATGGTTTGGTCACACCGTCGCGTGCAGTTTCTACTCTCTTGGATTCGGCTATGCGATGGTCGCCCTTCTTGACCACTTCGATTTCTCCTATTTCGGGATCCCCCCTGCGTACATGGTAAAGCTTCTCGCGGGGCTGGCTATCGCGTTCTTCCTAGGCATCAACTACTCAGGAGTGGGAGCCACCGGACGAGCTGGGACTACTGTGACTCTCATCCAGATACTCGTTATTGCCTTCTTCGTGACATTTGCCATAATGTTCGCCTTGAATGCCAAGGGAGTCCACGTACTCGACAACTTCGAGCCTCTCCTGCCAGAAGGAAAGGGATTCTCAGACGTGTTCATGGTGATGGCATTCACATTCCTCGCATTCGAAGGCTATGAGATCATTGTGCAATGCGGAGAGGAAGTCAAGGATCCGATGAAGAACATACCCCGGGCAATCTTCATTTCGATCGGAGTCGCAGCCCTCCTCTACATCCTTGTGGCTATTGCCTGCATCTCAAACTTCGACGTTGGCATGATAGGAGGAAAGGGCGCTGAGGCGGTCTTCTTCACTGCAGGCGAAACAATACCTCTTGTCGGTGCTCCTTTGCTGATCATCGGCGGCGTGCTATCCGCAATGGCTGCATTGAACGCGACGGTATTCTCCTCCTCGAGGGTGAGTTTTGCCATGGGTCGAGATGGTTCCCTTCCCAGACTCTTCGGCAACATACACAAAGAGAGGAGGATTCCTCACAACGCTATCCTCATAACGGGAGCTATAATGCTTATCATGGCTTTGTTCCCCTTGGACGTAGTGATTGCATCGACAGCCGTCATTTTTCTGCTATTGTTCGCACTCGCCAACATTGCGTCTGTTCGGTTGATCCCTAGGCTCACTAAGATAGACATTGGCTTCAGGACGCCGTTCTTCCCACTCTTCCCGGTCATCGGCATCATCGCGAACACCGCACTTGCTATCTCCCTCTGGTGGCTAGTCCCGGAGGCGTGGTACATTTCCATTGTGTGGATTGCGATAGGGCTGGCGTTTTCGGCTTTCGCCAGCCCCGAAGAGGAGTACGAATCGATTGTTGCGCGAAGAAGAATTCCCCAGAGACCGTTGACGAAGGAAGAGATTGAGCGATACAGAGTCTTTCTCGCACTCGAGGATATTGGCAACCTGAGGTTGGTCGAGACTGCAGGGATTTTTGCGAGATACTTCAATGGCGAGCTGACGGTGAACAAGATCGTCGAAGTGCCTAGGACTGTGCCACTCGAGACCATAGGCAAGGACTACATAGACGAGGTGTCAATGGGTCTTAGGAAGGCAATCAAGATAGCGCCTTCGGCAGTCAAGGTCCGACCGGTGGTGTCGGTTTCCTATGACGTTGCAGGTGCCATCCTGGACCAGACGAAACACGATGCTGCGAATCTCCTGGTGTTGGGGTGGAAAGGAACAAGACGTCGCGGCAGGACCATATTGGGGCGCAATCTTGACCGGGTCGTCCGTGAGGCACAATGTGACGTTGCCATCATCAAGACGAAGAGACTGAGCAAGAACATTGAGAACATATTGCTGGTCTCCGGTGGCTACTTCGAGACAAGGAAGGCTCTCCTACTCGCTCTGCCGATTGCCAGGGAGTACGGAGCCAAGATTGAGATCCTTGCCGTGATTACTGATGACCGCCAGCTCGAACTGATGCGGGGCAACGCGGAACGTCTGAGCAAGATGAGCGACCGCGTGAAAGTCGCGAACGAGATAAAATACGTGCATTCGAAGTCATTCGTGAACGCGGTGCTCGATTACGCGCAACACTGCGACATCCTCGTGATGGGCGCAGAACCTCAATCAGCGCTTGAGAGAACAATGTTCGGCGAAGTCTATGATAGGGTCATAAGGTCGGTAGATGTCCCTGTCCTAGTCCTCATGACAGCCAGAGCGGTCAAGGGCGGGACATCGCAGGCGCAGTCTTCTCCAATTCTGGCGATACCTGGCTTTGACTAGATTCCCATTCCGCCAAACAACTCCTCGATCGCCAGTCTGGCGGTCTTCGTGAGGTCCATCGACCTTGCTTCCTCGCGCGTCACCCATTTCATCTCGGTGACCTCCACGCTTCGCTTCTCGGCGCCACCGATCGGTTTGACCAGGAAATCTGCAAGAGCGTAGTGGTATCTGATCTTGTTCGACTCATCTCTGTCGATCATGTCAAAAACATTGATGAGCTCAAGGACTTCGCACTCTATCCCCGTCTCTTCTTCCATTTCTCGTGCGCACGCTTCCGATAGTTTCTCTCCAAGCTCGACGAGACCGCCGGGGACGCTCCATTTGCCAGCTCCTGGCTCGAACGCTCGCTTCACCAGCAGTATCTTGCCGTCCTTGATTGCCACCGCTCCGACTCCGATGAGTGGTGCAGTCGGGTACATCCGTCTGATGTGCGATTCTTGTTCCTCGGTCATGTCTTCTTCACCTTCCGTCTGATGTAGTAGATGCATACGATTGCAGCGCTCGCTGACCCAATTGCGATGGTTGCCGAGATCAGAACGAGTCCATCCTCGTTGGTGCTCACCGGACTAGCCATGTCCATGAGGGTAGCGACGAGCGCTTGCGCCACCGCCGCGGTCTGTCCCTCCGAGAGCTTGTCGACCGTGTCATCAATCGAATGGTAGTACGGGTTGAATTCGTAGCCGCCTGCTGTACGGTCGGATTCTATCAGCAATGCAGCGGGATAGCCTGCTGACCAGAAGCTGGCGTGGTCACTGCCGAGCAAAGATGAGTTGTTCTCAACCTCTATTGAGAGCTCGATGCCAAGAGCGCCAACCATCTCCTGCATGCGAGACCCAAGCCCCATGGAATCCTCATTCACGACAATCACGGTGTGGTTCTCGCTGCCACCTCCATATCCTATCATGTCAAGGATCCAGCACGCACCGTATGAAACGCCCTTCGCCATCTCGGATTCCACAAAGCTCCTGCTGCCTGCCATTCGCCCAGAAGAATCGTAGCCGTTCTCCTCCGCTCCGAAAGCGACAAACCGCACGGTATTGTTTAGTCTGAGATTCGAGAGCACGCGTGCGAGTTCCATTACACATGCGACTCCAGAAGCGTCATCATCAGCACCCGGGGCTGGAAGCATTTGGCCGTCGGAGACAGTCTCTACGTCTTTGTTTTCGCTGTCATAGTGGGCGCCGAAGAGGAATTGAGGGGCATCCGCCGATGCTCCAGGGATTGTGGCAACAACATTCTTGACGCTGTGAATTCCCGCCATGAATTCCTGGTACTCGACAGCTATGTTCATCGCTTGGAAGTGTTCGAAGATGTAGGACGCCGCTTCTTCTGACGAGTTCAGGTAGAACGCCCTTGAGTCGAAGTTCTGGAGATCCTGGATTGTTCGCATGATCCTCTCGCCTGACACAGCATCCACAAGTTCAGAGGTGGTATGCATGTCGTATTGGGTTAGTGCCGAATTCGGAGTTGATGCTGAAATGGAAAGCGACGCGAAGATGAGAATCATGCACACGAGTCTCGGCCAAGAGCTCGCACGGTGCTGGACGAACCAACGATGGAGCCTTGCCAGCGTTTCGGATCTCTCCATATCGCGCCGGGATTGGCAGCGAACGATATAAAGAGATTCAGCCATATTATCCGCGTGTCCTTGGGAAAGGCGTTTGCGATTGTCGGACAAGAACTGGGGGAGTCTGAGGTCCTCGCGGAGTTCTATCCCTACTCCGAATTGAAGCACACATGGAAGAAGGAGGGGGGAGGGCTGTTTTTCAAGATAAGCGACTACCTATCGGACGCTCCAGAGACTGTTCTCGAATCGCTATCATGGTATCTTCTATGTCGAGCTGTCGGAAGAAAGTGTCCCCAAGGAAAGGCCGACAGATATCTCGTCTATGCCCGTTCGAGAGAGCTCTGGGAGTCGAAGAAGGAACTCTACCTGAGCCGATCAAGGAACCTGTCGTTCGAACCGAGAGGGAGCGCAAGGGATTTGCGAGATGTCTTTGACTACGTCAATTCATTCTACTTTTCCAGCAGGCTCCAGGATCCCGTCTTGGCGTGGGCTACCGAGTCACCCCGGCGGCGCCTTGGGTTCTACTTCCAGCCGTTGAACCTTCTCGCAGCGAACCGGGCACTGGACTCTGATGCTGTTCCACGATATGTGCTGGAATTCGTCGTTTTTCACGAGCTACTCCATCACGTCAACGCTGGAAACGGGCGTGCTGCAAGGCGGGTCCATCACACTCTTGAATTCAAGAAGCAGGAGAAGACATTCACGCACTATGACGATGCGGAGCGCTGGCTTGGTAAGATCGCTCGCGAAAGAAGCTCAAACAGAACATGAGGGCATTGTCCCCCAGGTGTAACAGTGCGGTTCATCGCATGCCAAAGCAGTCTCACCGCCCTGACCCTCCTGGGGGTTGTTGTTGTGCGACGCGTTGTCCCCTACACACGCTC
>Ga0209182_10000423_pt1 | contig 11383 bp, 10 predicted proteins | sample LakBais05cmmetaG_FD_185474 | JGI IMG/M metagenome (GOLD analysis project Ga0209182, IMG submission 185474) | Lake sediment microbial communities from Lake Baikal, Russia to study Microbial Dark Matter (Phase II) - Lake Baikal sediment 0-5 cm... | ecosystem: Environmental > Aquatic > Freshwater...
GGTCGTCGGGATCGAATCAGCCTCTGTTGAGGCGGCTGTATCTAGCCGATTGCCTTCTCGGTCTGCGGATCGAAGGCGTGCAGCTTCTCCACGGTGGCGGCGAGCTTGATCTTCTGTCCCACCTTGACAGGGGTGTCGGGGGTCACGCGGGCGATGAGCTCGGCCGGGCCGGCCTTCACGTCGAGGTAGATCTCGTGGCCGATCGGCTCCACCACCTCGACCATGGCGTCGAACACGGTATTGGCCGGATCCTGCGGCGTCGCCTCTCGCAGCTCCTCGGGTCGGATGCCCATGGTGACCGGCTTGCCCGTGTAGGCGGCCAAAGCCTTGACCCTCGATGACGGCACCACCACGTTGATGCCGGGGTTCGTGAAGAAGAGCTGGCCGTCCTTGCTGGTCACGGTGCAGGCCACGAAGTTCATGGCGGGAGAGCCGATGAAGCCGGCCACGAACTGGTTCTGCGGGTGGGCGTAAACTTCCAGCGGGGCGCCGACCTGGTGGATGAGGCCGTCCTTCATGATCACGATCCGGTCGCCCATGGTCATGGCCTCGACCTGGTCGTGGGTCACGTAGATGACGGTGGCCTGCAGCCGGTCGTGGAGCTTCTTCAGCTCGGCGCGCATGGCCACGCGCAGCTTGGCGTCCAGGTTGGACAGCGGCTCGTCGAAGAGGAAGACCTGGGGCTTTCGCACGATGGCGCGCCCGACCGCCACGCGCTGGCGCTGGCCGCCCGACAGGGCGCGCGGCTTGCGCTGGAGCAGCTCCTGGATGCCCAGGATCTCGGCCGCCTCACCCACGCGCTGCTGGATCTCCGCCTTCGGGAACTTGCGCAGCTTCAGACCGAAGGCCATATTGTCGTACACGGACATGTGTGGGTACAGGGCGTAGTTCTGAAAGACCATGGCGATGTCCCGATCCTTGGGGGGGACATCGTTCACCACGCGGTCGCCGATCTTGATGATGCCGGTGGTGATCTCCTCCAAGCCGGCCACCATGCGGAGCGTCGTGGACTTCCCGCAGCCGGACGGTCCGACGAGGACGACGAACTCCTTGTCGTTGACCGTCAGATTCACGTCCCGGACCGCGGTCACCTGGTCGAACATCTTCCCGACATTTTCCAACGTTACTTGCGCCATAGTCTTCGCCTGCCTCCTTTGGCCTGCCGCTGCGCAGGAGCCTGTTGAACGGATCGCCTCACCGCCCCCACCCGGGCCGACGTCCCTCCATGAGGATTCGGGGCCGTGAGGCGCGAACCACGGGACCCGGGTGAATCGAGGGTGATTCTATGTAACCTTGGATTCGAAAGGCAAGCGAAATCGCAGGGTGATGCCGGCTTCGATGCGTCTCGGCTCGGCTCGAACTTGCTTGACCTGCCTGCGACTATTGAGACACAATAGCATCCCTTGTGACGCGGCCCCACGCCCGCCGGCAGGTGTGGGGCCGCAGGCGATCCGGAGACGATCATGACGCTTGCCGTCCCTCAGAAGATCCGGGTGCGGTTCGCCCCCAGCCCCACCGGGTACCTGCACGTCGGCGGGGTGCGCACGGCCCTCTACAACTGGCTGATGGCCCGGGCCCTGGGCGGGACCTTCGTGCTCCGCATCGAGGACACCGACGTGGAGCGGTCCACCGAGGACGCGGTGCGCGCCATCCTGGACGGGATGCGCTGGCTGCGCCTGGATTGGGACGAGGGGCCGGACGTCGGCGGCCCCGTTGGGCCCTACCGGCAGATGGAGCGGGAGGGGCTCTACCGGGAGCAGGTGCAGCGCCTCGTCCGGGAGGGGAAGGCCTATCCCTGCACCTGTGCGGCCGAGGAGCTGGCGGCACGACGCAAGGCCGCCCTGGCCGCCAAGCAGCCGCTGCGCCATCTCTGCCCGTGCCGCGAGCAGGGCCCGACGACCGGCCGGAAACAGGCCATCCGGTTTCACGTCTCCGGGCAGGAGACGGTGCGCTGGGACGACCTGGTCCAGGGGCGCATCGAGGTGGCGGCGGAGGAGATCGACGACTTCATCATCCTGCGCTCGGACGAGCGGGAGACACCCGTCTACAACTTCGCCGCCGTGGTGGACGACGCCCTGATGGGGATCACGCACGTGGTGCGGGGGGCGGACCACATTCCCAATACCCCGCGCCAGATCCTTCTCTACGGGGCGCTAGGGTACCCGCTGCCGGCCTTCGGCCACATCCCCCTGGTCCTGGGGACCGACCGGGAGAAGCTGAGCAAGCGCCACGGCGACGTGGCCCTGCAAGACTACCAGGCGAAGGGGTACCTTCCCGACGCCCTGGTGAACTACCTGGTGCGGCTCGGCTGGGCACACGGGGACCAGGAGATCTTCACCCGGGACGAGCTGGTGGCGGCCTTTCGGATCGAGAAGGTCGGTTCCGCGCCGGGCATCTTCGACCACGCCAAGCTGGACTGGCTGAACGCGCTTTGGATCCGCCAGACGCCGGCGGAGCGCCTGGCGGACCTGGTGGGACCGTTCTGGGTTTCCGCGGGGGTGGACCCTGCGGTGGTGGAGGCGCGCGGCCGCGCCTGGCTCAGCGGCGCGATCCCGCTCTTCGTCGAGCGCGCGAAGACCCTGGTGGATCTCGCGCGCGCGATGGCGTTTCTCTTCGCGCGGTCCATCGTGCACGAGCCGAAGGCGGCGGAGAAGTTCCTGACCGCCAGGCACCTGGCCAACCTGGCGGCGGTGCGTCGCGTGGCGGCGGAGACCGCGGACTTCTCGACCGAGGGGCTGGAGCAACAGGTGCGCGCGCTGGCCGAGCAGGGCGGTGGCAAGCTGATCGACTACGCCCAGCCGATCCGGGTGGCGCTCACGGGCACGACGGCGAGCCCGCCGATCTTTCCCGTCCTGGTCCTGCTGGGGCGGGAGGCGGTCCTGGCCCGGCTGGATGGCGCACTGGGCGCGCGGTAATTCTGCCTGTCTGATCATCCGGAGGATAGCGTGGCAACGAACCAGGTCGTGGAACGATTGAAGGAGGAGCTGGCGCTGCTCGAGCGGGAGCTGCGCGTGGAGCTGCCCGAGCGGATCCGGATTGCCCGGGAACTGGGTGATATCCGCGAGAACGGGGAATTCGAGGTCGCCAAGGACCGGCAGGGCTTCGTCTCGGCGCGCGTCAATCATCTGCAGCAGCGGATCGCGGAGCTGTCCAGCATCGATCTGTCCCAGGTGCCGAGGGACCGGGCGGCGTTCGGATCGACCGTCACCCTGGTGGACGAGGAGACGGGAGAGGAGCGTGTCTACCGGCTGGTGGCCTCGGAAGAAGTGGACACCCCCAAGGGATGGATCTCCCCCGGCTCGCCGGTGGGGCAGTCGCTGATCGGCAAGCGCGAGGGGGACTCGATCGTGGTCCGCACGCCCGCCAGCGCCCGCCGCTACGAGATCACCCGCCTGGTCACGCTGCACGACCAGCTCGTCGAGGAGACGGAGGAGCCAAATGGATAGACAGTCGACCTGGGCGCTGCTCACGGAGTACACCCAAAACGAAAGCCTGCTGAAGCACGCCCTGGCGGTCGAGGCGGCCATGCGCGCCTACGCCGGGACGCTGGGCGGCGACGCGGAAGAGTGGGGTGTCGTCGGGCTGATCCACGATTTCGACTATGAGCGGTATCCCAGCGCCGAAGCCGGCCACGCCATCAAAGGGGCCGAGATCCTCCGGGAGAAGGGCTACCCCGAGCACATCGTGAGGGCCGTCCAGTCGCACGCCGACTACTCCGGGGTGCCCCGCGAGACGCCGATGGAGAAGGCCCTCTTTGCCTGCGACGAGCTCTGCGGGTTCGTCACCGCCGCCGCGCTGATCCGGCCGACCAAGAGCGTTCTGGACCTGGAGGCGTCCTCGGTGCGGAAGCGGATGAAGGACAAAGCCTTCGCCCGGCAGGTGAGCCGCGAGGATATCGTGAAGGGGGCGGAGCAGATGGGGGTGGACCTCAACGAACACATCGCCTTCGTCATCCAGGCGATGCGCGGCGCCGCCGACGAACTGGGGCTGCGCGGCACGCTGTAGGACTGCAGGGGAGCAGGGGAGCAGAGGAGCAGGGGAGAGGAGCGCGGGAGCAGGGGCGAGATTGCTGGAAAGCGTCGTTGCTGCTCCCCAGCACCCATGCGCCTCTGCCGGTTTTGGCTTGACAAGCGGGGGGGCGATCGCCGATACTCTACCGGTCCAAAGGCAAAGGCGAGGCCTTTGGATTTTGTTCTTTACGAATGCGTTGCGGGGTCGTCTAACGGTAGGACAGCAGACTCTGGATCTGCCTATTGGGGTTCGAATCCCTACCCCGCAGCCATGCACAATCGAATACACTTGGCCCTATCGTCTAGCCCGGCCTAGGACGCGGCCCTCTCAAGGCTGAAACTCGGGTTCGAATCCCGATAGGGCCACCAAGCAATGTTGGTGGGTATTTAGGTGAGGTGGGTTTTAGGAACATTCGAATGTTCCTAAAACCCATTTTGCTTTTCAGGCTTCCACCGCCAACAACCGCGCCGCATGATCGTCGTAAAACCCGACCTGCGGCTCCCGATAACGCGTCATACTGGGGCAGGGATAGCGCGTTCGGGAAGAATACCTCCGAAATCCCGGGAAGACACGGAAGCTCGACGTCCGGAAAGGCACCGATACCTGGTAGCGGAGTGATGACGTCGAGAAGTGGGGATGGGCGACCCTGCCAGGCGAGGAGAATCCCGTCAGCAATGTGGCCGCCGAGGCGCCCGGCTGCTCCTGCTGGTCAGCCAGGCGCGGCCCCTGTCGTCCCACCCAAAGAGCACGGCCTGACATCCTCTGGGACGTCAGGCCGTGCGGGTTGTCTCCGGGGACCCCGCAGCCCCTCTCTCCTCGCGCCGGCTTCAGCACACCCCCTCGGTGCAGCCGCGAAGCGGGCCGCGGCTCACGACGTGAAGTAGAACGTCGCCGGGTGCGAGCTGCATGGGGTCCGGGCGTGCTGGGCGTTGACCTGCCGCGCCGGAATGTTGCCCATCCGCTTGCTCACGATCCGCACGCCCTGGGCGGCCGGGGACTGGCCCACCGTGGCGATGCTGAACTGCCCATCCACCAGGATCTTCCAGATCTCCTGCCCGAGCTTGCGGCGCTCCGTGGGCTTCTTGCCCGGGGCGGTCTTGAGCAGCTCGAGCGCCCGCAAGAGTTCCGGGTCCTTGGGCGGCTTCCCCTGTTTGCCGTCGCTGGCGTACCAGCGGGCGATGGGGTGGCCCAGGAAGGCCTCCGCCGGGTCTGTGGGCATGGCGTTGCGGGGGTACAGGAAGAGCTGCTCGACGCCGTCCGCCACCTTGACCACGATCTGCAGCTCGTTGGTGGCCGCGCGCGAGTAGAGCAGGTTCCGCTCCACGTCCTTCACGTCGGCCTGGATGCCGATCGCCCTCCACTGCTCCTTGATCATCTCGGCGACCTGGGCGTAGTTGATGAACTGGCCGGCCATGGCCGACAGCTCCAGCCGCACCCGCCCCTTGCCGTCGGTCCGCAGGCGGTATCCCTCTCCGTCCTTCTTGTTCAGGCCGATCGTGTCCAGGAGCTGGTTGGCCTGCTTCGGGTCGTGGACCGACCACTTCTTCCGCCATTCAGGGCCGGGGTTCTCGGGCACACTCTCGGCGGGGGCGAAGGAGCCGGGCGTCCCGAGCCCCAGCCAGAAGGTCTCGTTGAGCTGGCCCCGGTCGATCCCCAGGGAGAGGGCGCGCCGGAACTCCCGGCTCTGGAGCCACTTGGCGATCTCGGGGTCGGCCTCGTAGGCGTGGTTGATGAAGAGGACGGTGTCGCCCATGTGGAGCGCCGGGTCGAGGCGCACCTCGTAGTTCCCTTTGGCGCGGTTCTCCAGGAAGACGGGGAGCTTGGTGAGGCTGGTGTGGCGCTCCTGCAGATCGTACTGCCCGGCGATGGCCCGCAGATTCAGGACCTCCAGGTTCTCGGTCAGCCCCATGCTGATCCGGTCGATGTAGGGGAGCTGGTTCCCCGCGCTGTCGATGCCGTAATAGTACGGGTTCCGCTCCAGGACCCAGGTCGGGGTGTTGATCGGCGTCACCGTCTTCCAGGGGCCCAGGACGGGCAGTTCGGGATTCAGTCGCCAGTCCCAGCGGGTCTTCAGATAGCTCAGCCACCCGTCAAAGCCCGCCGCCTTGGCATTCCGGTCGGCCTCGTCCTTTCCGATGTGCTTCGGGTGGAACTGCTTCAGGTAGTGGGCCGGCATGTAGGCGCCCATGGTGCGGCCCAGGAACTGCTGCGTCGCCTGGCCGCCGCCGAGGGCCGTGCTGCCGGCGAGCATGTCCAGGAAGAGGTAGTTGGCGTCGGGGAACTCGAAGACCACCGTGTAGTCGTCCCGCTTGGAGAGGCGGCCGGGCTTGCCGTTGACCAGGAAGTCCCCGTGGGGGGTCGGCTGGATGTCCTTGTTCAGATAGATGTCCTCGTACCAGAAGACGAAGTCGTCGGCGGTGAAGGGGTGCCCATCGGACCACTTGTGCCCCTTCCGGAGGAAGATCGTGCAGACCTTCCCGTCGTCGCTCAGCCGGCAGTCGCGGGCCAGACAGGGCATGATCTTGGTCCCGGTGTAGTCCCAGAACAGGATCTTGTCCGTGGAGACGATGCGGTTGCCGTTCTCGCCATCCGCCGGGCCCGTGAACCCGCGCCGCCAGGTGCCGCCGTACTTGCCGATGCTGTGGACCGGCTTCACGACCATCGGCTCCTCGGGGAGGCGCTGCTCGACGGGCGGGAGCTTGCCGGCTTTCACCAGCCCGGCCAGCGCGGGAGCCTCGCCGAAGGTCTTGGGCCACTTCGCCGGATCGAGGACCAGGCTGGGGCCCTCCAGCTTGCCGACGAGCTGTGCGCCCAGCTTCGGCTCGGCCTTCTCGCCGGCCAGCGCAACGGTGGGGGCGAGGTTGGCGAGCGTGATGGCGCCGGACGCCACGGCCGCGTCGCGGAGGAACTCTCGCCGACTCATCCGCCTCGAATGCTTCGCCATGCGACCTTCCTCCTGTCCGGGCGAATCCCCCGGCTCATCAGATGGTGAACGACCGTCGGGGCCGAGTGTAGAGGTCGGGGGACAGAAAAGTCAAGCGGCCTTCCAGACGTTTCCCCCTTTGTGTTGTGATCCCTCCGCTCTTGACATATAGTCCCGAAGGAGGTCTTTTCTATGCGGCCGAACAAGCTCCGTGAATTGCTCCGCGCCGGGAAGCCGACGTTGGGAACCCGCGTGATGAGCCCCTGGCCCACGGTGATCGAGGTCTTGGGCCAAGCCAAACAGTACGACTACGTCGAGTTTCTCGCCGAGTACTCCCCCTCCGACCTCCACGATCTGGACAATCTGTGCCGGGCGGCCGAGCTGGCCGACCTGACGCCCATCATCAAGATCGACCAGGCCGCCTGCGACTACGTGGCGCAGCGGGCCATCGGTGCCGGATTCCAACTCGATCTCGGCGTCCGACACTTCAACCTGAACGTGGACTTGTGGATCCTGCTGAACTGGTGGACGGCCAACGGCAAGACGCTGCGGGAAAAATCTGTATATTGCGGGAAAACCGGCCTATTTGACTCATATTTGTTCATTCAAAAGACACGAAAAGGCTTCGGCGATTATGAAAAAGGATTTTCTTCGCTTGATGGTGCCTGTTTTATCTGCTTTTCTTGGCTTTATTCTTCTGATGTCGGTCAGTTGCAGTGGCGATGTTACGACATCGGATGGAATTGTCATAGCCCAACATAAAACCGAAGATATCCCGGCCAGTGTGGACCATGTGCGTTATGCAGTTCTCGATGATATTGGTAATCGGGAATACCTATCTTCTGAGTTCCCCGTATCAGCCTTACATAAACTTGAAGGCATTCCAACAAATACGACGGCAATCGTCACTGAGTTTCACACGGAAAATGAGGAGGAATTAAGCGAAGACGTTCAGTCGATTTCCTTCACAGGCGGTGATCTTATGATGCTTCCGCAATACTCCATGACGCAGTTTCTTGAAAAACGCCTTGCCATTGTGGATGTGGATAAGATGACCGGCAATATTCTCGTAAGGGGCAACCTCCCGCTTGTAAAAAAGGGAACGAATGCATGCTACCTCGGACAAGATCGTTGTTTTGCGTATGACGAAATTAACGCCAAAATGAAGGAAAGAATGCAGAAAATAGATTCAAGTTTCGACTTCAATATTGAAGAATATGATGTCATTGAGTTTGTTCTTCATGATGGCGCAGGCAACAGACCTGAACTTACCGTTGAAATGAATGCTCTTGGCCTTGACGTCAAAAATATCACCTGTGGAGCAAAGTGGCTTCCATATCAAGGTTGCGACGCATGGGATCCGAAAGTAATTTATACTTCCATAAAAGAAGAAAAAAAACTATGGGGACTCGTGTGGTGGCCGATGTATCCCTGCCCAAACATGCCCTGCGATGATACTAAGAAAATCGTTGACGATAGTACGGAGACAGAAATTGCACTGAACAGATTTCATTTTAATGACGCGTCTGCATATCTCAAGACATTGTTGACCACTCGTTCTGATTCAGGAAAGAAGAGACTCATTTATTTTCACTGCATTCAAGGCGCGGATAGAACAGGTACGTTGCACATAGCGTATATTATGGATAATAATCCACAACTGTCTTTTGTCGATGCCATTGACAGGGCATGGAAGGGAATAAGAGAAGGGTCAGAGGACCCGCAATTAGACTACAAGGGCGATGATGTGAAGCCCATGTGCAGGTTTGTGGGGATCGCATATCGATATTGTCAGGAACAAAATAAAGACAATCCTGCGCGGTGCGAATTGCCGACTAGTTGGAAAGACACGAAACTGTGCAAACAACCATGAATAAGCTTGGGCTCTTCTCCCGAGAACCGGGAGACCTTCACACATCGGCATAAATATCGGCAATATTTGTTGCACGGAATGGATGAATGGCGTATTAGAGCTTGTACTCACGAGTGGATTGCGTACCACTGATCGGCATGAATATCGGCAAAAGAGACCACGACATGCGATCTCAAATCCACAGGATGACCCCGCTTTTACCCGAAGGGGCGGACGAGCTTCAAGACCGTGCCCTGGAGGTGATTCAGAAGTCTGCCGCGCTCGGCAACCGACAGCACGCGGTGACGCTCACCGCGCTGCGGGAGCTGCTCAGGATCATCAACAGCTACTATTCCAATCTGATCGAGGGGCACAACACCCACCCGCATGACATCGTCCGCGCGATGCAGAAAGAGTATGATTCCGAGCCGGCCAAACGCAATCTCCAACTGGAAAGCGTCGCCCACATCGCCGTCCAGAGAGAGATGGAAAAGACCGTGCGGGAGGAGGCGGAAATCAACATCGCCGGCCGGGAATTTCTCTGCTCCCTGCACCGCGCATTCTACCGGCAACTGCCCGAGGAATTTCGGGTGGTGAAGAATCCGGACACGGGCAGGGAACGCTTGGTCGCGCCGGGAGAACTCCGCAACGAGCCGGTCAAGGTGGGACATCACGAGCCGCCCAGACATGATACGCTCGACGCATTGCTGGACCGCTACGGCGAATGCTATCCGCCCGACCGGCACCACGGTGCGGCGAAGCTTGTCGCGGCTGCGGCCGCCCACCACCGGCTCATGTGGATTCATCCTTTCCTCGACGGCAACGGGCGCGTCGCCCGTCTCTTCACGGAGGCCTACTTCTCCGTTATTCCCGTGCACGGCTTCGGGCTCTGGTCGGTGAGTCGCGGGCTTGCCCGCAGGAACGTCGACTACAAGGCGGCCCTTGCCCGGGCCGATGCGCCCCGCCGGAACGATCTAGACGGCCGGGGGAATCTCTCCAATGAAGGCCTGATTCACTTCTGCCGCTTCTTCCTCGATGTCTGCCTGGACCAGGTGGAGTATATGGGCGGGTTGCTGCGGCTGGAGGAGCTGCTGGAGCGTGTCAAACGATACATCGATCTCCGCCGCTCCGGCATCATTCCCGGACCGACAGGAACACAGGGACTGAGGGGGGAGGCGGGGAGAATGCTCCAGGAGGTATTGGTGCAAGGAGAAGCGACGCGGGGAGCGGTCGTCGGGGCATCCGGCCTGAAAGAACGGACCGGGAGAAATCTCCTGGGGCAACTGATCGATGAAGGCTTGCTCGTTTCGGATACGCCGAAAGGCGGTGTGCGACTGGGGTTCCCGATTCATGCCGCAGGCTGGTTCTTCCCGGGTCTCTATCCCGCTTTGCCTCGGTGACCGGAACGCCTTCCCCCTATCCTGGCCCACCAGCGGGTACGGTGGAAAAGTAGATTTCGTATTCTAACGCCATACGTGGCTACTCAGGGTTCAAGGTTCAGGGTTCGGGGTTCGGGAAATCCACGATGGGTGGCACCAGCCTCCTCGGCATCCTCCCGCACGGACGATTGGGGTCAGCGGCGGTCAGGCGCTGGCAACTGCGTCTCTAGTTCAGGCCGCGGACCATGTTCATTGCCCTCTACCCTGAACCCTGAACCCTAACCACCTGAGCAGTTACTCCAGGAGGACGGGGCGGTAGCCGTAGCGCGTGAGCCAGTCATCGGGAAGGCGCGTGGCGGATCTGGTTCCCGTTGCCGCGGCGCGGGGGGGCAAGCGAACGAGTCCCGCTGCTTGCATGCGCAGGAGCGCGACCCGGCAGCTCATCTCCTTCCGCCCCCCGTCGGGCGTGCACCACCCGAGCGCATCGCAGACCATCCGCGAGATCGCGAGGCGGGTCCTGGCGGGATCCTCCGCGAGTATCCGCTGGATCACGGTCATGCCACGGGGATCGCCCCGCAGGGTTTCTGCGTGGGGTCTGCCCCGAGGGAGGGAAGCATACCATGCCGCAGCCCATCGAGAAGCTCAGCAAGCCGCGCGCCGCGTGGCGCGATCTCCTTTCCGCCGACCGCTATCGCGTTCTCTTCGAGGAGGAGACGGAGCCGCCCGGCTCCTGCCCCTTGAACCGGGAGAAACGCGCAGGCACCTTCATCTGTGCGGCCTGCCACCTGCCGCTCTTCGCCTCGGGGGTGAAATTCGAGAGTGGGACCGGCTGGCCCAGCTTCGCCCAGCCCCTGCCGGGACACGTGGGCACCAAGCGAGACTTCGGGCTGATCTGGCCGCGCACGGAGTACCACTGCGCCCGCTGCGGCGGCCACCAGGGGCACGTCTTTCCCGACGGGCCGGCGCCCACGGGCCAGCGCTGGTGCAACAACGGGCTGGCGATCGAGTTCGTGCCCGAGGGGGAGCCGCTCCCGGCATTGCGCGATTGATTGAAAATGTTTCCTCTTGACGCAGCCACCCGAGTGGCTGGATATTGGAGCCCGGCAGGTTCCCCATTTCACACATCAAGGAGGACTTCAGGCAATGAGCACGTATGGCAAGGGACTCCAGTTTATGTTCAGCATCCCCACGAACATCGTGTTCGGCATGGGCGCGCTC
>Ga0209182_10000426_pt1 | contig 11364 bp, 11 predicted proteins | sample LakBais05cmmetaG_FD_185474 | JGI IMG/M metagenome (GOLD analysis project Ga0209182, IMG submission 185474) | Lake sediment microbial communities from Lake Baikal, Russia to study Microbial Dark Matter (Phase II) - Lake Baikal sediment 0-5 cm... | ecosystem: Environmental > Aquatic > Freshwater...
CCCCAGCACGTAGCCATTATCATGGATGGCAATGGCCGGTGGGCAAAGGAACGCGGCTTATCCAGGCTTGCCGGACATAATGCTGGCGGTGACAATATTCGCCCTGTGGTGAAGATTTTTGCCAACTACGGAGTAAAATACCTGACCCTTTATATGTTCTCCACCGAGAACTGGAATCGGCCCAGGATAGAGGTCGCTGGCTTACTCAGTCTCTTGGCAAAGAAGATTGACCAGGAAACTCAGGCTTTTCATCAGGAAAATATCCGACTGGTACACCTGGGCAGGCTGGATAGGATGTCTCAGAAACTAAGAGAAAAGGTGCAGGCAGCAGTTGAACTCACCAAAAATAATACCGGGCTTACGCTTTGCCTCGCCTTCGATTATGGTGGGCGGGATGAAATTGTCCAGGCAGCCAGACGTATCGCCAGCGCTGGAATTCCTGGTAACAATATAGATGAGTCTGTGTTTGCCCGGTATCTATATAGCCCTGACATCCCCGACCCTGATTTGGTCATACGCACTGGCGGTGAGAGCCGCCTGAGCAACTTTCTCCTCTGGCAGGCTGCCTATAGTGAACTTTACTTCACTCCAGTATTATGGCCTGATTTTGGTCTTAAAGACGTTGAGGAAGCGCTTTCTGAATGTAAACTCCGCCAGCGCCGTTTTGGCAAAATATGAGGCGTTTAACAACTACCCGATGACGAGGGAGACGTGTCATTCCGCGCCCTGCGCTTTCTGTCATTGCGAGCCCCGACCTGTCGGGGCGTGGCAATCTCCTTGGCTAAATTCCAAGCTCCAGATAAATCCAAATGACAATTGAAGTCCAAATGCTTAAATGCCAAAACTAATTCCTTTTCTTATTTGGGTTTTGAACTTGATTTGGCATTTGAGCTTTGTCATTTGATATTGCTCGGGCCTGTCCTAAGCGAAGTCGAATGGATTTGGTGCTTGGGATTTAGGATTTCTCCTTCGGAGATTACGAAGCCTGTTCCGAACCGTAGGTGAGGAATCTCGCTCCTCGCAATGACAAAGGGAGAAAACGGCACACAATAACGATTCAGGTTGCTAGATGACCTCGATTTCCGCCCACACTATGCCGATAGGAATCCTCCGTCAACAGGTATCAACGCTCCGTGAACATAGCTAGATAAATCACTGGCCAGGACCACAGCAATACAGGCTACCTCGTCCGGCTGCCCGCCCCTTTTGAGGGGCAGCCTGGTGCTAAACAATACGCCAGTTTTAATCAGGCTCAGCCGGAGCTGGGTGATTTCTTTGGCCACGGCCTTTGTTCCCGGAGTTATTATCCCGCCAGGTATGATTGCATTTATTCGGAAACCGTTTTTGCCATATTCCTTGGCCAGAGCTCTGGTCAGAGCGATGACTCCCGCCTTGCTTATGCTATAAGAAGCCATGCCTTCTACGAAAGGTATGATTGCCTCGATAGAGCCAATGTTGATGATGACTCCTCCTCTCTTCAATCGTCTCTTTATCATATGCTGACACATCAAGAGAGTGGATTTCAAATTAATGTCCATCACTTTGTTAAAAAAAGCATCGTCTACTTCTAGAAACTCCTTAAAAGGGTATATTCCAGCATTGTTTACCAGTATGTCAGGCTCTTTCCTTTTCAACTCCTCCCACAAGGCAGCTATTTCCTCTTTTGAGGAAAGGTTCACTTTATGAATGTTGATTTCCACTTTGAACTTTGAAAGCTCCCCAGCTACAGTCCTTAGCCCCCGTTCGTTTATGTCTACAAGTTCTAAATCCGCACCTGCTTCTGCAAATCTATAGGCCATTGCCTTACCAATACCAAGGGCGGAACCAGTTATCAAGGCCTTTTTCCCTTTCAGGGAGATAAGTTCAGATAGGGGCTTTAAAACTTTCATGGCAATACTCTAAACTATTTGAGTATGCGTCATGCAACTGCTTTACCATTATACCACGACGCGGGAGCAGTTCCCGAGCTAGTTTGATATGTATTTCAAAACAGACTTCAGCGATGATATGCTCTGTGTAATATTATATAATTGAAACGAAGTATGCCTCTACATACTTCTTATTATGGTCTCAATAATCGTTCTGTTGGTGGTTTTTGCCCTCATCGCCGTGCGGCAAATCGGCAGGTTCCGCCTTCAGATATGGCAGGTGATGCTGCTTGGGGCACTGACGGTATTGCTCACGGGACAGATCTCTCCTGCTAAAGCCCTCCAGGCCATCAACCTGGACGTCATACTCTTCCTGTTCGGCATGTTCGTGGTCGGCCAGGCGCTGGAGGAGAGTGGTTACCTTTCTCATCTTTCATCCCGGCTGTTCGGACGAGCTAAGACAGTGGACAGCCTTTTACTCCTGATATTGTTTGGTGCCGGGCTGCTATCGGCTTTCCTGATGAATGACACACTGGCTATTATTGGCACCCCGGTGATGTTGCAGATTGCCAGAAAGACAGGTATTCGCCCAAAGCTGCTACTACTATCGCTAGCTTTCTCCGTCACCATTGGCAGCGTGATGAGTCCTATCGGCAACCCACAGAACTTGCTGGTCGCCATCAACGGAAATATTCCCAATCCATTCATCACTTTCCTCCGTTACCTGGCGGTGCCAACTCTCATCAATCTTTTTCTAACGTACCTCATTCTCAAGTTTTTCTACAGAGAACACTTGAAGAACGAGCTACTGAATCACACAGCTGACCCCATTACAGACCCAGGGCTGGCGCGATTGTCGAAGGTATCCCTGATTATTATTGTTATCCTGGTGCTCGCTAAAATAACCACCTCCCTTCTGGGGCTTGGTATTGATTTCCGGCTTACCTATATTGCCTTAGCAGCAGCGTTGCCCATCATCTTACTGAGTCCCCGCCGTCTTGAGGTAGTCCGTAGAATCGATTGGTCCACTCTGATTTTCTTTGCGGCGATGTTCGTCCTGATGAAGAGTGTCTGGGACTCCGGCTACTTCCAAAGCGTCATTTCTGACCTGAACCTCAATCTCCAGTCTGTTGGTATCATTATGGCGGTAAGTATTGTATTAAGCCAGCTAATCTCAAATGTTCCGCTGGTAGCACTCTATCTGCCTGTGCTGAGTCATCTGGGTGCAGCGACTAAGGAGATGATGGCTCTGGCAGCAGGCAGCACCATTGCCGGCAACTTCTCCATCCTCGGCGCAGCAAGCAATGTCATCATCATCCAGAACGCTGAGAAGAAAGCCGGAGAAACCTTGACCTTCTGGGAGTTTATCAAGGTAGGCATTCCCCTGACGGCAGTGAATGCACTGGTCTACTGGTTGTTCTTTTTGCTTTTCTGACGGTTGAGAAGGAAAATCAGGCGATAACCTGGAAGGCTGGCAAATTTGAAGCTAACTATTGGTACTTTTAAGTACATATGGTGGGCTGCGGGGGACAGTTCCCGAACTCTTGTTTGAGAAGAAGGCGCTAATTCCAGCGTTGCAGCAGTTGATTGTCTCCTATTCGAAAACAACAAAGGGGCAAATTGTTCGACCGACACAATCACTGGTATAATCCGGTGTAATAAAGTTGCATTATCCCCAACGTTATCACAGGAAGGAGGGTATCGTGGACAAAAGAAAAAGGCACCTGACAACCAATCAAGGCGTACCAGTTACTGATAATCAAAACTCACTGACTGTTGGCCAGCGTGGTCCGGTACTGTTACAGGATGTCCAATTTATTGAGAAGATGGCTCATTTTGACAGGGAACGCATTCCCGAGAGGGTTGTCCATGCCAAAGGAGCGGGAGCACATGGCTACTTCCAGGTTTACAAGAGCATGAAGCCCTATACCAAGGCGACATTCCTTCAAGACCCGGCGAAAAAGACCCCTGTGTTCGTGCGCTTTTCCACCGTCACCGGAGGGAGGGGCTCGGCGGATACAGTGCGAGACCCCAGGGGTTTTGCTGTCAAGTTCTATACGGAGGATGGCAACTACGACCTGGTTGGGAATAATCTCCCGGTCTTTTTCATCCGGGATGCTATCAAATTCCCGGATATGGTGCACGCTTTCAAAGGTTCCCCAGATACCAGCATGCCGTCCGCTTCCTCTGCCCATGACAGTTTTTGGGATTTCATATCTTTCACGCCGGAATCGACCCACATGATAACCTGGCTTTTTTCTGACCGTGGCACGCCGAAAAGTTACCGTATGCAGGAGGGTTTTGGGGTCAATACCTATGTGTGGGTGAACGCCAAAGGGAAAGCCGTGTATGTGAAATACCACTGGAAACCGAAACTGGGTGTGCAAAACCTTGACCGCCATGAGGCAACTCGGTTAGCTGGAGTCGACCCGGATTATCTTACCCGTGACCTCCATGACGCTATCGCCAGAGGAGAAGAGGTCGAGTATGAGCTTAACGTGCAACTGATGGAAATTACTGATGAACTGAAGCAGGATTTTGACCCCTTGGACCCCACCAAGACCTGGTCTGAAAGTAAGTTCCCCCTGATGCCGGTTGGTAAGATGGTGCTGAACCGTAACCCGGAGAACTTCTTCGCCGAAGTGGAGCAGGCGGCTTTCTGTCCCGCTAGCATTGTTCCCGGAATTGAGTTTTCTGCTGACAAGTTGCTGCAGGGTCGAACGTTCTCGTACGCCGATACTCAGCGCCATAGGCTCGGAGCGAACTACCTCGAGCTTCCGGTCAACCGGCCTATAGTGCCAGTCAACAATAACCAGCGGGATGGAGCGATGCAGATTGGCCAATTCAGCGGTCCCGTCAACTATGAGCCCAATAGCCTGGCCGGTGGTATGCCTAAAGAGGCTTCTGAGGAAGGCAAGTCACGGCTATACCAGCTTAAGGGTGGAGTAACCCGTAGCAAGATAAGTTTAACAAATGATTTCGTTCAAGCTGGTGAGAGACATCATTCCTTAAGCAAGAGGGACCGGGAACATCTCATAGATAATCTAATCGCGGACCTGATGCACATTAATAAACCAATCCAGCAGCGGGTGATTGATAACCTGAGTAAGGCTGACCCAGAGCTAGGGCGGGCCGTAGCAAAGGGTCTAAAACTATAAAAGATAAGGTAATATCATTACCTCTGGTGGAGCTGAGGGGATTCGAACCCCTGACCTCCTGCTTGCAAAGCAGGCGCTCTCCCGACTAAGCTACAGCCCCATGGTCAATTATTGTATCAAATACTGTGTGGTAGCAAAAGCTTTATGCTATTAAGTCGGTTAGCAACTCGAAACGTCGTTGCGAGCGAAGCGTGGCAATCTCAAGAGATTGCTTCGGCATTTCGTGCCTCGCAATGACATGTGGTGATCGGCAAACAGTCTTATGCTATCGAGTTTATGGCATAATTGCTATACTAAATAAAGAGGATACATAGATGTCAAACATAACCTTTTTAACGGCCCTCGCCGCGGGAATTCTATCCTTTTTATCACCTTGCATTTTACCGCTGGTTCCGGTATATCTGGCCAACATAGCTGGTGCATCAGTTCTTACCCCAGACCTTCCTGACCGAAGACATATTTTACTCCATACCATCAGCTTCATAGTCGGTTTTTCTCTGGTTTTCATCGCTTTAGGAGCTTCTCTTGGCTTATTAGGAGCCACGGCGCCACAGGAAGTGTTGGAAAAAGTGGCCGGTGCTCTATTAATCACGTTTGGTATATTCCTAATAGCTGCTACTAAGGTGCCCTGGCTCAATTATGAGAAACGCCTTGACTTTGCCAGGGCCAAAGGCACAGGCTATCTGAGGTCTCTGTTAATAGGGGTAATATTCTCCCTGGGCTGGATTCCCTGTGTTGGCCCGATTCTGGGAGGCATACTAACCCTGGCCTGGAGCTCACAAACGGTGTGGCAGGGAGTTTATCTTTTACTTGCTTATTGTTTAGGGCTGGGGCTGCCTTTCATCGCCGTGGGCCTAGCGTTAGGGGCAGCATCCCGATACATCAGATGGCTTAGCCGCCATGCCTTCGTCACCTCCGTAGTAGCCGCGGTACTGCTTATCAGCATAGGAATTCTGATGTTGACCGGTTACCTGGACTATCTCAGCGGGCTTATGCCAGGAGGTTATCAATATGGCCAATAGAATGCTAAAAAAGACTTGGTTAATACGGGGGATCTTGATTATTGCAGTTCTTGCTCTAGTTGGAACCGCTCTGAGTTGTAGTCCCTCCGATCCGTCAAAGGCACTAGACTTCACATTGCCTACCTTGACAGGGGCTAGCATAACCCTGTCTGAGCTAGAAGGGACTCCGGTAGTGCTTAACTTTTGGTCTACTGGGTCTCCCCCTTGCGTGAGCCAAATGCCCTTCTTGGAGTCTGTGGCCCAACAAAGCGGGGGCGAGATAAAGGTCATAGCCATTAATGTCGGAGAAAGTGCTGCAACGGTACAAGAATTCTTCGGCAACAATGAAACAACCATGATAGTAGCCCTGGATGAGAATAGAGAAATTTTCGAACACTATTGCCAGCATTCCAATAACCCGCAACAGTATATTCCGCTTACATTATTCGTCGATAGCGAAGGTATAGTTCAGCACATAAGAATTGGCTCATTCAGCAGTGAGGAGGAGTTGTGGAATACTCTGGACAGCGTTTTTTGAACTACTATTCCTCGAACTTCCTAAAGACAAGGGTGGCATTAACTCCACCGAAGCCAAAGGAGTTGGAAAGAGCTATATTTACCTGCGCCTTTCTGGCGATCTTGGGGACAGCATCCCGATACATCAGATGGCTTAGCCGCCATGCCTTCGTCACCTCCATAGTAGCCGCAGTACTGCTTATCAGCATAGGAATCCTGATGTTGACCGGTTACCTGGACTATCTCGGCGGGCTTATGCCCGGAGGTTACTAATATGGCCAGTAGAATGTCAAAAAAGACTTGGTTAATACGGGTGATCTTGATTAGCGCGGTTATTGCTCTAGTTGGAACCACTCTGAGTTGTAGTTCCTCCAGTCCGTCAGAGGCGCCGGACTTCACATTGCCTACCTTGACAGGGGCTAACATAACCCTGTCTGAGCTAGAAGGGACTCAGGTAGTGCTTAACTTCTGGGCTACATGGTGTGGTCCTTGTCGTGGGGAACTGCCCTACTTTGAGTCTGTGGCCCAACAAAGCGCAGGCGTGATAAAAGTCATAGCCATTAATGTCGGTGAAAGCGCTTCAACAGTACAAAACTTCTTCGGCGATTATGAACCTACCATGATAGTAGCACTGGATAGCAATAGAGAAACTTTCGTGAACTATTGCCAGAATTACGGCAACCTACGAGGAGCTATTCCATTTACATTATTCGTCGATAGTGCGGGCGTAATTCAGTACAAAAAAATTGGCGCGTTTACGAGTGAGGCGGCGTTGTGGGATACCCTGCACAGCGTTTTTGGGACTACAGTTCCTTAAACTTCCTAAAGACAAGGGTGGCATTAACTCCACCGAAGCCAAAGGAGTTGGAAAGAGCTATATTTACCTGCGCCTTTCTGGCGATATTGGGGACATAATCTAAGTCACAGTCAGGGTCCGGAGTATCATAATTTATGGTAGGCGGTATAATACCATCCCTGATAGTAAGAACGGTGAAGATAGCTTCTACTCCACCTGCTGCCCCCAGTAAATGACCGAGCATAGATTTATTGGAGCTCATGGGCACCTTTTTGCTGTGTTCTCCTAAGGCTGCCTTTATAGCTTTCGTCTCTGATACATCACTGAGAACGGTAGACGTTCCGTGAGCGTTAATATACTCAACATCGCTAGGCGAGATAGCGGCGTCATTTAAGGCCAGCTTAAGACACCGTGCTTGATTTTCCCAGTCAGGCTCAGTTATATGAAAGCTATCGATGTTGGAGCCGTAGCCGATAAGCTCGGCATAGATTTTAGCTCCTCTTCGTACGGCTGACTCCATTTCCTCCAAGATAACAACCCCGGCACCTTCTCCGATTATAAAACCATCACGGTCTTTATCAAAGGGACGGCTCGCCTTCTCGGGCTCATTATTCCTTCGGGATAGGGCTCTCATTTTGTCAAATCCAGCAATGGCGATGGGGAGAATGTAGGCATCGCTCCCTCCGGCAATCATGGCATCTGCTTCGTCATATTGAATAAGCCTGAAAGCATCACCAATACAATTGTTTCCGGTAGCACAGGCAGTAACGACACATTTGCTCGGTCCCCGGGCACCAAAATCCATGGAGACCTCCCCTACCGCCATGTTGGTTATAAATCCAGGAATGAAGAAAGGGGAAACCTTCTCTGGCCCCTCATTACAAAGGGCGCAAAGGTTCTTTCCAAACATGTTCATGCCGCCAGCACATGAGCCTAGCACTACTCCTACCCTACTGGCATTATTTCCATTTATAGTAAATCCGGCATCATCTATTGCCATGCGAGCAGCCACTAGCGCATACTGTATGAAGGGGTCTGTCCTTCTAATTTTTTTCTTATCCAGAAAATCTTCAGGATGAAAATCCTTGAGCTCGGCAGCGATTTGCACGTTAAAACCAGACGGATCAAACTTGGTGATTCTGGCTACTCCTGATTTGCCCTGGCATAGCTTTCGCCAGGATTCTTCAACACCCGTGGCTAAGGGAGTAACAGCACCAAGTCCAGTGATTACTACTCTTCTTTTAAGTGCCCTGTTCACGCTTGTTCAACACTTATTTTCCAGCCTAAAAGGCTTTTTAAGCTAATTTTCTAGCCCTGTCGCATCGTCACAAGCAATAAATAAATGGAGACATGAGTGCTTATTCCAGCAATGGCTACCTTCTAGATTTTTGATTCGATGTAGTCGATTGCGTCTTGAACAGTTTGTAAATTTTCCGCGTCCTCATCGGGGATTTCGATTTTGAAGGTGTCTTCCACCGCGGTAATCAATTCAATAAAGTCCAGGCTATCAGCATTAAAGTCATCAGCAAATGACGCCTCTGGGACTATTTTTGATTCATCAACCTCCAACAGCTCCACGATCAACTTTTTTAGCTGTTCAAAGGTTTCGTTCTCACTCATTTTCACTTTCCCTTTCTGGCGCTAATTTCTTAAGCTCTACTGGAATCATATTGCCTGAGGTAATCCTCGTTGATTTACCATTTATGATAAATCGTTCGTTGCCCAATATTACTAGTACGCATGTGATAGCTTAGTTTTTGAACTCCTAACTTGTATTATATCACCCCCCATGCTGTCTATGAAAATTTTGATATGAATTCCAAGCTCCCCGGGCAGGACTCGAACCTGCAACCAAGCGGTAGCGGGAAGTATTATAGCTAATAGTTGCGGAAAAATCAAAGCTAAAGTAAAATATGGTTAATAAGCCAATTAAGGCTACATTTTCTTGAAAATTCCCCAGTAGCTCAATGGTAGAGCGCTCGGCTGTTAACCGAGGTGTTCTTGGTTCGAGTCCAAGCTGGGGAGCCAGGCTTATCATACACGTAACTTCTTACAAGGCTCTTACAGTCCGCTGAGTAGCGAATACATACAATCTAAAGAGGAACTTCAACAGCATCTCAAGGACACAATACAGGCTCTTGAGTTATCTTCACGTTCATTTGATGGGGGATTTGAGGGAGAGGCTAATAGGCTTGCTGCTGCTATCAGAGTTCTCGTGCATGACACTGGCTCTTCAAAATCTCTGCTAGGTCAACTGGGGCAGAAATCCATCCAATTCTACGAAACCTCTATTCCGCGTAACCTCAGAAGCATCATGACCTACAGTGGGCTGGCCGCCATTGAGGGAACACCCGAAGGGGCTAAATATGTAGCTTTCTTGGATATGTTACCTTCTGCCCCCCTCCACGCTGGGTAAGTTTTGATGAATGGTGGAACAGAGTGATTTTCGTTGACCAGAAAGGAAGCGAGACCAGTCGTAGAGACTTGATTCTTGCAGTTGCGAACAAAGACGGTGGTGCCCATGTCGACTCTATTTTGGACGAAAAATACGCAGACCTTTCGCGTCGCAACTCGCTTGCGTGGCGATTCTCCAGCCCAAGAGGTGACGTCCCACTTGAAGGCCCGGAGAAAGCTGCCGTTAGGCAAATTACCCACGAGATATTAAAGTCACTTAATCCTGCAATGCCGGTGATGAAGCCGAAAGTAACGGGTACGTTATTAAGTGATGTCTCTTTGGTGGTCGAAGAGAGGCAGCCAGTAGTGCCCAAAGTTGGTCGCAATGACCCCTGTCCTTGCGGTAGCGGGAAGAAGTATAAGCATTGTCATGGGAAGGTGTAATCGGACTTGTGTGGGGCACGCTTGCATGGGCTTGTTGCCTTATGCTGGTACTGACCGCTGGGAAAAAGACTGCTGCGGTTTAGCCTTTACCTATCAGGCTTAGCCTGCGCCGGACTGGAACGCTTGTTCGCATGCCAACCCCATTTTTGGGGCCAATAACCAGGAGGTTAACAGCCGCCCACTCTATCGTTGAGCTACCGGGGAACGAATACCTTAGCGCAACTGCTCAAATTCGCTAGGCTGATTTTGGCATTTTTTAGGATTTTCCTCAAGATGCCTTTCCCTGAGTCTCTGTCTCAAAGCCCATCTTCATCTCGCTCTATTACCGTAGTGAATTTATAGTCTGGCATACCCTGCTGTTTACTTTATCTCACTCTGAGAGACGTATCCCTCGTCACCAGGCAAATTCGGTTGCTGGGCAGCCTGCATGGCTAGCTCATCGCAGCGTGTATTTTCTGGGGTTCCGGCATGCCCCTTAACCCAGCTAAACTGTATCTCATGGTGCTCGCATAGTTGCAAGAGTTTCTCCCAGAGGTCGGGGTTCAACACCTTTTCCCGTTTATTGCGCTTCCATCCGTTTGCTCGCCATCTCTGAGCCCATCCTTTTGACATCGCCTTGACTAAGTACTCGGAGTCACTGTACAACATCACCTTGCATTTTTCTTTTAAAGCCTCTAATCCGACAATCGCAGCCATTAATTCCATTCGGTTATTGGTAGTTTTGCGATAGCCCCCTGATAGCTCTCTTCTGTGACTCTGATAGAGGAGTATTGCTCCATACCCACCGGGGCCAGGATTTCCAAGGCATGCGCCATCGGTATATATGGTCACGTGCTTAACTTTTTCCATTATAGTTTTGTTTTGAAATCAGGACGTCGAGTCTATCACTTCTTTTCTGATTTTAGTTGGCTGCCGGGCCAGGATTCGAACCTGGGCTAAAGGATTCAAAGTCCTCTGTGCTACCACTACACAACCCGGCACTCATACCCGCTTAAATTTTTAACCCTTGGTGCCGAAGGTCGGATTCGAACCGACACGGGGGTTGCCCCCCAACAGTTTTTGAGACTGCCGCGTCTACCTTTCCGCCACTTCGGCGCACTTATCCTAGAAGCCTTAATCCCTCTTTAAACATTCTCAATGACCTCCCCCTTTGCAAGGAGGCGTTCTACTGTTAACCTGGTTCTGCT
>Ga0209182_10000429_pt1 | contig 11336 bp, 10 predicted proteins | sample LakBais05cmmetaG_FD_185474 | JGI IMG/M metagenome (GOLD analysis project Ga0209182, IMG submission 185474) | Lake sediment microbial communities from Lake Baikal, Russia to study Microbial Dark Matter (Phase II) - Lake Baikal sediment 0-5 cm... | ecosystem: Environmental > Aquatic > Freshwater...
TTTCTCTTTCCCGAAAAACCACTGGCGGCGCATCCGTACCACGAACAGTCTGGAGCGGCTCAGCCAGGAGATCAAGCGGCGCACCCGAGTGGTGCGGGTGTTTCCCAATGAGCAATCCTGCTTACGTCTAATTTCGGCGGTTGTGATGGAAATTAGCGAGGAATATGAATTTGGCAGAGTTTATTTAGAGATGGGATCGGGTTAGGCCGCTAACCAAAATGTTGGAAGGATCTGTGTTGCATTTTACAGAAAATATGTTGCGTAATCTCAGTATTTTTTAAAATGTGAAGGTGTAATGTTTTCGATCAAGACTTAATTCAATTAATGAACTTGATCAATTAACATCATAAACCAGGCAGCAATGGAAGGGATCATGGTCAAAGCGATGATGAACAGAATAATCGAAACCGCAATTAGTGCCAGGTGAATGTACCCCAGGATCAAGCCGGTGGTGGCCAGACCCTCGCCCGAATATTTCCCGGGATTGGCTTTAATCTCGTTTTTCGCCATGTGTCCGGTGATGACGGCAGCCAGCGCTCCCAGGAATGGGATGGCAACATAACTGACGATACCCGTCACCAGCGACGCAACCGTCAGCGAGTTGGTTGGCAGAGGTGTTTCAGGATAGTAGTGTTCAGACATTTGGTCCTCCGAGAAGTTTGATCACTTTATATACGCAACTATTCCGCGGAGGTTACATGATTTGTGTTTACGCTTCAGCAGATGTATCCAATGGTATGAAATCGGGCGTATCCATCTCAACCGGTCGGGTGTTCTGCTCGATGCGCAGAATGGCGAGCGCCATCTGAGCCTGTTCACGCAAGCGGGTGGCAGCCGACAGCCCTGCCAGGATGCCGATCAATAAACCCACCACAGCTCCAACAATTCCGTACACCAGAAGATCCCTCACCAGGTATAACTCTGCCAGGTAAGCAAATCCAGCGCCGATCATTGCTCCAATTACAGCCAGAAAGACGGGGGTGGTGATCATTCTAAAACGCGCGTTGCGAAGCAGTCTCCTAATGTAGTGCTCAAGCATCACAGGGTTGTAACTATTCATGACATCTCTCCTTAATTCAATCTGTCCGAAGGGATGCAATTTCCATACCCACCTCACTTGTTTTGTCTAATAATTCTCTGTGCAAGGAAAGTGATCCAGCGGGAGGGGTTCTTCTTTTGCCCGAATTCCCATGCCCCCCATGCCTGGTAGATCGATTCAGCGCTGAAACACCCCTGCGGATCCTGTTTGGAGCGTAAAATTTCCAACATCTCGGCATACCGCTCATCGCTGCGTGCCGATGGGAACCGGCTGAGTGTATCCAGAACATGCAGCAGGTCATATAGATGAAAGGCGCCTTCAGCTTGCAAAAATCCGTGCCCATTTTAAAGAGGTACGGTCGGCTCTCACGGCGCTCTGCCCACTGGGTAAGGATCATTTCTATACCCCTGGTGGCAGCCTCAGAATCGCGGACTCGTGGCAAATCCGCCAGGACTTTCAACATCCCCAGGGTCGCGAACGGGCAGGGATCGTCCTTGCGCCCGGGTCCGCGGAATTTACCCAACTCGGGCGCAGCAGTGCACGGCCAGCCATTTTCGCGTACCAGGCCGGCGAGGTAAGCTGCAGCTTTGTGAATGCGCTCATCCTCACCCAGCCCGAGCCGGATGAGCGCCGAGAGCAGCAGGGGGGCATCCGTCAGCATCCAGGTCTGGTGATCCTGCCCGTCGCCGCCAAAAACTTTGGGGATGTTGATCGGGACGGTAAACGGGCCTTCTTCAGACTGATGAGCAAGGATCTTCTCGACCACCGGCTGAATACCCGCATCGTCGTGCCTGAAACCCACATCCGCCAGGAAACCAAGCTTATGATATAAAAGTGTGGTCTTATGGCTCTTGATGACCGGACCAGGCCAGGCGCCCAGGTCGCTGACCAGTTGCTCAGGGCAGGTTCTGAGAGCATTGCAATGCGGGCAGACCGGACCTCAGGGTCCTGCGCAGGCTGCCCCAGAAGGTCCAGCCGGGTGCGATAGGAAACCCACGCAGGTCCTTCCATCAGCCAATCGGTTACTCCAGACATATCCACCTCCATTATTAGCTAATCTGTTCTATTATACACAGATTCTACGGCGCAGGAAAAAACAGTTGGTGTATAATATATAAGCTAAGACCGGGAAGAGTAACCGTCAAATTCCGCCAGGGAATGAGAGCCATTGACTGGAAGTTCTCATGAGAATCAAGCGGCGAAAACCTCCCGCGAGCTTGGACCTGAAAGAAAATCGAGTAAGGCGAACGGCAGACCCCGTTATCGGTCGTAATGAGATAACCAGCAATACCGGTTAATCTGGGTGGAACCGCGAGAGAAACCCTCCCGCCCCAGTGGGCAGGAGGTTTGTTGTTTAATTCCACAAATCAAACCGCCAGCCTGAACAATCATCATTTTGGAGGAAGAATGGCTGAAAAGAAACCCGAACGTTATCAAGATAGTGACCTCTACCGGGTGAGACACTCGACTGCCCATATCATGGCTCAGGCGGTTCTGGAGGAGTTCCCGGAAGGCAAGGTTGCCATTGGACCCGCCATCGAGGATGGTTTCTATTACGATTTCGACCTTCCGCGGGCACTGACACCCGATGATCTGGTCGCAATCGAGAAGCGCATGCGCGCTATCATTGCAGGCGACCATGCCTTCATCCGCAAGGAAGTATCACCGGATGAAGCCCGCAAATTATTCAAGGGGCAACCCTACAAGCTGGAATTGATCAGCGGGCTGGAAAGCGGTGGCATCGATGAAGACGGAAACCCGCTGACCGAAAAAGCGGTCATGTCCACCTACACTTCCGACACATTTGTCGACCTTTGCCGTGGGCCGCATGTCGAGCGCACCAGCCAGATCAACCCGGCTGCGATAAAACTGATGTCGGTGGCAGGTGCCTATTGGCGCGGGGATGAAAAAAATCCCATGTTGCAGCGCATCTATGGTACTGCCTGGGAAACAGCGGAGCAGCTCGAGGAATACATATGGAAGCTCGAGGAAGCCAAAAAACGCGACCATCGCAAACTCGGTCGAGAGCTGGGGCTCTTCCACTTTTCCGAGGATGTGGGACCCGGTTTGCCGCTCTTCACACCCAAGGGTGAGATGGTGCGCCACTTGATGGAGGAGTACGTGCGCGATGTTCAGACCCGCTACGGCTTCCAGCATGTGTGGACCGGTCACCTGGTAAAGGAGGACCTTTATAAACGTTCCGGGCATTACGACAATTACCGCGATGTGATGTTCCCGCCCATGGTGGATGAGAACATCGTTTTCCGGCTCAAACCGATGAACTGTCCCAGCCATATGACCCTTTTCCGTGAAATGGGGCGTCATTCCTATCGCGAGTTGCCGCTCAGATTCTCTGAGTTCGCCACACTCTATCGCTACGAGAAGACCGGTGAACTGTCAGGGTTGACTCGGGTGCGCTCATTAACCCAGGACGATTGCCACATCTTCTGCACGCCGGAACAGATCGAGAGCGAATTCTCGCTTTCTCTTAATCTCATTAAGGAGGTGCTGGGGCGTTATCGCTTCACCGATTACGCCGTGCGCTTATCGCTGAGAGGTTCGACCGGCAAGTTCGTCCAGGATGACGAGAAGTGGACAAAAGCAGAAGCTGCTCTACGCAAGGCATTGGATGCGAACAAGGTCAATTATTATGAGGCAGCCGGTGAGGCAGCCTTCTACGGTCCCAAGGCGGATTTCCTGGCCAAAGACGTGATCGGGCGTGAGTGGCAACTCTCAACCATCCAGGTGGATTTCATCCAGCCGGCGCGCCTGGGGCTGACCTACATCGCCGAGGATGGCGCTGAACACACCCCGGTAGTACTGCACCGGGCAGTGACCGGCTCAACCGAACGCTTCATGGGCGTGTTGATCGAGCATTTTGCCGGTGCCTTCCCAGTCTGGCTGACGCCCGTCCAGGCTGTCGTCATCCCGATTGCCGACCGGCATCTGGCATATGCCCATCAGGTGGCTGAAGAGCTAAAATTGCAGGGTATTCGTATCGAGGTGGACGAGCGCGCCGACCGCATGAACGCCAAGATTCGCGACGCCCAGAACCTGAAGATCCCCTACATGCTGGTGGTGGGCGACAAGGAGATGGAGAGTCATCAGGTGGCGCTACGGTTGCGCAACAACGAGAATCCTGGCGCGATGGGCATGGATGATTTCATGGCGCGCGTGAAGCAGGATGTGGAAGCAGGCGTGTAAGGATATAGTAACTCAATTGCATGAAAGGGATCCATGGGCTCCATGGATCCCTTTTGATTCACAAGCAGGATTGGGGTAATAAAAATTTGATAAGAAACCCTCGACCGATCAGTTATCCGGTTTAACTAATATCGGTATCTGTAACCACCCGCAGGTGTTCCAACCCGTTTCAGAGCTAATAATGACGTTTATCTGTTTTTCATGTAAAAATAAGTACTTGACATCCGAATTATTCTTACCATAATGAACTTTAACACTGGTATCCAAAGTGTTCATATTTCAGAAGGAGGAGTCGTATGTCGAAAAAAGCATTGGTTTTTCTTAGCGTCTTGTTAATGGTTTCAATGCTGCTGGCAGCCTGCCAGCCAACCGAAACACCAGCCCCAACCGAGGCTGCCTTGGAAGCGCCGGCTGAAACGGAACCTGAAGTCATTTATAAGCTGGCTGCTATCTTCCCCGGTGTCATAACCGATGCAGACTACAACACACTGGCCTACATCGGCATCAGCGAATTGCAACGCGACATGGGTATTGAGACAGCCTACTCAGAAAGCGTTCCCGTTCCGGATGTCGAGCGGGTCATGCGCGAGTACATTGATGGCGGCTATAACATCATCTGGACGCACGGCGGACAGTTCGTTAATAAATCCGCCGAGGTCGCCCCGCAATTCCCGGAAGTGATCTTCATTGCCGAAGGAGATGCCCCGATCGAAAATCCACCCGCCAACCTGTGGTTCATTGATCGCAACTTCCAGGTCGGTTTCTATGGAATCGGCGCTACTGCCGCTCTGTCGACCAAGACCGGCGAGATCTGTTACCTGGGCGGCCAAACCCTTCCCTTCTCTTATGCCGAAGTGCATGCCATCCAGCAAGCCATCAAAGACCTGGGGCTGGAAGATACGGTTGAGTTTAAATACGTATGGGCTGGAGATTTCAACGACCCCACCAAGGCACGCCAGCTGGCGGATTCATTGATCGCGGATGGGTGCGATGTGATCATGGGTGCTTTGAACCTGGGCATTTTCGGACTCTTCGAAGCGGTCAAGGCTGTTCCCGACAAGGGCATCCTGGTCACCGTCAAGTACATCGACAAGTCGAGTTTCGCCCCGAATAACTATGTCACCGCATTGCTCTATGATTTCGCGGGTCCGCTCAAGGAAATCGTTGCCAAGGTCCAGGCGGGTGAGACCGGCGGGTACTATCCACTTGGTTTTGCCACCGGTGTCTCCCTTCAGACTCCGTTCAAGAACGTGGATCCCGCCATTGAGACCCAGGTGACCGGAATCCTCAACAAGGTGAAGGATGGAACCATTGTTGTGGTAAAGGATACCAGCGAGATCAAATAACAGCACCAGGGAAAAAACAAGTACATCAGAGAGGCTTTCGAGGATAACCAGGGTAACAACCGGTTGCAGGTTCGAAAGCCTCTCCTTAAAAATATCCATGACAGGTGAGTATGGGTAATCAACACGTCATTGAAATGAAGGGTATTAACAAACAGTTCGGTAGCATCACTGCCCTGAAGAATGTCGATTTCTTTCTCCCTACAGGAGAGATCTGCGGGTTGCTGGGTGGCAACGGAGCTGGCAAGACAACCCTGATGAATATTCTTTACGGTTTGTATCGCCAGGATGCGGGGCAAGTCTACATGGATGGCAAGTTGATCAACATCCAATCCCCCAAAGACTCGCTTGCCCATGGAATTGGTATGGTCCACCAGCATTTTTTGCAGATCGTCAATTATTCCGTCATCGAAAATATCGTCCTTGGTGCAGATGTCAAACACCCATTCACATCCAACCTGGCGCCGGAAAAACAAAAAATCAATGAGTTATGCACGCGTTTTGGTCTGGAACTCGATCCTGAAGCGACGATTGGAAGCCTGCCGGTAGGGACGCGTCAAAAGGTCGAGATACTCAAGGCTCTGTTTCGCGGCATCAAGGTCTTAATACTGGATGAACCAACCACCAGTCTTACTCCCCAGGAGGTTGACTCATTATTCCAGTCGTTGAAAGTCATGGTGAAAGAAGGATTGAGCATCGTCTTCATCACCCATAAGCTGCGTGAAGTTCTTAGTGTCTGCAATAGCATCTCGGTATTGCGGGAAGGAAGAAATGTCATCAGCCTGGATCGTAAAAGTGCAGCCGAAGAAGAGCTGGTCAAAGCCATGGTCGGGGAAAAATTGGATGTCAAGAAAAGCATCATTTTTTCCAAAGGCAAGTATCAAACGGTAAATCCAAAATATCGGGATGCTCCAATATTCAATACGAGTAATCTTTCCTACATAAACTCGGATAAGGTGAAGGTATTAAAAGATATCTCCATCGATCTCTATATGAATGAAGTCCTGGGGATTGCGGGGGTTGCAGGCAACGGTCAGCATGAACTGGTGGAAGTCATTATGAATATCCAGCAACCAACCAGCGGACACATCCGCTTTTCAGGTGAAGAGTTCACCGGGAAGCCTACCCGCCTGATATGGGAAAATGGTCTGGTATATATACCCGAAGACCGACTGGATGATGGATTCCTGCCCAAAGCCAGTGTGGCACATAACCTGATCCTCGGTTTCCACAACACATCAGCCTACAGCCGGAAGGGTTTTTTAAACTGGAAATCGGTTTTTTCGAAATCCAGACAGATGATCGAGGAGTACAATATCAAAACGGCTGGGCCGGATGAAATGGGCAGCAATCTATCCGGTGGGAACATACAACGCGTGATGATTGCCAGGGTTTTTTCTCAGAATTCCAGAATGCTGGTTGCCCATAATCCCACCCGTGGTCTGGATATCCCATCGACCGACTTTGTCTATCAAAAGATCCTTGAAAAAAAGAAGGAGGGCATGTCCACCTTGCTGATCACCGAGGATCTGGATGAACTCATGCTCATTTGCGACCGGATCGCGATCCTCTACAAAGGTGAGATCGTAGGCGTTCTGGCCAAAAAAGAATTCGAAAAATACCGGATAGGACGTCTCATGAGTGGTTTTCGAGACGTAGACTCAAAAACCAAGAGGGAGGGATGATATGAATATTCTAAAAAGAGCTCTCCCATATCTTGGTGCGGCTGTGGTCGCTTTCCTGGTGGCAGGCATATTTATCGCATTGATGGGGTACGATCCGATCAAGGCATATGCAACCATCTTCGGCACAAGTTTTAAGACACCCTATGGATTCATCCAAACGATATTGAAATGGATCCCTTTGACACTTCAGGCGCTGGCATTTACCATCCCATTTGCTACCGGCAAATATAACATCGGCGGCGAAGGTCAGATGATCGCCGGGGCAATCGGCGCAACAGCCGCTGGGATACTCCTGGCAGACCTCCCGATCTACTTTCTTTTACCGCTTGAGATCCTGGCCGGCATCATTGCCGGCGCCCTGTGGGGTCTGGTTCCGGCGTATCTACTCTTTCAATTTAAAATAAATGAGATACTGACAACTGTCCTGTTCAACTTTATCGCATTCAATTTGATCGACTATGTTGCCACCGGACCCTGGAGTGACCCCACCGCAGGGCATCCGACCACGATTGCCGTTGGCGAAGGCGGTTTCCTGCCCAATATTCTGACGTCACAGCCACTTAATGCCGGCGTATTGATCGCACTTGCGGTGGCGGTCGGGGTTTATATCTACACCAACCGGACGGTCAGCGGATATGAACTGGTTGCCACGGGTGCAAACCCTAAAGCATCACGCGCCCACGGGATTAATACTCGGGTCCAATTCCTGCTTGCCCTGGTCCTGGGCGCGGCAGTGGCTGGTCTCTCGGGTGCAATCGAGGTGGCGGGTACTCATCACCGATTAATTGAAGGGCTTCAATCCAATTTCCTTCTGCTGGGGTTGATCATCGGTTTGATCGCAGCCGGGAATAACATGGCGGTCCCATTCGTGGCGTTTTTCATTGCGATCCTCGAGGTCGGTGCGCGTGCCATGCAACGCACCATGCAAATACCGGTTGAAATGGTCTTTATTGTTGAAGCCCTGTTGCTTATTTTCATCCTGTTGTCCAACGTGGTCCGGAGGCGTAAAGCATGAGCGGAATAGAAGAAACCATCATTAGTTTCCTTAAATTAACCATGCTGTCCATGGTGCCATTTGTACTTGCAAGCCTGGGGACGATGCTGGGAGGACGTACAGGTGTCTACAACGTTGCACAGGAAGGTATGATGCTGGTTGGCGCTTCGGTTGGATTCCTGGTCGGTTACCTGACGGAAAACCTTTTCCTGGGCATGCTGTTCGCCATGTTGACCGGTGCACTATTCGGGTTACTGCTGGCATATTTCACCACGACCTTAAAAATGGACCAATTTGTGGTTGGTCTGGCTTTATTCTTCGCCGGGATCGGGATTTCTACCCTGCTCCCCAAAAAGGTGATAGGCATCACCCTGACGCCTCCAATGATCCCAACCTTGCAGGACATCCCCGTTCCGCTGCTTTCGAAAATACCTTTTATCGGAGAGATCTTCTTTAACCAGAACGCGCTTGTCTATACTTCCATATTAGTTTCCATCGCACTATGGTACTTCCTGTTTAAAACCAATCTGGGGTTGCAGCTTCGTTCGGTTGGGGAGAATCCCAAAGCAGCTGATAGTCTGGGAGTGAACGTTGTCCGCATGCGCTATATCACAACCATCCTGGGCGGTGTTTTGATCGGGTTGGCCGGCGCTTATCTGCCAATGGTCTATACCGGTACCTTCACGGATGGAATGGTCAAGGGGCGTGGCTGGCTTGCCATAGCCCTCACTTTTTTTGGCGGTTTCAGCCCGCTGCCCATACTCTTCGGCTCGATGTTCTTCGCAGGCATCGAGGTACTGGCATACAAGGTTCAGATCGGCGGTACCGGTATTCCCTATCAGTTCCTGCTGATGCTGCCTTATGTCATGACCCTGATCATCATGATCTTCACCTACAGCCGGGCACGCGTCCCCGCATTTTTAGGTCAGAATTACGACCGGGAGAAAAGGACGCTTTAATCAAGGGTTTGTTAATACATATACCAGGCAGGGATGAGTATTCCTGCCTGAGTTGTTTTAATAATTCTTTGAGCAGGAAGGTCATTCCTTCTCGGTTACAATTCCCTTGCCCTTCGATTTCACCTGCTCCCACACCACTTTACCGGCTTGAACGGTATCCCTGATAAAGCGCTCCCGCCTGCTCAGCGTCGAACTGCCGGTCTTGATCTCCACGAACACCACCTGACGCAGCGTCCCTTCACTTAACCCGTCAAAAACCACGAAATCGATCGGGTTGCCGATGAAACGCGCATCCTGGGGGTTGTAGTTGAATTCGGGCAGATAGGGGATGAAATGCTCGGTCACCTTGCCCATCGTCACAGCCTGACTCTTCGCGACCGCGTCTTCACGGATCTGTTTCTCGTTCTCGTGGACCCACTGCTCGAAACGCAGTTTGGCATCCGCTGTCGCCAGGCGGTTTTGCTCTTCGCGTATAAAGGCAATATCCACCTCACGCCAGTGGTCATAAAGCGCCTGTGCGCGATCGGTCATCTGATTGCGGGTGTTGACATACAAGTAAACCAACACGACCAACGTGCAGAACAGGATGAGAATAACCAGACTCAGTATGATATACAGCAGGAGGGAAGAGTCATCCATTTGATCACCTTGTCGAAAGTCCGGGGGGGCTTGTGTGGTTTTCGAGCCAGGCACGGATCCTTTCCGCTTTTTCCAGCCGGCCCATTAATACGCAGCTTTCCTGCTCATCCTCAAGCTCCAGGAGCGGCAGGCTGAGATCCTGCCAGTCGATGTGCCGAATGCATTTTTCGAGCGGCCGTTGAGCCACCCACCCGCCATCCGGTAACTGATAACGGCAGTCACCCATCACCTCAGCCTGTACACCGTCAATGTCATAGCGGGCAAAGTAGGATTGCATGGTATCCGATTCGCGCAGATGCAGGGACCAGACTGCCTGATCCGCAAACAACCGGTCAAACTGCTCAGCGGAAAAACGGTCAGTTTCCAGGTCGATGTCGCGGGGTTCAAGATCAAAGCCCCAAAACGCGAGATTAAGACTGCCGGTGAACGCCCAGACCAAACCCAGATGATCGCACTGGTTAACAAGCTTTTTAATGATAGGAATAAAGGTGTCGGGGATCATGGATTAATGCTATCATATAAGCGCCGGGTACGCTGTCTGGCATTCAAGTAGCATACTCCCGGCTACCTTACTCAAGAGAGGCAGGAGAAAATATGACAACCATCACCCAGGTCAAAAAACGAAGCGGCGAGGTGGTTGCATTTAAAACCGAGCGCATCGCCAATGCCATCTATCGCGCCGCCGTATCGGTCGGCGGTCGTGACAAGGAGCTTTCGGAGCGCCTGGCGGATGTAGTCGTGAAATACCTCGAAACACAAGTCAAACCCGGCTCGACCCCGACCGTCGAGGAAGTTCAGGACGCGGTCGAGAAGGTCCTGATCGAGAATGCGCATGCACGCGTCGCCAAAGCTTACATCCTCTATCGCGATGAACGCACCCGGTTGCGCAAGGAACGCGCTGCCACCAGCGAACGCCCATCTGAAAACGTCCCGTGGGCGAAGATCTGGCGCGTGTTGGATTGGGCGGTCACTCACGACGTCCACACCATAGACAGCTATAACGACCGCATTACAAGGGGCGAGCTGGACGCCATCATCACCGAATCCGAGGCTGCCTACCACGAAGATATCGAGAATGCCAGCAACATGATTCTGGAGCGCCGCAAGGACCTCAAACTGGTCATCATCACCGGCCCTTCATCATCCGGCAAAACCACCACCACGCTCAAGGTCAGTGAACGATTAAAACGGGCCGGCATGAAGCTGGTGGCACTGACCGTCGACAACTACTTTTTTGACCTCGAGATGCATCCCAAGGACGAGTTTGGCGACTACGATTTCGAAACGCCCTACGCGCTCGACCTGCCGCTGGTCAATGACCATATCAACCGCCTGATCGCCGGCGAGGAAGTGTTGATCCCCTTTTACGATTTCAAAACCGGCAAACGCCACCTTGACCATACCCCGATGCGCATCGGGAAGGATGAGGTCATCCTGATCGACAGCCTGCACGGGTTGTTCCCTGAGATGACG
>Ga0209182_10000430_pt1 | contig 11333 bp, 8 predicted proteins | sample LakBais05cmmetaG_FD_185474 | JGI IMG/M metagenome (GOLD analysis project Ga0209182, IMG submission 185474) | Lake sediment microbial communities from Lake Baikal, Russia to study Microbial Dark Matter (Phase II) - Lake Baikal sediment 0-5 cm... | ecosystem: Environmental > Aquatic > Freshwater >...
CCCCCATGCACCGGGCCGCCTCCACGTACTGCATCTGGCGGAGACTGATCACGACGCTGCGCACCACCCGCACCACCCTCGGGGCCTGCACGATGGCGAGCGCCACGATGACGTTGGCGACGTGGGGACCCATGGCCGCCATGATGCCCACCGCCAGGACGATGCCGGGGAAGGCCATCATGCCGTCCATGATGCGCATCAGGACGAGGTCCACCCGCTGGTAGTAGCCCCCCACGAGCCCGAAGCTCGTGCCGGCCAGAGCCGCCAGCAGGGCGACCGTCCCGCCGACCACGAGGGAGATCCGGGCGCCATAGACGGTCCGGCTGTACAGGTCGCGGCCGAAGTTGTCGGTGCCGAAGCGGTGCTCCGCGCTGGGAGGAGAGAGGCGGATCTCCGGGCGCACGAGCAACGGACTGTGGGTGGCCAGGAGCTGCGCCAGGGCCGCCACGAGCAGCAAGGCCAGCAGCAGGAGGCTGCCGATGACCAGCCGCCGGTTGCGGAGCGCCATCACGTACCAGGGCCGCTCCCGGCGCTCTCGGTCCTTCCCGTCCCCCATCGAGATGCTGTTCTCGGTCATGTGATTCGCTTCACGAGTGGCGCACCCGCGGGTCGAACAGGCCGTACAGGATATCCACCACCAGGTTGATGACGACGTAGTTGAAGGCGATGACCAGCACGATCCCCTGCACCACCGGGTAGTCCCGGCGCAGCACCGACTGGACCAATAGCCGCCCGAGCCCCGGGATGTTGAAGACCTGCTCGGTGATGACCGCCCCGCCCATCAGGATGGCGAAGGTCAGGCCCATGACCGTGACCAGCGGCACCATCACGTTGCGCAGGGCGTGGCGGAGCACCACCATGCGCTCCGCGACCCCCTTCGACCGGGCGGTCCTGACGTAGTCCTCCCGCAGCACCTCCAGCATCAGGGAGCGGGACATGCGGGCCAGGAGGGCCGCCTGGGCGAATCCCAGGGTCACGGCCGGCAGCATCAGGTAGCGGAGATTTCCCCAGAGGCCCGCACTGAGGGGCTGGTAGCCGGCCACCGGCAGCACGCCCAGCATCACGGCAAAGACGAAAATCAGGTTCAGCCCCACCCAGAAGGAGGGCATGGAGATGCCCCCCAGGGCCACCAGCATGGCGCCGAGGTCGGCCCAGCTCCCGGCCCGCGTCGCCGAGACGATCCCGATGGGGAGACCCACCAGGATGGCAAAGAGGGTGGCGAGCAGGGTCAGCATCAGGGTCGGCTCGGTCCGCTCCAGGATCGTCTGGACCACCGGCCGATTGAGATAGATGGACTGTCCCAGGTCGCCGTGGAGGAGCCGGCCGAACCAGCGGGCCACCTGGACTGCCACGGGCTGGTCCAGCCCGAGCTGCTGACGCAACTCGTCGACGCGCTCTGGAGACGCGTCGGGACCCAGGATGACCGACACCGGGTCGCCGGGGGTCAGGTAGAGCAGCAGGAACACTCCCGCGGCCACCACGAGCATGACCGGAATCGCCAGCAGAACGCGCCGGATGAGGTAGGCCAGCATCGGCAATCCCTACGCAAGGAAATGACCAATGACCAAATCCCAATGACCAAGCCGGATGCTACCCTTGGTCATTGGCCATTGGACATTGGTCATTCGCCATCAGGCGAGCCAGCAGTTCCAGAAGAAGAAGTGCACGGGATTGACGTATCCCTTCAACTCCTTCCGGGTCCCGCGCAGCCCAAAGTACTCCCCGATCTTCACATAGGGGACTTCCTTCATGACCAGCCGCTCCATCTCCTCGACGAGGGCATTGGCCTTCTTGTCGTCCACCTCGGCGAAGAGGTCGTTGTACAACTTGTTCTTCTCGGGCGTGTCCCACCAGCCGGGCCAGGCGGGGTTCATGAAGGGCATCAACACCGGGTGGTTCGGGGTGTCGTGGCCGGTGACGAAGACGTCGAACAGTTCCGGCTTGGCGCGACGCTGGATCAGCGTGGCCCAGTCCACCAACTGCAGGTCCACCTTCATGCCGACGGCCTCAAGCTGGGGCTTGGTGGCCAGGGCGAAATTGTAGTTGTAGGAGTACTCCTTGGTCGTCAGCCAGCGCACCGGCTCGCCCTTGTAACCGGCCTCCCGGAGCAGTGCCTTGGCCTGGTCGGGGTCCTTCTTGTTGTACTCCCCCTTGGTGGCTTCGGTGTACCAGGGGGTCTCGGGGCTGCCCATGGCCGGCTGCAGCCGCCAGAACTCCGGCTTGCCCCAGGCGGCGCGCCAGCCCGGCTCCAGGTCGATGGCCAGCTTGAACGCCTTGCGCATCTTGACGTCGGTAAACATCCCCTGCTTCTTGTTGAAGTGGATGGCGGACCAGAAATACGGCTTGACGATGTAGGCGTTGATGTTGGAGTTGGACTTCAGGCTGTCGTACGAGTCCGGGTTGAGCAGCTCGCCGAAGTGGTACTCCCCGGTGATCACGCCATCGGCGCGGACGGAGTCCTCGGGCACGGGCATGACCAAGATCTCGTCCAGATAGGCCGTTTTCCGGCCCACCCAGCCGTTGGGCTCGCCGGGCTGCACGGCGTAGTTGTCGAAGCGGGTGAGGCGGGTGAAGCGGTCCGGCTGCCACTCCACGAACTTGAACGGGCCGGTGCCGACGAACTCCTTGAGCTGCTCCTTCATGTACTTGGTGGCGATCTCCTCCGGCATCATGATGCCTTCACCCATCGCCAGGAACAGCGGCAGGCGACCGGTGGGCTGCTTGAAGGTCATCACCACCGTGTGCTTGTCCCCGGCCTTGATGTCATCCAGTCGCCCGGCGATGACCTTGCCCCGATTGGCGAGGGTCGTGAAGCGCCGCAGGGAGGCGACGATGTCGGCGGAGGTCATCTCCTTCCCGTTGTGGAAGGTGACGCCCTTGCGGAGCTTGAAGGTGGCCGTCTTCCCGTCGCGGCTCATCTCGTAGCTCTCGGCCAGGTCGGGCTGCGGCCGCAATTTCAGGTCGTTGCTGACCAGCCCCTCGAACATCTGGCTGGCGAGGTTCTTGGTGATCGTGGCGGTGGTGAACATGGGGTCCAGTGACGGGGCTTCCCCGAAGATGGCGACCTTCAGCGAGCCGCCCTTCTTGGGCTGCGCCTCGGATGCCGCCGGCTGGCCTGCCGGGGCCTTGCTGGGCGCGGCGGCCAACGCCGGCGCGCAGGTCGCCAGGAATGACGCCAGTGCGGAGCCCCCGACCAGCAGCCCGGCGCGCTGGATCAACTCGCGGCGACTCAACTGGGCCGATCGAAAACGCTCCGCCAGGTCCCGTAGCCTCCGTTCGGTCTCAATGCGCGCTGTCATGAGCTCCCCTCCTCTGGATCGTGAGAATCCCCCAGTGAACCCGACCTGCTCCCCGAGTAGACTGCCACATTGCAGGGACCCCGTCGGTGGGATGCATGTATTCAAGCGAGAAACAGAATGCCCCGGCGAAGCGGCGACTGTCAAGCGGAAACCCGGCAGATGAATCCCAAAATGACACTGCGCCATCGCATGTCCCGCGCCGACGGGGTGCATTCACCCTCGGCACGCGCGGCATGCCGACCCGCAACACCGGGCGCCCGAGATCATCGATCAGCGGACGCCTCGCGTCTCTCGCCCTACCGTCCATAGAAGAGCCGGGGCGGGTGGAGGGAGTGCCACACCTCGTCGCAGGCCTCCAGCTCCTCCTGCGACAGGCGAAGATCGACTGCCCCCATGTTCTGCTCCAACTGCTCCACCGACGTGGCCCCGCAGACGATCGAGGTAATGCCTTTCTTGTTCAGCACCCAGGCCAGGGCGAACTGGGGCAGGCTCTTGCCGTGATCCGCTGCGATCTGTTGCAGCCGCGCCACCGCGTCGAAGTCGAGATCCGTCCAGTACTTCTCGTTGTACCGGAACCCCTGCTTTGCCATGCTGAACCGCCGCCCCTCGATGGGCGGCTTCCCCTTCTCGTACTTGCCCGAGAGGAAGCCGGCCGCCATCGGGCTGAACACCGCCACGCCGATCCCCTCCTCGAGACAGAGAGGCAGCAGCTCGTACTCGATGTCCCGCGCCAGCAGATTGAACGGCGGCTGGATGATGTCCCAGCGGGCGAGATTGTGCTTGTCGCTCAGCCAGAGGGCCTTGCAGAGCTGGAAGGCGCGAAAGTTGGAGCATCCCAGATACCGCACCTTGCCCTGCCGCACAAGATCGTCCATTGCCCGGAGGGTCTCGTCGAGCGGCGTGTCGTAGTCCGGCATGTGGGCGTAGTAGATGTCGAGGTAATCCGTCCCGAGCCGCGTGAGGATCCCCTCCACCGCCTGCAGCATGTGCTTCCGGGAGAGGCCCATATCGTTGGGCCCCACCTCGTCCCCCCCGGGCCACGAGTGGAACGGCCGGGGGCGCGCCAGATCGCGGGGGCCGGCGACCGTCTGCTCGCCGTACTTGGGGGCCAGCCGGCGCAGGTGCCCCGCCTTGGACGCGAGGACCAGCGAGTCGCGGCTCCCCTTGATGGCCTTGCCCAGGATCTCCTCCGTCCCCCCGTTGGCGTACATGTCGGCGGTGTCGATGAAGGTGACCCCGTTGTCGATCGCGCGCCGGATGATCCGCAGGGATTCCGGCTCGTCCACCTGCCGCCCGAACATCATCGTGCCGAGGCAGAAGGTCGAGACCTTCAGCCCGGTGCGCCCCACCTTTCGATACTCCATCCGTCGCCTCCTCTCCTCGCCCGCTGTGTTTTCTCTCCCCTGCAGCCTCGATACGGCTCTGGACGCTATCAGCCAGGCCGCGGCCGGTCAAGGCAATCTTCCAGTGAGTTCTCCAGATCGGGCGTTACGTTCCCCCCTGCTGTGATAGGATGGCTTCCACCCCGGTGGGTGCTCCATGCCGCCCCTTACGCTCTAAATCGTCTCGGGCGCTTAGCAGGATTCAGCAGCCTGTTAGGCGAATCGGGTCCGCTGCGGGAGAACCGACGAATCGATGGACCACGCCGACACGAGAGATCTGCCGGATGACCTGGCCCGCGCGGAAGCCGCGCTCGCGGAGCTTGAGCGGCAGTGCGGCGAGGCGCGCGCCCGCGTCCAGACACTACGTGCACAGAAGCCGGCCGTCCACGAGTCCCCGCCGCAGTATGTCACACCCCCATCTTCCCCGACAGCGCAGGGCAGTCTGACCCCGGAGCGGATCCAGCTCTTCCGCCAACTCTTTCGCGGCCGGGAAGATGTCTTCGCCCGGCTGTGGACCAATCCGAAAAAGCAGACCAGGGGCTACGCACCCGCCTGCGCCAAGGAGTGGGTGCGGGGTGTCTGCGAGAAGCCGCGGGTCAAGTGCGGGGAGTGCCCGAACCAGGCGTTTCTCCCGGTTGACGACAAGGCCATTCAAGGACATCTCCAGGGCCGGCATGTCCTCGGGGTCTACCCGCTCCTGCGCGATGAGACCTGCTGGTTCCTGGCGATCGATTTCGATGGGACAGGGTGGCAGGACGATGTGACGGCCTTCGTCGACACGTGCGCGGGCGCGGGGTGCCCGCCAGTCGTGGAGCGGTCTCGCTCCGGAAACGGGGCCCATGGCTGGTTCTTCTTCGCGGCGCCCGTGGCCGCCAGCCTGGCGCGAAACCTCGGCTCCTTCCTGCTCACCGAAACCATGGCCCGGCGGCACCAGCTCAGCATGCGGTCCTACGATCGCCTCTTCCCCAACCAGGATACCCTGCCCCGCGGCGGGTTCGGGAACCTGATCGCACTGCCCCTCCAGCCCGCGGCCGCCCTGAAAGGCAACGCGCTCTTCGTCGATACGACCTGGACACCATACCCCGACCAGTGGGCCACGCTGGCCTCGGTGCCCCGTCTGGACCCAGCCCTCGTGGAATCTCTGGTCAAGGCCGCTTCCCGACGGGGGCAGATCGTCGGCGTCCGATCGGCCGGGTTGGGAGACGAGGCCGAAGACGCCGCCCCGTGGACTCGCCCACCTTCCGGGACGCGTAAGGCCCCGGTGATCCCTGGGCCGCTCCCCTCGGAAGTCCGGGCCGTCCTGGCCCAACGACTCTTCATCGCGAAGGCCGGCCTTCCCTCCGCGCTGCTCAACCAGATCAAGCGACTGGCCGCCTTCCAGAATCCCGAGTTCTACAAGAAGCAGCGGATGCGATTGTCCACGGCCGGCACGCCCCGCGTGATCGCCTGTGCCGAGGAGTTCCCCGAGCACCTCGCCCTGCCCCGGGGGTGTCGCCCCGATCTCGAGGTCCTGCTCCATCAACATAGCGTGCGTCTCATCATCGACGATCAGCGCACGGATGGCGAACTCCTCGACGTCCAATTCCACGGGGAGCTGACCCGCCTCCAGGAAGACAGCGCACAGGCCCTTCTCTCGCACGACACCGGTGTGTTCGTCGGACCCCCCGGCATGGGGAAGACCGTGCTCGGCGTCTACCTCGCGGCCCAGCGGCGGCGCAGCACCCTGGTGCTCGTCCACCGGCGGCCGCTCCTGGATCAATGGAAGGCGCAACTCGCCCTGTTTCTCGACGTCGAAGGGACGGCCATCGGGGAGATTGGGCGTGGAAAACAGAAGGCGACCGGCCGGCTCGACGTGGCGATGCTCCAGAGTGTTACCCGTGGCGGGACAGTTGATGATCGCGTGGCCGCGTATGGGCAGGTGATCGTTGACGAATGCCATCACATGCCCGCGGTCTCGTTCGAGCGCGTGCTCTCCGAGGTCCGGGCCCGCTACGTCGTCGGCCTCACGGCGACCCCTCAGCGGCGCGACGGACATCAACCGATCACCGAGATGCAGCTCGGCCCGGTCCGCTACACGGCGAGTCACTCCGGGCCAGGGGGCGGGAGACCGTTTCGTGCCCGCCTCGTCATCCGGGAGACGCGGTTCCAGCTCGCCTCGGAGCAAGCCGCCCTCCCCATCCAGATCCTCTATCGGGAACTGGCGGCCGACGCGGCACGGAACGATCTCATCCTCACCGACGTCATTCGTGCCGTCGACGAGGGCCGCTCCCCAATTCTCCTCACGGAGCGGAAGGATCACCTCGCGTTCTTTGCGGATCGTCTCCGCGGCTTCGTGAAACACCTCATCGTCCTGCAGGGCGGGATGACCGAGAAGGAACGACGCGCGAGCGGCGCAGCGCTCGCGGCGATCCCGGACGACGAGGAGCGGCTGGTTCTCGCCACGGGGCGCTACATCGGAGAAGGCTTCGATGACGCCCGTCTGGATACGCTCTTCCTGGCGCTACCCATCTCCTGGAAGGGGACGCTGGTGCAGTACACCGGCCGCCTGCATCGACCTCATCCCGGGAAGACGGACGTCCGGATCTTCGACTATGTCGACCGCACTGTGCCGATGCTCCTGAAGATGTTCGAGCGGCGCCTCCGCACGTACCGCGCCATCGGCTATGGACAGGAGGCGGCGGCTGCCGATTCCGTCGCGTCACCACGTGGCGAACCAGGCGAGTCGGAATTAGAGTTGCCCACCATGCCTGAGCGACACCGGTGAGGTCTCGCATGACGCAGAAGGACAGGAGAACGGGAAAACGGTCAGGGTCCTCGGCGGCGAGGCTCGATGCCCTCATCGCGGAGGCGTTGCTCGACACCACCGACGACTCCGAACAGCGCACAGCGTTCTACACAATCCTGGGGGATTCGCTGGCCCTACCCTTCACCACGCAGATTCTGGGCGAAGGCGCCGAAGGGCACGCGACCGAGGGTGGCTTGCCACTGCTGCCGTCCTCGCAACCGGGCCACCCGGTCGCGGTGCAGCGCGTCCGCTCTTTCCTTGACACGGCGGTATCCCGGCCGGTACAGTGGGAAACTGAACATGCGACCGCCGGCCGTCTCCGGCGCCCCAGCAAGGGGCGCGCATGCGCGCGGACCGTCGCGACCCCTGCCTTCTCCCTTGTGGGGGCTTTCGGCATGCAGTGGGCGCCTCTTGACGAGACGAGCGGTCTCGACTCCGCGGCGAATCGCGGCACCCCGACCGATTCGTGCTGCAAGGACATCCCGTGAGTGATGAGCGACTGAAGATCGCGGTCTTCATCGATTTCGACAACATCGAGATCGGTGTCAAGACCACCCTGGGCGACCACTTCGACGTGGGCGCCGTACTCGAAGCCGTGAAGGAACGTGGCGAAGTGGTCACCAAGGTCGCCTATGGCGACTGGACCCGCGCGACCGAGTACGGGCGCTCGATGTCGCAACACGCCATCCACATGGTGCAGCGCAACGTGACGCCCGGCGGCGACAAGAACGGCGCCGACATCAACCTCGCCCTCGACGCCCTCGAGATGGCCTTCACCCACAGCCACATCAACGCGTTCGTCATCGTCGGCGGGGACAGCGACTTCATCACGCTGGTCGAGAAGCTCAAGCAATACGACCGCAAGGTGTTCGTGGTCGGTGGGCGCGCGTTCACGAGCCAGGTGATGCAGAAGAACTGCACCGAGTTCGTGGCGTACGAAGACATCCTCGGCAGCACGGGCCGCGGCCGGCAGGCGGGCGGGCGGACACGGGCCGTGACCGACATCGCCGCCGCCATGCCGCTCATCCGCCGCGCGCTCAAGCTGCTGGCCGACCGCGAAGTGACCCCGCAGCTCGGACTGCTCAAGAGCACGCTGTTGCAGCTCGACTCGAGTTTCTCGGAGCGCGCGTACGGCGCCAGCTCCTTCCGCGACTTCGTCGAGAAGCTTGCCAAGGCCGGACACGTTGCGCTGAAGGGGGCCGACCGCAGCTTCCACGTCGAGTTGCGTGAGACGGGCGACCTGGCGGCTGCCGCACCGGGGTCGCCGGCGGAGCCGCGGGCACATCGCGCACCGCGTGCGGTCCGCCCGTCGCGCCCCCGCGGACACGGGAGCGACGGGCGACTCGGGCAGCCATCCGACGACGTGACGGGCGAGAATGCGGAGGCCGCGGTGGAACCCCCGAGGGACGCGCCGCGTGTCCCGGAGGCCGCATTGGCGGAGGGCGTCGAGCGACCCGGGCCGTTCGTCGGATTTCGCATCATGGCGCAGGCGTTCTCGCGCCCCGATGCGAACCCGCGGTTCCCGATGTATGTGCGGCAAGTCAAACAGTTCATCAAGGCGTTCGACGAGAGCTTCGATGAACGCCGCTACGGATTCGCAGGCATTCTCGATGCCCTGCGCTTCGGCCAGCGTGAAGGTCTGTTCAGACTCGATCGTGATCGGCAGGGCGGCGTGCGCGTGCATGCCGGCGCGCAGTACCTGACGCTGACGCAGTCGTCCGAGGCTGCGCCCGCCGCCGGTCTCGCCACCGGCGAGAGCCCGCTGCCGCAGGGCGTCGAGGCCGGTGCCGTCCAGGACGCCCGTCTCGCTCCGGAGCAGCCGCCGACGATACCAGAGCCGCTGCCCTTCGAGGCGGACGGGACATCAGCGCCTCGGGACACTGCGGATGCGTCGCTCGCGTCCACGAGTGAGGTGGCGGCGACCGACGGGGCCGACACCCCCGCCAAGCCGACGCCCGCGCCCCGCGCCGCAGGTCGCAAGCGGGCGGCTGCCCGCACGGCCCCGCGCGCGAAGAAGACTGCGGCGCCAACCGGTGGAGCCAAGAAGAAGGCCGCGCGGCCCCGCACGAAGAAAGCGTGATCCGTTCCGTGTCTTGCCCCCTGCTTCCGGAAATTGCTCACCCGGCTTTCCCCTTTTTCTCCCGTGCCAGGCGGAACGCGAACGCCATCGGTCCCTCCGCCGGCCCTGTCACCGGTGGTGGCGTGTGCCGCGCATTGTGGAGGGTCTGGGGATCGCCCGCGCGCTTCATCGACAACTCCACTCGATGAGTGTCCTCGCTCATCCCGATCACTACAACCCTGACAGTCTCTCCTTCTTGCAGCCCCGGCACCTCACGGCCTGCTTCCTTCGCGAGCATCTCGCGACTCCGCAGGAGCCCTTCGATTCCGCCAAGGGCGACGAACACGCCGAACGGCTTGCTGCTTCGGACCACGCCCGTCAGGACTGTGCGCTCGGCAAGGGCCTTCTTCATGCGTTCCCATACCTCGCTCTCTGGACCGGCGAGTCGTCTCTCCTCCCCCGCCCCTCGTTCTTCCGGGCTGCCTGAGCCACGCAATCGACCGCCATCCGGAGATCCGGCATCTGTCGCTCGAGGGGGCGCAGTCGGATTGGCCGGCTCCCCGGAGTCAATCGGGCGCGCCGGCACCGCGTTCTCCCCCTGCGGTCTCTGTTGCGGGTTCCCACCCGCGCGCAACGCCCGAACGAAGGCGTCCTGTTGCCTTTCGGCTTCTTGTCGCCGAGCACGCGCCTCCGCCTTTCTCTGGATGACTTCTGCCTCTCGACGCGCGATCTCCGCAGTTGCGGCGGCCTGGCGTGCTTCTTCCTGTTCGCGGGCCTCCTGTTCCGCAGCCGTTTCGCGCGTCGGCATCTCGGGATGTGCCTCCGCCATATGCACGGCGAGGTTCAGGATTTCCAGTAAGCAATGCGGACAGCGGATCGGCTCTGGGGGTCCCTGGATTGTACCCGAACCCTCGCTTGGGATAAGGGGTCGTCTCCTGACGCCCGAAGGACCCGACATGATCGGCCGGAATCCCGGGGTCTCGGTATAGCCTTTGCCTCCACACTGGACGCAATTCGGATTGGCGCCCTCGCAGAGGCAGGGGCGTTGTTCTGGATGGTGGGACTTGATTGCCATCAACTCCTCCCGATGTCGGTCTGGGCGGCGGGTCAAGGATCAGGAGAGAGCCTATCGAAGGGTTCGGCCCATGTCAATGGGGCGGCCTCGCATTTCCATCATCCTTAAGTGTGGAGACGTTACGGCTGCCGGTCTCAGTGTATCCAGAGGAAATCCTCACGGGAGATGTCTGACTGCCTGCAGATGGTGCGGAGGGTGGAGCCTTTGATTGTGGGATGATTGGGCATCGTCAGCGGGGTAACAGTCCCGTCGGCCTTCCGACGTTGCAAGGCGACATGCGCGCCCTCGCGCACAATCCCGAAATCCAGTGTCTGCAGCGCCCGAAGCACCCGCGCCCAGGGGGCGTCTACCGGGAACTTCCCCATGAGTCAGACCGTCGCTTCGGCCACGAAGGCTTCCAACACCAGCTCATCCACCTCCAGCGCCTCGGGCCCAAAGGTCTCAACGTGGAACCGGATGGCCGACTTCACGTCTGCCAGAACCTCCTCGTAGGAATCTCCCTCGCCGACGACCACGCCCTTGATTCCCACGGGGTAGGCCACGTATCCATCCGGGTGCTTCTCGATGATGATCTTCAGTTTCGCAATCGCGGCCCCCAAGATGCGGTTGGTGCCGGGGGAGGGAATCGAACCCTCATGAGCCGAAGCCCGCGGGATTTTGAGTCCCGTGCGTCTACCAGTTTCACCACCCCGGCATGGAGAGAGCCATACTTTTAGGCCAGACGCCCCGGCGT
>Ga0209182_10000432_pt1 | contig 11283 bp, 6 predicted proteins | sample LakBais05cmmetaG_FD_185474 | JGI IMG/M metagenome (GOLD analysis project Ga0209182, IMG submission 185474) | Lake sediment microbial communities from Lake Baikal, Russia to study Microbial Dark Matter (Phase II) - Lake Baikal sediment 0-5 cm... | ecosystem: Environmental > Aquatic > Freshwater >...
TATGGTTATCCTTTATCCATTATTCGTAAGAGGTGACCCCCTGGAGATTATCGGGCAGGGAACTTTCTTTCCACCGGGGATCTACGTGAATAGTTATGACACAATCGGTTCCCCCCAATATATTCTTAATTTAAGTGATGCAGCAGCCAATCGAATTGCCAGCAAGTTGGGTGATCAGGGACGCCTTGACCTCAAAGCATATCTTATAGCGGCTGGGGTCCCTGAGAACCAGATCGACATCTCAGACACCGCGAAACTCCTGGACTTGTGGGTAAAGAATTTTGCCCCCAATAAAGAGTTAACCGGAATGACCTATGCGAAGCTGCAGTACTATCAAAGACTTGATGCCTCTCTCAAGGGACTTTTGTCAACAGAGGATGTGGTCATAGCTAATACAAACCCGCAAACGGGTACTTTGGAGCAGACAGGTACTGTTAACCAAACGGATTACGTGAATATAAACGATGTCCCAAATGTCCGGGTGTTGCCGCTTGGAACCGAAAACTTCGGCAGGGATGTGCTGAAAGAGCTGGTTAAAGCCATCGGTGTGTCGCTGGAGATCGGTCTTGTTGCCGGTGTCATTGCAACCTTTATCGGTTTGACCCTGGGATTGTTCGCGGGTTACGTCGGTGGGTTGATGGATGACATCATTATGTTCTTTACCAATCTTTTTACCGTAATCCCAGGCTTTGTATTGTTAATCTTGATTTCATTTAGCATCGGTCAGGATAAACGCGGCGCTGTCACGATCGCTGTGGTGATCGGATTAACCGCCTGGGTATGGACGGCCAGGGCTGTACGGTCACAAGTGATATCCCTGCGGAATCGCGACCATGTCAATCTGTCGAAACTATCCGGGCACTCGGTCGTTCACATTATCCTCGCAGATATTCTGCCTTATATCGCTTCTTATGTCATTATGGCTTTGATCCTGCAGATTTCCTTGGGTATCCTGACGGAGGCCGGGTTATCGATCCTTGGGTTGGGACCTAGAACTACGAATGTGCCGACCCTGGGTTTGATGATGAACTGGGCGATGATCTACCAGGCACAGATCCTGGGAAAATGGTGGGCCTATTTCCCCGTGATCGTTATTATCGCGCTGATCGCATTCTCGATGAATTTGATGAATACAGGTCTCGACCAGGTATTCAATCCGGCATTGAGGGAAGATTGATATGTCAAAAGTACTCTTAGAGGTCAAGGAACTGACCACCAAATACATCACCCGGTTTGGGGAAGATGTTTACGCAGTTGACCACGTTTCTCTGAAGGTTGAAGAAGGGAAATCGCTGGGAATTTCTGGGGAGTCCGGCTGCGGAAAGTCAACCCTCGCGCTCAGCCTGATGGGATATTATTTCGCTCCGTTGCATTATACAAGCGGGGAAATCATCATCGATGGAAAGAATATTTACGGGATGGACTCCGACGATGTGCGCAAATCGGTACTGGGCACGGAGATTTCTTATATCCCTCAATGCGCGATGAATGCACTTAATCCCACCCAGAAGGTTATCAGTTTAGTCGAGGATGTTATTCAAGCGCATGATCCAAGCGTTTCCAAGAAAGAGATCCGCGAACTTGCCCGGGAACGCTTTGAGACCGTTGGGCTTCCTGCGGAAGTATTGCAAAAATATGCCGTTGAACTTTCTGGCGGTATGAAACAGCGTACAGTGATCGCCACTTCCGTAATCCTGCGTCCAAAAGTTCTAATTGCAGATGAACCTTCTTCCGCTCTCGATGTGACCTCGCAAAAAATGGTCATCAAAATGCTGCGAGATTTGATGGAAAGGGGCATCGTCAAAGCGATGATTTTCATTACGCACGAGCTCCCGCTGCTGTATAACGTGACGGACGACATTATGGTAATGTATGCCGGGCAGATTGTAGAGAAGGGCACGGCAAAGCAAACCGTGTTCGACCCACTCCATCCCTACGCCAAAGGTCTTATGGGCTCAATTATAGTGCCCGAAAAAGGTCTGCGGGGTGCCAAACTGACAGCCATACTCGGGGTACCACCCAATTTAAAACATCCGCCAGAAGGTTGCCGTTTTGCGGAACGCTGTAAATACGTTGTCCCAGAATGCAAAGCACACTCCGTCGATCTGCTTGAGATTGAAGAAGGTCGCGCTTACCGCTGCATCTTTACTGAAAAACAACTGCGAAAGGCTTATAAAAATGGCTGATAAAAGAAAGATATGCCTGAGCGGCTCAGGGCTTACCAAATTTTTTGGGTTGGGCCGTCAAAAATGTTGCGCTGTCGATCACGTGGATTTCAATTTCTACGAGGGAGAAGTCGTCTCCATCGTAGGCGAGTCGGGCAGCGGAAAGACCACTTTAGCGAAAATGCTTTTGGGATTGATCAACCCTACAGAAGGGGAAGTTTATTTCCAGGGAAAGAAGCGCGATATCCGTACTCAAAAGAAGAAACAGGAATATTGGAAGAACATCCAGGCGATCTTCCAGGATCCGTTTTCTTCCTACAATATTTTCAACAAGATCGATTCCTTGTTTTTGGATTGCATTAACATGCGCGGTGGTCGAAAACTTCCGCATGCAAAAAAAGTGGAGATGATGACCGAAGCTTGCAGCTTTGTGAATTTAAAGTTCGACGAACTGACCAACAAGTATCCTTTTGAGCTTTCTGGTGGCCAGATGCAGCGCTTGATGATTGCCCGCATCTTCCTGCTCAAGCCGAAGATCCTGATCGCTGATGAGCCAACCTCCATGATCGATGCCTGTTCCCGCGCAACGATCTTGGATATGTTAATGCGGTTGCGAACTGAAATCGGAATGACGATTGTTTTCATCACTCATGATATTGGCCTGGCTTATTATGTTTCTGACAGCGTCTATATCATGGAGCATGGAAAATTAGTTGAGAGCGGATCTGCCGATGATGTGATCCTGCATCCCAAACAAGTCTACACTCAACGTTTGATCAATGATGTACCAAAGATCCATGAAGTCTGGGATCTCTCGACTGTGTAGTGCATTCCTTACGCTCTTGCTTTATGAACCGGAGGGGAGCCATTTTGTTAACTACGACAAATGAAGATTTGTTTTCAAGGAGATCATGACCCAAATTAAACTCATCGGTCCAGTGCTGCCTAACATTCCTTGGGAGGATCGACCGAAAAAGCAAACGGATATTGTTTGGCGTTCCGAAAAAAACCCAATCATCACCCGGGATGCGGTTCCCAATACGAACAGCATATTTAATAGTGCCGTGGTTCCATTCAAAGGTGAATTTGCGGGTGTCTTCCGCTGTGATAATACAGCCCGGGATATGCAGATCCATGCCGGTAGGAGCAAAGACGGCGTCCATTGGGAAATTCAACCGCAAAGGATCCAATTTCAATGTGAAGATAAAGAGATTGGGACATTTGAATACGGCTATGACCCGAGGGTTTGCTGGCTTGAAGATCGATATTATGTAACCTGGTGCAACGGCTATCACGGTCCTACGATAGGAATGGGGTACACCCACGATTTCAAAACGTTTTACCAGATGGAAAATTCCTTCCTGCCCTATAACCGCAATGGAGTACTCTTTCCGCGAAAAATTGGCGACAAGTATGCCATGTATAGCCGGCCGAGCGATACGGGGCATACCCGTTTCGGAGATATCTTTTACAGTGAGAGCCCGGACCTTGTTCATTGGGGACATCATCGCCATGTGATGGCGCCGATTGGTGGATGGCAATCCACCAAAGTGGGAGCAGGGCCAACTCCCATCGAAACATCCGCTGGATGGTTAATGTTCTACCATGGCGTGCTGACCTCCTGCAACGGGTTCGTATATTCTTTTGGGGCGGCCCTGATGGACCTTGAAGAACCCTGGAAGGTGATTTACCGGACCCGGCCTTACCTGATTAATCCAAGGGAAATCTATGAATGTGCCGGAGACGTACCGAATGTGACCTTTCCCTGTACTGCATTGGTAGATCCACCCACGAACCGAATAGCTATTTACTACGGTGGTGCTGATACCGTTACTTGCCTGGCATACGCAAGATTTGACGAGCTTATGGAATTCATCAGGGAGAATTCACTCTAAGGTCTGAGAGCTTCCCTCTCTGAATAAATTCAAATATCTGAAGTTTTTTTCGAGGACGACGATGAAATTTGGACATTTCGATGATGATCGGCGTGAGTATGTTATCACCCGGCCTGATACACCCTTGCCCTGGATCAATTATCTTGGCTGCGAAAATTATTACGGGATAATCTCAAACACCGCTGGTGGATACTCATTCTATCAAGATGCTCGATTACGCCGTCTGACGCGTTACCGCTACAACAACGCTCCCCTCGACATGGGCGGGCGATACATTTACCTTCGCGATAATGAGGCAAAGGATTCGAAATCTTCCTATTGGTCCCCGACCTGGATGCCAACGCGTATCCCCTTGGATTACTACGAATGCCGGCATGGGATGGGGTATAGCATCATCCGATCCACGTACCAAAAAATTGCATGCGAGATAAGATATTTTGTCCCCCTGGGAGAAAACCTGGAAATCTGGGAAATGACCCTGACGAACGAGAGAGATCTCCCGGTGAACCTGTCATTGTTTTCGGCGATCGAATTCTGCTTGTGGGATGCCCAGGATGATGCCACCAACTTCCAGAGAAACTATTCAATCGGCGAAGTGGAAGTTGAAGATGGGGTCATTTACCACAAGAGCGAGTACCGCGAGCGACGGAATCATTTTGCATATTTTGCCTGCTCCGAACCTTTGACAGGGTTTGATACCCGCCGGGAAGATTTCCTTGGAGCTTACCGAGGCTGGGATTCACCTCGCGCAGTTGAAACGGATCAGTCATCCAACAAGATGGCGGGCGGATGGCAACCAATAGGTTCTCACCATGTGAGCGTTTCGTTGCAGCCAGGTGAACAGAAGAAAGTGATTTTTCTGCTTGGCTATGCAGAGAACCCAGCTGAATCCAAGTTTGATCCACCCGGTTCCCAGATCATAGACAAGCACCACGTCAAACCTGTCATTCAAAAATACACCCAGGCAACGGAAGTTCAAAAAGCTTTCGAACGGTTGCAGGGTTATTGGAGTGAAATACTGGGAAGATTCCAGGTGAACACTCCAGATGAGCACACCAACCGGATGGTGAATATTTGGAATGCTTACCAGTGCATGGTTACTTTTAACCTGTCCCGGTCTGCTTCCTATTTCGAATCAGGTGTGGGCAGGGGGATGGGATTCCGCGACTCGAATCAGGACCTGCTGGGATTTGTTCACCTGATTCCTGAAAGAGCCAGGCAACGTATTTTGGACCTGGCAGCCACCCAGTTGCCTGACGGAGGTGCTTATCACCAATACCAACCCCTCACCAAGCGGGGAAACAATGACATCGGATCAAATTTCAATGATGACCCTCTCTGGTTGACTGTGGCTGTCTGTGCTTACATCAAGGAGACTGGCGATACTTCCATTTTGAAAGACCGCGTACCTTACGATAACCAGCCCGGAAGCGAGCAACCCCTTTACAATCACATCAAGCGTTCCATCCGGTACACCCTCAAGCGCCTGGGTCCTCATGGTCTGCCTCTAATCGGCAGGGCGGATTGGAATGATTGTCTCAATTTAAATTGTTTTTCGGATCAACCCGGGCAATCATTCCAGACTACCACATCCAAAGATGGGAAATCAGCAGAATCAGTATTTATTGGAGGGTTGTTTGTACTAGCTGCCACTGACATGGCAGAGCTGGCTGATTTTCTTGGGTTGAAAAAGGATGCGTTTTTATACCGCTCGGCTGCTGAAAAGATGAAAACAACCGTATTGGAAGCCGGATGGGATGGCGAATGGTTTCAACGCGCCTATGACTTTTTTGGCGACCCCGTTGGCTCTCATTTAAATGACGAGGGACAGATTTTCATTGAACCACAGGGAATGTGCGTGATGGCGGGAATAGGGGTAAAGACCTGGGAAGCTGAAAAGGCTCTCGATTCGGTCTCATCGCGATTGGCGACTTCTCAAGGAATTGTCCTGGTGCAACCCGCGTTCACCCATTATTACCTGAACCTGGGGGAGATTACTTCTTACCCGCCGGGATATAAGGAAAACGGCAGCGTGTTTTGCCACACCAATCCTTGGATCATGATTGCTGAAACCAAGCTTGGACATGGCGACCGGGCTCATGATTATTACTTGCGCATCAATCCCTCTGCCCGGGAAGATATCAGTGAGATCCATCGCTGCGAACCCTATGTATATTCCCAGATGATCGCAGGAAGAGACTCAGGAGCCGAAGGCGAGGCAAAGAATTCCTGGTTGACTGGCACGGCGTCCTGGAACTATGTGGCCATTACCCAAGCCATCCTGGGCATTCGTCCCACCTATGAGGGATTGGAAATTCATCCGGTCATACCTGCGAGCTGGAAGGGGTTTGACGCAAAGCGTTTCTATCGGGGTGTTCGCTACTTCATCCATGTCGAACGAAGAGGTACTGGCAATAATGTCAGGCATGAGGTGGATAGTAAGCCGATCGAGGGAATGACGATCCCTCTGCCTCCTCCGGGTACAAAAGAAGTTCATGTAAACACCAGGGTGTTTTGATGCAATATGGCACTTTCGACGATGAAGCAAAAGAGTATGTGATTCATCGTCCGGATACTCCGCTTTCCTGGAGCAATTACCTGGGTTCCGTGGAGTACGGCGCGATCATCACCAATAACGCCGGGGGATATGGGTTTTACCAGTCAGGGAAAAGAGGACGCTTCCTGCGGTTGCGATTCAACAGCGTACCCATGGATCAACCCGGCAGATATTTTTATCTCCGTGATAAAGATAACGGTGATACCTGGTCTGCGTCCTGGCAACCGGTGGGAAAACCACTCGATAGATATCAATCCGTTTGCCGGCATGGAACTGCGTACACGATCATTGAATCCAGCTATGAGAGCATTCGTACCGAGACCACCTACTTCGTTCCCCTTAACCAGAATTTTGAATACTGGCGATTAAAGGTTAAAAACACTGGCGACCGACTGCGCAAGCTAACGGTTTTTTCTTTCTGTGAGTTCACCAACCAATGGGATACTTTTCAAGATCAAGTGAACCTGCAGTATTCCCTTTTTATCATTCGGGGGGAGTTGCTTGATAATAAAATCCTTCGGCTTGCCATCCAGGATAACCTGACACCCGAGAAAGAGGGATTCTTCGTCCATGATATTGCCCGTCATTGTTGGATGGGCATGGTCGGATCACCCATCAGTGGGTTTGACACCAGCCGTGAAGCATTTCTAGGTCCCTATCGTAGTTACCATAATCCCCTTGCAGTTGAACAAGGCCAATGCACAGGCAGCCTCGTTTATGGCGACAATGCCTGCGGCAGCCTGCAAACAGAGATCGAACTTCAACCCGGTGAGACCAGGGAAATCATGGTGATGTTGGGGATCGGTGATGCACGAACGACGGGGAAAAAGATTATCGCTGAATTTGGATCGCTTGAACGGGTAAGTCTCGAACTGGAAAAAATAAAACAATACTGGCACAGTAAGTTAGGAAACCTGGTAGTGCAAACCCCTGACGAGGATTTCAATCATATGATCAACGTTTGGGGTCAGTACAACAGTCTGATCACATTTTCCTGGTCACGGTCTGCCAGCCTGGTTTATAACGGCGAGCGAGACGGGTTGGGTTTTCGTGATTCCGTTCAGGACATTCTGGGTATCGTTTCTGCCATTCCCGAGCAAGCTCGCCAGAGATTAGAACTGTTGCTTACCGGGCAGGTCTCCACAGGGGGTGCCATGCCGATCGTTCAACCTTTCGGACATAAACCAGGTCATGAAAATGCACCCTCAACGGAAGAATATCGTTCAGACGATTGTCTTTGGTTTTTCAATGCCATACCAGCCTATGTCAATGAGACCGGGGATGGGGACTTCTACAAAAAAGTTCTGCCATTTGCCGACAAAGGCAAGGCGACCGTTTTCGGTCACTTAAAACGTGCCCTGGAATTTAACCTCGAACGCACTGGGAAACATGGTCTGCCCTGCGGGCTTGCCGCAGATTGGAACGATTGTCTAAAACTTGGTTATCACGGAGAAAGCCTGTTTGTCGCTTTCCAAGTGAGGCTGGGGTTGACCGTCCTTTCAGAAATTGCCGATAAACTCGGCTTTACGAAAGATGCCCGATGGGCGCTTGCCGAACGTAAAAAACTGGATGCTCGTATCCAGGCGTGCGCGTGGGATGGTGACTGGTTCATTTGGGCGATCGGTGAGGATGGGACGGTCTATGGCACGCAGGAAAGACCTGAAGGACAGATCTACTTGAATACTCAAGCTTGGTCTGTTATAAGTGGAGCCGCTTCACCCGAGCAAACGGTCAAATGTATGGATGCGGTTCATGAACGTTTAGCCACACCTTATGGCTTGATGTTATGTGCACCCCCCTTTGTTAAGACGCCGATTGACGTGATGCGGGCAGTGGTTTTCAACCCGGGGATCAAAGAGAATGCAGGGATCTTCAACCATACGGAGGGGTGGGGAGTGATGGCAGAGTGCCTGATGGGTCATGGTGATCGGGCGTATGAGTATTATCGCGCTACCTTGCCAGCAGCATATAACGACCGTGCCGAGATCCGCCAAAGTGAACCATACGTTCACGCACAAACTACCTATTCCACTTTTTCTCCCCGTGCAGGCAATACCCGAACTTCGTGGCTGACGGGGGCGGCAGCATGGAGTTATTTCTCGGGCACACAATATATCCTGGGACTGAAACCCGAACCCGATGGATTACGAATAGACCCCTGCATACCCTCAACCTGGGATGGATTTTCGATCCAACGAAAGTTCAGGGAATGCACCTATCAGATCAGCGTACATAATCCACAGCATGTTTGCAGCGGTATTAATCGTATTTTGCTGGATGGGCGTGAGGTTTCGAGTAACTTGATCCCCAGCACGGGAGGGGAAAAACACATTCTTGAGGTTTGGCTTGGACGGGAGATAGCATGATCAAGAAGGAACTCTTGGAAGTGTATTCATATAAGGGAGATGGATTTAAACCTCTTGTGGTTTACAAATCCTGGAGAGTGGCAATTTTAAATTTTATAGATGAACTCGAACCTGAGAATATAGGTAGAGTCGAACGTCATCCTGAAACAGACGAGGTGTTTGTCCTGACGCGAGGGGAGGGAGTCTTGTTTGTGGGGGAGGGGAAACCGGAAGTTAAGAAGCTTTACCCCCAGGTCATGGAAGAGGGGGTCATCTACAACGTCAAACCTCAAACCTGGCATACGATCGAACTGACCCGGAACGCCTCGGTATTGATCGTGGAAAATGCAGATACCGGTGAAAAAAATTCAGAGTATTGTGACCTCTCTCCGGAACTCAAACAGTTCATTCGAAGCAATGGCTTAAAGAAATAATCCGTTAGCTGAGTTGTTGCTCGAGGATCGGGACACCCTCGGGGGATAAGCAAAAACTTCCTGTGATAAAATGAAATTTCGTTTAATACAGAACCGATCACGGTTTTGTTGATTGGGTTTCATCGGATTGTTCACCCGAATTTTTTAAAAACTAATGTCCATTACTGAATTTGCACTCTCCCATCTTTATAAAACCGACCGGCGCGGTCCCATGCGCTGGATCATTTCGCACGCCTTGCACAACTGGTACCTTCCCCTGGCCGCTATTGTTTCTGCATTTTTCAATGCCTTCCTGCTTTCCATTGTCCAGGTGAACATCGGCAATGCCTACAATGTCATAACCGCCACCTCGGTCAATTTGAATTCCCTGGTTGGAATTGCCATCATCATCGCAGGTTGTTCCATCGGACGTGGACTTTTGCAGTTTGTCCGCAATGGAGGGTTCGAACTGACCGCCCAACGCACCGAGAAGGCGGTTCGGGAAGAATTGTATGTCAGCCTGCTGGGCAAGAGCATGACCTTTCACAACTTGCAGCCGGTGGGCGATACCATGGCTCGTGCCACGAATGATGTGCGCCAGGTGAACTTTTTTTTCAGCCCGGGTATGAGCCAGGTGATCGGTTCGATCAACTTCCTGATCATGCCATTGATCATCACTCCGACCATCAATCCCAGCCTGCTGCTTACCCCGGTTATATTTATCATTCTTTACGTGCTGGCGTTGTGGGAATACCTGCACACACTTAAACCAGTAGCGGATGAGGTCCGTGAATCCTTTGGCGATCTGAACACCCGTTTGGCGGAAGCCCTGGATGGAATCGAAACGGTAAAAGGAGCATCCCAGGAAAAATTTGAGGTGAAGCTGTTCGGTAAAAAAGCCGGGCGTTACCGCGATGCTGCCGTCCATCAAGGGAAAGTGGAAGCCCGGTTCCTGCCCCTTCTGCTTCTTTCCCTGGCTTATGCGGGCGGGCTTTTCCATGCCTTGATGTTGTATCGCTTTGGGATCATCAATATGGGACAGGTGATCAGCTATTTTGGTTTGCTGCTTATGCTTGATTTCCCCACTTTCACGTCCTTATGGGCTTATTCGCTGATTGCATCTGGCTTGGCGGGTGGAAGACGCATCCTGGAATTAATGAACCGGGAAAATAATCTCGATCAAAACCTGCAAGGTTATACCGGTCCAATGAAAGGTGCCATTGAATTCCGCAACGTCAGCTTCAAATATGAAACTGGGGAACCCGTATTGGATGGTGTGTCGTTCAAAGTAAATCCCGGACAAACCGTTGCCATTGTGGGGCAAACGGGATCCAGTAAGACCACGCTGGTACGGCTCGTGAATCGTACGTACGACGTAACCGGAGGAAAGATCCTTGTCGATGGGGTGGATGTGAAGGATTGGAACCTGGAGGATTTGCGTCGTGGAATTTCCATGATTGAACAGGACATCTTTCTGTTCTCCGATTCGGTTGCAGATAACATTGCCTTTGGCAAACAGCATGCCAAATTGCCGGAGATCATTCAAGCTGCCAAGGCGGCTCAGGCGGATGATTTCATCCGCAGTTTCAAAAAAGGTTACAAGACGGTCATCGGCGAAAGGGGAGTCACCCTTTCGGGTGGACAACGGCAGCGACTTGCATTAGCACGGGCCTTTCTCACAGATCCTGCCATCCTGATCCTGGATGATTCGACGAGTGCAATTGATAGTGCCACCGAAGACCAGATCCAACGAGCCATTTATGCTGCCGCCAAAGGCCGTACCACTTTTATCATCACCCACCGACTTTCCCAAATTCGCTGGGCAGATTTGATCCTGGTAATGAAACAGGGAAAACTGGTAGCGCGTGGGTCTCATGATGATCTAATGAATAAGAGTCTGGCTTACCG
>Ga0209182_10000434_pt1 | contig 11259 bp, 6 predicted proteins | sample LakBais05cmmetaG_FD_185474 | JGI IMG/M metagenome (GOLD analysis project Ga0209182, IMG submission 185474) | Lake sediment microbial communities from Lake Baikal, Russia to study Microbial Dark Matter (Phase II) - Lake Baikal sediment 0-5 cm... | ecosystem: Environmental > Aquatic > Freshwater >...
GATCGGCATCGACATCTGCCGGTCCAAGCCGAACGTCCTCTACGCTTATATAGATAATTATGAAAAGGCGAGGGAAGCGACCGAAGAAGAAAAGATGGATTCCTACGGGCTCCCCTCGGCCGGCTTTATCAAGGGTGCGACGGTGTGGCGTTCCGATGACAAGGGTGAGACCTGGAAGCTGGTCTGCCCGCTGACCCCGGAAATGAAACAATACATGGAGGGCCATTCCGGAACCTATGGCTGGGTCTTCGGTCAAATCCGCGTTGACCCCAATGACGAGAACACGGTCTATACCATGGGCCTGCGCCTGAACGTTTCGCGAGACGGCGGAAAGACCTTCCAGCGCGTCCCCGGCCCCGGCGTCGACCATCATGCCCTCTGGATCGATCCCGAGAATTCCAATTACATGGTCAAGGGCTACGACCAAGGGCTTGCCGTCACCTATGACAAAGGCAGGAACTGGAGGACATTCACAAACCTCCTGCCCGTCTGCCAGTTCTTTAACATCAATTATGATCTGGGAACTCCGTTCAAGGTCTACGGCTCGATGCAAGACCACGGGAGCTTCCGCGCGCCGGTGGACCTCGTCCGCGGCCGGGACAGGATCCCGGCCCAGCCGTTCGAAAGCGCTCCGGGCGGCGAAGGCTCGAATCATGCTATCGATCCGACCAACCCGAACATCGTCTATTCGGCCGGCTTCTACGGCTCGATCAGTCGGACAGAATACGACAAGCAAGGGGCCACGGCCGGCCGGCCGTCCAGCAAGAGCCTTCTGCCGCGCCAGTTCGAAAACGAGCCGAGACTCCGAGGCCAGTGGCTGGCGCCGTTCATTATTTCGCCGCACAATCCGAACATCATCTATCACGGCATGCAGTTCCTTTTCCGGTCGCTCGACAAAGGCGACACCTGGGAAAAGATCGGTCCCGACTTGACCTACAACACGATAGCGGAAATGGGCGACATTCCGTACCACGTTCTGTTCGCCATCTCCGAGTCGCCGCTCAAATACGGCCTGATCTATGTCGGCACGGACGACGGCAAGGTCTGGGTGACTAAGGACGGCGGCAAGACCTGGAACGAGATCATGGCCGGGCTGCCGTACCAGAAGTGGGTTTCGAGAATCGTTGCGTCCCAGTATGACCTGGCCACTGTCTATATGACCCAGAACGGCAAGCGCGACGACGACGTCGCCCCCTACGTCTGGAAGTCTACGGACTACGGCAAGACCTGGGTGGACATTTCTAAAGGCATCCCGCTCGGCCCGGTCAACGTCATCCGCGAAGACCCGGCGGACCGGAACGTCCTCTATGTTGGAACAGACCAGGGTGTCTATGTCACCACAGACGGGGCCAAGACATGGAATGTCCTGGGCGCCAACCTCCCCTCGACCTATGTTCACGACCTGATCATCCATCCGCGCGACAACATCATCGTCATCGCCACGCATGGCCGTGGCATGTGGGCGCTCGACGCCAACGGCGTCAACAACAAAGACAAGCGTCCGCAGCGCTTCTTTTTCGACGATTGATCTTATCGGAGGGAACGTTTCTCGGCGTCTAAGTCCACGCTCTTTTCTTGACAACATCCCCCGAAAAAAATAATATTCCTACTGAAATAAAATATATGATGTATTATCATCATTTCTTTCAAATCCACATAATGAGGGAGGAGTCATGAAGCTATTCAAACGTTCTTGCGTCTTTTTAATCGTAGTCGTCGTCCTGGCGATCGTCGCCATCTCGGCCGCGCAGACGAAGGCGCCGGCAGCCAAGGCAGCACAGACGAAGGTCGAGAACACCGATCCAGGGCTGCGGATGAAATGGTACGACCAGCACCTGGCCATGAAGGCCCAGACGCCTTATAAAGACATGAAGTGGCGGTTCATTGGGCCTGATATCATCGGCGGCCGCTGCACGGACGTTGCCGTTCCCAAGGGCAGCCGGACTGTCATTTACATTGCCTCGGCCGTCGGCGGACTGTGGAAGACGGAAAACACCGGGATCACCTGGGAGTGCCTGACCGACGAGCTGCCGACGCTTTCGTCGGGGGATATTGATATTGCCCAGTCCGATCCGAATATCATCTATTACGGAACTGGCGAAGCCAACATCTTCCGCGCTTCTCTCGCCGGGACGGGGATCTATAAATCCACAGATGCCGGGAAAACTTGGCAGCCCATGGGCCTGACCGGCACTTGTACGATCGGCCGGATCCGCATCCATCCGGCCAATCCCGATATCGTCTATGTTGCGGCCTCGGGCCACGAATGGACGTACAACCCGGACCGCGGCGTCTATAAGACGACCGACGGCGGCAAGACCTGGCAGAAGGTCCTCTACATCAACGAGAAAATCGGCGCCATCGACCTGGTCATGGACCCCAAAAATCCTGAGGTCCTGATCGCCTCGATGTGGAACCGCATCCGGCAGCGCTGGAGCGACCCGGTCCCCGGCGGCGAAGGGCTGTTCAAGACCGTAGACGGCGGCAGGACCTGGAAGCCCCTGACCAACGGCCTGCCCCCCGATAAGAGCAAGATCAGCCGCATCGGCCTTGACCTTTGCCTGTCCAAGCCTAACGTTGTTTACGCCTATGTGGACAATCACACGGCGCTGCGAATGCCGAAAGAGGGGGAATTGGATTCCTACCTCCGGCTGAGAACTTATCCGGATATCGTCGGCGCTGAGGTCTATCGCTCGGACGACCAGGGTGAGACCTGGAAGAAGGTCAGCCCTGCGGACCGAATGATGGAACGCTTCGGCGGCACGTATGGGTGGGTGTTCGGCCAGATCCGCGTCGATCCCAGCGACGATAACACGGTCTACCTCATGGGCCTCGGGCTGTATAAATCAACGGACGGCGCCAAGTCCTTTAAAGGTTTGAGCTATGAAAGATTGCACGGCGACCATCACGGTCTGTGGATCGACCCGAGCGATTCCAACTACATCATCAACGTCAACGACGGCGGGGCCAACGTCTCCTACGACGGCGGCAAGACGTGGCGGGATTTTCACAAAGGAATTCCCTCCATTCAGTTCTACAACGTCGCCTTAGATATGCAAAAGCCGTTCACGGTCTACGGCTCGATCCAGGACCAGGGCACGATGCGGGGGCTCGGCGTAGGCCCGTTGCAGCCGGCGACCGGCCGCCGCTTACGCGGGCCGGTCGTGCGTTGGGAAGACGCTCCCGGCGGCGAAGGAACGCACATCGCCATCGACCCGACCAATCCCAATCTGATTTATTCCTCCCAGTACTACGGCATGGTCCGACGCTCGGAAAAAAAGAACGGCCAGTGGGAGAACAAGAACATCTATCCGAAGCCGGCCCAGGGCGAGCCCATTTATCGCGGACAGTGGCTCGCGCCCACCGTCCTCTCGCCGCACAATCCCTCTGTGATCTACCACGGCTTCCAATATGTGTTCCGTTCGATGGACAAGGGTGAGACCTGGGAGAAGATCAGCCCCGACCTGACCTACAATGACCCGCAGAAGCAGGGAAAACTGCCCTATGCCATCAACTATGCCGCGCTGACGGCCATCGCCGAATCGCCTTTTAAGTTTGGAGTGATCTACGCCGGCACCGACGACGGCCGCGTCCACGTGACGAAAAACGGCGGTGAAACCTGGACTGGAATCACCGCCGGGCTGCCGTACAACAAGCACGTCTGGACGATCGTCGCTTCGAAATATGACCCGGCGACGGTTTATATTACGCTGATCGGCCGACACGATGACGATTTCGCGGCTTATGTTTTTAAGTCCATGGACTACGGCAAAACTTGGACGAGCATTGCGGCCAACCTTCCGGGCGGCCCGACGAACGTCATCCGCGAAGATCCCAAGAAAAAGGACGTTCTCTACTGCGGCACAGACCTGGGCGTGTATGTGACGACGGACGGGGCCAAGACCTGGAATTATCTGGGGAGCGGCCTGCCGAACGCGGCGGTTTGGGACCTTCAGATCCATCCACGGGACAACATGATCGTCATTGCCACGAACGGCCGCGGGATGTGGGTCATCGACGACGCCTCGCCCGTGCAGAAATAAGATAAGATCGCTCATTCAAATCCCCCATATCCCCTCTTCTCCAAGGGGAGTGAGGGGGGCATGGCTATGTCGAGAGAAAGAAATCTTGATTCTCGGCCGATTTTGATTAGGATAGGAATAAGCGGGGCGAGCCGTCGTCCCGGGAACGGATAAGGAAATTCAAGGATGATTGGGAAGACGACCGTCAGGGTCAGAATCCGTGAATACCGTCCTTCCGACCTGCCGCAGATGCTTGAGCTCGTCCGGGAACTTGAGGCGGACCTCGCCGAGAAATTCAAGGATGTTCAAATAAAGTCGGGAATCGAGGATTATCAGGACCGCTATCTCAGGCCCGGGACGAAGTATAAGACTTTCGTGGCGGTCATGGGCAAAAAAATCGTCGGCTTTCTCATCGGATATCCCTCGCTCGGAGCTCCCGAAGTCGACAACATGTATGATATTCTTCCTGTTTCTCCGGGATGGACCCCGCCGGAGTTTTACCTCCAGATTACGTTCGTCTCCAAGCCCTATCGAAACAGGGGAATTTCCAAAGCCCTCCACAAAAAAGTCATTGAATACGCGCACCACAGAGGGCATAAGGAAGTCTATGCCTGCATCGCCAAATGGAATCTTCCGGAGCTCAATGTCATCGACTCGTTTGAATTCGTCAAAAAAGACTTGGGATACCGCTACAGGCTGTCGTTGAAACTCTAGTGGTCCGCTTTTTTTATCTCAAAATATCAAGCAGCTCGACCTCATAGACTAGGATTGTGTTGGGCGAGATGACGAATCGCTTCTCGCCCTCCCGCTGCCTGGCGTAGAATCCGCCTGTCCCGTAGGCTTGGTCGGAGGGGACGATGACGAGGCGCTTTTCGCCTTTTTTCATCTGAGCGACGGATGTGTCGAAACCGGGATTGACCTTGCTCTTTCCGACTTCGAAGTCGAACAGCTCGGGCTTCTCTCCCCAATAAGGCTTGCCCGCTTCGGCCGTGCTGACGAACGGTTTGCCGTCGATGACGATGGTCTCCTGATCGCTCCTTAGGCGGATGGCGCTCGGCGCGACCTTCCGGAAGGGCGGGCTGTCGGATGCAGCTCGGCCGATCTGGGTCCTATCGTGGAAATTGTCAATGGGATTGTATTTTCATATAATTCGATCGTGGGCGAGCCGAATTCTGTTACGCCGATGATGGCGCAGTATTTCCGTATCAAAAAGAACCACCAGGACACCCTTCTTTTCTTCCGGCTTGGCGACTTCTATGAGATGTTCTACGAGGACGCCAAGATCGGCTCCCAAGTCCTCGAGATCGCGCTGACGTCGCGGCAGAAGGTGCCCATGTGCGGCGTTCCCTACCATGCCGTGAATTCCTACCTGGCCAAGATCCTCAAGCACGGCTACAAAGTGGCCATCTGTGAGCAGGTCGAAGACCCGAAGACCGCCACGGGCGTCGTCAAGCGCGAAGTCATCAAGGTCCTGACGCCCGGGACGGCGGTCGAGGTCGATCTTGAAAGCGCGAAGGAAAATGTGTTCATCGCCGCCCTCCTCATCGACGAGCCCGGATGGGGGCTGGCCCTTATCGATCTCGCCTCTGGAGAGATGAGGGTGACGCAGAGGGAAACGATGGACCCGAAAGCTCTCCTCGACGAGCTCTTCAAAGCGTCGCCGAAAGAGCTCGTCTTTCCCGAAGGTGGTGACGAAGAAATCTCCCGGCTCCTCGCCAAAAGTGACCTGAAGACCGTGTTGAGGAGCCCGATCGAAGCCTGGGTTTTTGATCGGGCCCAGGCCAGGAATGATCTGTTAAGCCATTTCCAGGTGAAATCGCTCGCGGGTTTCGGCCTCGAAGATAAGCCCCTCGCTGTTTCCGCAGGCGGCGCGCTCCTGTATTATTTGAAAAAAGTCCGGAAAGATTCGCTCGCCCTTATCCACAAGATCTCCTACATCCACACCGCCGACCATATGGTCCTCGACGCATCCACAATCCGGAACCTCGAGCTCACAAAAAACCTCAGGGACGGCCGCGCAGATGACACGCTCCTCGACATCATCGATTTTTCGATCACGCCGATGGGCGGGAGGCTGCTGCGGAACTGGCTCCTCCGTCCGCTCCTCGACGGCGGCGCGATCACAAGGCGCTTGGATGCCGTCGAAGAGCTGCTCAAGGACACGATCTCTCGCCAAGAGCTCCGCGAAAGCCTCAAGGGCATTCTGGATCTTGAGCGCCTCGCGGGGAAGATCTCGCTCGCGGCGGCCCATCCGCGCGACTTGGTCGTCTTGAAGAAATCCCTTCTTCCCCTTCCCAAGGTCCTGACGCTTCTCGCGCCCTTCAAAACCGGACTTCTTGAAGAAATGCGGGGCCGGTGGGACAACGCTCAGGATATCGCCGCGTTCATCGATCAGTCTATTCTGGATGAACCCGCCTTCCTCCTCACTGAAGGCGGCCTCATCAAAGACGGGTTCCATCCGGAGCTCGATGAGCTGCGGTCGATCAGCCGTTCGGGAAAATCGTTCATTTCCGGGCTTGAAAAAAGGGAGAGGGAGCGGACCGGCATTTCTTCGCTCAAAATCCGTTATAACAAGGTCTTTGGCTATTATATCGAGGTCACCAAGTCCAACCTGCCCCAAGTTCCGCCGGATTATGTCCGCAAGCAGACGCTCGTCGGCTCCGAGCGGTTTCTGACTCCCGAGCTCAAGGAATATGAGGAAAAAGTCCTTCATGCCGAGGAGCGCATCGGAGAGCTGGAGGTTAAGCTCTTTTCCGAGGTCCGGGAGAAGATCGCCCTGGAAACGCATCGGCTCCAAAGAATCGCGTCGGACATCGCCCTCCTCGACGTCCTCGCCGGACTATCCGAGCTGGCTTCCCGGCGAAACTATTTCCGGCCCGAAGTGAACTCCGGCGACATCATTAAAATAAAGGAAGGCCGCCATCCCGTCATCGAAGTGACGAACGAGGAAGCCTTCATTCCCAACGACACGAATCTCGACCGCGAGGACAACCAGATCCTAATCATCACCGGCCCGAACATGGGCGGAAAATCCACGTATCTGCGTCAGGTCGCCCTCATCTCGATCCTGGCTCAGATTGGTTCGTTCGTCCCGGCCCGCGAAGCCGTGATCGGTGTCGTGGACAGGATCTTCACCCGGATCGGTGCCATGGATTTCTTGAACGTCGGCCAGTCTACGTTCATGGTCGAGATGCTCGAAACGGCGAACATCCTGAACAACGCCACGCCGCGGAGCCTGATCCTTCTGGACGAGATCGGGCGGGGGACGAGCACGTTCGACGGATTGAGCATCGCTTGGGCGGTCGCCGAATACCTTCATGAAAAGGAGGATGTCCGGGCCAAAACGCTGTTCGCCACTCACTACCACGAGTTGACCGAACTGGCCCTGACCCTCAAACGGATCAAGAACTATCACCTCGCGGTCAGGGAATGGAAGGACGACATCGTCTTCCTCAGAAAGATCATCGCCGGGCCGTCCGATCAGAGCTACGGCATCCATGTGGCGAAGCTCGCCGGCATTCCGCGGGATGTTGTGTCCCGGGCCCGCGAAATCCTATTCAACCTGGAAAAAAAGGAGCTGGACGAGGCCGGCCTGCCCAAGATCGCTTATAAGACGCCCAGAAAACGGGACAAGAACCAGGGACTCCTCTTTAAGGAAGACCGCGAACAGGAAATATTCCGTGAACTAAAGGATGAGCTTTCATCCTGCGATGTCGCGGCCTTGACCCCCCTCGCCGCCCTGAACCTTCTCCACCGGCTGGCGGAGAAACTCCGTCACTAGCTGTCCGATTCGTTCTCGATCTTGAATTCCTCTTCTTCTTCTTGTTCTTCGTAATCCTCCTCGAACTCGTGGTCCTCTTCGAAAGGAGTTTCGCCGTCCTCTTCCTTGCGCTCGTCGATCGCGACCTCGAACTCGTCCTTGTCTTCGTAACGGCGCAGGTAGTTCGCGGCTGAGTCGCTATAGAGGAGCTCGAGATAATCGTCCTCGATTTTGCAGAAGACGGACATGCTGTGGCCTGTCTGGAGGTTCCCGACGGTCTCGACGACTTTGCTTTTTTTCTTGATCGCGTCGAGCGTAATCCAGCTCGAAATTTCGATCTCTTCCATGGCCCGCTCTCACCTCAAAAAATAGCCATTTTTTTCAAATTGTCAAGAGGGAAAAAAAGAATGGTAAGCATTTCTAAATATGGGATCTCCCATTGGCATCAGAGGCCGCCCTTGGCCCCGGACCCGGGGAACCAGTCCCGTCGGTTCCCCCCGTCGGAGAAGCCGACGGGCCCCCCTTCCGCTACGGGGGCTTCAGGGCGGCCTCTGACGCCAATTGTAATCACACGAACGGAAATGCTTCTAAAAGAATGGAGAAAGCTCCTGGCTTTCGACAAAAGAAGAAGACACGGCTTTGATAACTCTTGACAATTCTTATTTTGGAATCTATGTATTAGCTTAACGGCTTGGAGGAGAAACGACCATGCGTCTGGATCAATTCACGGTCATGTCTCAGGAGGCTTTTCAAGCGGCCCAGACGAAGGCGGAAGAGATGGGTCACCAGGAGGTCCACCTCGAACACCTGCTCTGGAGCTTCCTTGTCCAGGAGGAGAATATCGTCGCCGCGGTCCTGACCAAGATCGGGACCAACCGGGCCAAAATGAGGGAGGATCTGGAGCAGGCGCTCGAGAGATTTCCCAAGGTCCACGGCGGAGAGGTCTATCTTTCGTCCTCGCTGCGACAGATCATGAACGAAGCCCGGAAAGAAGCCGACAAGCTCAAGGACGAATATATTTCGACGGAACACTTGTTTCTCGCAATGCTCAAAGACGGATCGTCCGAGGCCGCCCGGATCCTCGCCAACAACGGCGTCACGGAAGACGCCGCCCTTCAGGCCCTCAGGGCCATCCGCGGCACGCAGCGCATTACCGACCCTCAGCCCGAGAGTAAATACCAGGTCCTGCAGAAATATACGCGGGATTTCACGGCTCTGGGCCGGCAGGGAAAGCTCGACCCGGTCATCGGCCGCGAGGATGAGATCCGGCGTGTCATCCAGGTCCTGTCCCGCCGGACCAAGAACAACCCCGTCCTCATCGGCGAAGCCGGCGTGGGCAAGACGGCCATCGTCGAAGGGCTGGCCCAGCGCATCGCCAACGGCGACGTGCCCCAGCCGCTCAAGAACAAGCGTCTTCTCGCCCTCGACATCGGCTCGCTCGTCGCCGGGACGAAATACCGGGGCGAGTTCGAGGATCGTCTGAAGGCCATTATGAAAGAGATCAAGGAGGCCGAGGGCGAGGTCATCCTCTTCATCGACGAGCTCCATACCATCATCGGCGCCGGCGCGGCCGAGGGTGCGGTTGATGCGTCCAATATGCTCAAGCCGGCCCTGGCGCGCGGAGAGCTCCACTGCGTGGGAGCCACGACGCTCAATGAATATCAGAAACACATCGAAAAGGACGCTGCGCTCGAACGGCGGTTCCAGCAGGTCTATGTCGGCGAGCCTTCGGTCGAGGATACGATCTCGATCCTGAGAGGTCTCAAAGAAAAGTATGAGATCCATCACGGGGTCAAGATCAAGGACTCGGCACTCGTCGCGGCCGCGACGCTGTCCAACCGCTATATCACCGGCCGCTTTCTCCCGGACAAGGCGATCGATCTCATCGATGAAGCGGCTTCTCGCATCCGGATCGAGATCGACAGCCTCCCGGAGGAGATCGACGAGCTCGAACGCCGGATCCTCCAGATCGAGATCGAAAGGCAGGCCCTCAAAAAAGAGAAGGATAAAAGCTCCAGGGAGAAGCTCGAGAAACTCAGCCAGGAGCTGGCCGGTCTCAAGGAAAAAAGCGGCGTCCTCAAGGGTCAGTGGCAGAAAGAAAAGGAGTTGATCGAGGCCGTGAAAAAGCTCAAGGAGCGGCTGGACGCCTTGAAGATGGAAGAGCAGAGCGCGGAGCGGCGCGGCGACCTGGAAAAGGTCGCCGAGATCCGCTATGGCAAATCGATCGCGACGAACAAAGAGATCGAGAAGCTTGAGAAGGAGCTGGCCGGGGTGCAGAAGACCAAAAAGATGCTCAAGGAGGAAGTGGACGAAGAGGACGTGGCTGAGGTCATCTCCAAATGGACGGGCATTCCGGTCTCGAAAATGCTGGAGGGCGATGTCGAGCGGCTGATCAAGATGGAATCTGGGCTGGCCAAGCGCGTCGTCGGCCAGGACCACGCCCTGCGGGCGGTCGCGGACACGATCCGGCGGGCTAGGGCGGGAATCCAGGACGCTTCCAGGCCGCTCGGCTCGTTCATTTTCCTCGGGCCGACGGGTGTCGGAAAAACCGAGCTGGCCCGGGCGCTGGCTGAGTTCCTCTTCGATTCGGAAAAAGCCCTGGTCAGGCTCGACATGTCCGAATATATGGAAAAGCACTCCGTTTCCAGGTTCATCGGCGCGCCGCCCGGGTATGTCGGTTATGAAGAAGGCGGACAGCTCACGGAAGCCGTCAAACGGCGGCCGTATTCCATCATCCTTCTCGACGAGATCGAAAAGGCCCATCCCGACACCTTCAACATCCTGCTTCAAATTTTGGATGACGGCCGTCTTACGGACGGAAAGGGACGGACGGTCGATTTCAAGAACACGCTGGTCATCATGACCTCGAACTTGGGCAGCCAAATCATCAACGAGTTTAGCCTGGACTACGAAACCATGGAACGGGAGATGAAGAAGATCCTGGAGGGCCATTTCCGGCCGGAATTTCTCAACCGCATCGATGAGGTGATCATTTTCAAATCCCTGACCAAAGATACGATCCTCAAGATCGTTGACCTCCAAATGGAGCTGCTCCGCAGGCGTCTCGAGGAGCGGAAAATCGGCATTGAACTCACCCTGAAAGCCAGGCAGAGCCTGGCAGCCAAAGGTTATGATCCGGTCTATGGGGCCCGGCCTCTCAAGAGGACGATTCAGCAGGAGATCCAGAATCCTCTAGCCATGAAGATCCTGGCTGGAGAATATAAAGAAGGAGACACGGCTAAGGTCGACGTGAATGAGAACGATGAGTTTGTTTTTATGAAGGAATGACGATATATCGAATAGGCTCCTCTTTATTATATTTAATTTGACAAGTTCTTGAGAATTTTGTAAATAGAGAGCACGTTTCATTTTTAATAGCAGGAGGTTAACATGAAGAAGGGCAAAAACATTCTCTTTGTCCTCGTGGCTCTCCTTATGCTCAGCCCGCTCACATTCGCCAACGGCTTAAACCTGAAC
>Ga0209182_10000435_pt1 | contig 11251 bp, 6 predicted proteins | sample LakBais05cmmetaG_FD_185474 | JGI IMG/M metagenome (GOLD analysis project Ga0209182, IMG submission 185474) | Lake sediment microbial communities from Lake Baikal, Russia to study Microbial Dark Matter (Phase II) - Lake Baikal sediment 0-5 cm... | ecosystem: Environmental > Aquatic > Freshwater >...
GTGAATCCCCATGCTCAAACGCCACTGGACCACAACAGACAATGTTTTATGATTCGAACCTGATGCACCGGAAGGTCGCATAAGATGAGAGTCCTGGCTGTAGGGGGAGGGGCGCGGGAGCACGCGATCGTCGCGGCGCTCGTGCGTGCAGGAGCCGATGTTTTCGCGTGCCTGAGAAACAAGAACCCCGGGATATGCAAGGCAGCGAAGGGGTACACCCTGGTCGACGAGAGCGACGTCCCGAAGGTGATCCAATTCGCGAAGGCGAGCGCGGTCGAACTCGCGGTCATCGGCCCAGAAACTCCGCTCGAGGTGGGGCTTGCAGACGGATTGTGGTCTGCCGGCATACCAACTGCGAGCCCAAGCAAGTCCGCAGCGAGAATCGAGACCTCGAAGAGCTTCATGAGGGAGCTGCTGGCGAGGCACAAGGTGAAAGGCTCGATCCGCTTCGCCATCGTGGACACCACGCGCGACCTGGAGCTTGCATTGGACGAGCTCGGGATGAAAGTCGTCGTCAAACCGACTGGCCTGACCGGAGGCAAGGGAGTGAAGGTGGTCGGGGAGCATCTGATGACCAAGCGGGACATACTAGCATACGGTGACGAGATCTTGTCCAAGAATATCGGGGGCAGCGCCAAGATAGTCCTCGAGGAGAAGCTAGTCGGCGAGGAACTCACGATCCAAGCATTCTGCGACGGGCGACGGGTGGTTCCTATGCCAGCCGTGCAGGACCATAAGCGCGCCTTCGAGGGAGATAAGGGTCCGAACACAGGCGGAATGGGATCCTATTCTCAGAAGGGGGGTCTTCTTCCTTTCCTGGGCAGAGGCGAATACGAGGACGCAGTGAAGATAATGGAAGAAGTCATCAATGCCCTGAGAAAGGAGGGAGCAGAGTACAAGGGCACACTCTATGGCCAATTCATGCTGACCAGGAAAGGGCCGAGGGTGATCGAGTTCAACGCGAGGTTCGGAGATCCGGAGGCGATGAACGTACTCTCCTTGTTGAATCGTGATTTCGCCACTATCTGCGAGAAGATGGCGAGTGGGAACATTTCTACAAAGGACGCTAGATTCGAGGCGAAATCCTCCGTCTGCAAGTACGTGGTCCCTGAGGGCTATGGAACGAAATCACTTGCCGGCGAGGAGATAAAGGTAGACGAACAGGCGATTGCGAGGGAGGGAGCGCTACTGTACTACGCAAACGTCAACGAGAAGGATGGAAAGATCTACACGACGACCTCGCGCTCGGTCGGCATCGTCGGGATTGCCGATTCCATAGAAGATTCCGAACGAATGGCGGAGAACGCCATAAGACATGTGAGCGGCAGGATCCATGTGAGGCACGACATCGCGAAGAAGGGCATGCTCGACGCGAAAGTGCGAAGAATGGAAGACATCAGGAGTGGACGCATTTGAAGGAACTAGAGAAGGTCATCTCGAAGATCGAAGCGGAACTGGACGAGAAGGATCAGGTCAGAGAGGTGGCGCTCAAGTCCTCACGTGCCGTAGCCAGGATGGCTGGAAGCATTCTGAGAGGGTTCCATCGAGGAAAGGATGGAAAAGCCGAGATTAGCGAGTTGAAGGATGAGGTCCTGCAGCTCCTGAGTCTTCTCGGAGACCATCCTGAACTCGAGCACGCAGGCTACGTGGAGAACGCGCTGCAGGAGTACGCGGAGGTCGGGATCATAATGTCGATCATCGAGAAGGACGACGTGCCTTCTCCCGAGGAGCTTGGCATCGGCAACGAACCATACCTACTTGGCCTGGGCGACTCCGTAGGAGAGCTGAGGAGATTCTGCCTGGAGGAGCTCAAGACAGGCAAGGTCGCAAGAGCAAACCACTTCCTCGACAGGATGGAGGACATCTTCACTGCAATCATGCGCTTCGACTATCCGGAAGCCATAGTGCCCCTCAGGCACAAACAGGACGTCGCACGGAGCCTGCTCGAGAAGACTCGAGGAGAAGTGGCAGTCGCCGCGAGCGCGAAGAGCCTTCACGAGAAGATCGAAGAGGTCCTGCGGAAAGGCTAACCGCCTACGAGAAATGCTTCTTGATGACTACCTCGATACTCGCTCTCGGGTGGGCGCCCGTGAGTCTCTCGACCTGCTTGCCATCCTTGAAGAATATCAGCGTCGGGATGCTGTGTATGCTGAGGGACATAGCCGTCTTGGGGCTCTCGTCCGTGTCGAGCTTCGCGAAGGCCACCTTGCCCTTGTAGTCCTTCGCAAGCGCCTCGATCGTCGGCGCAAGCATCCGACAGGGGCCGCACCACGGAGCCCAGCAATCTACAACCAGCTTCGCAGATGATTTCACGGTCGAATCGAAACTGGCATCGTTTATCTGGAGGACTTCATCGGACAAAACAATCGCTTCCTTGTGGTGGCCCGAGGTAAACAATCCTCAATATAAAGACATTTTCCAGACAGATGACGGAATCCTAGGGCTGCCTCAAGACTTCTTCTTGCGCGATTGGGGCTTGGACATGTACATGAGCGCGACCAGGACGGACATGATGATGACGCCGATTGTGAGCGCTGCCCCAGCAGGGTTCCCTTGCTTGCCCACATAGATCGTCTTCGAAAACACGTTGTTCCCGTCGCTGAACTCCGCGATGTTGTTCGGGTCGTCAATCGTCACCGTGATCACATGCTTGCCCTTCTTTATGTCCAGGAATGTCCAATTGTATTCGAGCTGCGTATACGATTCGGCCGACACGCTGAAAGTGCGTGTTTCGAGCAGTTCACTATCCGCGTAGAACATCGCCGTGACATTATCCGCATCTATTGGCCCGTAGTTGAAGACCGCCGCCAGGATGACGATGGGATCGACGACCTTCATCGAGAATTCCCTCTCGGTGTTTGCTGTGGCGCTGTCGGAAGACCTCTTTGATGTGGCGTTGATCTTGATCTTGATGGTCTGTGGAGCTGAGTTCGGCATTGTGACGTTCAGCACGAACACGCCCGTTTCCGAGGTCCCGGTGCTGGGGTTGACCGCCGAGCCCGTGGTGTTGGTGCCCACTATCTCGGCTCTGTACGAGTAGTTCCCGGCCGAATCTCCGGCAGGACCGCCTTCTACCGCCAGAACGCACTCTACGATTTGCCCCTTGGCCGCATATGCCGGGTAGTCGAGATCTATGCTGACCCCGCTCCAAGCAGCCGCATCACGAGTCGGATGCGTGACTGATGCGACGGAGAATACCATCGAGAATGCGATCGCAAGCATCAGGAACGCTCTCGCAGCGCGCGGTACCGTCACTTCTTGCCACCTCCCCCGCCTTTCTTCTTCCTCAGGATCATGAACGCGGCGAACAGCGCGGCAAGGGAGCTGACCAATGCGATGTCGACATACACGGCGCTCCTGTCGTACTCGTACGAGACGTCGCCGCGCACTACCTGGAGGTTGCCTGGACCGACCGAAAGGTCCGGCAGTATGACCGGCACTTGCTCATAAGCGCTGACGCCCGGATCAGACTTCGAATATGCCATCACCGACGCCTCCGCATCAGTATCTGGACTCGATCTTGACATCGTGAAGTTGACCCTGAGCTGCTTCGAACCGAAGGCTGTGATGTTCACTTCGCTGACAGTCAGGTTCGTAGTGGGATCGATGATGTTCGCGGTCCAACCTACTGCGGAGAGGGCGTCCACGTTAGCCACTTGGACAACGAATATGTCGTCCACGTTCCCCGTGTTGTTCAGCCTGAAGGTCGTCACGGAACTCCTCGAGGAGACCGGTAGCGAAATGTTCAGGCTCGTGATCGCCACGCCATTCGCTTTCGAGACGTTCATGTACAATGGTATGGACGATCTAGCGGACCCCATGGTCTTCGAACGCACGAGGCAGTCGACCTTCGTCTCACCCGCTAGCGTCGTGTTCTTCGCAGTCACATTGGCGAGTATCGTGACCTGGTTGTCCGTCCCGAACTCGATCCAGACCTCGCTGGGCGAGAACGAGACATCGAACCCAGTGCCTGCGAATGTGACAAGGAACAGTCCCGCCACGTTGCCGGTGTTCGTGACAGTGAACGAATAGGTGACTTTCACGCCGGGCTTCGCGGCCTGGGTCAGGTTGGCGTCCCAGCTTGAGGACACGCTCCACTTCGTGTCCCTAGCCAGGTCGACATCTGAATAGACATCCGTCGCCCCGACTGCGATTGTCTTGGAGGCCGAATATGCGACCTTGACTCCGTGCTCGACCGCTGACGTGGAAGCGGTCACCGTGCAGTTGCCCTGCGGCACGAGGACATTGAAGCTCCCGTCAGGTCCGGACATGAGATGCAGTTTCGCATTCCCCTGGGAGACCGACACATCCAGTGCGACCCCCGAGTCTCCGACCATGACCTTGCCTGAGAGGTACTTCGCATCGGACAGCTGGATCTGGCGATCCAAAGGCGTATTCCTCGAGAACGAAACCGTGCTCAGGGATGCCTTCTTGTCCTGCAGACTTGTCACGTAGAGAGTGTAGTCCCCCGGATGGACCTTGACATCGAACGCGCCGGAAGCCGATGTGTAGAACGATGCGTTCAGACCGACCTTCGAGTTCGCGACGAGACGCACATATGCCTCCTGACCAGCTCCGTTGGACCCGAGGACCGTGCCGGAGAAAGTCGTGTTGTCCAGTCGCATGACGAGACTTGCATCGAGTGCGACCGAGGACGACTCGACAGTGATTGTCTTGTCGCCATACCACTCCACGTAGAGTGTCCGTCCATCTGACGAGCGGCTCGTCTCCAGGAGATATGATATGCTGTAGGTGCCGGGTGGGAGCTCTATCGTGTATGCTCCGGAAATTGAGGATTGTTTCGCGACCGACTCCCCGGTCAGGGATGTCGCGATTACGGTGGCCGCCCTGGTAACGGGTTCAGACCCCATCCTGATCATTCCAGAGACCTGGTAGGCCGGCATCAGCTGCAAGTCGTGCTGTCTCGATGAGAACGATACGACCGCCGTGCTCATGCCCGCATAGTGTGTCGATCCCACGGCGCCAGTTCCATAGACCTTGTATGCTCCTGGGAGGACGAACACCGAGTAATTCACAGATGACAGAGTTATGTCTCTCGTCTCCGGACCCCGGAGCGTGAGCTTGATGTCTTGGGACGCACCAGTCACGAGCCCGTACATCTCTACCCTCTTCACGACCTGGATGTCCCGCACGACTGGCTCGCCCCCAGGCAGGATTTGAATCGATTCGCCGTACATGTACCTCTCGCCACCCATCGGAGTGGTGTCTTGCCCGACGACGACCTGGTACGATGTCGGAGGAATTGACGCAAAGTAAATGCCGTCCGCGCCAGTCCTAACATAGACCGGGCTCATGAGGAATGAATCTGGAAGGAACGCGACCGTGACGCCCCTAATGCCCACGCCATTGCATGTCAGCTGGCCCTCGACGACCACATTGTCGGGTGTGGCCACGACGACAACAGTGTCACTGTCGGCCGAGGCTATCGACGCCTGAGACCATTGAGAATATCCAGGGTTCCCGAGAGTCATCAAGACTTCGGAATCCTTCGGAAGGACCGCTGCGAACGAGCCGTTCGCAAGAGACCTGGTCATGAAAGCGATGCCATCGGAACCAGTGACCTTCAGCTCTGCAAATCTTCCGAGATCAGCTGACGAAACACCTCCCTTGGCGTCCTGGTCCATCCAAATCTGGCCTTGGATCAGCACGCCCCTGGTCAGCTTGATGATGGGGCTCGAGAAGGTGCCTTGGATCGTCACCACTCCCGAATAGAGGCTTTTCGCCTTGACACTCATGCTCGTGACTTCGTATGTGCCTGCAGGGAGTTTGATGTTGAACGCGCCCGAACTGTCCGCTTTGACCGGCACTCTCGCCCCGTTCGACAGCTTGAAGAAGACGTACTCGCGGGCCAAGCTAAGGGAAGCGGAATCCTTGAGGCTGCCTGTGACTCGGACCGCGCCAGACAGTGCGATTGCCCCTCTGGCAGTGGATGAGGCAGAGGCGTCGAAGTGCGACGCGCCGACATACTCCTCTGTTCCCGTGAAGTATGTCGCATAAACCGTCCACGAACCACTCGGGACCTCCACGTTGACCAATCCGAAAGCATCAGCCTGGCCCGTGATTGTCTCGGTCGGATCGTAGTCATTGGACGCCATGAACACAGCATAGGCGGCGGGAGATCCCCCGAGGAGCACTTGCGCCTTTATCGTAGCCCGCGGGAAGACTGTGAGGTTCCTGGCAAGCATCCGCGTGGACGAGAGGTCGATCAGCACGCTGAACAACAAGTCGTTTGGCGCAATGGTTGTGAGGACGTAGTACCCGGAAAGTATCGGGTTGTAGGAGTATGTGCCATTCTCGTTCGTATACAACGTGCGCACAACGCCGTTGGTGATATCAGTCAACATCAACCCAATGTTCGCCGCTGGCGTGCCGTTCGCATATGTAATGTCGCCTATGACTCCGCACACCGGAACCGCCAGCTTCTGCTCCGACTTGACACCTGCGGTGATATTGGTCTTACTGGCCATGGACATGTTGGAGCCGAACAAGTACGCTTCGAAATCGTACTGTCCAGGTGGCAGAAGGACATCGAATGTACCATCGGTCGCATTGATCGCATACTGCCTGTCAGTCTTCAGTTCCTTCGCGGTGACCATCACATCGGGGATCAGCTCGTCCTTGTCGGCTGTATAGTTGCCATCGTCGTCAACATCCCAGAATATGTTGCCGGTGGTCTCCGACCCTTTCATCTTGAAGTCCTTCGTGATGATGTAGTCAGGAACACCGTTGTTATCCAGGTCTTCATTCACCCTCATAGCCTGGTCGTCCGTGACATTGAACTGGATCTTTGTTATCACGTTGGAGCCGGCCATCGCGATGTTCTTCGCGTCTCCTGTTGACATCACGATCGTGACGTTCCCAAAAGGAGCAAGCAACGAGTATTGACCTTTGCCGTCCGTGAACGCGCTCCCGTGAGGTATTCCGTACTCATCTTGGACAGTGACACGCACGCCCGCGACGGGATCTCCTTCCTCCGTCGTCAGGGTGCCGTTGACATAGGCACCCTCATAGTACTCGAGGAAGACCGCGCCCGCGGTGTACACAACGCCGGAACTCTGGTCGATCACGCCCTCCAGCTGGCCACTGTCTATCAGCTTCTTCTTGGCGATGGCCTCGTCCAGGCCTATGGCCTGCCAGGCGTCCGGATGATTGCTGTATTCGGGATCTGGGTACGGGTTGTAGTATGCGGTCCTGTAGACCATTCTGAAGTGCGTCATGTTCCAGGCCGGCGCTCCCGGGTAGCTTGACATCGTCTGACCTGATAGGCCAGGGATGCCGTCGTTGGATTGTCCAATGTCCGTGCCCATGTAGCCGCCCATCGCCCTGTAGAGCATGCTTTTGTAGAACATGTCCTTGTATTCGATCGCATAGTCGACGATCATCATGTCACTCGTGACCTGGTCAAACGAATACTTCTGACCGTTCTGGTTGACCGCCTTGATCTCGTAGAAGTCTATCGGAGTAGAACCGTCGATTATCCGCCTGTCGGAGAGCTTGGCGGGAGCGTAGAAGATGCCAGTGTCCTGACCGGAGCGCGGGAACATTCTCGAGTCAACGCTGAAGTATCGTATGCTCTTGCCCGTCATGTCGCACAGCTCACCGTAGAGGGAGACGAGTCTGTCCAGACCGATCTTGGACAGCTCGACCCTCGCGGCAACGATCCTCGCGTTAGCATCGCTCAGGGCGCTATCCATTGGACCGTAGGTTGAAGAGTCCGCGAGCACCTCATCGATTATTTGCTGCCCGGGACCACGAAGTATTTGCGTCATCCGGTCCGAGTTCACACCGTACTTCTCGAACAGGGCAGAAACCTGATCTTCCATAGATCCGGATGATTGAATCAGACGGTACGCAAAGATCGCAATCGCTTCCTGCTCACTCTGTGCCATCAAGACGTTGCCTGTCAGCTGGTAGCCGTTCTGGAAGTTGTCGGCTACAGTCGGGTGCTTGCCTGCTTGCACCGCCTCGAAACCGTAGTCCCACCAGGAAACGTATGCTGGTTTCTCAGAGTCGGGAACGATGCTGGCATCGCGTTGTGCGAACCAATCCCACGCCGCTGGGAAGTAAAACCTCGGCAATGGAAGTGAATACCCAAAAGCCCCGAGGTACCAATCGGACCCATTCACCTTGTCATAACCCGAGGGTCTCAGGAACTCGGGCATGCTCGAATAGATCTGCTTGTCCATCGCGGTCTTTCTTTCAGACGGTATCCCCGCATCGGTGCCATACCAGACGTTTGGCAGAACGACCAGGAACGCAAGGAATAGAGCACCGATCACGTGCCTGATCTTGACGCTCTTTCTAATGACTCTGAGATACGAACCGCTCGCGCCCACGAGAGATTTGCGCACGCTGTTGAAGTCCAGCCTGTCAACAATGATGACGGTAACCCACGCCGCGGCAATCGCGAATGCGGGGGCGGCGTTGAACATGAATCTCGCCGCTGATATCGCCATGAATATGGCTGCTCCAAGCCAGACCACGATGAATATGTACTCGGTGGTCGCTCTCTTCGGGACCTTGATCAGAGCCCATATCAGACCTATCATGGACATGAAGAACGTGACCATTCCAAAGCCAAGAGCCAGCTCACTGAACACGGGTGCCTTCGCCTCCGCGATGGTCGAGTAGAGTTTGTTCTGGACGAAGTATCCCTGACCGCTCAAAATCGCCTGGCCCAGCGCAGGGTCGACGACATTGACGATCAGCACACCTATGACCAGAAGTGTGATGATGGCCGGGAGCGTGAGCGTCCACGGATAGTCTCTGGAGACGACGAACAGCATTCCAAAGATGATGGAGGCGAGGAACAGGTACACTGGGACGTCGAACCGGACCGGAATCAGTGTTTGCTCATAGTAGACCGGGAACGAGATCAGGAATCCTATGCCCATGGCTATGAACACGATCAGCGTGATGCTCGTGGAGTCGAAGTTCTTGAACCTGTTGAGGACGACCTGTATCACATAGTAGACGAGAATGAGCACGGTCGCGTAGCCGAACCCGACCCAGGTCATGATGACGGAACCGTAGGCGACCCCGGCCAAGAGTGAGAACAGGATTGGCTTCCTGCTATGCGTGAAGTAGTCCCGCAAACCGCTCTTGATGCTGACCCAGCTCCGCCAGCTTTCGACCCATTTCCTGTGCTCTTGCGTCTTGACAGCTTTGAGCAAGAAGCAGAAAGTCAGCACTACGAAGAACAGAATGATAGCATCGTGGTCGGCTTCTGATAGCACGCTCCTCTGGATGTGGCTCGGCATGATCGCTAGGAAGAAGGCTGCAACCAAGCCAGCGCGTCGACCGAAGGTCTCCTTCCCAAGGAAGAAAGTCGGGACTACCGTCAAAGCTCCCCAGAAGGCCGTCGACCACAGGAATGTCCAGCCGATTGCGTCATCAAGCGACCCGAACATGCCCTGTGCAATCGTCGCGGGGACAACGACAGACATACTGAACAAAGGTGGACGCGGATTCCTGATCCCGTCAGGGAAATTGATCAGAGGATCCCAGTACATCTGCTTTCCAGTGTCAGCGGAGTAATGTATGATCCTCTGCCAGTAGTACGAGTCAGAGCCGCCAGATACAAGGTATCCGTTGCTGGCGGCCATCTCGTACCCGAAGTACGAGCGGATGAAGAGAGCAAGAACGAAGATGAAGAACAGCATGAAGAGGGACGGCCAATTGGCGGTCATCCACTTCCTGAACTCACTCGGTCTCCCGTCCCCCCTCTTAATCTTGGACAGAAAAGACCTCGGAGGGCTTTCCCTTGCCTCGGCCAAAGATTATGCCACCTGGTGATAGTAGCCCACCGATACCGAGAGGGCTATATATACGTTATCCGGAAGACACGCTCAGAATCTGCCGCTGGAAAACATCATCTGGCATGTCACGATTTGTCATCATGCAGCCTGCGGTTCTAGACGCCCTGCCCGGTTCAGATGCTTTCTTTGACCTCGTCCGCAAGAGCCTTCGCCGCGCCGCCAGGGTCGGGAGCATCGTAGATCGCCCTTCCGACGATTATGTAGTCAGCTCCGGCTCTGATAGCATCTGAAGCCTTGCCGCCCTGTGCTCCCACTCCGGGGCTGATAATCTCGAGGTCGCCGATGATCTTTCGTAGAGCGACGATCCTCTCGGGCCTCGTTGCTGGCGCGACTATGCCGCGCGCGCCCGCAGATTTCGCGAGGGCGGCGAACTTGTCCGCCAAGGGTGCGGTGAACTGCTTTCCTCCAGGATGGCTCATCTCTGTGACGACGAAGACCTGCCCTTTCGCGGCGTCGACGCATGCCTTAACCGAGTCGTCCCCCGTGAAGCCGTGGCAAATCACGGCGCTCGCGCCCCGCGACATCGCCTGCTCGACGATCAGCTTGTTCGTGTTCGGGATGTCGGCAATCTTGAAATCGCAGATGACATCCTTGACGCTGGACATCTCTCTGATCATGTCGGGCCCAGTTGCGAGGATCAGCGGCCAGTTGATCTTGATAGCATCCACGTAGCCTTTGACGGCTTCGACGACACGCATCGCGTCCGCACTGGATGTCACATCGAGCGCCAAGATGATCCTGTTCTTCTTCTGCATCTGCTCCCCGTGGCAAATCAACTACCCTTTGGATAATCTTTCTGTACGAAGCACTCCCGAAAGTACTATCATTATGCCGAAGCGGCATACGACCCCCGTGAGCAAGGTCAAAAGAATGCCGAAGGGCTCCGCATACACAGGCAAGCTGCCTCAGGGCTGCGTCCTCTGCGAGAAAGGCGCGAAGCTCGTGCTCCTTGTCACCGGCAAGTGTTCCCGGAGATGCTACTACTGTCCGCTGTCGTCGGCCAAGAGAGGAAAGGACGTTTTCTTCGCGAACGAGAGAAGCGTCTGTGGCGTCGACGAGGTGATTCACGAGGCCGAGCTCATGGATGCACTCGGAACAGGCATCACAGGCGGAGACCCACTTGAGGCGATCGACAGAACGGTCGAATCCATCAAAGCGCTCAAGAAGAGATTCGGAAAATCACACCACATCCATCTGTACACCTCGACGACCGACTTGAAGAAGATAGACAAGGTGGCAAGAGCCGGGCTGGACGAGATAAGGTTCCACCCGTCGATGAACCAGTGGAGCAAGCTCAACGGATCGGATTTCGTCGATGCCATCAGAAGGGCGCAGAAACACAAGTTGAAGGTAGGCCTGGAATTGCCTGCAATTCCAGGGAGGTCCAAGGACATCCTCGCAGCAATCTCGTT
>Ga0209182_10000436_pt1 | contig 11239 bp, 7 predicted proteins | sample LakBais05cmmetaG_FD_185474 | JGI IMG/M metagenome (GOLD analysis project Ga0209182, IMG submission 185474) | Lake sediment microbial communities from Lake Baikal, Russia to study Microbial Dark Matter (Phase II) - Lake Baikal sediment 0-5 cm... | ecosystem: Environmental > Aquatic > Freshwater >...
CAGCTTCCAGGTTCATGAACTGGTTGGCAGGCACGTCATAAGGCATGCTGAGCGCGCCATCTTCTTCGGCAAAGATCTGCAGGAACTGCCGGCTTGCGCCCATCAACTCGGCCGGCCATAGGGCGGTGTGGAAAAAGATGTTGTCCTTACCGATGAAATAGAAAGCCCGCGCCGACGGGTTCACCCACCAGTTTTTCCAGGCATCAGGATTGCCACTTATCTTCGCCCACTCGACCGCTGCCGACAGATAACCGATGACTGCTTCGAACCAGACGTACAGCCGCTTGTCGTCCCAGCCCTCCACAGGGACCGGGATGCCCCAATCCAGGTCGCGCGTGATGGGACGCGGCTTGAGACCCTCGGCTTCGATTTTCCTCAGCGATTCACCCAGTACCGTCTCGCGCATGTAGCCGGAGCGTTCACGCAGGAAGTTGGCCACCTCTGGCTCGAGTTTGGAGAGTTCGAGGTAGAAGTGCTCGGTCTCGCGCAGTTCGGGGGTGGAATCGTCCACTTTCGATTTCGGGTTGAGCAGTTTTTCGGGTTCGAGTACGTTGCCGCAATTGTCGCACTGGTCCGAGCGTGCACCCGGGTCGCCGCAAATGTAGCAGGTGCCTTCCACATAGCGGTCCGGCAGGAAACGTTTTGCGGCGGGAGAGTACCATTGCAGGGATTTCTGGGTGAACAGGAAGCCGTTCTTTTGCAAGGCCAGGAACATGGACTGCGCCACTTTGAAATGGTTCTCGGTGTGGGTGCTGGTGAACAGGTCATATTGGATGCCCATCTTCTTGAACAGGTCGATGAAGCCGTTGTGATATTTCTTGTAGACTTCCTCGACAGGTTTACCTTCTTTATCCGCCGCAATCGTGACCGGCGTGCCGTGCGAATCGGTGCCCGAGACCATCAGCACGTTGTCACCTTTCAGGCGGTGGTAGCGGGCGACGATGTCACCGGGCAGGTGCGAACCGGTGATATTGCCGACATGGATCTCAGCGTTGGCGTAGGGCCAGGCGATGGCGATCAGGATGTTCTCGGGCATAGGTCACTCCGTAAGTGGTTACTGGATTATGGAATATGGTTAATAGGTGGATGTCGGTGTGGGTTTCGAAAGGCTCAAAGCCATAGAAACCATTCTCCAAAACCCATTCACCATTCACTGCAATTCCAAACAAAAAGGCCGTCCTTTCAGTGGACAGCCCTTTGGATTGGTAAACGGGTTCTTACGCTCCCCGCGCTGCTGTCCGTGCGCGAGAAGGCATCGCCATAGGCATCATCATGGAAAGGGGTAAGGAAGTGATGTTCATCGGGTTGAGTTTACTATGTACTGCGCCAAGTTGCAAGTGTAAACTGAAATATCCGTGATGGAGGGAAAGATACCTCTCGATTTGACATCATTATTGCTATAATACTCATAAGGAAGCTTCATACATTGTTTGACGGACCTGGAGGTAGTAATTATGAAGACCCGAACTGTTTCCCACTCTATTCTCGTACTTTATATTCTTATGGGGGTTGGTTTTGGCTTCGTGTTTCCCATTCTTGGAACAATCTTTCAAATCATCCTCAGCAGGCTGCCATTCAACTTGTCTTCGATATTCCTGGTACAGCAAAGCCAGCCTCTATTATGGATAATCGATTCCACCCCCCTGGTCCTTGGGGCGGTATTCGGCTTGATGGGCTTGCGTCAGGAACGCCTGACGAATATAAAAAATGAACTTGAACATACGGTCGAGGAACGCACCGCAGAACTGAAGTCCGTCAACGAACAGCTTAACCAGGAATTGGAACTGCTCCACCAGGTCGAAACGGTAATCAGCCGCGGCAAGAAAGAATGGGAAACCACCTTTGATGCAGTCGCGGACCTGATCATTGTCACTGATTCTGGTGGAAATATTGCCCGTTGCAACAAAGCCGCCGTTCAGAAACTCAATTCATCCTTCCAAACATTAATTGGGTATCCGTTGATGGAGGCGCTGCGCGTAAATGACCAATCCGCGCCCCCGGAACTGCATGCGGGAGAAATGGAAATCCCCCGGCTGGGCGGCTTCTTTGAAGTGCTTGTTGAACAGATGGCTCTCGAAGGCTCGCCGCGTACAATCTACGTCCTGCACGATATTTCAAAGCGGAAGAAAATCGAGGATGATGTTGCCCGGCAGAAGACATTCTTCGAATCCTTGGTTGTAAACAATCCAGCTGCGATCATCGTCCTGGATGAAAAAGAACGGATTGCCTCCTGCGACCCGGCCTTTGAAAACCTTTTCGGATATACACAAGACGAAATTATAGGAGCCAACCTGGATGCGTTGATCACCACCGAGGCAACGCTCCAGGAGGCCTCTCAAATTACCCAGCAGGCTATGACCGGTAACGTCCACGGGATTGGAAAACGGCGGTGTAAGGATGGCATAATGGTGGATGTGGAAATATTTGGGGTACCAGTCATCGTCGGTGAGCAAAAAATCGGTGCCCTGGCAATCTACCACGATATCTCGGTACTCCTCCGCGCTCAATTGGAAGCCGAGGAAGCCAACCGCGCCAAGAGCGAGTTCCTCGCCAATATGAGCCACGAGATCCGCACCCCGATGAACGGTGTGATCGGTATGCTCGAGCTGGCGCTGGAGACGAGCCTGACCGATGAGCAGCGCGAATATCTGAACATCTCCCTCCAAAGCGCTGAAGCCTTGCTGGCGCTCATCAACGACATCCTAGATTTCTCCAAAATTGAAGCCAAAAAAATGGAGCTTGAAAAGATCAATTTCAGTCTGCGGACCACCGTCGAGGATGCGGCAGCCTCTCTCGCCCAGCGCGCCCAGGATAAGGGTCTGGAACTCGCCTGCCTGATACACCCCGACCTGATGTCCGAACTGAAGGGCGACCCGGCGCGCCTCCGCCAGATTATCATTAACCTGATAGGTAATGCTATCAAATTCACCCATCAGGGGGAAATTGTTATTCGCGCTGAACCGGTCGGTGAAACCGATACCCACGCCACGATCTATTTCTCCATACAGGATACTGGCATCGGCATTTCGCCCGACCGGCAGCAATCCGTTTTCGAACGGTTTACCCAGGCCGACGGCTCTACCACGCGCAGGTATGGCGGCAGCGGATTGGGCCTGACAATATGCAAACAACTGGTGGAAGCAATGGGAGGCGAGATAGGCGTGCAAGGCAGCGCGGGGATTGGAAGTACATTCTGGTTTCAGATAACATTCGAAAAGCAGCCTCCTGAAAAGCGCGGGACTGCCCCGTTTATCATCAAACCAGTCAAGCTGTCAGGGATGCGCATTCTTGGCGTGGACGACAATGCCACCAACCGTACCATCCTGGCCAAGACCGTGGAAGGTTTCGGCTGCCGGGTGAATACCTTGGCCAGTGGTTCCAAAGCAATCGAAGTGTTACGCAATGCCTTAAGGGATGGCGACCCATACCAGGTGGTTTTGCTCGATATGCAGATGCCCGGCATGGATGGCGAGCAAACCGCCCGGGCTATCAAGGGCGACCCGGCTCTGAAGGAAGTCCGCATCATTGTCCTGACATCCATTGGCCAGCGGGGCGACGCCGCCCACATGCAGGCTCTCGGGTGTTCGGGCTACCTGCTCAAACCTGTCCGCCAGCATATGCTCTACGAGGCGCTGGTAGCTGTCCTGGGTCGCAATGAAGAAAAGGAACCTGCCATTATCACTCGCCATCTGCTCGCGGAACAGAAGCAGCACTCCAATCAGCACATCCTGCTGGCGGAGGATAATCCCATCAACCAGAAACTGGCGGTGATACTGCTCAACAAGGCCGGCTATTCCGTTGATTCGGTTGAAAACGGCCTGCAGGTCATCGAAAAAGCAAAAGATGGGAAATACAGTGCCATCCTGATGGATGTGCAGATGCCGGAGATGGATGGCTTCGATGCCACCCGCCGTATCCGTGAATGGGAGGCTGGCCGCCACCAACACATTCCCATCATTGCCATGACCGCCCACGCCATGAAAGGCGACCGGGAACGCTGCTTCGAGGCGGGGATGGACGATTATGTTTCCAAACCGCTTGAAATACGTGCCCTGCTGGGCGTGCTCGATCGCTGGCTGCAGCTTTCGGACCTGGAAAAAGCGGAATCAGTTCGGACCGAGGAACCTGTTCCTGCTACACCGTCTTTTGTCATAGCTCCTGCTGAACCCCCTGCCCCGCCGGCAGACGAACACCCAATGGATATCGAACGCGCCCTCGAACGATTCGGCGGCGACCGGCCATTCCTTATCGAAATGAGCCGGGATTATGTAGCTGGTTTCCCTGAACGCATCAAAGATATCAAAACCGCCCTCAAAGCCCATAACTCCAACGATCTCAGCCGGCTTGCCCACAATTTGAAGGGCGTCTCGGCCAACTTCAGCGCCGGTCCGATCACCAATTTGTCCGCTGAACTCGAAACTCTGGGCCGCCAGGATGATCTCGCTACCGCCCCCGAACTGCTCGCCCGTCTCGAGGTCGAAGCAGGTCGCCTGGTTAAATACCTGAAAGAGGCAGGGATCACTTCATAAAAAAATTTGTTGGCTTTTGCAAGAGGATTAATCCAAAGGACTGCCCTGCTGCACAGGCAGTCCTTTTTGGCCGCAATCTAATTGTCACCACAGATTGAGTGACTGGTTGTACAATCACCCCCGAGGTCAATGATGAAACCCTTCCAACTCATTTTCAACTATGCTCGCAAATACACTTTCTCGCTGATTGTAACCGCCATCAGCATGTTGGCTCTGGTTGGCATCCAACTGCTCATCCCATGGATTGTCAAACTGCTGGTCGCCGAGGTGACCGCACCTGCCGCCAGCCTTGCAAATATGAGCTATGTGACCAAACTGGCCATCATTGTTCTCATCGCCTACATCGGGCGCGCCGGCCTGACATTCATCCGTTCCTACATAGCCCACGTGGCCGGCTGGGGTGTGGTGGCCGACGTGCGCGAGTACATCTACGAACACATGCAGCGCCTGTCGCTGCGTTTCTACGAGGACAAACAGGTCGGCAACCTGATGTCCAACGTGGTCAACGATACCGACCTGTTCGAGCAACTCATCGCCCACGCCATCCCGGACGTGGTCGTCAACCTGGTCACTCTGTTAGGCGTGACCGCCGTTCTGCTCAGCCTGAACTGGAAACTGACCCTGCTCAGCACCATCCCCATCCCGCTGGTCCTCTTGTCCCTGCAAATATACGCCAAACGCGTCCGCCCGGCCTTCCGCAACCGCCAGAAGGAACTCGGCAATCTGAACGCACTGCTCAACGACAACCTGTCGGGCATCCGCGAGATCAAAGCCTTCACCCGTGAAGAAGAGGAGGCAAAACGTGTCCATACCGGGATAGACAACTACCGCAAGTCCCTGCTCAATGCCTTGAAACTTATGGCAACTTTCCAGCCATTCGTGGAATTCACTTCCTCGATTGGGACGCTGATCGTCATTTACTTTGGCGGGCGGCTGGCGCTCCAGGGCACGCTGCCGGTCGCGGACTTGGTGGCCTTCTTCCTGTACCTGGAAAGTTTCTACTCACCAGTCCGCAACCTGAGCGGTGCCTGGGAAGCAGTCCAGGCGTCGCTGGCGGGCGCGGACCGGGTGGCCAGTCTGCTGGCGGAGCCCCGCGAGCCGCAGACCGTCCGCGGTGCTGCGCCGGTGACGGGTCGGGTGCGCGGCGAGTTCGTCTTTCAGAATGTCAGTTTTGAATACACCGAGGGCATCCCGGTGCTGGAGGATGTTTCGCTGGAGATACCGGCCAAATCGGTGGTGGCGCTGGTGGGACCGACGGGCGTGGGTAAGACCACCCTGGTGAGTCTCATCCCGCGCTTTTACGACGTGACCAGCGGCGTGATCACGCTGGACGGGCGCGACTTGCGCGATTACACCCTCGACAGTCTGCGCCAGCAGATCAGCATTGTGCTGCAGGATGTGTTCCTGTTCTATGGGACGGTGCGCGAGAACCTGCTCTTCGGCCGCCCGAACGCCGACGAGGTCGAGATGATCGCTGCCGCAAAAGCCGCCAACGCCCACGACTTCATCGCGGACCTGCCAGAGGGTTACGACACTCTTATCGGCGAGCGGGGTGTCAAGCTCTCCGGCGGGCAGAAGCAGCGCCTGTCCATCGCCCGGGCCATATTAAAAGATGCCCCGATTCTGATTCTCGATGAAGCGACTTCCTCGGTGGACACTGAGACCGAACAACTCATCCAGCAGGCGCTAGACCGCCTGATGCAGGGACGCACCACCATCATCATCGCCCACCGCCTGTCCACCATCCGCAACGCCGACAAAATCGTGGTCTTGGAGGATAAGTCCATCCGCGAGATGGGTACGCACGAGGAGCTAATCAAGCTGGGCGGGTTGTATAAGAGGTTATATACGGTACAGAAATAAAATCGGGTAGTAGCGATTATAGTCACTCATACGACTGAAGTCGTTACTACCCATCTACTTAATGCATTAGAGCAAAGCCTCCCAGTTTTGGAGGCTGATTTTTCAGGACGAGGTTTCACCTTTCTTTTCTTCATCATCCAATTTGATATCATTCAATCGGACACCTTTCCCTTCCTGAAAAGCCTTGCGAGCGCTTTCAATGCGTGCCATGAAGCGCGGGGAACTTTTCAGCCTGGGCTCGAATTCGTCATCACCTTCGTTAGTAACCGATAGTGGAAGTACCATAGTCATTACCCTCTTCAACAACCCTAATCTACACCATTCCCTATTCCCTGATTACATAATATTAGCTCCTCACAAATATTCCTTCAACTGCCTCGCCCGCCTCGGATGGCGCAGCCGCCGCAGCGCTTTCCCCTCGATCTGGCGGATGCGCTCGCGCGTCAGGCCAAACTTCTCCCCCACCTCCTCTAGCGTGAACGGGACGCCCGTGTCCAGCCCGAAACGCATGCGCAGGATGCGCGCCTCGCGCGGTGTCAAAGTGCCCAGCACTTCGTCAATTTTCTCCTTGAGCATGGTCTGGTAGACACTCTGTATCGGTGTGGGAGTCATTTCATCTTCGATGAACATTCCCAGTTCGGACTCTTCGTCATCCCCAACAGGACTCTCCAGCGACAGCGGCAACCAGGAGACCTGGAGAATCCACTGCAACTTTTGCAGGTCCAGACCCAGTTCCGCTGCCAACTCCTCGGTTGTGGGGACGCGTCCCAACCGCTGTTCCAAGTCATGGGTGGCCTTGTAGGTTCGCCGAATGCGGTCGCTCATGTGGACCGGAACGCGGATGGTGCGCGCCTGATCAGCGATGGCACGCGAGATGGTCTGCCGGATCCACCAGGTGGCATATGTCGAGAATCGAAAGCCTTTATGGACATCATATTTCTCGACCGCTTTCATTAGGCCGAGGTTTCCTTCCTGGATCAGGTCCAGGAAAGGCACGCCGCGTCCCATGTAATGCTTGGCGATGCTGACCACCAGGCGGGTGTTGGCCTTGATGATATGCTCGCGGGCCATAATCCCGTCTAGAACGAGGGTTTCCAGCCGCTGCCGCTCCAGGATCCGTTTGCGGCCAGGGGTGCGCAGCAAATCGGCTTTGGCTTTGCGGCCAGCCTCGATGCGGACGGCAATCTCGAATTCCTCGTCCGCTTTGAGCAGCGGGACGCGCGACATCTCTTTAAAATACATGCCCACCATATCATCGCTGGAGGTATCGCTGACCAATGGCTCTGGGTCGGTCCAGGGTTCCATACCCGGGATGGCCAAAAGTTCAACGGAAGGAGGTTCTGATACTTCGGGGTCCACCACGTCCACACCCCGGTGGCGCAGAGCCAGCATGATGACAGACAGTCGCTCTGTATCCTCACCCACTTCGGGAGATGCCTCCAGCAGGTCGTCGGTAGTCAAATAGCCCTGCACGGAGGCTTTCTCCAGAAGCAGGCTCAAGACTTCCCCGCTGCGATGTCGTCGTTCAAGTGGCATAACTTATTTCCCTCTCCACAAGGCGCGTCCTACTTCAACAGGTCCTTTAACACCGCGAACGGCGAATCGGACTCGAGCCGGTGCCCACAGTCGGTCTGGTTCAGGTTCTCGCCGCAGACCGGGCATAGGCCTTTGCAGTCTGGTTTACACACGGGGCTGATTGGGAATTCAAGCAAAGCATATTCGCGCAGCAATGGCTCCAGGTCAATCTGGGCGTCTTCCGGTACGAGCAGGCCGGAATCAGTAATGTTGCGTTTATTGAAAGCATACAGGTCGGAGAACGACCATTTGAGGGATTGGGTAAAGGTTTCCAGGCAGCGGACACATTCCAGGTCCGCGCCTGCTTCGAACTCGCCCTGGAGCAGCAGTCCTTGCTGTATGCGGTCAAAACACGCCATACCGGTAAAATTAACCAAGGTCAGGTCCTCCCCTAGGTGCATCTTTTCGTAATCGAAATTAAAATCACGGCGCGTACCGATCGACGATTTGATCAGGAATCCGACGTTGAGTCGCAAAGGACGACGAAGGTTGGTCACATGAATACTTCTATACGCAAGATTGGGAACCTTTACATTCTAGCACAGCGGAGACTCGAAGTCAAGATTTCTTTAAGGTCATCATGGTTCTGAATGGTCTAAATATCATAAAAGGTATGAAAAAATGTTGACTTTTTTTATCAATGCCTCTATACTGTTTATAGATTTTCGCCAATTTTTATACTCAAGGAGGAGGAACCAAAAATGGACGCACATCCCTGGTTAGCACACTACGATAAAGGAGTCCCGCAAACAATCAAATATCCAGCTGTTCCTATTTTCCATTTCCTGGAGGAATCAGCAAGGAAATACCCCGATCAACCCTGCACCATCTTCAAGGGCGCGGTGATTTCCTTCCGGGAAATGGACGCCATCACCAATAAAATAGCCGCGGCCCTGGCAGGTATGGGCGTCAAGAAGGGTGACCGCGTGGGTATGTTTATACCCAACACACCACAGTTCGTCATGATCTACTTTGGTATCCTCAAGGCAGGCGGGGTGGTCGTCGCAATCGACTCACGCTACACAGCGCCTGAGATTATCCATCAGGCCAATGATGCTGGTGTCGAAATCATGTTCGTGATGAGCAATTTCTACAAGACAATGAAGGCCGCCCAACTCGAGACCAAAATCAAGAAGTTGATCGTGACGAATATTAAGGAGACATTGCCGCCCGCGTTGAAAGTCCTTTTCACGCTGCTCAAGGAGAAGAAAGGCGGCTTTCGCGTGGAACTGGCGTCTGGCGATATCTGGCTGCAGGACATGCTTGCCAGGTACAAGCCCGAAGACCGCCCCAAACTGAATATCGGGGCGGATGACATCGCCCTGTTCCAGTACAGCGGTGGCACCACTGGCATCTCCAAGGCCGCCGTGGCCATGCACAGCAACCTGGTTGCCAATGCCCTCCAGATCGTCTCGTGGATGACCGACCTGCATGCCGGGAAAGAGACTGTGCTGATGGCCATCCCGCTCTTCCACGTGTACGGCATGGTAGCCGGCATGCTCTTTGCGATCTCCTCGGGCGCCAGCATGGTGATGGTTCCCAACCCGCGTGACATGCCGGATTTGCTTGACAATATCAAGAAGTTCCGCCCATCCGTCTTCCCCGGCATTCCCATGCTGTATAATGCCATCAACAACCGTCCAGACGTCATCGCTGGAAAATATGACCTGGGCTCGATCAAGGCCTGCATCTCCGGCTCTGCACCATTGATGCGCGAAACAAAGGAACGGTTCGAAGCGCTCAGCGGCGGCAAGGTCGCCGAGGGCTACGGGCTTTCAGAAGCGCCAACCGCCACCCACTGCAACCCGCTGATGGGTGTCAATAAAACCGGTTCGATTGGCATGCCCTTCCCCGACGTGGATGCAAAAATCATCAGTCTGGATGACGGCATGACCGAGATGAAGACCGGCGAGATTGGTGAACTGGTCATTCACGGCCCACAGGTGATGAAAAGCTATCACAATAATCCCAACGAAACAGCCAACGCCCTGCGCAAATTGAAAGACGGCAAGGTGTGGCTCTTCACCGGCGATATTGCCCGCATGGACGAGGACGGCTACTTCTACATCGTGGACCGCAAGAAGGAACTTATTAAACCCGGCGGCGAGCAGGTCTGGCCGCGCGAAGTGGAAGAAGTCATCGCCACCCATCCGAAAGTATTGGAAGTTGGCGTGGCTGGTATTCCCGATCCCCTCCGGGGCGAGGCGGTCAAAGCATGGGTGGTGGTCAAGCCCGGCGAAACCATGACCGAAGACGAGGTCAAGGAATGGTGTACCAAGAGCCTGGCGAAATACAAAATCCCCAGGCAGGTTGAGTTTCGCCTCGAACTGCCCAAAACCACCGTTGGCAAGGTCCTGCGCCGCGAGTTGGTAAGGCAGCATAACGAGGAGCAAGCCAAGAAAAAACAAATGATGGGGGAATTGCCCGTGAAATCGCTATAAAATTGACCTCCTGCAGATCATTCGATCTTGCGGGAGGTCCTATTTAACCCTGGTCTTCCCGGAATCTCATTGGCGATGAGAAAAATTGGGGGCGGATCGGCGGGCAAAGCCCACCTGACCGCCCCTTGTTTTTTATTACCGGAATTCCCAATGAGGCTTAGCGTATCTTGAACATGGTCATTAATTTCATGGCCAAGTTCAGATCGCCAGCCAGTTTGAGTTTGCCCCCCATGAAGGCCTGCATGCCGTCCAGTTCACCGGTGAAAATTTTGACATAGTCAGCGGAATCGGCAGACAGGGTCATCTTGGGGCTGGGGTGCGCACCCTGTTCGACGGTGCACTTGTCATTTTTGATCGTTGCAAACCAATCGCCCGCTTCCGCACCGCTGAATTTGAACTGAATGACCGCATCCAGCCCGGGGGCTTTTTCTGGAAGGAAAGCCTTCGGCATTTTGGACATAAGTTCAACAACTGTTAGAGTCATAACTTTCTCCTTTTAATTCAGGTGTCATTGCGACATTGTCCCCGTTCTTTGGGGAGCCGCATTTGGCGATAACCTCCCCGAAGGGGAAGCAATCTCCTCGCTATGACAATGGTTATTGCATGTTCTCAAAGATGGCTGCCGCGCCCATACCTCCACCGATGCACATGGACACCATGCCATACTTCGACTTACGCCGCGCCATCTCGTAGATCAACTGGGTGGTCAGTTTTGCCCCGGTGCAGCCGAGAGGATGGCCAAGGGCGATCGCGCCGCCATTGACATTGGTTATGTCGGTATCCAGCCCGAGCTCGCGAATCACTGCCAGCGACTGCGCAGCAAAGTCCGCG
>Ga0209182_10000437_pt1 | contig 11214 bp, 9 predicted proteins | sample LakBais05cmmetaG_FD_185474 | JGI IMG/M metagenome (GOLD analysis project Ga0209182, IMG submission 185474) | Lake sediment microbial communities from Lake Baikal, Russia to study Microbial Dark Matter (Phase II) - Lake Baikal sediment 0-5 cm... | ecosystem: Environmental > Aquatic > Freshwater >...
AGGTCGAAGGGTTGGCCCAGCGTCTCCTCGTCCCCGTGAAAATCGAATACAGACTCAAATAAGGAACCGATGTCGCTTTTCCGTCCTCCCTACGATCCCGGCTTCGAGCCCATGCTCTTCGCCTGGCATAAATATCTCGACCGGGCCCGGGCGTCGGGGGAAGCGCCTCTGCGGATGGCCATCGAACGCGAGGAGGGGCTTGTTTCGGTCTTCGAAACGGTCGCGCCGGACGAAGACGCCGAACCCGAGACGACCTACCGCGTCGTCGAACGTCTCGTGAAATTCCTGCTCTGGTCCCGGGGCGGCTGGCGCGTTCACTTCCTCGGCCCCGCGGTGATCGGCAACCGCCTCAAGGCCGACTATTCCGAGAAGGGCGTCCGGGCTTTCGACGTCCGGACGATGAGCCGCGTTTACGAGCGGCCTTTCGAGGTCGTCCTCCACAGCCCTGCGACTTTCCCCGAGGCCCGCGAAGCCGTCCGCTTTCCGGGCGGCCACCTCGACGGCTGCCGGATCGGCTTCGACCTCGGCGCGAGCGACTACAAGGTCGCTGCCGTCATCGACGGCAAGGCCGTCTACAGCGAGGAGATTCCCTGGACCCCGGGAGAGCAGGCCGACCCCGACTACCACTACCGCCATATCCAGGCGGGCCTGAAAAAAGCGGCCGCGCATCTCCCCCGCGTGGACGCGATCGGCGGCAGTTCGGCCGGCATCCTCATCCGGAACCAAGTCCGCATCGCCTCCCTCTTCCGTTCCGTGCCCGAGGCCGTCTTCGAGAAGGAGGTCAAGGACATCTTCGTCCGGCTGGCCACGGAATGGGGCGTGCCCTTCGAGGTCATCAACGATGGAGAAGTCACGGCGCTCGCCGGCAAGCTCTCCCTTGGCGTAACGGGTGTCCTCGGCGTGGCCATGGGCTCGAGCGAGGCGTCCGGCTTCCTCGACACCGACGGCCACCTCCGGGGCTGGCTCGACGAGCTCGCCTTCGTTCCCGTCGACCTCAACCCTGGGGCGGCCGTCGACGAGTGGTCCGGAGACCGGGGCGTCGGGGCCAACTATTTTTCCCAGCAGGCCGTGAATAAGCTCGCCAGGACGGCGGGCATCGCCTTCCCGGACGCGATAACGCTGCCCGAACGGCTCAAGGAAGTCCAGTCCCTCATGGACCACGGCGACGAGCGGGCCGCCGCGATCTTCGAAACGATCGGCATCCACCTCGGCTTTACCATCCCCTGGTACGAAGTCTTCTACAAGTTCGGGAACCTGCTCGTCCTCGGCCGGGTCATGTCCGGGCCGGGCGGCAAGATCATCGTCGACAAGGCGGCCGCGGTCCTGAAAGCCGAGTTCCCGGCGACTGCGGCCCGCGTCCGTATCCACCTCCTCGACGAGAAGAGCCGGCGCGTGGGCCAGGCCGTCGCCGCGGCCAGCCTGCCCGAGATCACGAAACCGGCGGCAGCCCGCAGCCAAGGAGAACATCCATGAAATTCGTCAAGCCCGACGCTTCCGTCTTCATCCCCGACGGCCTCGCCGTCGCGGACGCCTTCCGGCGGATCACCCATCTCGGGATCGGCGCCCACCAGGACGACCTCGAGATCATGGCCTTCCACGGCATCGAGAAATGCTTCAACAGCCAAGACCTCTGGTTCGGGGGCGTGACCTGCACCAACGGCGGCGGCAGCCCCCGGGCGGGCGAGTACGCCTCGTTCACCGACGAGGCCATGGCTGCGCTCCGGCGGCGCGAGCAGGAAAAGGCGGCCATCCTCGGCAACTACGGCGCCCTCGTCCAGCTCAATTACAAGAGCTCCGAGGTCAAGGACGTCGCGACGGGCCGGCTGAAGTCGGATCTCGTCCAGGTCCTCCGGGCGGCCCGGCCCGAGGTCGTCTATACCCACAACCCGGCCGACAAGCACGACACGCATCTGGCCGTCGTCTTCACCGTTTTGGCGGCCCTCCGCGAGCTGCCTGCCGCCGAGCGTCCCAAGACGGTCTACGGCTGCGAGGTCTGGCGCGGGCTCGACTGGATGGACGACGGGGACAAGGTTCCGCTCGACGTCGGCAGGCGGGAAACCCTGTCCATGGCCCTCGTCGGCGTCTACGACTCCCAGGTCGAAGGCGGCAAGCGCTACGACCTGGCGACGATCGGGCGGCGCCGGGCCAACGCCAGCTATTTCCAGTCGCACGAGACCGACGAGGCCGACGAGCTCTGGTTCGCCATGGACCTGACCCCGCTCGTCGCCGACGACAAGATCGACGTCGGCGGTTTCGTCCTCGGCCACGTGGACAAGTTCCGGGCCGGCATCGAAGAAAAGATCAAAAAGTATTGGGTCAAGACGCGCTGACTGCGCCCCGAAGGAGAATCCCATGGAAATCATCATCCAGCCCGACAGCCAGCAAGCCAGCCAGATCGCGGCCCGCATCGTGGCCCGCATCGTCCGAGAAAAGCCCCACGCCGTCCTCGGCTTCGCCACCGGCAACACCCCGCTCCAGCTCTACCGGAACCTCGTCCGCATGCACGGGGAGTCGGGCCTCGACTTCAGCGGCGTGACCAGCTTCAACCTCGACGAGTACGTCGGCATCCCCCCGGCCCATCCCTCCTCGTTCCACAGCTACATGTGGGCCCATCTCTTCAGCCACCTCAACATGGCCAAGGAGCGGATCAACATCCCGGACGGCCTGACCGCCGACATCCCCTCCTACTGCCGGCAGTACGAACAGGCCATCCGCTCGGCCGGAGGCATCGACGTCCAGGTCCTCGGCATCGGCACGAATGGCCACATCGGCTTCAACGAGCCGTCCTCCTCGCTCTCTTCGAGGACCCGGATCAAGACGCTGACCGACGAATCGCGACTCGCGGCCGCCCCCGGGTTCGGCGGGCAGGAGAACGTCCCGACGCATGTCATCACGATGGGCCTGGGTACGATCATGGACGCCAAGATGTGCCTGCTCCTGGCCTTCGGGAAAAAAAAGGCAGCGGCGGTGGCCAAGATGATCGAGGGGCCGGTCACGGCCATGGTCCCCGGCTCCGTCCTCCAGATGCACCCGAGGACGGTCATCATCCTCGACAAGGATGCCGCAGCGGAGCTGAAGATGGCCTACTACTACAATTGGGTCCACGACCACAAGCCGGACTGGCAGAAGTACTGAGGGCCGCCACACCCCCTTTTGCGGATAGGCCCGTTTATTTGTTTACCAGATCCTCTTCCATTTTTCCGTCTTGAGGTCCAGGCGCCAGACGGATTCCTTATCGAAATCCTGCACAAGCACGGCATCATCGACGGGCCAGGCCGCGAAATTCGCTCCGATGGAAGCCGGGACCGGGACAGCTCTTTCCACGGCCAGGTCCGGATCAAGTATTTTCAGCATGCGTTCTTGGGGAACACCAAGCACGAGTTTCGCGTCCCCCGACGTCCATCCCAGCGTGGGCGCAGAATCCAACCATTCCCTGACCCGGACATTATTGAGCATGACAACGCGGCGTTCCTTCAGCAGGTAAACCGCCGGAGAAAAGACGCCGCCGTCTTGCTGGACAAGGAACGCGACCTTGTCTCCTTTCCGGTTCCAGACCGGGCGCCTGACCGAAAACCAGATGGACCCGTCCGGATTCTCGACCTTTATCACGGGCGCATATTCCGCACTCGCGATATCCAACAAGGTCGCATCGATAGGCCCTCTGACTTCCGGCTGATAGACGATAAAGACCTTGTCATGGCCGGGGGATACTTTACATGCGCCGAGTCGGGGAGTCTCGAAAAGACTCGCTTGGGCTCCCGTGGCTAAGCTGTAAGTCCACAGACTCATCGGCCCCGACTGGGGACATCTCATCAGGAGGAGGCTGTTCGAGGGCTCAAGCCAAGCGTTGGCTCGGATCCAGATATTTTTTCCACCCGTCCCTGCCAGGACGGGGACGAGCGGGGGTAGCTTTTTCAATCCTGTCCCGTCCGTCCGGATTGACACTACAGTTTTATATTGGGATCTGGATATGGGCCCTGTCTCGTCGATCTGCTCAGTCAAAAAAACGGCCGTTTTCCCATCCGGGGAAAGCAAGAAGTCCGAGTATAACCCCTGGTAACCTGGAAAATCGTCAGGCCCGCCCCCGACCAGCAGCCGCTTGCCCGAGCCATCTGTTTTCATGAAACGGAGTTCAGGGTCTTCCTGCAGATTCCAACCCTCGGTCTTATAGAGAACCTGGCCGCCGGCAATGACGAACGAGCTCCAAGAATTGGGGCCCCACTTGGCGACCTTCTTGAGATCGTCCTGGACGATGTCGTATCGGTAAAGTCCTCTCGTCGTGGAGAAAAAAGCCTCACTTCCCACGACTTCGACTTCTGACGATAACTTCTCTTCGGGGCCGGGCCGAAAGACGGGCCAGGCGACGGCCAGGATCCAAGCCAGTACGAGGAAGAGAATCGCGTATTTTGCAAGCGATAGGTTCTTTTTTCTTGGCTGCGAAAAATCAGCTTTACGGAACGTGATCAGGGAGGCGCCGAGAAAGGCCAGGCCCGATAGAACCAAGGCCAGATTGTAGGCATCGAGCCAGAGAAAACTGCCGACATTTGACAGCAAACCCCGGTCTTCCGCTTGAAAAGCGAAATAAGACAACAGGGCCTGCACGGCGAAGCCGATGAAGAACGACCCGAACACCAGGCTGAGTTGCCGTTCGGAGAGTATGGACAGGGAGAAGGCAACCGAGAAATAAAAGACGGAGCTGAGAAGTATGAGGGGGAAAACCTCGAGCCCCGCGTCGAGGATCTCCGGAAACCGAAAGCCTCGGACAACTTCGCCGAGCCCAGGCACGACCGCCATCAATCCGATGAAAACCAGCCAGAAGCCGGCCATGATCGACAGGAGGGCCGTCAGCTTGGCCAGCCAGATCGTCTCTTTCCTGACCGGCCGCGAGAGCAGGTAGGCCCAGGAACCATTTCGGAACTCGGGCTCGAAGGCCCCGGCGCCGAGCATTACGCCGATGAACGGGAAAAAAAAGATCAGGAATGTGGCCGGGATGAGTTCGCGGAGGTCCTGGTTATCGCCGAAGATGAGAAAGGCGGCCAGGAAAATGACCATCACCCCCAAGCCGAAGACGGCGATGAGGGCTTTTTCCTTCCATTCCTTGATGACCAGCGTTTTGAACATGGTGCCTCCCGCTTCCTTCAGGCCTCTCGGACGAAGCTCGTGAATATGTCCTCGAGGCTGAGAGGTTCGATCTCCAGGCGGACCGCTTTCAAGGCCCGGAGCGTTCTCTCCACCGCCTCGCTCCAGGGATAGATGATGAGTTCCAAATCTTTCCCTATCCGTCTTTGGCTGAGGACGCCGTCCAGAGCGGGGCTTTCCGGAGGTTCTGTGTCGAAGCCTAGGACGGCGCGCCTCGTCAGGCTCTTGACCTTTTCATACGTCTCGTCGAGGACGATACGGCCGCCGTGAAGGATGAAGAGATGATCGACGATCCGTTCGAGCTCGTGGACGAGGTGGGTTGAGAAGAGGACGGCCGTCCCGCCGGCCGCGAGCTCCCGGATGACGTCACGGAGGAAGTCCTGCCGCGTCGGAACGTCGAGACCCGAAGTCGGGTCGTCGAGGAGCAGGAGCTCGGGCCGGGCGGCCAGGGCCGCGACGAAGGCGAGCTTGAGCTGCTGGCCGCGGGAAAGCGTCCGGACTTTGGCGGCCGGATCGAGCGCGGACCGTTTCAGGTCGTCTGCAGCCTTCCGCGCGTCCCACTTCGGAAAGAAGCGGCTGTTGAATTCGAGAAGACCGCCGACGGACATGCCGCCGTAAAAGAACGCGTCTTCGGGGATGTAGCTGATCTCTTTTTTATAATCCGCATCGCCGAACGTCAAAGCGCGTCCTTTAAATGTGATGCCACCCGCGTCGCGAGGGATGACCCCCATGATCGTCCGGATGAGCGTCGTCTTCCCTTCGCCGTTCCGGCCGAGGAGCCCGTAGACCTTGCCAGGATCCACCGAAAAGCCGACTTCCCGAAGGACGGCGCGCCCACCGAATCCCTTGGAGAGTTTTTCGACCTTCAGCAGCTCACTCATCCCCGCCTCCTCTGTGCCCCTTCTCCTCAACGCGCCGCAGGCTGTCCTCAAACAGCTTGCGGACCTCCGCCGGGCTCCGCCCGAATTTCCTGTTCTCCCTTACGGCCTCGTCCATCTTCCGGTTCAGGTGGGCCTCGAGGTCCCTGTTCATGTCCTGGACTCTCCGGGCGGACAAGAACGATCCGCGGCCCTTCTGCGTGTAGATCAGTCCTTCCTGTTCGAGTTCGCGGTAGGCCCGGGCCACGGTGTTGGGGTTGACCAGGATCTCGGCCGCGAGCTCGCGAATCGAGGGCAGCGGGTCGTGCGGCTTGATCGCCCCGACGGCGGCCAGCCTGCGGATCTCCGCCTTGACCTGCTCGTAGAGAGGCACGAAGCCTTTCGTGTCGACCTTGATCAGCACCATCGCCTCCGTATTACTGTATTAATAATATAATACAGTTGACGCGTTTGTCAAGTTTTTTTTCGGCCCACCTGGAACCTCTTCCCTTTTCGCCCCGTCCTGTGTAGACTGATAGGAGCCCGCGACAGGGCTGCTGACTGCCGCTTATCCGATGACGAAGGAGAGGTTAGAATGACACATCCCATCAAGAACGTCCTCTGGGCCACGGATTTTTCCGAAGAATCGAAGGAAGCCATGGCCTACGCCAGTTTCTTCGCAAGAACCTTCGGGGCCAAGCTGACAGCCCTTCACGTCGTGCCCGATTTCTCTCCGGCGCTCTATGAGATCTGGCCTGGCGCGCAGGCCGAGCTGACCGGCAAGATCGAGGCCACCAAGGTCAGCGCCAAGGCCCAGCTCGACCACGTCTGCAAGACCGAAGGGCTCTGCGTTGACAAGGTCGTCGTCCGCGAGGGCTCGCCGGCCAAGGTCATTCTCGATACGGCCAAGCGGGAAGGCGCCGACCTCATCGTCGTCGGCCGGAAGGGCATCGCCGGCCGTGAACAGAACCTCATTGGCAGCGTCACCCACCAGATCCTGCGGAGCGCCCACGTCCCGGTCCTCGTGACCAAGGGGACAAAGGCCCGACCGGACGCCATCAAGAAGATCCTCGTCCCGACGGACTTCACCGTCGAGGAGGACGTCGAGCGCGACCAGGCCTGGAAACTGGCCAAAAGCTTTAAGGCGAGCCTCAGATTCCTCTATGTTCTCGAACTCTTCGGCCACGAGTTCCGGCTGACCGACGAAATGTTCGCCTCTGTCCTCAAGAAGCTCCAGGCCCGCAAGAAAAGGGAGCACGAAGACGTCGAGATCACCGAGGACGTCACCAAGGCCGTCCACAGCTATGAGGGGATCATCGATTACGCCGAGACCCACAAGTTCGACCTCATCGTCATGTCAACGACCGTGCGCAAGCTGGCCCGGTTCTTCCTGGGCAGCACGACCGAGAAGGTCATCGCTCACAGCCGTGTTCCCGTCTTCGCCATTCCCCGGGAACAGTAGGGCACAGCAAGAGAGTACCGGGTTAGCCCCTGTACCTTCTTTATTAAGAGGGGCATGAGAAAAGAATACCGGCCCATGGCCCTGGGGTTCTGGGGCATCGGCGTTCCCCTCGTTGTATTCGCCGTCTTTTTCTGCAGGACACCGGCCCAGCGGCTGACCGTGTCCCTCTCGGCGGCGGTCTTCCTCATCGTCGGCGCTCTCATTTACCGGGCGAAACAATGAAGCTGGCGGCGGTCGACTGGATCTTCATCGTCTGGTACTTCATCCTCTCGATCAGCATCGGTCTCTACTACTCGAAGAAGGCTGGTAAGAGCATCTCCGAGTATTTCCTGAGCGGGCGGAGCCTGCCCTGGTGGCTCCTCGGGACGTCGATGGTGGCGACGACCTTCTCCTCCGACACGCCGCTCGCCGTCACCGGCATCGTCATCAAGGACGGCGTCTCGGGCAACTGGTTCTGGTGGAACTTCATGCTCGGCAGCGCCCTGACCGTCCTTTTCTTCGCCCACCTCTGGCGGCGGGCCGAGGTCGTGACCGAGGTCGAGTTCATCGCCATCCGCTATTCAGGGCGGGCGGCACGGTTCCTGCGGGGGTTCAAGGCCCTCTACCTCGGCATCCCGGTCTCCTGCATCACCTTCGGCTGGGTGACCCTGGCCATGGTCAAGATCATCCAGATCATCTTCGGGACGAGCGGCGTCGCCGCCCTGGCCATCTGCCTCGGCCTGACGGTTTTCTACACGACGCTGTCCGGGCTGTGGGGGGTCGTGGCGACGGACATGCTCCTCTTCGGCGTGGCCATGCTGGGCTCCATCATCCTTTCCGTCGTTTCCGTGGAGAAGGCCGGCGGCATCGGCGCAATGGTCGAAGCCGTAAAGGCGCTCGGCGCCGGGACGGGCAAAGACTATCTTTCGGTCTTCCCGCCGCTCGGGCAGGCCCTGCCCCTGGCCTTCTTCGTCGCCCTGTTCGTTCAGTGGTGGGCGGTCTATTACCCCGGCGCCGAGCCGGGCGGGGGCGGCTGGAGCGCCCAGAGAATGCTGGCCGGCAAGGACGCCAGGCACGCCGTCAAGGGGACGCTCTGGTTCACCATCGCCCACTACGTCATCCGGCCCTGGCCCTGGATCCTGACGGCCCTGGCGGCGCTCGTCCTTTTCCCCGGCATCACCGGGGCTGCCCCGGGCGAGATGGAGTCGGCCTATCCCCGGATGATCGCCTTTTTGCCGAAGGGGATCATGGGGCTCGTCGTCGCTTCCCTCTTCGCCGCCTTCATGTCCACGATCGAGTCCATCGTCAACCTCTCTGGCTCTTTCCTCCTCAACGACTTCTACCGGCCCTTCGTCAGAAAAAACGCGAGCGAAAAGCATTACGTGGCGGCTTCGCGCGTGTTGGTCATCTTCGTTTCGCTCCTCGGAGCCGGATTCTCCTATGTTCTCGGCAGCGTCAGGATGGGCTGGCAGCTCGTCATGGAGCTCTCGGCCGGGATCGGGCTCGTTTTGCTCCTCCGCTGGTACTGGTGGCGGGTCAACGCCTGGTCGGAGATCACGGCCCTCAGCGCGTCGGCGGCCATGGCCGTCTATCTCAAAATATTTCCCGATAACGCGCTCGTCCGCGGGCTGGGGAGAGGGCTGGAGAAAGCCGGGTTCAGGGTCGACGCGTGGGGCGTCGGCATCCTGCTCATCGTGACCGTCACGACAGTGGCCTGGATCACCGCGACGTTCCTGACGAAGCCGGACGACGAGGTCAAGCTCCTCGCCTTCTACCGGAAGGTCCGGCCGGGCGGTTTCTGGGGCCCCATCGCCCGCCTCAACGGCGGGGCCTACAAGCTTCAGGCCGCGCCTTTCCTCGGCTGGGGGCTGGCCGTGCTCATGATCCTCTTCCTGCTCCTCGGGTTGGGGAAGGTCATCTTCGTCGGCCTCGGCGCGGGCGCGGCCTATCTCGCGGCGGGAGGGCTGGCGGCCTTTCTGCTTTCCAGAGTCATCGCGAAAATCGATTGGGAGGGACGATAATGAACCGGAATAAAATGGGGACGTTTCTGTTTATAGCGTGCATGGCGTGCATCACGGGTATCGCACTGACGAGCTGCGGGAAGGCGTCCAAGGGCGGGATCGGCGGTGGGGACAGTAGCCCGTCGACTTCTCCTTATGCCGCCGCTCCCTCCTCCGTCGTCGAGGGAGCAGCCACGCTGTTCGGCTATCCCGTCTCCGCCGAGCCATGGTATTTCGTCAAGTGCGGCTTCGTCATCCCCTCGGTCCCAGCCGGGCTCGAGGGCTCGACCTGGAGCGTCGGGCGCGTCGCGATCGACGGGGCGCGAGCGAGAGACTTCATCGTCTTCCAGGGCGGCCGTGAAGTGGACAAAAACGGGCTCAAGGACGCGGCAGGACGGCTCGCGTTCGACATCAAGGTCCGGTTCGCCTGGCGTCCGAACACCAAGTCAGAGATGCGCCTCGAGCTCGTCGAAGCGAAATCCGGTAAGAAAGAATATATTGTGGCGGCTCTCCAGTCGCCCGCCGGCAAAGGCTACTGGGACCCGGCCTGGAAGAATTATCTCTCCCTCGTCCTCTCCGAGGAGCACGGCTTCGAAAGGACCGGCTACCCCGTCCATGCCACGGTCGGCGTCCTGGCCAACTACCTGCGCTCGCCGAACGAGATCCGTGTCGTGAGGGCCGAGCGCAAGGGCGCGGATATCGTTTACAAAGAGATCCCCAGCCAGGTCTACGACGTAGCCACCTGGAACGACCCGAAGATCCTGGCCATCGAAGAGAAGGACGCGAAAACGGGCGAACGGGTCGTCCGCTACCACCCGACGACTTCGTTTAGCGTCGCTTTCATGTCCGACCTCAAGCCGGGTGCGAAGGCCACCTACCTCGTTTTTTACAACAATCCCAAGGCCAGGAAGCCGGTTTACAAAACCGACCTCAGCGTGAAGAAGGGCAAGGACCTCGGCCGGACGATCGAGAACGCCTTCTACAAGATCGTCCTCCAGGAGAAAAGCGGCGTCATCTACGAGATCGTCGAGAAGACGACAAAGATCCAGCTCGAGCACAAGCTCGAGACGAACGGCGCCATCCACTGGAACCCCGACGTCTACGCGCCGCCGCACGCCTGGTACCACAGCTCCGACTGGTCGAACCCGGAAGCGACCGAGGTCGCGGGGCCGGTCTTCTACTCGCTCAACCTCAAGGGCAGCCTGCCCTTGCCCAAGGGCATCGACATCGGCCTGCGCTATCACTTCTACGCCGGCTCGCCGGTGGTCATGGTCGAGTCGGTGACGGACATCCGGGACGACCTCTTCGTCATGGCCCTGCGGAACGCCGAAGTCGTCTTCAACGCGGCGGTCTTCACCAAGGCGGCTTTCAAGAGGGACGGGAAGACGGAAATCCTCGACTTCGCGGCTTCGCCAATGCATCCGGCCCACGCCGCCGTGCTCCGGCCGGACACGCCGTGGGTCAGCCTTTTCGACGAGGCCAAGGGGATCGGGTTCGTAGCGCTCTACCTCGACCTGGCGACGCCCAACCTCAACGGAGGGCAGGCCTCGCTTCAGCAGCCCTACATTTACATCCAGCACGGCCTTTGGTTTTATGTCTCGCGCGGATTCGTCTACTCGTTCGGCTCGAACAACCAGACGCGGATGCTGCCGGTCAAGGCGGGAAGCGTTTATTACGACCGGAACGCCTGGATCGCCTTCCCCTATCCGAGGCAGGAGGGGCTCGGGGACTATCTCGACAGGCAGTTCAACGCGCTCAAGTACCCGCTGGCCGTGAG
>Ga0209182_10000442_pt1 | contig 11166 bp, 7 predicted proteins | sample LakBais05cmmetaG_FD_185474 | JGI IMG/M metagenome (GOLD analysis project Ga0209182, IMG submission 185474) | Lake sediment microbial communities from Lake Baikal, Russia to study Microbial Dark Matter (Phase II) - Lake Baikal sediment 0-5 cm... | ecosystem: Environmental > Aquatic > Freshwater >...
GCTACCGCCACCTTGCGGATGAGGAGGCCGAAGACCGGAGTCTTCAGTATGAAGGCGTCAATGGCTGTCTCCCCCGCAGTGGTCTTGTACCATGCCTTGAGAGCGACAATGGCGGCCGCGATCACGGCTCCCCCGAGGAGGAAATACTTCTGCATGAGTCGCGACGCCTCGAGGATGATCACGGTGGGCAGCGGGAGAGTGGCGCCGAACCCCTCGAACATGGCCTTGAACGTGGGGATGACGAAGATCAGGAGGAAGACCACGACCACGAGCGCCACCGAGATGATGGTGGAGGGGTAGATCATGGCCGACTTGACCTTCTTCTTCAAGCCCATGGCCTTTTCCATGTACTGGGCCAGCCGGTTCAGGATCGTATCGAGGATTCCACCCGTCTCCCCCGCCTCGACCATGTTGGCGTACAGAGAAGTAAAGACCTTCGGCTGCGCCTTCAGGGCAGCGGCGAAGGTCGCGCCGCTCTCCACGGCGCTCCGGATCTCGATCAGGGCCTTCTTGAATACCTTGTTCTCCTGCTGGGATGACAGGATCTCGAGACATTGCACCAGCGGGAGCCCGGCGTCGATCATGGTGGCGAACTGCCGGGTGAAGATCACGATGTCCTTCTCCGTGACCCCCCCGCCAAATCCCGGGATGGTGATCGCTCTGGGCTTGCCGCGCACCACGGTGGCGATGACCTGCTGGGAACGGAGCCGCGCCACCACGGCCTCTCGATTGGCCGCCTCCATCTCCCCGGTGATGGTTTGGCCCCCCCGGGTGCGTCCGGTGTAGACGAAGACCGCCATAGGTGCTTCCTCCGTTAGCGACGCGGTGTTTGGCCTTGAGCCCGCTGAATCATCTGCATGAGCTCGTCCGGCAGGGTCGAGACGCTCAGCGCTTGTTCCATGGTGATCGACCGGCGAAGGTAGTGGGCGAGGAGACCCTCGTTCATGGTCTGCATGCCCGAGCGCTCCTTGCCGGCCTGCATCATACCATAGATCTGGTGTAGTTTATCCTCGCGGATCAGATTGCGGATGGCCGGGTTGGGGATCATGATCTCCAGCACCATGACGCGCCCCTGACCGGTGGCCCGCGGCAGCAGCATCTGGCACAGGACGGCCTCCAGGGTGAAGGACAGTTGGGCCCGGATCTGCGGCTGCTGGTGGGGGGAGAACACATCGATGATCCGGTTGATCGTCTGGACGGCGGAGTTCGTGTGCAGCGTGCCGAAGGTGAGATGGCCCGTCTCGGCGATGGTCAGGGCCGCCTCGATCGTCTCGAGGTCGCGCATCTCACCGATCAGGACCTTGTCGGGGTCCTGGCGGAGGACCGACTTCAGGGCGGCCTTGAAGGAGCGGGTGTCCGCGAACAGCTCGCGCTGGTTTACGACGCACTTCTTGTGCTGGTGCACGAATTCGATGGGGTCCTCGATCGTGACGATGTGTTCCGCCTTCTCCCGATTGATCTTGTCGACCATGGTGGCCAAAGTGGTCGACTTTCCCGACCCGGTGGGTCCCGTCACCAGGATGAGGCCCTTGGGGCGCTCGCACAGGTCGGCCACTATCGGGGGAAGGCCCAGCTCCTCGAAGGTCATGATCTTGTAAGGGATGGTCCGGATCGCCACGGCCACGGCCCCGCGCTGCATGAAGACGTTGGCGCGGAACCGGCTCAGGCCCTTGACCCCGAAAGAGAGGTCCAGCTCCCACTGATCCTCGAACTTCTGCTTCTGGGCCTCGGTCAGGATGCTGTAGGCCATGCTCTTGGTCTCGGCCGGGCTGAGAGGGTTCGTCCCGACGGGCGACACATGGCCGTGCAGGCGGATCATCGGAGGGACCCCGGTGGTGATGTGCAGGTCCGAGGCCCCCTTGTCGGACATTTCCTTGAGCAACTCGTGAAGGTTTGCCATGGATGGTTTCGCGTCCCGACGCGGCGACTGGAGACAGTTGGCTTAGTGGCCCGTGGTGACCCGCAGGACTTCTTCCACGGTCGTCATGCTCTCGCGGATCTTCTGCAGGCCGGCCTCGCGCAGGGTCAGCATGCCGTTCTTGCGTCCCAGCTCGCGGAGCTCCATGGAGGATGCGCCCTGCAGGATCGCCTCCTTGACGTTGTCCTTGATGAGCATGACCTCGTAAAGCGCGACGCGTCCCTTGTAGCCGGTGTCGTTGCAGGTCATGCACCCCTTGCCCTTGCAGGGCTTGAGGGTCTTGGCCTCCTCCGGGGTGAAGCCGACGCTCATCATGGCCTGGGGCGGCACCGCAACGATCTCCTTGCACCCTTGGCAGACGCGCCGGGCCAGCCGCTGGGCCACGATGACGTTGCAGGAGGCGGAGACCAGGAAGGGCTCCACTCCCATGTTCAGGAGGCGGCTGATGGTGCCGGGGGCGTCGTTGGTATGGAGCGTGGACAGGACCAGGTGGCCCGTGAGAGCGGCCTTGACCGCGATCTCGGCCGTCTCGTAGTCGCGGATCTCCCCCACCATGATCACATCCGGGTCCTGCCGGAGAAAGGAGCGCAGGGCCGCGGCGAAGGTCAGGCCGATCTCGGACTTGGTTTGCACCTGGTTGATACCGGGCAGGTTGAACTCCACCGGATCCTCGGCGGTCATGATGTTGGTGTCGACCGTGTTGAGTCGGTTCAGCGCCGAGTAGAGCGTGGTGGTCTTCCCGGACCCGGTCGGGCCGGTCACCAGGACCATGCCGAAGGGCATCAGGAGCCCGGTCTCGAAATCGGTCAGGGTCTCGGGGCTGAAGCCCAGCTTGGTCATGTCGAGCTGGAGGTTCCCCTTGTCGAGAAGCCGCATGACGACCTTCTCGCCGAAGAGGGTCGGGAGCGTGGAGACCCGGTAGTCCATCTCCTTGCTCGCCATCTTGATCTTGATGCGGCCGTCCTGGGGCAGCCGCCGCTCGGCGATGTCGAGCTGAGCCATGATCTTGATGCGCGAGGTGATGGCGGCCTTCAGCCGGAGCGGGGGCTGCATCACGTCGTAGAGCATGCCGTCGACCCGGTAGCGGACGCGGAAGGATTTCTCGTACGGCTCGATATGGATGTCCGACGCCCCCTTCTTGATGGCGTCGGTCAGGATCAGGTTCACCAATTTGACGACCGGGGCGTCCTCGGCGGCCTTGCCCAGTTCGGCGGCGTTGACGCTGTCGTCCTCTTCCCGCAACGCCTCGACGTCCTTGTCGTCGAATCCCTTCATGATGTCCTCGACCAAGCCGGCCGAGTCGTAGTACTTGTTGATGGAGTTCTTGATGGAGGTTTCCGCCGCCACCACCGGCTCCACCTTGAACCCGGTCATGAACTTGATATCGTCGATGGCGAAGATGTTGCTCGGGTCCGCCATGGCGACGGTGAGGACGTTGCCGGTGCGATTGATGGGGATGACCTGGTGCTTCTGGGCGATCTCGGACGGGATGAGCTTGATGACGGTCGCGTCGATCTCGAAGTGCGAGAGGTTGATGGAGGGGACGCCGTACTGGCGGCTGAGAAAAGAGGTGATGTCGTCTTCGCTGATGAACCCCAGCTTGACGAGATTGCTCCCGATCCGCCCGCCCCCCGTTTGCTGCTGCTGGAGGGCCTGGTTCAACTGCTCCCGGGTGATCAGGGCAGCCTTCACCAGCATATCGCCTAGTCGAACGGCACCGGCGGCCATGGATCTCCTTCGGTGAGCCCCATGGGGGCAAGAGAAATCAGCATAGCATGTTTAGCGATGCGTCGTTGCTTGTCAAGGGAAATATCCCTCTAGGGCAATCCGAGGGCCTGTCGCATCGCGCCGATCGGCGCCCCACGCCCGCCCTCAGGCAATGCCTTCGGCAATGGCATGGACCAGCGCTTGCCGGATGGCGTCCATCCGCTCGGGCTCCGTCACCTTGTGGCCGTCCTTTTCGGTGACGTAGAACACGTCCACGGCCTGATCCACCTCGGTGGCGATCTTCGCCAGGCTGACATCCACGTCGAGCCCGGACAGAGTGCTCGCGATCACGTAGAGCAGGCCCAGCCGGTCCTGGGCGCGGATGTCGATGACCGTGAACCGGTCCGAGACGACGTTGTCGAACTCGACCCGGGTCTGGATCTCGTGGGCTCGCGGCAAGGGCTTGGCCAAGAGGTCGCGCCGACGGGTCTTGATCAGCTCCCGGACGGTTATCTGCCCCGGGATGACGCCGCGCAGATCCTGAGCGAACCGCTGCCAGACCGTCTCGTCCTCGAGGGCGGCCCCCCGACCGTCGCTCACCTGGAAGGCGCGGATCATGACGCCGTCCGCCCGGCTGAAGAGCTGCGCCGACAGGATGTTGATCCCGTGGGCGGTCAGGGTGCCCACGACGTTGGAGAACCGCCCGGGCGCCGCCGAGGCGCAGACCAGGACCTCCGAGTAGCCGGCCAGGGGGTACGTCGTCCAGTTCAGGGCTACCGGCTCACCCCGCCGCACCCGCTCGATCAGCTTGAGATGTTGGGCCACCTTGGCGCTGGAGGTGTTGAGCACGTAACGGATCGGCATGAGGTCCAGGTGCTGCCCGATCAGTTCGGCGCCGAACTCCCCTCCCAGCTCCGCCACCAGGGCGGCCCGGAGGTTCCGGGCCCGCCGGTGCTCCTCCTCCCCCTCGGGGACGCCGCGGGTCAGGATGGTATGGGTCTTGATGAAGAGCTCCCAGAGGAGCGTTCCCTTCCAGTCGGTCCACACCTGCGGCCCCACGGCGTTGATGTCCAGATAGGTCAGGAGGTAGAGCATCCTGAGAAGCTCCTCGTTCTTCACCTGCCGGGCGAATTCGATGATCAGCCGCTCGTCGTCCAGGTCCCGTCGCTCGGCGATGTGGGCCATGCCGAGGTGCTGGGCGACCAGGAACGAGACGGCGGCGATGTCCCCGGGCGGGAGCCCCAAGCGGGCGAGCACCTCTTCGGCGATGGCGACCCCCCGTTCGACGTGGCCGTGCCCATCCCCCTTGCCGACGTCGTGAAGCAGGACGGCGAGCTTCAGAATCTCGGGCTTCCGGAGTTCCCCCGCGATCCGCCGAAACTCTTGCAGGCGCGGATCTTCCGTCTCGCGCAGGGCCTCCAGGCAATCCAGGAGGACGAAGGTGTGTTCGTCCACCGTATACCGGTGGTAGGCGTCGAACTGCACCAGACATCCGATCCGAGCGAACTCCGGGATGTAGGCCGTGAGGACCCCGAGCTGGTGCATCTGGCGCAGCGTCGCGGCGACCCCGCGCGGCGCCCGCAAGATGGCCAGGAAGAATCCCAGGGCGCGGTTCGAGCGGCGGAAGGGGTCGTCGATGAGGTCCAGGTGGCTGCGGATGGCCTCCTTGGCATCGAGGCTGAGCTCGTACCCCATCTCCTGCCGGTACCAGAAGATCTTCAGCAGCCGGACCGGATCGTCCCGGAAGCAGTTCTGCTGGGCGGGGAGGATGTGGATCTGCCGGTTGAGCTCGACGAAATCGTCCCCGATGTCCCGCGCTCGTAACTTCTTCATCACGGCCTCCACCTGGGAGCCGGGCCGCTCGACACACCGGTCGGTGACCCGCCTGGAGAGCAGGTGCAGCCCTCCCGCCCGGCGATAGTATTGTTGCATGAACTGCTCGACTCCGTACTTGGGACCGTCGTGGTACCCCAGGTTGTCCGCCACCGGGACCTGAATCTGGAGGCTCAAGACATCGTGCTTGCCTCCCTGGAGGTAGTGAAGCTCGTTTCGCACCCGGAGCAGGAAGTCGAGGTCCTGCACGCACTGGGCGACCTCCACGGGTGTCAGGAGGTTCAAGGAGGAGAGGCCCGTGATCTCGGCCAGGCGGTGTCGGGCGCGGGCGATCCAGATGGCCACGTGGAAATCGCGCAGCCCGCCCGGGCCCTCCTTGACGTTCGGCTCTTGCAGGTACACCGACCCGCCGAACTTCTGGTGCCGTCGATCCTGCTCTTCCAGCTTGTCCGCGATGTACTGCTGGACCCGTCGACCGTGCAGGTTCCGCCACATGCGCCCTTGAAACTCGGCGAACACGCCGGAATTGCCGGCGAGAAAGCGGGCCTCCAGCATCGAGGTGAACGCGATGATGTCTGCGTCCATCATGCGAAGCGCGTCGCCCTGCGAGCGGCAGCTATGCCCGACGGTGAACCCCAGATCCCACAGAAAGTAGAGCACGTGATGCAAGACCGTCGTCACATATTCATCCGCGCGCCTCGGGTAGAGGAACATCACGTCCACATCGGAGCCGGGGTTCAGCTCTCGCCGGCCGTACCCACCGAGGGCCACGATCGCGCAGCCATCGGTGTGGTCGCGAAGGTCCCGGAGCAACAGCTCTTCCGCCAGCCGGAAGAGCTGCGAGATCACCGCGTCGACGAGGTCGGTGTGCAGAGCCACCACCTCCAGTCCGCCGGCACCGTCGCGGTGGGCGGCCTCGATCTGGGAGCGCTCCTGCTGGATGAACTGCTTGACGCGCGGGAGGAGGGTGTGCCGTAGCGTCTCCCCGTCTTGCGGCGGCGCGGCCAGGGCGTCCTTCTCCAGGGCGCTCCAGAACCGCTGGGCCACCGCGGTGTCTGGTGCGTACGCCACCCCCGGAGAGGGGTCGGGGGACCCCCAACGGAAGAGCCGCGTCAGCGAGCGAACCAGATCAGCCATCCTGCCTCTCGCCGGGAAGGAGTCGTCGGGTTTCCTTTCAGCCGCGATCCTTGTAACAACGCTGACTGGCAGGAACGCGCACATCCTTCGCCATGGCGCGCTGAACGGCGGCCTGGGCGAGGATCGTCGTGGGATCGACCACCGGGATGGGGAGGTCGCCATCCTGCAAGATGAGAGGGATTTCCGTACAGCCAGCCACCACAGCCTCGGCGCCCAGGCGCTGGAGGTGGGCGGCGGCTTCGCGAATGAGCCGGCGCGGCCGATCGAGCGCCTCCCCATGTTTGACGGCGTAGATGGCCTCCATGACCTGGGAGGTCTGCACGGCCGACTCCGGCGTGACGATCGCCATGCCGTGCGGCTCAAACTGGGTTTCGAACAGGCGGCACTGCACGGTTCCGGTGGTCGCCAGCAGGCCGAACCGATGGAGGGCCGGCCGCTCCCGCCGGAGCCAGGCAGCCGTCTCGCCGATCAGGTGAAGGATCGGGACGCGCACCGCCCGCTGCAGGTCGTCGAAAAAAGCGTGGGCCGTCACGCAGGGGATGGTGAGGAAATCGGCCCCGGCCCTCGCAAGGAGTTCGGCGCCGGCGATCAGGGCGGGGAGGGGGCTCGGCCCCTCCCCGCGAATCGCCGCCGTGCGGTCGGGGACGTGCGGGTTGCTGAAGATGAGGACCTTGAAGTGGTCCTGGTCCGTCGCGGCCGGGGTGGCCTGGATAAGCTTCTGGTAGAAGTCGGCGGTCGCCAGCGGCCCCATGCCGCCTAGCACGCCGATGATTGTCTCGTTCGCCATGTCGTCCATCCGAAACCGGCTATGCCTTGCCTACGGGCGACCCTGCCGCCACCCAGACTTTCTTCTTGCGGTACTGGATGATCATCCCCGCGGTCAACATCACGATGCCGATGATGTCCGTGATCATGCCCGGATCGATCAGCATCAGTCCTGCGACGCCGAACCAGAATCGCTCGAACCAGTTCATCGGGGCCACGCAGAAGCCGATCATGGCTGCGCCGATTCCGAACATGCCCAGACAGGCCGTGATCATGTTCTGCGTCAACAGGAATGGGGTCGTGCCGATCAGCAGCATGGCTGGATTGTACACGAAGATGTACGGCACGATGAACGCCCCGACGGCCAGCTTCGAGGCGGTGACACCTGTCCAGAATGGATTGGCCTTGGCGATGCCCGCCCCGGCGTAGGCGGCCAGGGCCACCGGCGGCGTGATGTCGGCGATGATGCCGAAGTAGAAGACGAAAAGGTGCGCGGCCAGTTTTGGGATCCCGAGCAGGACGATCGCCGGCGCGGCCATGGTGGAGGTGATGACGTAGTTGGCCGTGGTCGGCACCCCCATCCCCAGGATGAGGGACGTGATCATCGTGAAGAACAGCGTGAGCAGGAGATTGCCGCCGGCCAGATCGATCAGGCCGTTGGCCATCTTCAGGCCGAGGCCTGTGAGTGTCACGACGCCCACGATGATCCCGGCGGTGGCGCAGGCGATGGCTACGCCCAGGGCGCCCCGAGCCCCGGCTTCCAGCGCGTTGAAGATCTCCGGGATGCTCATCCGGGTGGCCTTCTTCAGCATGCCGGCCACGACCGACAAGCCAAGGCCGACCAAAGCCGCCAGGCTGGGCGTGAATCCCTCCATCAGGACGTAGATGATGGCGATGAGGGGGACAAAGAGGTGCCCCCGTTCCTTCAGCACGGTCATGGCACGAGGGATCTGGCTCCACGGCTTGCCCTCGAGGCCGCAGCGCTTGGCCTCGAAGTGCACCTCGATGAAGATGCCGAGGAAGTAGAGGCAGGCGGGAATGGCGGCCGCTTTGGCGATGTCGATGTAGGGTATGCCGATGAACTCGGCCATGAGAAACGCCGCCGCCCCCATGACCGGGGGCATGATCTGCCCGCCGGTCGAAGCTGCCGCCTCGACGGCGCCCGCGAACTCGGGGCGGTAGCCGAGCTTCTTCATCATGGGGATGGTAAAGCTGCCCGACCCCACGGTGTTGGCCACCGAGCTTCCCGAGATGGTACCTTCCAGGGCGGACGTGATGACCGCCACCTTGGCCGGCCCCCCGGATGCCCAGCCGGCGATGGAGTCGGCGATGTCGATGAAAAGCTTGCCGATGCCGGTCTTCTCGAGGAACGCGCCGAACAGGACGAACAAGAAGATGAAGGTGGAAGAAACGCCCAAGGGGATGCCAAGGATTCCCTCGGTGGTGAAGTACATGTGGGACACGATCCGCTCGATCGAGTAGCCGCGGTGCGAGAAGAAACCCGGGATGTAGGACCCAAAGTAGGCATAGGCGAGGAAACTGCTGGCGACCACAACCATGGGCATGCCGACGACGCGCCGGGCCGCTTCCAGCGTGAGGAGTGTCCCGAAGATGCCTATGACCATGTCAAACTTGGTGTAATCCCCGGCGGTCTCCATCAGGCGGGTATAATTGAAGACCAGGTACAACCCGATGTAGACGGTGAACGCAGCGAAAAGGTAATCATGCCACCGGAGCTTGTTGACGGCGGTCTTGCTGCGGAGTGGATACAGCAGGAAGACCAGCGCAAAAGCAAAGGAGAGGTGAAGAGAGCGCTGCAACTGCGCCGCATACATGCCGAACATGGCCGTGTAGAGCTGGAAGCACGACCAGGCAACCGCAATCCAGTACACGAGGCGGTAGTCGAAGCCGGTTAACTTCCGGAAGGTCGACTCCTTGTCGACCTTCGCGAGGAGTTTAGTCAGTTCCTCCTCGGTGACGTCCGATTTGATGTCGGACATGCGCAGGACTTCGGGCTGGTCTTTTGGATGCTCCTTGTCGCTCACCGGACACACCTGCCTTTCCATACTGCGTAGATCGATCGGTTCCGGACTCGCATGGCCAGGGGCGTCCCGGGTTCAGCCAGGTCCGCCAGATGGGTTTCCCGACCTTTCAGGCGCAGCGTGTGGTTGGCCACCCGTCCGACGCGGACGATCACTTCGGGAAGAGGGCGGTTGATCGTCCACTCTAGCCAGCCGTCCTCTGCGACGCGGAATGTTCCCTGCTCGGTGGATGTCTCCGGCATGCCGGCCCCGAAGGCATCGAAGCGAGACTTGACGATCACCAGATGCTCTCTCGCCACCCGCAGGGTATCATAGACGGGCCGCTTGTTCACCGAATGGACGAACCAGAGGACGAATTCCTCGCCCTCCGCCATGTCGGCGCACAACGCCACCTGCCCGGTGTTGGCGTTTGCGATCTCGAGGACGAGACGCTGCGGATAGAAGAAATAGACGGCAGTCAGTGCTGCCGCAAGGATACCGCCTATTCCGATCCAGTGGCGCATTGGTGATATCGAACAAGGCCGGACAGGGAGATCCTGCCCGGCCTTGGGAACTTTGGGCCTACTTCATCACGCCCTTTTCCTTGTAGTACTTCGCGGCACCGGGATGGAACGGGATGGAGACACCCTTGACGGCCCCCTGCAGGCTCAGTTCCTTCCCCTTCGCATGGGCGGACGCCAGCTCGGCCTGATTCTCGATCAGAGCCTTGGTGAGGTTGTAGGCCACCTGCTCGCTGAGCTTCGGGTCGGCGATGAGGACCGCCATCACGGCGATGGTCTTCACCTCTTCCGTCTGCCCCTTATAGGTGTTGGCCGGAATCTTGGCCGGGGCAAGGAAAGGGTAAAGCTGGGTGATCTTCGCCACCATCGCGTCCTCGATCGAAAGAAGTTTGATCGGGCGCATGTTGGCCACGTCCATGAGGGCCGAGTTGGGGATGCCCGTGGTGAGGAAGAAGGAGTCGATGTGCTTGTCCTTGAACTGGTCGGCACTCTCGACGTAGGAGAGGTACTGCCCCTTCACGTCGTCCTTCTTCATGCCGTAGACTTCCTGGAGCTGCCGGAAGTTGGCTTCCGTCCCGCTGCCGGGGGCGCCCACGCCGACCTTCAGTCCCTTGAGATCGCCAAAGGTCTTCGCCGGGCTATCCCCCCGCACCACGATGTGGACGATTTCGGGGTACAGGACGGCGATGGCCGCCATCTTGGTGATCTTCTCCTTGAACACCTCCTTGCCGAAGAAGGCCCAGTCGATGTTGTCGCTCTGGACCAGCGCCAGCTCGACCTCGTCCTTGTTCATCAGCCGGATGTTCTCGATGGACGCACCGGTGGCCTGTGCCGTCACGTTCATGCCGGGGATCTTGGAATTCCAGATCTTGGCCATGGCGCCGCCGAAGGGATAGTAGGTGCCGGCCGTCCCGCCGGTGGCCAAAATCATCTTGACCTCGCCGGCCGACGCCGACAAGACCAGGCCGAGTACCAGCAGACACCCCACCGCAATCACGAGTCCGCGTTTCATTTTGGCACCTCCTGAAATTGAAAAGAGAGGGCCCGTAGCTGCCGTTGGGCCCAACCGGAAGAAGGACTCCGCCCTCGTGTCTAACCTTCGGAGTGGTGTTTCCCACCTTGGAGGCGCGAGTGCCAGGGATGGGGGAAACCGGAATGAGTGGAGCATCGCACAGGTCCGAATCTCGTGTCAAGGAAGACTCGCGAGGAAACAGACCCGCCAGGATTCCGCTGTTCGGGCGGCCATGCTTCGCCGGGATATTCG
>Ga0209182_10000443_pt1 | contig 11150 bp, 6 predicted proteins | sample LakBais05cmmetaG_FD_185474 | JGI IMG/M metagenome (GOLD analysis project Ga0209182, IMG submission 185474) | Lake sediment microbial communities from Lake Baikal, Russia to study Microbial Dark Matter (Phase II) - Lake Baikal sediment 0-5 cm... | ecosystem: Environmental > Aquatic > Freshwater >...
TCCTGCGGGCCAAGCCGGCCACCAGCAAGGGGCGGTACGTCAAGGGTGTGTTCATCTCGTCCACCATGGGTCCTGGAGTCCGGGTTGATGCCAACGCCGTCCAGGTCTTGGTGAAAGTCTAGGGAGGAGGCTCCAGTGGGGCGTGCAGAGAAGGGCACCAGTATCGCGGAGTTTCGTGAGAAGCTGAGTGGTGTGCGGGGCGCGGTGCTGACGGATTTTCGCGGTCTGAGCGTGGCCGATATCACCGAGCTTCGAAGCCTCCTCCGCAAGAGTGAGGTTGAGTACAAGGTCGTCAAGAACACCCTGGCCAGGCTGGCCGTGAAGGACACCGGGCTCGAGGGCTTGGCCGCCTATTTCGAAGGTCCCACGGCCATCGCCATCAGCCGGAAGGATGCGGTGGCCGCGTCGAAGGTCCTGACCATCTGGGGGAAGAGCCGACCGACCTTCACCATCAAGGGCGGGGTCGTCGATGGCCGGGTCGTCGGGCCGGCCGAGATCGCGGAACTGGCCGCGGTCCCGCCGCGGGAGGTGTTGCTGGCTCGGATGGCGGGCGCCTTGCAGGCGCCGATCACCGGGCTGGTGCGGGTGTTGGCCGTCCATCTCTTGGGGCTGGCCTGCGCCCTCGACCAGGTCCGACAGAAGAAGGAAGGGGCGGCGCAGCTCGCGCCGTCCTGAGACGTGTTCGCGCGTTCCGTTTCCGATCTCCGAACGAGGCATTCAGAGGAGGCTGCAATGGCAAAGGTCACGATCGATGAGGTGTTGGAGTCCATTGATTCCTGGACGGTCTTGGAGTTGAACAAGCTCGTCAAGGGGATCGAGGAGAAGTATGGGGTGTCGGCGGCGGCCCCGATGGCCGTGGCGGCGGCGCCGGCGGGCGGCGGCGCGGCGGTGGAGGAGAAGACGGAATTCAGCGTCATCCTGGCTGCCGTCGGCGAGAAGAAGATCCAGGTGATCAAAGAGGTCCGCGTCATCACGGGGCTCGGCCTGAAAGAGGCCAAGGACCTGGTGGACGGGGCCCCCAAGCCGGTGAAGGAAGGGGTCTCCAAGGCCGAGGCGGACGAGATCAAGAAGAAGCTCGTGGACGCCGGGGCAACCGTCGAACTCAAGTAGCGAGGGAAAACACGCATGGCCGTTGTGAAGAAGGCCGGAGGCGAGGATCGCGTCAGCTTCGCCAAGATTCACGAGATCATCGGAATCCCGAATCTGATCGAGATCCAGCAGCGCTCGTACGAGCAGTTTCTCCAGGCACGCGTTTCCCCGCAAGAGCGGGAGGATTCCGGACTCCAGGGGGTGTTCACCAGCATCTTCCCCATCACGGACTACAACGACTCCGCGTCGCTGGAGTTCGTGCGGTACGAGTTCGGCGATCCCAAGTACACCTCCGAGGAGTGCTGGGAGAAGGGGATGACCTACTCGGTCCCCCTCAAGGTGACCCTCCGCCTGGTGGTCTGGGACAAGCAGGTCGGGAGCGAGGCTCGGAGCATCCGGGACATCAAAGAACAGGAAGTCTACCTGGGTGAGATGCCCCTCATGACCGAGCACGGGACCTTCATCGTCAACGGTACGGAACGCGTCGTGGTGAGCCAGTTGCACCGGTCGCCGGGCGTGTTTTTCGACCATGACGGTGGGACCACGCACAGCAGCGGCAAGACGCTGTTCTCGGCCCGCCTGATTCCCTATCGCGGGTCGTGGCTGGAATTCGAGTTCGATGCCAACGACGTGTTGCACGTCCGGGTGGACCGCCGGCGCAAGTTCCTGTCCACGATCTTGCTCCGGGCGCTGGGGTACAACAGCAATGAGGTTATCCTGGGCCTGTTCTACCAGTCCGATACCCTGCGCCTCGCCAAGAAGGACCTGCTCCTGGACCTCGCCTCGCCGGGGGTCCCGGGATACCGAGCCGCCAGGGAAGTCGCGGACGGCAAGGAGGCCATACTCCAGGCGGGTAAGCGGATCAGCAAGAACGGGCTGAAGCGCTGCCATGCCCTGAAGATCAAGCAGGTCGCCGTCTCGCGGGAGGACGTCGTCGGACGATTCCTCAGTCGGGACGTGGTGGATGGGACGACCGGCGAGGTCCTGGGGGAGTGCGGCCAGGAGGTAACCGGCGAGTTGTTGGAGCAGTTCCAGGAGCACAAGGTGGAGTCCTTCCAGGTGTTGTTCGGTCCGGACAACCGCGAGTTGTTCGAGATTCGTGAGACGCTCCAGAAGGACAGCACCCGGGGGACCGACGAGGCTCTGGTCGAGATCTACCGGCGCATGCGCCCGGGCGATCCCCCCACGCTGGAGAGCACCAAGGCCCTTCTGGAGAACATCTTCTTCAATCCGCGGCGGTACGATCTGTCCAAGGTCGGCCGACTCAAGATGAATAAGAAGTTGGGCATGGGTGTGCCCCTAGAGGAGCGTGTCCTCCGCAAAGAGGACATCCTGGAGGTGATCCGCTACGTCATCAAGGCAAAGCGGGGCGAGGGCCAGGTGGACGACATCGACCACCTGGGCAATCGCCGGGTGCGGGCCGCCGGCGAGCTTCTGGAGGACCAGTTCCGCATCGGGCTGTCCCGGATGGAGCGGGCCGTGCGCGAGCGGATGAGCACCCAGGAGTTGGAGACGCTGATGCCGCACGACCTGGTGAACGCGAAGCCGGTCACGGCGGCCCTGAAGGAGTTCTTCGGCTCCTCCCAGCTTTCCCAGTTCATGGATCAGACCAACCCCCTGGCCGAGCTCACCCACAAGCGGCGCCTCTCGGCTTTGGGACCGGGGGGCCTCTCCCGCGAGCGGGCCGGATTCGAGGTGCGCGACGTGCACCCGACCCACTACGGGCGGATGTGCCCCATCGAGACCCCGGAAGGACCTAACGTCGGGCTCATCGCCTCGCTCTCCACCTACGCCCGGGTCAACGACTTCGGGTTCATCGAGACCCCCTATCGGAAGGTGCGGGACGGCCGGGTCACCGACGAGATCGAATACCTGACGGGGGATGAGGAGGAGCGGCACACGGTCGCCCAGGCCAACGCCGAGCTGGACGGGCGCAACCGATTCGTCTCCGAGCGGGTCGCGGCGCGCGCCGCCATGAACTCCGTTATGGTGACCCGCGACGCCATCGAGTACATGGACGTCTCGCCCAAGCAACTGGTGGGGATCTCCACCTCGCTGGTTCCCTTCCTGGAGCACGACGACGCCAACCGCGCCCTGATGGGGGCCAACATGCAGCGGCAGGCGGTGCCCCTGCTCCGGCCCACCGCCCCCGTGGTGGGGACCGGCATGGAGTACGTGGCGGCCAAGGACTCGGGGGCCGTGGTGGTCGCCAAGCGCGGCGGCGTGGTGGAGGCGGTGTCGGCGGAGCGCATCATCGTGCGGGGCGACCCGAAGGAGCCGCGCTCCGACGGCCAGACCAACGGCACGGGCGTGGACATTTACACCCTGATGAAGTTCCGGCGCAGCAACCAGAATACCTGCATCAACCAGAAACCGATCGTGGCCAAGGGGCAGCAGGTGGCGAAGGGCCAGGTGATCGCAGATGGACCGGCCACCCAGCAGGGGGAGCTGGCGCTGGGTCAGAACGTCCTGGTGGCTTTCATGCCCTGGGGGGGCTACAACTTCGAAGACGCCATCCTCATCAGCGAGCGGCTGACGAAGGACGACCGGTACACCTCGATCCACATCGAGGAGTTCGAGATCGAGGCCCGGGACACCAAGCTGGGCAAGGAAGAGATCACCCGGGACATCCCCAACGTGGGCGAAGAGGCCCTGAAGGACCTGGACGAGAGCGGGATCGTCCGTATCGGAGCCGAGATCAAGCCGGGCGACATTCTGGTGGGGAAGGTCACCCCGAAGGGGGAAACGGTCCTCACCCCCGAGGAGCGACTGCTCCGGGCCATCTTTGGCGAGAAGGCGGAGGACGTGCGGGATGCGTCCCTCACCGTCCCGCCGGGGATCAGCGGGACGGTGGTCGACGTCAAGGTCCTCTCCCGCAAGGGAGTGGAGAAGGACGAGCGGGCGAAGTCGATCGAGGACGGAGAGGTGGCCCGCCTCCGCAAGGACTTCGAGGACGAGATCCAGATCATCGCCGCGGAGCGCGACGCCAAGATCCGTGCGCGGCTCGAGGACCGGGTGGTCGGTCGGGACGTGAAGTCTCGCGGCGGCCGCAAGCTGATCGTCGCCAAGCGGCACAAGCTCAGCGCCGACCTCTTGGCGGAGTTCAGCCCCGAAGACATGCTGGAGGCGGCCTTGGCCCTGGACGAGGAGACGGGGGCGGAGGTCCATCGCCTGATCGAAGAGGCCAACGACCAGGTCCACGCCCTGGAGACGATGCTGGAGGAGCGCATCGAGCGGCTCAAGCGTGGGGACGAGCTGGCGCCGGGCGTTCTCAAGCTGGTCAAGATTTTTGTAGCCATGAAGCGGAAACTCTCCGTCGGGGACAAGATGGCCGGGCGGCACGGCAACAAGGGGGTCATCGCCAAGATCCTCCCCGAGGAGGACATGCCGTACCTGCCCGACGGGAGTCCGGTGGAGGTGGTCCTCAATCCTCTGGGGGTGCCCTCGCGCATGAACGTGGGGCAGATCCTGGAAACCCACCTCGGGTGGGCCGCCCAGGCCCTGGGGGTCCGCGTGGCCTCGCCGGTCTTCGACGGGGCGGCGGAGAAGGACATCAAGATGATGTTGAAGCGAGCCAAGCTTCCTCAGTCGGGGAAGGTCGTCCTCCACGACGGGCGGAGCGGGGGGCCCTTCCATCAGGAGGTCACGGTCGGGTACATCTACCTGATGAAGCTGGCCCACCTGGTGGACGACAAGATTCATGCCCGCTCCATCGGCCCGTACTCGCTGGTGACGCAACAGCCCCTGGGCGGGAAGGCTCAGTTCGGCGGTCAGCGCTTCGGCGAGATGGAGGTCTGGGCCCTGGAGGCCTACGGGGCCGCCCATACACTGCAAGAGATCCTCACGGTCAAGTCCGACGACGTGATCGGGCGGACCAAGATGTACGAGTCGATCGTGAAGGGGGAGAACGCCTTGGAGCCCGGCCTGCCCGAGTCCTTCAACGTACTGGTGAAGGAATTGCAGAGCCTGGCCCTGGACGTGGAACTGGTCAAAGAATAGTAAGGAATCGCGTCACCGCGATTCCTAAAGGAGTCGTCCGTGGAGAAGTTTTTCGGGTTCTTCGACGAGAAGCCCATCGACCCCACCAGCTTTCGGGCCATCCGGATCGGCCTGGCCTCTCCCGAGAAGATTCGGAGCTGGTCGCACGGCGAGGTCAAGAAACCCGAGACCATCAACTACCGGACGTTCAAGCCCGAGCGGGACGGCCTGTTCTGCGCCAAGATCTTCGGACCGACCCGGGACTGGGAGTGCAACTGCGGCAAGTTCAAGGGCATCAAGCACAATGGGGTCATCTGCGACAAGTGCGGTGTCGAGGTGATCCGGTCCAAGGCACGGCGCCAGCGGCTGGGCCACATCGAGCTGGCCTCGCCGGTGGTCCACATCTGGTTCTTCAAGTCCATCCCCAGCCGGATCGGGTACCTCCTCGACATGTCGCTGCGCGACCTGGAGAAGGTCCTGTACTTCGAGGAGCACGTGGTCCTGGACCCGGGGAAGACCAAGCTGCAAAAGAAGCAACTCCTGAACGAAGAACAGCACCGCAAGATCACCACCCCCTATACGCTCCGCATCGAGAACGGGGAGGCGCTGCTGGATCTTGACTGCCTGTGGGCTGCCGAGTTTCGCGTCGGTCGCGATCTGAAAGAGGGGCGGGAGACGCTGGCGAAGGCGGGAGACCCCCTGGATCTGTCCTTTCTGAAGCGCTTTCAGGCCGCGGGCATCCGCGAGATCCCCGTCCGGCGCGAGGACCTCGTGGGTCGCGTTCTGGCCGCGAATATCACGGATGGGCATTCGAAGAAGATCATCGGAGCGCAGTGGGAGAACTTGACATCTGATTTGCTGAAGCGTTTGGAAAGTCATGGGGTCGAGCGCTTCCAGGTCTTCCATTTCTCCATCGAGGGCTTCCGCGACGGGATGGGGGCCGAGGCCATCCGGGAACTGCTCAAGGATATCAAAGTCAAGGAGGACGCCGACACGCTGCGGGAACGGATGAAGAAGGAGACGTCCCAGCAGAACCGGAAGAAGATCACCAAGCGGCTCAGGATCGTCGAGGCCTTCCTGAACTCCGGCAACAAGCCGGAGTGGATGGTGCTGGAGGTGGTGCCGGTCCTGCCGCCGGAGTTGCGGCCGCTGGTGCCGCTGGACGGGGGCCGCTTCGCCACGTCGGATCTGAACGACCTCTACCGGCGCGTGATCAACCGGAACAACCGGCTCAAGCGCTTGATGGAGCTCCGCGCCCCCGATATCATCATCCGAAACGAGAAGCGGATGCTGCAGGAGGCGGTGGACGCCCTCTTCGACAACGGGCGCCGCGGGCGGGCGCTGAAGGGTCAGAACAACCGACCCCTCAAGTCCCTCTCCGACATGCTCAAGGGGAAGCAGGGCCGTTTCCGCCAGAACCTCCTGGGCAAGCGCGTGGACTACTCGGGCCGCTCGGTGATCGTGGTCGGGCCGGAGCTGAAGTTCCACCAGTGCGGGCTGCCCAAGAAGATGGCCCTGGAGTTGTTCAAACCCTTCATCTTCCGCAAGCTCCTGCGGGACGACGAGCACGTGGCCACCATCAAGAGCGCCAAGAAGATGGTGGAGCGCGGCCGTCCCGAGGTCTGGGACGCCCTGGAGCACGTCATCAAGGAACACCCGGTGATGCTGAACCGGGCCCCCACGCTGCACCGGCTGGGCATCCAGGCCTTCGAGCCGATGCTGGTGGAAGGGGAAGCGATCAAGATCCACCCCTTGGTGTGCTCCGCCTTCAACGCCGACTTTGACGGCGATCAGATGGCGGTCCATGTGCCGCTCTCGCCCGAGGCCCAGTTGGAGGCGCGCCTCCTGTTGTGGGCCCCGTACAACGTCCTGTCGCCGTCCAACGGCCAGCCCGTGGCGGCGCCGAGCCAGGACATCGTGATCGGCTGCTACTACCTCACCCGCGAGAAGCCCAAGCAGAAGGGCGCGGGGATGCGATTCGCCGACATGGACGAGGTGCGGTCCGCCTACGACGCCGACGAGGTGGGGCTCCTGGCCGGGATCAAGCTGCGCTGGAACGGCGAGATGATCCAGACCACGGTGGGACGCGTTCTTTTCAACGAGATCCTCCCGGCCCAGGTCCGCTTCGTCAACCAGGAGATGAACAAGCGCGAACTGGGCCGCCTGGTCTCCCAGTGCTACTACCTGCTGGGGAACAGCGAGACCGTCAAGCTCCTGGACGCCCTGAAGGATCTGGGATTCCGCTACGCCACGCTGGCCGGCATCTCCATCGGGGTGGACGATCTCCTGATCCCGGCCAGCAAGCCGGCGATCATCGAGGAGGCGAACCGGGAGGTGGTCAAGGTCGAGAAGGAGTACCAGGACGGCCTGATCACCAAAGGGGAGCGCTACAACAAGATCATCGACATCTGGACCCACGTGACCGAGCGGGTCTCGGACGACATGTTCAAGGAGATCGAGAAAAAGGACGAGGGGGAGTTCAACCCGGTCTTCATGATGGCCGACTCGGGGGCCCGCGGCAGCCGCCAGCAGATCCGGCAGCTCGCCGGGATGCGCGGCTTGATGGCCAAGCCGTCGGGAGAGATCATCGAGACCCCCATCATCGCCAACTTTCGCGAGGGCCTCACGGTCCTCCAGTACTTCATCTCGACCCACGGCGCGCGCAAGGGGTTGGCGGACACCGCGCTCAAGACCGCCGACTCCGGCTACCTCACCCGCCGTCTGGTGGACGTGGCCCAGGACATGATCATCGCCGAGCTGGACTGCGGGACCATCAACGGGATCTGGGTCGCCCCGCTGATCGAGGGGGGCGAGATCATCCAGCCGCTGCGGGACCGCATCCTGGGGCGGGTGCCGCTGGAAGACGTGGTGGACCCGTTCACCGGAGAGATCCTGTCGCCGGCCAACGGGGAGATCGTCGAGACCCTGGCCCGGCGCATCGAGGATGCGGGCATCGACCGGATCCGGATTCGGTCGGTTCTCACCTGCGAGGCGCGGCGCGGGGTCTGCGTGAAGTGTTACGGTCGGAATCTGGCCACCGGCCGCCTCGTGGAGCTGGGCGAGGCGGTGGGGGTCATCGCCGCCCAGTCGATCGGCGAGCCCGGCACGCAGCTCACCATGCGAACCTTCCACATCGGCGGGACGGCGACCCTCCGGGGCACCGAACAGACCCAGATGGAGAGCAAGTATGCGGGGACCGTCCGGTTCAAGAACCTGCGGACGGTCAAGACGGCCACAGGCGATTTGGTCGTGTTGAACCGGAACGGATCCCTCGAGATCCTCGACGACAAGGGGCGCCCTCGGGACTCCTACGATCCGGTCTATGGTGCGCGCCTGAAGGTCGGGGACGGTCAGCGCGTGGCCGCGGGCCAGTTGCTGGTGGAGTGGGATCCGTTCACGACCTCGATCCTGACGGAGTTCGCCGGGACCGTCCACTTCCGGGACGTCGCCGAGGGGGTCACTGTCAAGGAGGAAGTGGACGGGGTCACCGGGCTCAGCCAGCGGGTCATCGTGGAGCCAGGCACGAAGACGACGAGGGAGGAGTTGCAGCCCCGCTGCTCCATCAAGGACGCCAATGGCACCACGGTGTTCAAGTCCCAGTTGCCGATGGGGGCCCACCTGATGGTGGTGGACGGCCAGCAGATGGCGGCCGGCGACGCGATCGCCAAGATTCCGCGCGAGACGACGAAGACCAAAGACATCACCGGCGGTCTCCCCCGCGTGGCGGAACTGTTCGAGGCCCGCAAGCCCAAGGATCCGGCCATCATCTCCGAGATCGACGGCCGCGTGGAGTTCGCCGGTACCACCAAGGGCCTGCGGAAGATCGTCATCCGCGGGGAGGCGGAGGACGCCAAGGAGTACCTCATCCCCCGAGGCAAGCACGTCACGGTCCTGGACGGGGATGAGATCAAGGCGGGCGAGCCCCTCATGGACGGGTCCATCAATCCCCACGACATCTTGCACGTCAAAGGGTCGGATGCCTTGGAGAAGTATCTGGTGAACGAGGTCCAGGAAGTCTACCGCCTGCAGGGGGTAAGCATCAACGACAAGCACATCGAGGTGATCGTGCGCCAGATGCTGCGGCGGGTCAGGGTCGAGAGCGTGGGGAGCACCACCTTCTTGGCGGGTGAGCATGTGGACAAGGCCCTCTTCGAGAAGGAGAACCGGCGCGTGCGCGCCCAAGGCGGCGCCCCGGCCACGGCCGAGGCCCTGCTGCTGGGGATCACCAAGGCCTCGCTCAGCACGGATAGCTTCATCTCGGCCGCCTCGTTCCAAGAGACCACCAAGGTGCTCACCGAGGCCAGCATCAACGGGGCGCGGGACGAGCTGCGTGGGCTGAAGGAGAACGTGATCATGGGTCGGCTGATCCCGGCGGGGACGGGACTGCGCTGGTACCGGGAGACGCGCATCGCCACGCCCGAGGCGCAGGCGCCGCACCCGGAGCCGGAGGCGGCGACGCGGGAGACGGCCGCCGAGAATTTGCGGGCCATGGACGTGAATCTCGCGTAACCAGCCAGAAAGCCCTTGACAAAAGGGGGACTCCAACGTAAACTCCCCCGGTTCATGCCTGAAACTACGGCGCAGAAGAGGACTCATGCCAACGATTTCACAGCTTGTCCGGCGGGGGCGCAAGGCGCTCCCAAAAAAGCAGAAGGCGCCGGCCCTGCAAAACTGCCCGCAGAAGCGCGGGGTCTGCGTACGTGTGTACACAACCACGCCGAAGAAGCCAAACTCCGCCCTGCGCAAGGTGGCTCGCGTCCGGTTGACCAACCAGATCGAAGTGACCACCTATATTCCGGGGGTCGGCCACAACCTCCAAGAGCACTCCATCGTACTCATCCGGGGGGGACGCGTGAAGGATCTGCCCGGGGTGCGTTATCACGTCATCCGGGGCGCCCTGGACACCGCTGGGGTAGCGGATCGCCGGCAGTCGCGATCCCTGTACGGAGCCAAGCGACCGAAGGCAAGTTAACGAGACCGGCACTGGGGAACCGGGGCTAGCCAACGCCCTCCAGTGCCGGTTTTCTTCTCTCCGAGCGTCCGCGGAATCGCGGATCGTGTTGTAAGGAGCTGGGGATGCCGAGACGAAAGGTTGCCGAGAAGCGCGAGGTCCTGCCGGATCCCGTCTACGGCAGCAAGCTGGTGACCAAGTTCGTGAACTCGATGATGGCCAAGGGGAAGCGGAGCCCCGCGGAGCGGATCTTCTACGGCTGCATGCGCCTCATCGAGGACCGGACCAAGCTGGATCCGCAGAAGCTGTTCAAGCAGGCGATCGACAACGTCAAGCCGGTCCTGGAGGTCAAGTCGCGGCGGGTCGGCGGCGCCACCTACCAGGTCCCGGTAGAAGTGCGGCCGGATCGTCGGACGTCCCTGGCGCTCCGCTGGGTCATCGGGTTCGCCAGAAACCGGACGGAGAAGACGATGCAGGAGCGATTGGCGGCGGAGCTGATCGAGGCGGCAAACAACCGCGGCTCCTCGGTGAAGAAGCGCGAAGATACTCACAAGATGGCGGAAGCGAACAAGGCGTTCGCCCACTACCGGTGGTAGGACTGCTGGCCCTTCTGGCCGGCTCGCAAGGATCTCAACGTGGCTGAAACTCCTTCTCTGGAACGAACCCGGAATATCGGCATCATGGCCCACATCGATGCCGGTAAGACCACCACGACTGAGCGGATCTTGTACTACACGGGTAAAACCCACAAGATCGGCGAGGTGGACGAGGGTTCGACCGAGATGGATTGGATGGAGCAGGAGAAGGAGCGGGGGATCACCATCACCTCTGCCGCCACGACCTGCTATTGGAACGACTACCGGATCAACATCATTGACACGCCTGGCCACGTGGACTTCACCGTCGAGGTTGAGCGGTCGCTGCGGGTGCTGGACGGCGCGGTGGCGGTCTTTGACGCGGTGGCCGGGGTGGAGCCGCAGTCGGAGACGGTCTGGCGCCAGGCGGATAAGTACGGTGTTCCGCGGATCGCCTTCGTCAACAAGATGGACCGGACCGGCGCGGACTTCGAGCGGTCGGTGGCGATGATCGCCGAGCGGCTGGGGGCCAATCCGGTGTGCGTCCAGTTCCCCTA
>Ga0209182_10000444_pt1 | contig 11140 bp, 8 predicted proteins | sample LakBais05cmmetaG_FD_185474 | JGI IMG/M metagenome (GOLD analysis project Ga0209182, IMG submission 185474) | Lake sediment microbial communities from Lake Baikal, Russia to study Microbial Dark Matter (Phase II) - Lake Baikal sediment 0-5 cm... | ecosystem: Environmental > Aquatic > Freshwater >...
CACTACGGAGAGCGGACTAATCATCGACCATTACGAAACCTTTCGTGCCAACATTTTTCCAACCAACTTGCTTACGCTCAATAATAGGAGCCAACCGTCGACGAACAAATGTTTCATGCGGCGTTTAACGTCAGACCACGAAATAGGCTCCTCTGACTCCATCGACAGGCTCGGTCCGTGCCTCTTAATCAGCAGGTTCAGAGTTCGAGCCTCTGGCGGCTCATTTTGAAGCATCAAACCCCGGTGCTTCTCTGTTAGCCATTCCCGTACAAAGAAAAAATCCCACCAAGTGATACTATACTGTGTGCATAGGTGTGTAGATAGATAAATGGTAACCATAATAAAGAATACAGATTTCACAGGGATAGCCAAGAGCGTGAAGCTGGATGCAAAAAACCGAGTGCACTTGCCCGCAGTGTTAGTGCAAGAAGGCATCACGTATCATATATATTGCAACAATTTGGGGCAAATCGTTCTAGACTCGCAAATATCTATTCCAGCTTCGGAAGCATGGTTATTCAACAACCCTGATGCGCTTGCTTCAGTACGGCGAGGACTTTCCGACCGCGAGATTCCTGCCCTTTGGTGAGCTTCAAAGGAAGAGCTATCCGGGTTATTTGATGCAGATGCACCCCGTCTACAAAATACAAATAAATAGTTAACCAGCTGACAGATTTGTCAGCTGGCTGTCAGTTATCAGATGTTCGGCCCATACAAATCGTAGATCATCATCGGATTAGGCTTGTGGCAGAACGCGCTTTTCCTCTTCTCGGGATTTGCAGGTCATGATCTTTCCGACTCCAAAAGAAACATACGGAGAAGAAGACCCAAGGCTCTTGCTGATTCTGGAAGAATTGACAAGCTTACATAGAGTGTCTGCGATCAGTGCGAATCTCAGGGCAATTATTGATGCCTTCCCCACAAATATCGATGCATTTTCAGAGAATAAGCTACCCTCTCTTCGGAGGTAGGCCACGATTTGGCTGGGCGCGCTGGAATTCTTATGTTTAGCCTTCTGTTTCCCCTCTTTTGGTTTCGGGTGCTCTTAATATTTCGCGGTCGTCATACTTACAGGAACAAATAGCGCATGACTGATAACGTAGGTGGAGGGTGCCCGCGGGCAAAACCTAGTGAGGCCAGCCCGGCTGCTATGTTGCCGACGAGTCGCTATCAGCGCGGGCAAATTAGAACTCCGAGGCATCGCATAAAACAAGCTTGTTGCCCCGACATTTCGGGCACTGCACTGACATAAACCGAATGGTGGAGGTGGGTGGTGAGAGAGGATGATGGCACTGAGACCTATGACTTGACAAATTTTCAGAATGTATTATAATGTAGGCAACAAATTATGATACATAGTAACTCAATGTGTTGCTCGTGACTTAGAAGGTTAAGGTACATGCTTCCTAAATATAAACCTAACAATTCGTTGCTTAAAGCAGTCTCAATTTTGAAGAGTTTCACACTACATGAACCAGAATTGAGTGCCGCTGAAATATCGCGGAAAGCTGGAATACCCAAGATGACTACTCATCGAATACTGGCAACCTTGACCGTAAGCGGGTTAGTTGAACGATGGGGAGAGATGGGCAAATATAGGATTGGCCCTGAGCTCTATATGTTGGGTAGCGTGTATTTGGGGACGACGGATGTGATTATTGCCGCCCGGCCAGTAATTAGAAGATTGAATGAACTAACGAGTGAGAACATTAATCTGTCTATCTTTGATAAGGGAAGTGTGGTAATTGTCATGAAGGAAGAAGCCATGTACCCCTTTAGATATGACCGCCGCGTGGGTTCTATTCTACCCGCTTATGCTTCCGCTATGGGCAAAGCATTTTTGAGTGAGTTGGCTGACGCAGAACTTGATAGTATCTATCCTGCAGAAGAATTCCAAAAGTTCACTAAGAAAACGATTGCTACGAAGACAGAATTGAAACTGGAGTTGGAACAAATAAGAAGGACTGGTATTTCATTTGACCAAGAGGGTTATACTGAAAGGATCGTCGGTTTTGGTTCGATAATACGAGATGCAAGAGGTGTGGTCATAGCAGCAATAGGGACCGGCTTACCGGTGTTTAGGATTCAGCAAAATGGCGTTGACCGCATGGGGACTTTGATCAGGTTGGGAGCCAGTCTTATCAGCTACCGACTTGGATATCGGGATGCAGTGCATCCGGTTCATGACATCCAAGAGGTCGTCTCTTGGTGGGAGCAAAGTCAGATGAACTCCGCGCGGAAAGAAGGCAGTTTGTCTCGCGATGAGCGAATTACCTCTTTTGACGCAGCAACTGAGGCTGAGAAAGAGAATGTGTTGTAGGCGGGCTCTGCCAGGGGAAAATCAGGCGAAGGCCGGCGCGGGCGCCCCTCCCGTGTGTCATCCTGGAAATGTAATCGGGCAAGTGACATCCCGCCTTAAAAATCGATTCTTTTGGTAAACCATAAAATCGTTTTTAAAGGAGGTGGTAGCTTAAAGAGTTACTTGACTCAAGGATTCGAATATTCAGAAGGAGGAGTAAAATGAATAAGAAGTCCATGCTTGTTTTGTTCGTGGTATTATTACTGATCGCTGGTACTTTCATAACAAGTTGTGCTCCGAAACCAGCACCTGCACCTGCACCAAAACCGGCACCAACACCTACTCCTACTCCAACGCCGGTATCTTTACCAGAGGTAAGGTGGACACTCAATACCGAGGAGGCCAGCCACAAAACATGGGCGGTAGCCGTAATTGATGATTTTGCCGCCGCCGTGGCTGCACGCACCGCTGATAAATTCAAGATAAGGGTAACTACCGCCGGTGAAATGGGGGTTAAGCGGGAAGATATTCCATTGCTTCTTTCTCAAGGTAGTCAGATGCAAATGGCTTTCTTAGCCCATGGGCATATCGCCGGTACTATCCCTCACCTTGCTATATTCTCCCTACCATTCCTGGTAGGTGGTAAAGAAGGTATCGTGAAGGATGCTCGTAGGGTAGAAGCCGCCGTTAAAGATATGTCAGACAGGGAATTTAAGAAGCTCAACTTGGCGGTGGCCTTTACCTATCATGGAAATGCCACCCAGTTGATCAGCAAAGAGTCTATCACTGACGTCTCTGACATGAAGGGATTAAAAGTGAGGGCCTGGGACGAGTCGACTTCAAACATCGTTAAGGCCTTAAATGGCGTGCCGGTGGTGATGCCGATTGCTGAGACCTACACGGCCATCCAGAGAGGTGTCGTCAGTGGTGTCTTGACTGGTCCAGACTCGGGCATGGTTCCGATGGCGCTACACGAAGTTGCTAAAAATTTATATCTTGTCGACTTAGCCCCAGCCTTCATCTATGTTGGCTATAACGTTAATGCCTTTAATACCCTGCCTGCCGACTATCAGAAGATACTGCGCGAGGAATGGGCGAATGCCCAGGTAGCCGCAGAGAAAGCCCGGGCCGGGGCTATTGAACCAGCCCTTAAAACAATGCGGGATGCCGGGGTCCAAATAATCCAACCATCTGCTGATCAAATGACGCAGGTCAAGACTAAGGTCAAACCACAGTGGGCAGAATGGGCCGCTAGGGGTCCAACTCAAAAAGAAGCTTTCGACCTGGTAATGAAGGCTTTCGGTTACTAGTTTAAGGACAGTGGTTGCCTCTGCGGTGATAATTGTAATTCGCCGCAGAGGCAATACCCGTGTATATGAGTAATGAAAGCAAATAGACTTATTCGAGTTTGCGGTTCCATCAGCCAAATTTGTGGCTCCGTATCCAGAGTGTGCGGTATGATAGCAATTTTTGCTATGACAATCCTCATAACCGTAGATGTGGCAGGACGATACATTGGTAAGCCAACTGGTATTGCTGATGAAGTATCGGGTTACATGATGGTGGGTATTACTTTCTTAGGATTGGCTTATACCCAGCGAAAAGGCAGAAATATCCGGATTACCATGCTGACTGACCGATTTTCGACAAGCATACGGAAAAGGCTTGAAATACCACTTTTGGCTGTTACTGTCATTTTTGTAGGGTGGCTTACCTGGCTAACTACCCAACCAGTAATACAAAACTACGTACTACACCGACTTTCCATCACCGAACTCAGGATGCCCATGTGGATAACTTGGCTCATGGTACCGATAGGATTAGCGATGCTAGACATAGAATTAATTATTGAATTTATCAAAGCGATTTGGCGCGGTGAATTACCAAAGGAAGAAGTGACGGAATTTAAGGCAGACATGAATTAGTAATCCCGTCAGTAAGGAAATAGAATGGAGAGTCCAGTAATACTTGGCGGCTTGGTCTTCCTGGTGTTGGTTTTACTACTGCTTACCAGTTTATGGATTGCCGTTGCGATAGCCATGGTAGGGGCGCTGGGCTTTCTTATCTTGAGGGGTGATGCTAGTCTGATTGCCTTCGTTCCTTATAATACTGCCGACAGCTTCATTTTGACGGCGGTTCCGCTTTTTATTTTTATGGGAGAGGTGTTAGTGCAGTGTCGGGCATCAGAAATGCTTTACCGCGGTATTACCAAATGGCTGGCTTGGGCACCCGGTGGCTTGCTCCACTCGAATATCGGCGCCTGTGCCGTTTTTGCTAGCGTTTCTGGTTCCAGCGTAGCCACAGCCGCTACCATCGGCACGGTAGCTATACCCGCCTTAAGGGAGCGAGGCTATGATACCAGACTTAGCCTTGGTTCGCTGGCAGCTGGCGGCACCCTTGGCATCCTTATCCCACCCAGCATTACTATGGTTATTTACGGTATGCTGGCTGAGACTTCAGTAGGCCGGCTGTTTGCCGGTGGCGTTATCCCGGGCATTATGCTCAGCGGCATGTTTATCAGTTATATCGCTATCAGAGTCGCCCTAAACCCAAGTCTGGCACCAAAAGAGGCATCATTTTCGCTAAAAGCCGCCGTAGTGGCGCTGAAAGACTTCTGGCCGGCAATAGTTCTCGCGGTTATCGTCCTGGGAGGCATATTTGCTGGCTTATATACGCCTACTGAAGCCGCCGCTATAGGGTCTTCTACCGCCCTGATTATTGCATTAGCACTGAGGAGATTAAGTTGGCGAGTTTTACGCGAGTCCCTTACGAACGCGCTGGAAACTACGTGTATGGTGATGTTCTTAGTAGTAGGGTCCTATATCTTCGCTACCTTACTTTCCATGCTGAATATGCCCCAGGCACTGGTCATAATGGTAAAAAACGCCGAGTTATCGCGCTGGGGAATATTAGCCTTTATCTACTTGCTCTACCTGGTACTTGGCTGTTTCATAGATTGCACCTCGGCACTAATTATTACGGCGGGTGTCGTAATTCCATTAATTGAAGCGGCCGGGTTCGACCTAGTCTGGTTTGGAGTGGTATTCGTAGTTCTCGTGGAAATTGGTTTATTGACTCCTCCGATGGGCATAAACGTCTTTGTTATCCAGGGCATCTCAAAAGCTCCGCTAAATGAAATATTTGCCGCTGTATGGCCCTTTTTCTCCATAATGATTTTGGCCATAGCCTTATTTACCGTGTGGCCGGATATTATTCTTTGGCTGCCCAATTTGTTGTTCGGCCCCTAATTTGACGGCGAGAACCAATATAGTACAAACCTTAAAGGCAAAGTGCAGAAGGTTTTGAGCTTAATTCAGGCAGATGAGATGGGCATTACTTCCCGCACGAGCATCTGTTCATTGATATGCAACTTTTTTCGTAGATCCCAAAAGCCGAAGGAAGGCTCTAGCTCGCCAGTCTATCATGACAGTGTAATCGGTAAAGAAGGTGGTGGCAAAAGCCTAATTGATGCAGGAGATGGTTATGTACTTTGATTACACCGAGTTTAAACGTCCCCAGTTTCGGATTTTATCGGATAGGCAGATAGAAGAACTGCACTGTGCAACTTTAGAAATCCTGGAAAGGAGTGGGGCAGCTTTTGAATGTCAGGAAGCGCTGAACATCTTAGGTAAAGCTGGTGTTGATGTCTCCAATCCTGATCAGGTAAAAATCCCTGCTCATATGGTGGAGCAAGCCATCAGAGCCGCCCCCAAGATGGTTACTCTCTACAGCCGAGAAGGTGAGCCCGCTATAGTCCTCAATGGAATGACTGGCTCTCATTTCGGGTCAATACCTGATTTGCCGATATATCTTGACCCTTACACCAAGAGAGAGAGACAATGTTATGTTGAAGATATTGCTGACACAGTGCGCGTGATTGATGCCTTACCCAATATCGAGTGGACAATTCTAGGTACAGTGAATCACACTCTACCTGCCTCGATTACGGATAAAGTGTCTTTGCTGCAGGTAATATTGAATACTTCAAAACCGATAATCGGTCAGAGTAATGATGCCTCCAGCCTGAGGGAAATGATAGACCTTTGCTCAATTGTTGCCGGTAGCAAAGAAAACTTCCTGAAGAAACCATTTTTCATCGGTTCTTGCGAGCCAGTTAGTCCTTTAGTACACGGCAAAGATGCCATGGAGAAAAGTCTGCTCTGTGCCGAGAAAGGATTACCATGTCTGGTCGTTGGCATGCCGCTGGCGGGCGCTACTGCACCCGCTACCTTTCCTGGTTGCTTGGCTATTGCCAATGCCGAGGTCTTAAGTCAACTGGTTGTCCTCCAGTTGAAGAAGTCCGGAACGCCGGTCATATATGGCTCTGGACCCTCCATCATGGATATGAGAACTTGCATTTTCTCCTTCGGTGCTCCTGAACTAAGCCTTATGGGAGCGGCGCTGACAGAGGTGTGCCACTATTATAAACTACCCATGTTTGGCCTGGCGGGTAAGACTGACGCTGGCATAATTGGTGTCCAAGCAGGAGCTGAGATTACCTATGAGATACTCGTCTCCGCTTTAGCCGGAACGGATCTCGTGACCAGTTCAGCCTACCTATTGAGGTGCAAAGTAGGGTCGCCAGAGGTAATAGTTTTTGGTAACGAAATAATTGATATGGTCAGGGTTCTAATAAACGGCATTGAAATTAATGATGAGACTCTCCCTATCAAGCTCATGGAGCTAAAGGGACCAAAAGCCAACTATCTTTCTGAAAGCCACACTCTAAAGCACTTCCGCAAGTTCTGGATGCCCAAACTATTCGACCGTAGCTTTGTTCGGAAAGAAGATACCAAGGACTCTGAGGATTTAATAAATCAGAAAACCAGAGAAATTTTGGAAACACATCATCCCCAACCGCTCCCAGAAGATGTGATTATGGAGCTGAAAAAAGTAGAAAAGACATGGTTTGACCGGGTAGGCTTGAAACACGAATACCCAAAAAGAAAAAAGGGATAACAGAAAAAGAGTTGAAGAATTGCCATGCCGGTCATTATTAGGTTAGTTTTTATGGCTGTGCTGAAGGAGCGCAACCGTCAAAGAAGAGGTATTGGACGAACTGGTGAGCCTTGAACGAGCAAAAAGTATACGAAGTAGTTGTTGATGAGAAGACTATGGAGATAGATACGGCCGCCACCAAAAAATTGCGTGTTAAAAATAAGTATCAGTATCAGTTATTTCCTCCTGTGTACTTTGCGAAGAAAGTGGTAAAGTAAGGACAATGTCACCAGATACCCTGTCTGAAATACAAAAAGCCGTGCTTCAAGGCGAAGATGACTCCGCCCTGAATTTGATTCGTCAAGCTCTCGCCGCAAGCATCTCACCATTAGCCATAATAAATGAGGCGATAGTACCCGGTATCATGGAGGCAGGCTACCTCTGGAACAAGGGTATATATTTCCTGCCCGAGGTAGTGCTCAGCGCCGAGACCTTTCGGGAAGCTATGGGATTACTTGCACCTCTTATCTCACCCCATGAAGTTAAGACCGCCGGTAAGATAGTAATTGGCGCAGTAGCCGGTGATGTGCATACTCTGGGAAAACGAATTGTGGTTACTATGCTCCAGGCTGCCGGATATGAAGTTGTTGACTTGGGCGAAGATGTCCCCAATACTACTTTCATAAACAGGGTGAGAGAATACCAGCCTGATATTCTGGGACTCGGCAGTTACATGACTACTACTAATCGCGCGATGGAAGAGATTATTAGGAACCTGGAGGCAAACGGACTAAGGTCTCAGGTTAAAGTCCTCATTGGCGGTGCATCCACCAGTCAGGAGTACGCCAGCAAAATTGGAGCGGATGCCTGGGGACGTGACGCGGTTGATGCCGTGGCTAAAGCCAGACATCTTATCCGCAATAAATCAAAATGATTAAAGATACTTCCAAACAATCATGGTTAGCAAATCTTCCCTGGGTACCGGTCAGGGCTGCGATGTTTGACTATGCGATGACCCTTGCCCAGGTTCCCGCTCGAAAGTTTTATTGGGATGCTAAAATCTTTACCGAGACCATCAAGGAAGTATTTGACTACTATGGTTTCGATACTATTCTTACTGCGGCAGATATTTATAACCACGAAGTTGAAGCCCTCGGGGCAAAATTGGTATATAGTGATAATGCTATGCCTACAATCGATTCCCGTGAACCTCTGGTTAAAGAACCTAAAGATCTCCTTATGTTAAAGACCCCTGACTTTTACCATGATGGCAGACTTCCCTACAGCCTAGACTGTACCAAATTAAGAGCCCAATACTTTGGTGTATATAGCGGTATATTTTGTGGAGCTATTAGTCTAGCAGTCGGTTTGCGGAGCTATCCCCTGTTAATTAGGGACATGAGAAAACAGCCGTCTTTTGCTCATGAGTTGTTGACCTTTGTCGTTGATGAAGTGCTGGTACCTTTTGCTAAGGTACAAAAAGAATATTGTAAAGTTCCTCGAACTGTAGGTGCCGATGCTTGGGCTTCAGTACCGAATCTATCAGTTAAGGACTTGAAGGAATGGGCAGTGCCGTACAACCAGCGCCTCAGGACTAAAGCCAAGGAGTTCGGTATTGATGCTGTTACGGTAAGTGGAGAATATTGCGAAGAAAGACCCGATCAATTTAATGCCGAGGTAATGAAAGGCTGCCTTGATGTCCAAGTTGATTCAATGGGAGCTCCTACATTGAGTCTCATTCAAGGTCGATGGCATGAGTATCCTCTTGAACCGGTACGGGAATATACAGCTAAATACCGGGAGCAAGGTACTGAAGTCCGTGTAACTGCTGGAGTTTATGCTCGGTTATTACGAGATGGACCAATATCGGAAATAGTCAAGACGATAAAGCGTTTTATCAACACCTTTGCCCGTGACCATGAGTTAACCATCCATCTGGCAAATATACCATTTGATACCCCACCTGACCATGTCCATGCCGCCGTAGCTGCAGTCCATACCTTTGGACGCAAGCCAATTGCCGATAATCTGGATGAAATTGAGTTCAAACCGCCCAAGCGCGAGTCTTTCCAGGAATGGAGAAAAATCAAAGGTATATAACAGACAAAGAGGCAGTAATGTAACTTTTTTATCTCAGGTTTTATGACTTTGTAATATAAATTTGCTAGGCTATTGATGATTGACGAAATGGTGAAATTGGAATTGAAAGGTAAGATACAGACTGTTCTGGGCTTGATTAGTCCGGATGACCTGGGCATTACGCTGCCTCACGAACACATCTTCATTGATATGACTCCTTTCTTCATGGCACCAAGCCGCGAAGATGAGGAACTGGCTCACCAGCCAATCACCTTGGACAACCTGAGCTGGGTGCGCTCCCACCGTATGAGTAACCTTTTCAATTTACAGCCCTTTGAAGAAGAGCTGGCGCTAGATGAAGTCATGCTTTTCCAAAAAGCCGGCGGACGCACCATTGTGGAGCAAACGCCAAATAATATGGGGCGGGCACCGGGTAAGCTGGTATATGTGGCTCAAACTACCGGCCTGAACATAATTATGGGCACCGCTTATTACCGTGAGACCCAGCTGGTTTCGCAACCTGCTAAGAACCATAACTGGGTGGCTAAACGACTGAGCAGTTACCCGGATATTGCTTCGGTTAGCGAAGAGGCTATAGCGGAGGAATTTATTCGGGATATTACTCAGGGGGCTGGTGATACCGGAGTCCATGCCGGCTTTATCGGCGAAATTGGCTGTTCCTGGCCGCTGACGAGCAATGAGCGTAAGGTTCTGCGAGCTACGGTCATCGCCCAAGGGAAAACCGGGGCGTTAATTACAGTGCACCCCGGCTGGTTTGAAGATTCGCCGCTGGCTATCCTAGACGTGCTGGCAGAAGCGGGCGCTGACCTCCGTCGCGTGGTAATGTCACATATGAGCATAGCCGTCGGTAGCCATGATACTCGTGTTAAGCTCGCCAAAACAGGCTGTTATCTGGAATGGGACCTATTCGGTTGGGATGGCGTGTTTCCGCAGCAGCCGACACCCCTAGACATTCCGAGCGACCAGGGCCGCATCCGGCAAATCATGCAACTGATTGAAGAGGGCTATCTCAACCAGATTCTTATTTCTCAAGACATCTGCGCCAAGATAAGGTTGGCGCGATACGGCGGTACCGGTTATGCTCACATCCTTCATAACATAGTACCTATCATGAAACAAAAAGGAGTGACCGAGGCACAAATAAAGACCATAATGGTTGATAACCCCATGCGGGCCTTCACATTTGTCTAATAGAATCTTTGAGAACTGATAAGTTCTAAGAGGAGGTACGGTAGATTAATGGACATCTTACAGCAGATTGCAGAGAGTCTGCAAAAGGGTCAAGCCTCAAATGTTGCCGAGCTAACGCAAAAGGCCTTGGAGCAAGGCAGAAGCTGGAAGGATATCTTGGAGAAGGGGCTTTTTGCTAGTATGGAGGTAGTTGGCAAGCTGTTCGCGGAGGAGGAGATTTTTCTCCCCGAGGTACTCATGGTCGCCAAAGCCATGAACGCCGGAGTGAAGGTGCTGGAACCTCATATGGGGAAAGGAGGCCAAAAAAAGGTAGGCAAAGTGGTATTAGGGACAGTAAAAGGCGACCTCCACGACCTTGGGAAAAAGCTGGTCAACATCATGCTCGAAGGTGCGGGCTTTGAAGTCATAGACCTGGGCGTGGATGTTCCGGCGGAAAGATTTGTTGATGCGGTAAGGTCAGAGAAAGCGCAATTGGTGGGCATGTCTGCTCTACTTACCACCACCATGCCACATATGAGGACGGTTATTGAGGCGCTCAAAGAGGCGGGGCTGAGCAGTAAGGTGAAGACCATTGTCGGTGGCGCCTGCGTCACACAGATGTTTGCCAACCAA
>Ga0209182_10000445_pt1 | contig 11129 bp, 6 predicted proteins | sample LakBais05cmmetaG_FD_185474 | JGI IMG/M metagenome (GOLD analysis project Ga0209182, IMG submission 185474) | Lake sediment microbial communities from Lake Baikal, Russia to study Microbial Dark Matter (Phase II) - Lake Baikal sediment 0-5 cm... | ecosystem: Environmental > Aquatic > Freshwater >...
CACGAGATAGACCGCAACCGGCAAGCCGACGCAGGGCTTGTGGGGGACGTCAACTCGGTGCTGAACCAGCTCCTTCCGCATGTGAAGAAAACCGATCACAGCATCTGGCTTAAAACACTGCGCGCCGCGTCGGCAGCGTTCATAGATTCAGAGATGAAGGCGCGGGAGACGCCGTCCGATCCCATCCATCCCATACGCCTGGCCGCCCAGATACAGAAGGTCGTGGGCGATGACGCGTACTATGTGACCGACGGCGGCGATACGGTTTACTTCGGACTCGTGCATTTCACATCGAAGTTGAGGGCCGGCGTGGTGGGAACCGCATCGGGCCTGCTCGGCTGCCTGGGCACCGGCATTCCCTTCGCCATGGCGGCGAAGCTCGCCCACCCCGACAAGAAGGTGATCCTGCTCAACGGCGACGGCTCCTTCGGGTTCAACGCCATGGAGTTCGACACGATGCTCCGCCACAACATCCCAATCGTCTGCGTCATCAACAACGACTGTGCCTGGGGCATGGTCAAGCACGGGCAGGAGCTGTCGATCGGCAAGGACAGGCTCCATTGCACGGAGCTGGATCTCCGGCGTTACGACAAGATGGTGGAGGGGCTCGGGGGCCATGGCGAGTTCGTCACGAAGGACGAGGAGATTGTCCCGGCCCTGAAACGGGCGATCGAATCCGGAAAGCCGGCCTGCGTCAACGTGATGACTGATCCGACCGTGATGAGCCCGGCGTCGGTGATCTTCTACCAGGCGCTCAAGATGGAGTAAATACTGGAGGTTCCATGAAAGCACTGCAATTTTCCGCATCTGCGGCGAAGTTCATTGTTCTCAAACCCCTGGGTGCGCTCTTCCCGTCCCTGTTCTACAAAGGGCCGCTGGCCACGGTCAAGTTTGTCGATATCCCGGAACCCGCCCTGCCGGGGCCGGACTGGGTGAAGCTCCGGACGCTGATGTGCGGGTTCTGCGGCTCCGATCAGAGTCTGATTTTTCTCAAGGATTCCCCTACCGCCTCGCCCTTCACCTCCTTTCCCTGTGTGCTCGGGCACGAGTTGTGCGGGGAGATCGTCGAGGTGGGCAAGGGGGTGAAGGATCGCAGGATCGGGGATCGTGTCACGCTGTCGCCCGGCCTGACATGCACGGCCCGGGGAATCGATCCGGCCTGTCCGAACTGCCGGGCCGGCCGGCCCGGCAGTTGTGAAAACACGGCCAAGGGTCGCCTGGCCCCGGGGATGTTCACGGGGATCTGCAAGGACGTGGGTGGCGGGTTTGCCCCGTATCTCGTGGCGCACGCAAGCCAGATCTATCAGTTGCCGGAAGGGATGTCCATCGAAACGGGGTCCATGATGGAGCCCCTGGGCGTGACGCTTCAGGCCGTCATGGATAACCGGCCGGTGGCCGATGACAAGGTGCTCGTCATCGGCGGCGGGGTCATCGGCAATCTGATCGTTCAGTCGATCCGGGCGTTCGAGATCCCCTGTTCCATCACCGTAGCCGAGCCCTCGCAGTTTCATGCGGAGCTGGCGGCCAAGGCCGGCGCCGACCATGTCGTGACGGACGGTGATATCCCCGGTGCCGCCCGGCAGGTCACCAGCGCCGAATCTTACAAACCGATCCTGGGGAAAAGCATCCTCATGGGTGGTTTTACGAAGATCTTTGACTGTGTCGGTCATGCGGACACGCTGCGGGCGGCGATGCGGGCCATGGCCGGAGGCGGAACGCTGAGCGTCGTGGGCATCGGGGACGAGGTCAAACTGGATCTGACGCCGCTGTGGCTGAAGCTCCAGACGATCAAGGGCGTCTATGCGCACGGCGTCAATCTCGTCGATGGCCGGCGCGAACATGTCTTCGAGACGGCTCTCCGGTTTGCCGCCATGGGCCGGGTGCACCTCCACGAGATGGTAACGCACACGTTTCCGCTCACGCGGTATCAGGACATGATCGAAGTCAACATGCGCAAATCAGCGAACCGGGCCGTCAAGACGGCAGTATCCTTCACCTGACGAACGGAAGGCGGAGATTATGCATGAGAGGTATATCTAAAGCGATTGAATCTTCTTATCCCCAAATAGATAACGGCTGCAGAGAAGAGAAGGACGAGAAACGTCGGAAGAACCCCAACCTTCAAGCAGAGGTAAGCAACGCCTACTGCCGGGAGAAGAATGATTCTCACAACCGTTTTCATGATCTCTCTGGTCTTTATGAAATCCGCCATGGGAGGGGATACTTTGTAGTACCAGTTGACGAAAGACTGGCCTATCTGGTTCGTAAAGAGGAACGTGTCTCTAAAGTCTCTCAATATCTTCACACGCGGATCGAAGTATGAACCGAAAGCAGCAGTTGCAATGAAACAGTTACCACCACCCCCACCACCTATGGGCTTCAACGAAAATGTAACGGTATCGCCAACGAGCGGCGGGTCATAGACCTGAGGTGTCTCAGCGGAATCATCTTCTATAACCCAGGCAACGAAAATCTCCTGCGCTGTTGCTGTGTTATTCGCCTGATCTACAGTGACCTTCAGATATCCAAGGTTCCTCGTTATTCCCTTCACAAACCACACCGGAATGCTATTGCTGATAAGGTCCGCAAATCTGCCTCCGGCATTACCGACGATGAAATAGGGAATCCCCTTCACCGAATACCTCTGGTAGGTATGAGTATGGCCCGCAAAATTTGCGCTGATATTATAGGCATGATACAGGTCTTCCCATGGTTGAAGGTCAGGATTATTCGTAGAGCTGAAATAATCCCAGATGGGGTGGTGATGAATGGTAAATACCCCTGCCATATTATCTTTCAGAAGTCCCTCGAGCCAGGGCGCCTGGCTCTGGGCAAGGGCCAGGGAAGTATGCGGATCTTCACCAGTAGTCGGGTCCGGGCTGTCAAGAATGATAAACCGGACACCAGCGCAGTCAAAGAAATGGTTTAGGGGCCCAGCACGGGGTATATCGTATGACGAATGATATTGCACGGCTTCTGTAGGCACGGTGGGTGTATCGCCATTGTGATATTCATGGTTTCCAATAGTGGTAAAGATGGCGAATTTTGCGAGCATCTTGTCGGCTGCCTCGAAATATTTGGTCCATAAGCCTTCAGAATCATGCCCGGCATAATCCCCGCCATGGAGGATAAACAGCACATCCTTCTCTTTTGCGATGGCCTCCGCTACGAGCTTAAATCGCATTGCCTCAGTATAATCATGCCCTTCCTGTGTATCACTGATGACAATAAAGGTAAACGGACCGCTGGCCGGCATCGTCCGGAACTCGCGGTTGCTGAATACGGTCTCATTGCCTGAAGGTTTCACGATATAGATATACGATGTATTGGGTTCAAGGCCGGTAAGCTGCACATGCTGATAGGCGCTCGTTGTCGGAGATTCTACCGTTTTTTCAAAGCTATGATGCTTGTCATAATAACTCGACGTGGCGTATTCTATTTTGCCCGCCTTATTGCTTGCCCCGTGCCAGTTGATGGTCGCAGAATTTGTCGTGGTTTTTGTTACCCACGGAGCCCAATAAACCACCGCTGCGTCCGCTGCGTTTGCAATGGCCGGAATAATACAGAAGAGGCAGACAAGTATCAATACCAGTAAATACCCGCACGGCCTTACGGACAGGAAATTTGATTTATGCGGGATCGTGCGGAGCAGGGGACAGAGGGGGTGACGGGCGTTCCCGTGCAATCGTTCGGCAGCGTCAAGACTTGCAACTGGGCAGTTTCTGCTAATAGACATGGTAACCCTCCTGAAACTTTTTATTCAAGGTCGTGTTAATGAATTATCCTACCCGGAAAAACTGCACCGGATCAAGTATCACGATACCAAAACCGACAAACCCCCTGGTGTTCCTGACCAACAGTGCTTACAGATTCAGACTACAGTAACCTCTCCAGGGCCACCTTCCGTCTGGACAGTATTGATCAGCCTGCTACGGTCCGTTCCTTAAATACTGAACGAAATAGTCCACGCTCGCGTAGAGGGCTGCGGCAAGCCCGTCACCCTCGTAGTGATGGTCTTCGTTAGGCAGCGGGATGAAATAAAACTGCTTGTCGTATTGCTCCAGCGCCTGGATAAAGTTGATCGTGTTTTCCAGGTGGACATTCCTGTCAGCCAGTCCGTGGATGATCAGGGGTGCGGCCTTGAGCCGGTCGGCGACGGTAACGAGGTTGATCGCTGCATATCCTGCCGGATTTTCGGACGGCGTCTGCATGTAGCGCTCGGTATAAATAGTGTCGTAGGAAGCCCAGTCGGTGGGGCCCGAGCCGTTTACGCCAACCTTGAAGACCTCGGGTGCGTGGATGAGCCCGTACAGCGTCAGAAATCCGCCGAACGATTTGCCGTCGGTCCCAATCCTGCTCGCGTCCACATAGGGGAGCGTTTGCAGATATTCGACTCCGGCTATTTGATCGTCGAGAGCGGCTTTGCCCAGTTCCTTGTAAATAGGAGTTTCGAAGGCATGCCCGCGACCGAAACTGCCGCGGTTGTCGAGCCTCCAGACGATGAAGTCTTCCTGGGTGTAGAGCACGTCACGCTCGATATGATTGAAGATGTTGGTGGCCCCGTACCGATTAGAAACCATCTGCAGGGTGGGGCCGCCGTACCAGTGAATGATTACCGGGTATTTTCGCGCGGGGTTGAAATTTTCAGGTTTGACGATCTGCGCGTAAAGGTCGGTTCCGTCGTGAGCCTTGATCTTCAAGAATTCGCGCGTGACCTGAGGGAGCGTGATCGCGGGACCGGCGCATTGCCCGAGCACCCCCACCTGCGTTCCATCGGCCTTGACAATCCACGTGGTCGGCGGAGTCGAGACATTGGAAAACTGGTCAACAAGATAATTGCCGTCGCCGGATAGCGCGCCGAGGTGGAACCCCGCTCGCTGCGACACCTGCTCCAGCTTGCCGCCGGCAATTTCGATGCGATAGATTTGCCGTTCCAGCGGGCTATTCTTCGTACTGGAAAAATAGGCATATTCGCCTGAGGGGTCTACATACACCGGACGGCCCGGTATAAGCAGGTTCCAGGCCGGAGAGTCAATCATCCACTCCCCCCTGGTCACCTGTCGTATCAGATCGCCCTGCCGGGAGTAAAGATAGAGGTGCATGTAGCCGTCCCGTTCGGAGAGCCAGAGGAACTGCTGCCCATCACCCAGGATTACGGGGGCGGCATACGAATTTTCGTTGATCCAGAATGGATCGGTTTCCGTGATAATGGTTCGCCCCACACCGGCAGAAGGATTCCATGCCATGAGCCTGAGGACGGAATGGGCGCGATTCTCCGTGACGAAGAACGCTTCCTGCGAATCGGGGAACCACCCGAAAAAAGGCATGATGTACTCGACGTCATCCGCCAGTGGGACAACGCTGCGGTTGCTTGTTTCGATGTTGATCACGTAAACCGATGCCTTCGGGTTGGAGCTCCCTGCAGTAGGGTATCGGGTATAGCTGATCGTCGGCGGCGTCGTGCGATAGTCCGTGATCGGATGATTCTGGACAGCAGTTTCGTCCAAACGCAGATAGACCAGCCATTTGCCGTCCGGTGACCAAGCATAGGCAGGCTGGGCCGAGCGGGTTGCCAGCTCCTCGTTGTAAACCCAATCCAAAGTGCCGTTAAAGACGGTGCTGCTGCCATCCATCGTGAGGCGAACCGGCAGGCCGTCGCTCACGCGGACCGTATACAGATCGTTGTCCTGCACAAACGCAATGCGGGTGCCGTCGGGAGAAAACATCAGGCCGGTCTTTGCGTTGCTCCCAGCGGCGCGGGATTTCATCCCGCCTGTTTTTGCGTCAAGAAGCCACAGCGAGTTTGCGCCCGACAGCAGGAGGAGATTGCCCTGCGGCGACCATTGTGCGGAGGAGAGAGAAATCTGGTCGGGATTGGCGCCGGGATCGAGCAGCACTCGCCTGTCAGTGGTCGTCGCGTCGTAAGCCCACAATACGTCCCGCCCATCGCTGGGCTCGACATACGCCAGTACAGCGTCTTTAGGACTCCAGCCGAAACCCGACGGTCCAGGTCCCATAAGGGCGTTCGGTTGAACGAGCATCCGCGCCGACACCTTCGCTGTGATCGGCGGTGTGGGTGGTGGGGGCTGATGCTGCCCACTACAGCCGACAAGGACGGTGAAAACCAGGGACAGAACGGACAATAAGTTCAACTGAATGTTCCGCCTTATCATTGTAGCTTCCTAGTGATTTGATTCCGCCAATAATCAGGACGGAGCCTTTGTAATGTTCTCCGTCTCAGCTTGAAATTCTGCCGAACCGCCCTTTCACGCAACATCCAGCGTCCTCTCCATCCTTATCTAAAAAACTCCGTAAAACCCAAGAATAACGGCTTTACGGCGCTTATAATGTCTCGTGTCGGTGACACCCCCCCATGGCCTTTCACCGGCGCACCAAGGGCTATCCCCTGATTCTTTCTAAGGCTTCTTCTAATCGGTAACGGTGACATGAATGGTTCCCTGTCCGCCGCTGCCGAACGTCCAGATATTGACAAGTGGAAAGGTAATCTTGATCTCGAAGGTTTGGTCCCCGGTCACGGCCGTGCTGTCCGGCGTGGCGGTGAACTGGAATGTCGCCTCCTCGCCGGGACGGACCGGCGCTGTGTTCTGCATCGGGATCTTGTCGTATTCAAACCAACTGCCGTCCGTCGCATACAGGTGGGAATCCTGGCCGGCCGGCACGGTCTCGAGCGACATCATGTCCGGGTACCAGGAGATCTTGCCCGTGTTCTTGAACACGAACGACAGCTGCTGGGATTCCCCGCGTTTGATCGTGCAATCCGGGCTTTTAGACACCAATACAGCTCCCAGGTTGCTTGGCATGATGTAGTCGATGGCAATGGGAAGTCCGACGTTGCCCTGAGAACCGAACCACTGCGGCGGCATCAGTCCGGCGGCCTTGTCGGCCACCAACTGCATCGCAAAAGTGCCGCCGTAGATGCCGAGATTAGCCGTGGCGTCGAAGGTGAAGGTCGCGTCCTGCCCCGGCATCACCGCCGCAGTGTTCTGCATCCGGATGCGCTTGGTGGATTCCCAGTTCCCGTCCGGTGTGTAGAAAGCAGAGAACCAGAACGGATAGGGAACTCCCAGGAAAATCACGTCCGGGAACCACGGCATGGTCCCTGTGTTGGTAAACGTGGCGGTGAGCGTCGCGGTGTCGAACTGCGCAATCGTGGTGTTGCCGCTATGGGATTTCAACTGGCTGGCGTAGCGCAGGACATCGGTCTGGATGTAGATGGCGACGTTGCCGTAGTAATCGCCGAACCACTGCGTCGGGTAGCCTTGGTACACCTTGTCCGCGACCAGTTCGAATGACTGGAACGACGAGGCGTAGTTGTCGTCAGGCGTGATGTTGAACTTGAAGACCGCTTGCTGGCCGGGCTGTACCGACGTGGTGTTCTGCATCTTGATGCGGGTCTGCGAGAGCCATGTGCCGTCGTTGGTGTACAGATGGGTCGTCCGATTGTAGGGGTTCGCCGTCCCCAGGAACACGACGGTCGGGTCCCAGGCCACCTTACCGGTATTGGTGAACGTAAACTCCACCGGGTAGGTCTTGTAGTGGTCCGCCGTGAAGTTGGCGGTCTGGCTCTTCAGGACGGCTTGGTAGGGCCCTTGCGGGGAGGGTGCCGCCCGGCTTGTGTTCAGTTCGCAGATCAGGTCGAGATAGCCGCCCTGACTGCCGTCGGACTTGCGGTATTGGAAATTGCTGTAGTCGTCAATGATGAGGATGTTGGCCCGATGCGCCGCCTGATTCCTCAGGCTGGCGTTGTTGAGCCAGTCTGACAGAACGGTGCCACCGAAGTTGAAGTCCAAGAAGTTCATGGGGGCCACGTGGTCGTATCCAAGCCGCTTGAGGATCTTGCCGATGATCGGGATGTCGCAGAACAGGCTGTACAAGTGGGCCTCGATGGAGAGCGCAACGTTCACGAAACCTTCGGTGGCCAGCGACTGCATCACCACGAAGTCGCCGCTCTTGCGGCCCATGTCCGTGACGTCGTCCAGTTGACCGCCCAGGAAGTCGTAGAGAACTACGGAGTTGTTGGTATTGGGCCAGGGCGAGTGGATCTGGGGGGCGGTCAGGGAGGAGGAACTGTGCCAGAGTTCCGGGTGCTTTGCCACGGTGGCGTCGTCATCGTAGAAGACCAGGATGCGCTGTTTGGTGGCCCAGATGCTCTGCAGGTTCAGGTCGGCCCCGCGCGGGATCATGAGACTGTTGCCGGATCCATCCGTCAGGGCCAGCTTCAGCATGGCCACAAAATTTTCGTGGTTCATTTGGAAGGTGTGCTGGAAGTCCAGGATGAGGACCTCGTAGCCCGTCCCCTGCTGGGCATAGAATGCCTTGATGCCCGCCAGCAGTTCGGCTTCGAGGTTGGCGCCGGTGAGCGAATGCACGCAGTAGAAGGTCGTCGCGTTCCACTGCTGTACCCGCAGGTCGAAATATCGGATCCCGCCCTGAAGTTGCGTGAAGAAGTTGTTCCGCTGCGTCTTTGCCCACCAGGACGTGACTACGGACGCTTCATCCATGATCTTGTTGAAGATCCCGAAAGACTCCAGGATGCCGCCGTACCAAGCGCTTTGTTTTTTAGCGACCCACTCGTTGATCGATGAGATCCCTTTGCCGTCATTGGCAATCGCGGAGGTGGAAGTGATACCATAGGTGCCGGAATCGTGGGTTCCGGGGATGACAATGTCGGTCAACCGCCTGTTGCCGATCGTGTCCCGCATGAAGGACATCCAGCTCGTGCCGGCCAGTTGCGTCGGACGGTCATCGAGAGAATTGCTTTGCTCGCTGGAACAGCCGGTCAGCAGGAGGAGAAGGAGGAGCGATGGAAGGAGAAGCGAACGAATTGTCCGGAGGGGACGGCCTTTGGTCATGACGCCTCCTTGTTTTGAAGTGCCAAACGTCGTACGGTGACAAATTAACGGTGACAAATTAATTGATAAGGTGTTGCTTTTTCACGGTGGGAGTATATGAAGAATGATCTTATGTGTCAATGGAATATTGCGATGTGAAGAAATCCCGCATATTCATCGACGCTGACGTTTCCTGACAAGGCAGAAGTTAAGAATAAGGATCATCAGCAGGAAATGTTTGGTGTCCACTATTGACGACCGACAGCAGATGTACTTTTTACAAGAGACTGCTGACGATCAAGCGACGCCTAAGATCATGTGTGATGATGCAGCCCGATCTGATTATTGAGATACTGGTCTACCAATTCCAGCATGTCGCTGATTTTGAAAGGTTTTGAAAGGCAGGGGTAACCATATTTCAATACGTCTTCGTTTAAATCACGTTTCACATTTCTTAATCCAAAAAATCCACTGATATAAATCACCTTGATTTGAGGATGATCCCGGCGTATCTTTTTGACCAATTCTATGCCGCTCATTTTGGGCATGACCACATCGGTAAAAACCAAATCAGGCTTGAATTCGAGAAAGGTTTTATAGCCGTTTTCACCGTCTACGGCCACTCGCACATCATAGCCTTCCATTGTGAAGATATCGCGGAGGGTTTCCTGAAGGCCAAACTCATCTTCGACAACCAACACCTTTTTTTTCCTTTTGGCTTCTTTGTGCACGCCCTTCTTCAGCAGGCTGATCAGTTCTTCATCGCTGACCCGGCTAATAAGTTCGCTGATGTGATTCAGCCGCTGCTGTAAACTTTTCGCTTTCTTTTCATTGTCGGGATTTAAATCGGGGTGATAAACCTTACTCAATAAACGATGGCTTGATTTGATGTAGGATAAGGCGCTGTTGCTACCGAACTCACTATATATTTCTCGGGCTTTATCCAGTAGTCCTAAAAATATCAGTTCTCGCTCAATTAATATTATCTTATCCATTGTCTTAATCAATCCTCTGTTTAAGGGCAATTTAACGCATCAACAGACGATATAATCATCTAAATGAGGCATATTGATAAACAAGTCTAATGTATACGGAATCGACATAACGAACAAGAAAAATTATATGTACCCTTTTCGATATTCAGATAGCTTCCATATAATCACAGGCTGCACGTGTTAAATTCCGGCGGTTCCATAATCGTAATTTTGTTTCGATTTAAATATTCCGGGAAACCGTATAAACGCTCGCCCATGTAATCCATCACCACGGCATCAGCAGGGCAGTTATTCAGACAGCCGAAGCAGGCCAGGCACTGCTCCTGATCAACCGTTTGCCTGGAGGGATTGATGGCCTTAGTTGGGCATTTTTTCACGCAGGTTTGGCAGCCGATACATTTGGCGGCATCAACCGTGTGCTTGCTGATAACCTTCTTGTTCAGCCAGACCAGAGGCAGCAAACTCAATCCTTCCCTCAACGCTACTTCATATCCGACGGAAATTGTTTCGCCGCGGGTAATTCTTTCCAGCGTATCCGCAGTAAAGCGGCGCACCTGATCAAATGTTGCCGTATTGGGCAGATGCTGTCCTGAAATCTGCTTGGGGTTGTTCCAGTTGGGCGTTGGATACGAAGCAATATTTCTGAATGCATTCCTTCCAACAGGGACTCCGCCTTTGCCTGCCATAAGTTTGAGAATATGACTTGACGCGTTATGCTGATTGCCTTCCGGGCCGCCGAAGGAAACAAAGGTTGCAACCGGTGTTCCCTTGATAGAAGGAATCGTTGCCAGCCACTCGCTGACATTGGATGGGGTATCATAATAAAAGACCGGCGTACCGACGACGATGAGATCATAATTCGGCAGCAGGTTTTTATCAAATTCCTGCATATCACGTGTATCTGCCGCAAGGCCTTTCCCTTTCAGGATGCAGCCGATAAGCCTGGCATATCTGCTCGTCTGACCTGTCTGACTATACCATAAGACCAGCGCCCTTTTCGGATTACGTGTTTTTAAATCAGGATAAGCTGCCCGGCTTTTGCGTGGCAGAGAAACCGGGAGGCACAGAGCGGCGCCCACAATAGCACTTTTCTTGATGAAGTTTCGTCGTGTATCCATATTTGAGTCGAGTAGTCCGGTTTCTCCCGATACGTCAGGTTGATGTTTGTTTTCTCCGTTTACCGCCTGGTTTCCCGGTCGTGCCACAGTATTTCGACCATGCATCCTCATAGGCCCCGGCCCCTCAAAGAACCAGGCTCCCATATTTCCACCCTTTATATCAC
>Ga0209182_10000447_pt1 | contig 11117 bp, 13 predicted proteins | sample LakBais05cmmetaG_FD_185474 | JGI IMG/M metagenome (GOLD analysis project Ga0209182, IMG submission 185474) | Lake sediment microbial communities from Lake Baikal, Russia to study Microbial Dark Matter (Phase II) - Lake Baikal sediment 0-5 cm... | ecosystem: Environmental > Aquatic > Freshwater...
CTATCCCTGTCCAGCCAGGGTAAGATTTTTAAATGGCAAGACATATAGGCCTTCGGTAAGATTTTAGATGGCGCGATTCGCGGACTTGACAATTGCCCCTCTTGGTGTATAATATTTTCGGAATATTCGGAGCCAGATGATGAAGAAACTTACCCGTCGTCAACAAGAGTTTCTGAGAAAGTTCCTCGACCTGTACACCGAGGGCCAGGAACCTCTGCACTATTCATCTGTCGCTGAACATTTGGGCGTAGGCAAGGTGTCGGCTTACGAGATGCTGCGCCTGCTTGAAGAACACGGATTGGTTGAGGCCGAATACCAACTCCCGGAACACGACCGAGGCCCTGGGCGTGCCTCGGTCGTGTTTCAACCTACAGCACTGGCTGCACGGGAGCTTGCCCGGTTAGCCGGTGGAGACGTGACCCAACAAGAGTGGGAAGCGGCCAAAGAACACATCCTACAGCAACTTGAGGCAGGCAAAGCCGAAGATTACAACCCTTTGCTGGAGGAATTGCTGGCGCGGACGCCTGACCAACTTTCCCCGATGATCTATACCGCCGAGATGATTACGACTATCATCCTTGCACTGGCCTCGTTGAGGGACACGATCGAAGCACGCGGCCTGCGGGACAGGCTAGAAGAGATCGGCAAAGTCGGCGAATTGGGGCTTGGCATATTCACCGGATTAGGCATGGGCTTGTCTGTAGCGGAGCGCATCAATCGCCGCCTGGCCGGTTTCCTACTCGTGCAATCCAGTCGGTTCCAGTCTGCCCTTGTGCAACTAAGCGATGAGAGCCATCACCAGTTGACCGAGTTTATAGGGGAAGTGATGCAAAAAGTAGAAGGGTAGGGTGTTTTTTTATCGAATATTTTCGTTTCTTTCGGTTAAGACAGAGCAACAGGATTCGCTCTTAGTCCTGTCATCAGTTAGGAGGGCAGACCATGAGCATGCGAGCCTTGGCCAAGGAAATCGCACAGGTGGGTCTCGGCGCGCTGTCGCTGACACTTGAGAAAGCAGAAGAGGTACGAAATGTCTAAGATGAACCCTATCCAGAAGACAGCCCTGAACGTTGGAACAGAAGTCCTGGTGCATGCCGGGCCGAGCCTGGCGCAGATCAGACCGATCCGCCAAGCGCTGGTCGACCGCGTCGAGTCCACCATGCTGGGCGGCCTGAAACGCGCCCGCGCCACCAGCCAGTACCCGCCTGGAGTGGATGACGATCGCACGTTGATGGGGTTGGCGCTACTTCACACCTTCGAGCGCGCCTTGAGTGATCATCTTGTCTCACCGGCTGCTCGGCGTAGCCTCTTCAAGATCCTGCTTCAGAAGCTACTGATTAAGCAGGGCGACCGCGCCGCTGTGGCCCGCTTCAACACTCAGTACGGCGTCAACCCACCAGGTTTTCTGCTGATCAGCCCTGGCAAGGCATGCAACCTGCGCTGCACCGGCTGTTACGCCGATTCTGGGTCGGCGGTCAAAAAACTGGACTGGGCGACCTTTGACCGCCTGGTAGCTGAAGCGAAAACGCTGTGGGGGGTGCGCTTTTTCGCCATCAGCGGCGGCGAGCCGCTGGCCTACCGCTCTGAGGGCAAAGGCGTCCTGGACATGGCCGAAAAGCACCCCGATTGTTTCTTCCTGATGTACACCAACGGCACCTTCATTAACGATGAACTGGCGGCGCGGCTGGCCCAACTGGGGAACCTCACGCCGGCGATCTCGCTCGAAGGTTGGCGCGAACGCACCGATGCCCGGCGCGGCCCGGGTGTCTTTAACCAGGTGCTGGCGGCTATGGACGACCTCCGCACAGCCGGCGTGCCCTTCGGCGTTTCACTGACCCCCACCCGCGACAACGCCGAAGAGATCCTTTCCGACGAGTTTGTTGACTTTTGGTTCGAGCAGCAAGGCGCGCTGTACGGCTTCATGTTTCAGTACATGCCCATCGGCCGCTCGTACACGCTTGACCTGATGCCCACGCCAGAGCAGCGCTTGTGGATGTGGCGGCGTTCGTGGGAGATCATCCGCGAACGCCAGATCTTCCTGGCCGATTTCTGGAACCACGGTACGCTGTCCGAGGGCTGCATTTCGGCGGGACGCGCCAATGGCGGCGGCTATCTGTGCGTGGATTGGAACGGCGCGGTCTCCCCTTGTGTGTTCATGCCCTATTCGCCGGTCAACATCAACGACATTTACGCCCAAGGCAAAACGCTGAACGACGTGTGGGCCGACCCGTTCTTCGCGGGCATCCGGCGCTGGCAGCAGTCCTACCGGCAAGACAAAGGCAACTGGCTGATGCCGTGCCCGATGCGCGATCACCACGCCGACCTGCGCCGCTTGCTGGCCGAGCACGAGCCGGAGCCGACGGACGCCAACGCTGGCGCGGCGTTGCTGGATGCAGGGTATGCCCGTGGCCTGGCCGAGTACGACGCAGCCTACCAGGCCATCTGCGGGCCGGTCTGGGAGAAGCACTATCTGCGGCCGGGCGTCGCCTCCGATGGCGACATCCGACCGTTGCCTGAGATAGGGTAGGCCAGAAGCGGAGGGCAACTTTGACCCGACTTTCGCCATTATCCTCGGGCAGGCTACTTAAATGATTATATATCATAAGGATACGGACCTAGTCGTTGTGCTACCTAACCGCCTCGATTTCGAGGTCCAACGCTTTTAGGAGCTCTTCTTCGGTGCTACCCAGCCGGCAAAGCTTGCGAATCGGTTTACGGCTCCCGGGATAAATATAGACGGCCCGCCGGATGCCCCGAAGCACCTCCATCGCCCGGTCCAGGGCCATCGTCAGCCCGGATCGATGCATCTTTCGGGAGAGAAGCGAGAGATAGAGAAGAGCCATGACGCAGGTCAGACCATGCACTCGGATCTTCGAGTCCGTCCAGTGATACATCGGCTGCCAGCGGATGAGCTCCGGGCTCTTGGTCTGACGGAAGGCCGTCTCGATCTTATAGCGGTCCCGATAGGCCAGGACGATCTCATCCGTGCTCCATTCCGTATGGTCGGTGAAAATGATGTTCTTTCCGAACCGACTTCGGTAATCCCGCAGCACCTGGGGATTCGTCCGGATCGACATCCGGTACTCTTTCTTGAACGAGACGTGAACGTCGAAGACCGTGGCCATGTGGCTTTCGGCCAGGAGGTCATTGACTTTGCGTTGGATCGAGTTCAGGGTTGTCCGGCCGTCGGCCTCGGCCAGACCCCGGCGGAATTCCTGGAGCTTGGCCTTCGTCTTCCGGATCGTCCGGCTCAGCCAGTGGATCTTCTTGCGATAGGTCCGGGGATTGTAGGTCACGACGACCGCTCGTTCCCGGCCATAAAGCCCGAGCGACGTCCGGTAGGCTTGAAGGGGCTCGTCCTCCTCGTCGGAGACTCCGATGTTCTGGTAATCCTCGAGAGGAACCCGGCAGAGATCGGGATGATGGTACGGCGAGAGAGCCCCGATAAACGACAGCCCCGGGTCGGCGTCGATCCGGGCGATGTTCTCCGGCGAGTTGAAGCCCTTGTCGAAGATGAGGGTCATCCGAGACTTCTTCAACGACCGCAAGAGATTCCCCATCTCGGCATACAACTGGAACATGAGCCTGGAGTCGTGGATGTTGGCCGGATAGGTCCGGTGGAAAAGCGGGATTCCGTCCTCCCGGTTGCAAAGAAGCGACAGTCCGACATGCCGGAGCTCGTGCTTCCCGGCCTTGGAATGCGCGTAACGGGCCAACTCGGATGGCGTTTCGGGACTCATTTGGGTAAAGAAGTTCGTCGTGTCATAGAGCAGACAGTCCAAAGAGACGTCGTAAACCGAGACGACCTTGCGGGCCACTTCGTCCCCGATCGCCGCCACGTCCTGGGCCTCGACTTTCTCCATCTGGTCCCAGAAGTTGGCCGAGTCGAGAGTCGACCAGTCGACCTCTCGATATTCTCCGATGGCGGTCCCCTTGAGCCAGCCGGCCAAGGCGGCCTTGCTTTTGGGCTCGATCACCCGGTTGAGGACGATGAGATAAAGATACTGGCCGACGCTCATGCCCTGATCGCGTTTCGGCACGATCCGGTCGACGATGTCGATAAAACCGATGTCCCGCTCAATTCTCTCCACCGCCGCCACGGATCCGAGCTCGAAGGTTTCGATCTCGGAGATTTCGGCGCCCTGGAGGCGCTCCTGGATCCGCTCCGCGGTGCCGAGGTACTTCTGCCAGACGATGCGGGGCTTGCCCTGGACGCGTTGGGTTTCGGCCAGATAATAGTAGGTACGACCCTTGATCCTTTTTTTGAGGAGATAAGGCATACCAGAAGGCTATCATATTAGGTACTACTTGTCAAGCACTATTTTCATATTAGCCACTATATAAAGGATATACGCGCTATTTACCACAACCTATCGTTAGGTGCTACCGACAGCCGACCATAATCAATTGATTTAAAAGAGGTTATAGGTGTACGGTTGGATATTGGCGAAAGTCGGGTTTGAGATGGCACTCCTGTCGGGTGTGTTCTTGCTTATCGTCCTGGGAGCAATCTGGCTAACGCACCAGGCGGGCCGGGCGGCGTTGCGCGCCTGGTACCCCGCTCCGTCTCGCCTGACTGTGGACGAGATGCCGCTACTGGCAGCGCTGAGTATTCTCGCCACCTGGCGCAGTGTGACGCTCCTGTCCTCCCAGGGCCAGCCGATGGCGCTGCCTGTACTCGCGGCTGACTTGGTGGCGGCGCTCATCCTGCTGGTCGCAGTGCATAGGTTCCGGTAACCGCGAGGAGAAGATGTCAAAGGAAGGCATAATTTCACACCATCTCGGTGTCATCATGGATGGCAATGGGCGCTGGGCACAGGCACGAGGGCTGCCACGCATGGCTGGCCATCAAGCCGGGATACAGGCGGTCCGCCGGATGGTCGAAGCCTGCGGCGAGCTGGGCATCCGCGTCCTGACACTGTACACGTTCTCCACCGGGAACTGGCAGCGCCCCCAGGCCGAGGTCTCCTCGCTGATGCGGCTAATCGAGGAGTTCGCTACGCGCGAATTGCCCGAATTGCAGCGTAACGGCGTTCGTGTGCAACTCATGGGACGCCGGGAGGGGCTTCCCTCCTCACTCTTGCGCACGCTGGACCACGCCATCGAACAAACGCGCGGTAACGATCATCTGACACTCAACCTGGCGCTCAATTACGGTGGGCGAGCTGAGATCGTGGATGCGGCACAGGCTATTTTGGCAGCCCATCGAAGAGGTGAGTTGGACGCCGCCGAACTGGACGAGGGGGCACTCGTGCGCTACCTGTATTGCCCCGATGTGCCCGATGCCGATCTGATCATCCGTACCGGCGGGGAATACCGGTTGAGCAATTTCCTGCTCTGGCGCGCGGTCGGGGCGGTGTTCTGGAGCACCCCGATCCTCTGGCCCGATTTTCAGCGCGAGCATTTGCTGGCAGCAATTCAAGTCTATCAGGAACAATCAGGAGGAAACCATGTCCGAGCATAGACGCAAAGTAGCCATCGTGACCGATAGCACGTCATCTCTCACCCAGGCGATGGGGCAAGAACGCGGCATCCGTGTCGTGCCGACCTACGTCGCCTTCGGAACCCAGACCTATCGCGATGGAATTGATCTCGACGCCGACTTGTTCTATCGCTTGCTGCGCAACAGCAAACGATTGCCCACCACGTCGCAACCCACGGCGGCAGATTTCGTGCAAACGTACTCATCGCTCTCCGAGCAGGCCGAAGCCATTGTTTCTATCCATATTTCGCACGAAATGAGCGCAACACTCGACTCGGCTCTATCTGCCCGCCGGGAACTGCCGCACGTGCCGATCTATGTGATAGATTCTCGTTCCGTCTCAATAGGCCTGGGCCTGATAGCGACCGCGGCCGCACAAGCGGCTGCCGTCGGGCAGGATGCAGCCATGGTGGCCCGGCTGGTTGAGGAGCTGATCCCCAAGATGAATCTCATCTTCACAGTCGAGACGCTGGAGTATCTGCACAAGGGCGGGCGCATCGGCGGGGCCGCTGCGCTGGCCGGCTCCGTGTTAAGTATCAAGCCAGTTCTGTGTGTGAGGGACGGACGGATTGAGCCTCTGGAGAAGACGCGCACCAGGAGACGCGCCATCGAGCGCGTACTGGACCTGGTGGCCGAGCAGGTGGGGTCGTCGGACGTGATGCATGCGGCGGTGTTTCACTGCGCCGCGCCGGACGCAGCGCAGAACCTGGCTGAGCAACTGGCGTTTCGTTACCGGTGCAAAGAATTACTCACGGTCGAAGCCGGTCCGATCATCGGCGTTCACGCTGGCCCAGGCACACTCGGGGTGGCATTCTACACCGTTTGATAGGGGGATCAACAATGATTAAGACCGGGTCCGGTCTGGCAAATGTATGGGTGAACATGTACCGCCGGCCGCTGGTGGGCCTGGCTCTCAGCAGCGGCGGGGCGCGCGGGCTGGCCCATATCGGTGTGCTCAAGGTGTTGGCGCGCGAAGGAATTCCCGTGAATTGCCTCGCGGGAACGAGCATGGGCGGCGTGATTGCGGCGGCCTACGCCACGGGCATGAGCCCGGCCGAAATCGAAAGCGAGGCCCTGGCGACAACGCGCTGGCGTAACCTGGCCAGACTGGCCGATCTGAGCTTGCCTCGCCAGGGCCTGTTCAGAGGCAATCGGCTACTGGCGTACTTTGAGCGCCATTTCGGACAGCGTATCTTCGCCGATCTGGACTTGCCCCTGGCCCTGGTGTCTGTTGATTTGAACACGGGGCAGGAGATCATCCTGCGGGAAGGGCCGGTGGCCCTGGCAGTGCGGGCGACCGTGGCGTTACCGGGCCTGCTGGCGCCAGTGGAAGTGGATGGCAGGAGACTGGCAGACGGTGGCCTGCTGAACAATCTGCCGGCCGACGTCGCGCGTCAGATAGGCGCGGAAATAGTGATCGCAGTGGACGTGTCCCCCAAGCGCGGTGAAGTCTGGCTGAACCACATCCGCTGGGCGCCAGAAGGGGTCGCGGAGACCCTGCAGGTCCTGAGCGAGTCGCTCTCGGTGATGATGAGCGCCATAAACGAACAGAAGCTGAGGCAGGCGCGGCCTGAGGTCCTGATTCGTCCCGCTATTCCTGCTGGCATTAATACGGTCGCCGGCTACAATCGGGCGGACGAGTTGATCGATGCCGGGGAACGCGCGGCCGAAGCAGCATTGCCCTGCATCCGGGCGCAGATGCACCCCCGCCTGCGTTGGGAGGTGCGGATCCCCGCGCGAAACAAGCCTGGCCTCCGGAATGGACAATGCGGTGCCGAACCAGCTCCGGCGCAGCTTTGAGTCAGAGGGCATCATGAGTGTGTTCTCGTCGCGGCACTCCATGCGCCACTTGCGCCGGTATCGTGTGATCATCCGCGTATTCCTCAAGCACGGTTTTGGTTTTGCGTTCGACCACCTGGGGCCAGAATGGCGACCGCTGCGCCGGGCTTTTCGGCCACGCCGAGCGGCGGCTCCGCTGTTGCCTGCGCAAGATCTGGCAGCGCACTTCCGGCAGGCGTTGGAGGAGTTGGGGCCGACTTTTGTCAAGTTCGGCCAGATTCTGTCCACGCGCCCCGACCTGCTGCCTCCGCCCTACATCGTCGAACTAAGTAAGTTGCAGGACACCGTGCCGCCCGCGCCCTGGGAAGCCATCCGGGACGTGATCACCCAGGAGCTTGGACACGCGCCGGAAGAGGTTTTCGCCACGATTGATCCGCAACCGATGGCGGCGGCCTCGCTGGCCCAGGTGCACGCCGCCACACTGGCTGATGGCGAAGAGGTGGTGGTCAAGGTACAGCGGCCCAACATCCTGGCTACGATCTCGACCGATCTGGAAATCCTGGCGGCGCTGGCAAAAGCGGCCCAGGCGACGGCCCTGGGGCAGATGTATGACTTCGTCGCCATCGCTGACGACTTTGCCTTCACCTTGCGCAACGAGTTGGACTATCGTCGCGAAGGGCGGAACGCCGACCGTTTCCGGACCAACTTTGCGCGCGAATCCCACCTTTACGTTCCCCGCGTTTACTGGGAATTCACCACCCAACGGGTGCTGGTGCTGGAACGCATTCACGGGATCAAGCTTGACGACATCCCGGCCCTGGATGCTGCCGGCTACGACCGCCATCGGGTGGCCCTGCACAGCGCCCGCATCATCATCAAGGAAGTGCTGGAAGATGGCTTCTTCCACGCGGACCCTCACCCCGGCAATTTCGCGGTCATGCCTGGTGAGGTGATCGGCGCCATGGACTTCGGCATGGTGGGGTATCTGAGAGATAGAGCTCGCCTGGATCTGATCCGGCTCTATATTGCCTCGGTGGGCCTGGACACCGATGGCATCGTTGAACAGCTCATCCACATGGGCGCAGCCAACGTCGAAGTGGACCGCAAGGGGCTGTCGCAGGATATAGACCGCCTGTTGACCAAGTATTACAACCTGTCGCTCAAAGACATTCGCGCCCGCGAGGTGGTTGAAGAAGTCATGCCGATTGCTTACCGCCATCACTTGCGCCTGCCGTCCAATCTGTGGTTACTGGGCAAAACGCTGGCGATGATGGAGGGGATTGGGCTGCAACTGGACCCCGACTTTGACATGTTTGCCGTTTCTGAGCCATTTGTGCGACGGCTGGCCTGGCACCTGGCGCTGCCGCGCCGGATCTGGAGTCAGGAGTTGCTCCGTCAGGGTGCGGACTGGGGCGAGCTGATCAGCAGGCTGCCGCGCACCGGGAACCGCCTGCTGGAGCAGGCCGAGCGGGGGGAGCTGTTTCAAATCCGCCTGAAAGATGCCGACTCGATCATGAGCCGGCTGGATCGCCTGGCAACACGGTTGACGCTCAGTGTGCTGGTCGCCGCGCTGATCGTCAGCCTGGCTCTGCTTATCCCGCTCATGACCGCTGGCGGCCCGCTGCAGTTGCCAGTGGCGATTGGGTTCATCCTGGCGACTGGATTGGGCGTGTGGCTCATGATTTCGATCCTGAGAGGCAAGCACTAAAGAACATGCGAGACGATTCAAGCCATCGCGAAGCATCCTGAACGGAACGACGGGGGAAAGATGGCTAAACATACGTTACCGATACGATAGGAATTTCCTTTTGCGCCCGGCCTGAGGTCGCTTGTCGCGAACCCCGAAGCAACCCGTCCCCTCATAAAAAGAGACTATCCCGGCCGGGGACGAGAGTCAAGAACTTGAGATCCGGCGGCCCGGGACGGCGGCGGGCGGCTGATCGGGCGGATCAGCCCGGAATGCGGCCGAACGGGGACAGGCCACTTCCCTCTCTCGCGATCGCCGGCTATTCGTACTCCCGGCTCTCTTCGGCCGCCATCAGGGCCGGCTGTTCGAAGACATCAGCCGGAGGCGGCTTCTCCGCGACGAACGTCAACTCCAGGTGACGGATGATCCGGTCGACGACCGCGTGCTCGGTCAGGAAGGCCACGACCTTCATCCTCCCGCCGCAGCGCGGGCAGATCATCGGATCAACCTCGTAGACCTTGCGGATCATCTCGGCCCAGCCCTTGGAGGGGACGCGCGGCAACTCCTCCTCGAGCATCTCCAGGGCAACAGGAACGCGGCCCGCCTTTCGGACCTTGCCCCGATGGGCGTTGGCGTAGAGACCGTAGTAACGGACCATGACCTGGCCCTTGTCGGGGATATGGGACGTCACCCGGGCGATGAGCTCCAGGTAGTCCATCCGCTCGAGCTCGGCCCCGTCGTCGCCGTGCCGGTCGGACCGCCGCCCGGCTGAGCTCCCCCAAGAGCCAGCGCCGGTACTTGAAGAAGATCCGCAGCGTCTTGGGGATGGTCAACACCACCTGGCGATGCGGCATGTCGAGAAGCAGCGTCTCCCGCATCCATCGGCCCCACTCCTCCCGGCGCTTGGCGTGGCAGGAGGGGCAAAATCCCCTCGTCTTGCAGGAGAACGTCAACAGATGTTCACCGTGGCAGTCAGGGCAGCGGATCCGGGCGAAACCGGAGCGCGGATTGCCGCAGTCGAGATAGCGCTCGACGACCTCCTTGACCACAGGCCGGAAATGACCGTACTCCTTCTCAAAGCGGCTCTCGTAGGCTGTCAGGAACCGGTCGAAGTTATGGAACAACACCCGGTAGAGGACCATGCGCTCCGGATGGCGAGGGCGGTAGATTCCCGGCACACCGGGAGAGCTGATTCAAGGAGCGTGCCTTAGCTCCCCAAGGGGCGTATCGGAAGCTGGGCGCGAAATCGGTCAATGACCGGCTACACTCAGGTCAATCGTAGCCGACGGCCTGAGGAGGGAAATCCCCCCCGAAATGAAAAAGGGCGGAGGCCCCTCGCGGGACATCCGCCCTCATGAGTTCGAATGATCTATGACCTGCCCAACGCCGCCAGGAACTCGTCGATCGTCGATCCGGCCCTGCCGATGAGGGCCCGCAGGGTCCCCCTGACGACTTCGGCATGGTCGGGAACCGAGAGTGTGGCGATATGTCCGTCCTTCGTCAGGATGATATGGCTTCCCTTCTGGCGGGCGACATCCCAGCCCAGCTTCTTAAAGGCCCTCACGACCTCGCGAGGCTTGAGGAGCGGGACGTCGGGCATGCGGGGCGGGTTTAGAGATGGACTTCGATCTGCATGACGGCAACCGTCAGCGGCATTCCTTTGGCCGCCCGGACTTCCAGGCATTCTTTCGTGACGAAGAAAGATGTCGGCGAGGCGATCGCTACGGTCAAGAAAAAGGCCAAGTTCCCCAGGTTCCCGGAGGTCCGGTTCGAGAAGTTCGCCGAAGGCCGGGCGGCTCAGGTCATGCATGTCGGGCCGTACGCGGCCGAAGGGCCGACGATCGCACGGCTGCACCGTTTCGTCGAGGAACAGGGGTATAAGCTGCGCGGTAAGCATCACGAGATCTACCTTGGCGACCCGCGGCGCTCGGCCCCGGAGAAGCTCAGGACCATCATCCGCCACCCGGTGGAGGAGGTTTTTTAGCCCCGGCCGGGAAGCCGTCCGGCCCAGGGCCGGACTTACGCACGGTCAGGTCCGCGAGAGAGTGCCCGCGGGCCTTGACAACCCAAATTTGCCGTTAGAGATTTTTTAGCCCGGGATTTAGCGATCTTAGAGCTTCGATGGCAGACGGTGACCGGCCGCCCTCCGAAAAGGTAGCCTCTATCCGCGCG
>Ga0209182_10000448_pt1 | contig 11117 bp, 9 predicted proteins | sample LakBais05cmmetaG_FD_185474 | JGI IMG/M metagenome (GOLD analysis project Ga0209182, IMG submission 185474) | Lake sediment microbial communities from Lake Baikal, Russia to study Microbial Dark Matter (Phase II) - Lake Baikal sediment 0-5 cm... | ecosystem: Environmental > Aquatic > Freshwater >...
GAGCAGGTGTCCACCCTCGTGAATGGGCACGAAGGCGAGATCAATGAACAGAGAAGGGCCTTGGCTGGCGAACGCGTAGAGCAGGAAGAGAGCATAGAACGCCAGCCAGCCTATGCGCGCCGCTTTCGAGACGGGCTGCCAGTTTTCCTTGAGCGCATCCAGAAACTCGAAAGGCATGGGTCTCCACCGAAGCCGCGAAATCGCTCTGCTCGCGGGGACATTCTAGACTGATTCGGGCGCGTCTGGGCCCGAAAGGATTAAAGGAGTGAAGCGAATACCGCTTGGCGGAGCCATGCACCGTACGGTGCATGGCGGAGAGGGTGGGATTCGAACCCACGTGCCCGCTTTTGGCAGGCAAGACGCTTTCGAGGCGCCCCCGTTATGACCGCTTCGGTACCTCTCCGCGATGGGTCGTGGCTCCCGGTCTGCGGTATCGGCCCAGAGCCGTCAGCTTTCAGCGCTCAGCCATCAGCGGCCCCCAGCGGTTCGTGCTGATTGCTGACGGCTGATTGCTTCTTGATGAATGCTCCGTGTTACGATTTCCCGCGTTTCCGGCGGAAAAATGCGCGCACAATCGCTGCACACTCTTCAGCAAGCACCCCGCTCACGATCTCGACCTTATGATTCAGTTTCGGATGATTGAGGACCGTGAGAGTCGAGCCGCACGCGCCTGCCTTGGGATCGCTCGCGCCGAATACCACGCGCCGGAGACGCGCTTGCACGATAGCTCCGGCGCACATCGCACACGGTTCGATTGTAACATAGAGCGTGCAGGCCGTCAGGCGGTAGTTCCCCAGCTTGCGCGCGGCGCGACGCAAGGCGAGGATTTCCGCGTGGGCCGACGGATCCTTCAGGTGAATTGGGCGGTTGTGGGCGCGCGCGATCAAGCGGCCGTCTTGGACTACTAGCGCGCCTACCGGCACCTCTCCTTCCTTCTGGGCCCGCAGGGCGTCACGCAGGGCCAGGCGCATGAATTTCAGGGTGGTGGCAGTCTCGGCAGGCGCGCAATGTAGCTGAGGCATCATCCTATGCTAACACGCTTAGCCCGCAACGCGCGGGGGGAGCTGGGTTCCTTGTCTGGGAGTGCCGAGATGCGACCCTGGATGGGCAAGCGAGTTTTTCGGTTGCACAGGGTGCACGGCGTGGTGTACTAATTCTGTGGCGAAATTGCAGGCGAGGAGAGTTGAGACTTATGACAAACCGAAGAGATTTCCTCCGTAATACCGCCCTTGGTGCCGCGGCCATCGCTGCGGGCACCAAGTGGTCGGATGTTCTGTTCTCTTATCCCTTGGGCAAGCCAGTGGGCTTGCAGCTTTACACCTTACGCGACGACCTTGCCAAAGACGTGCCCGGGATCATCAAGAAAGTGGCGGAGATCGGGTACAAAGAGGCCGAGCTTTACGATTTCTACGGCAAGCCCGCTGCCGAGTTCGCCAAGCTCTTGAAGGACAACGGCCTCGCGGCTCCCAGTGGCCATTACATGACAAATCACATCAAGTCGAACTGGCAGAAGCACATCGATGACGCCAGGACCGTGGGCATGAAGTACATGGTGAATGCCATCCTGGAGCCTAACGAACGCCGATCGTTCGATGACTACAAGAAGCTGGCCGAGCTGTTCAACAAGGCGGGTGAACAGACCTTGAAGGCCGGTATCCACTTCTGCTATCACAACCATAATTTCGAGTTCAAGAAGTACGGTGAGACGACCGCCTTTGACTACCTGCTCAAGGCGCTGGATCCGAAGCTGGTGAACTTTGAAATGGATTGCTTCTGGGTCACCCACGCCGGCCAGAGCCCGGTGGCCTACCTCGAGAAGCATCCCGGTCGGTTCCCGCTGCTGCACATCAAGGATCTCAAGGGCACTCCGCCTCCCTCCACCGAACTGGATGCCCGGAGGGGATTGTTTGCGGAAGTGGGTCACGGCAGCATTGATTGGAAGCCCATCTTTGCCGCGGCGCCCAAGGGCGGCATGCAGCATTACTTTGTCGAGCAAGACGACTGCGAGCGGCCGCCGCTCGAAAGCGTCAAGATGAGCTTCGAGTACTTAAAGAACCTGAAAGTGTAGGCCGGAAAGCAGGAGTCAGAAGACTGGAGGTGGAAGGTCGAGGCCCGTGCTACGGGGCGCAGGCTTTGGCATTCCGCCTTCCTTCTTTTTCGAGCTGTTTCCTGACCATTCGGTTCAACACACCACGCCTAAGGCTATTGGGGTACGGTGAATCGCTGCAGGTGAGAAAGTTGACGCGCGGGGTCGCGGCTTAGTGGCGTTTCTTGGGGCCTTCGCCTTCGGGGGGCTTCTTGGGGCCGAGCTGGAGCGCGGCGAACATCTGCCCAATGGTGTTGCGGAAGAGTTCCGTTGCCTCTTCTACCGTTTGCTCCTGTCTTTCCTTCAGTTGCTCCGTGACCAGCTCCAGGTTTTCTGCGGCCCGCTTATCAAGTTCCGCGTCGGATTCTTCAATCTGCTTAAGGGTAAGCTCCCGGATTCTTCCTCCGATTTCTTCCACGCTCCGCTCGTGGAGGGCGCGGGCCGTCTGTTCCATGCGGGCCTGGAAGCTCTGTACTAGGGCTTCGGAGTGCTGCTGAAGTCTCTCGTCCAGGGTCTTGGTGAATCCGTCGGCTACTTCATTAATGACCTGGTCGGACTTGGTTCTGAGCTGCGTCACCGCCTGATTGGCGGCGTCCTCGCTCACTTTCTGGATCTGCTTCAGCACGGCTTGGCGCTGTTTCTCCAGTGCCTTCTGGAGATGATCCTCAAGCTCGCGAGTTCGCTGGTCCTGAAACTCCTGAAGCGTCTTGCGAATGTGGACGGGGTAGTCTCTTGCCAGGGTCTTGGCTTCCTGGGTCAGAGTTTCCAGGGTTTCTGCGCTCAAGAGGGCCAGCTTTTCCCGCGTCTCCTCAACGGCGGCCTTCCCGGCGGCCTCCAGCGCCGCGGCGGAGAGCTGTGCGGCCCGGGTATCCTTACTGATGGTCTCCAACGTCTCACGCGTGAGGGCCGCGAGCTGTCTCCTCATCTCCTCGACCGCCGCCTTTCCTGATGTCTTCAATTCATCGGCCAAGAGCAGCAAGGTGTCTGCTGCCTGCCTTTGCAGGTCTCTGGCCGCGGAATCCAAGTGCTCATCCCCGGCCTTCTGTAACCTATCCAGGAAGTCCTTGAGACCCTTCGGCTGAGCCTCGAGGACGTTCTTCCCGAACTGTTCCTGAGCGCCCCGCAGCATGTCGTTGAGCTTGCGCTGGAGCTCATCCAGGGCCAGGCGAGCACTCGCCTGCTTATGGAACACTTCAACCACAGCGGCAGCCGCATCTTCAATGCGCCTGCGCGTTTCCTCAACAAAACTGGCAGAAGCGGATTCCAGTTCCGGGCGCACTTTCTCGTTAAGCTCTTCCATGGCTGCCTGAAGCGCTGCGAAGCTGGCAGTCTGAATGTTGCGCTGGGCCTTCTCGATCTCTTCTTGGGCGGCCTGCTGAAGTTCCTGCAACTTGGTGACCTGGGCCTCCAGGTCGGCGCGCGCGGCTTGCAGGCGTTGCTCCAGACCGGCGGATTCCTGTTCGATCGCCTGCACCATTTTCTCTTCCTGGCGGTTGGCAGCCTCCTGCAGCGTGGCCTGCGACTGGAAGCCGATCTGCTGGGTGATTTTGCTCAGCCGTTGCTCGAATTGCCGCGCCTGTTCTTCAAGCATCTCCTCCGTCTGCTTGCTCAGACGTGCCACGGAAACCTGCGCAGTTGCCTCCACGACGCCCGGAGCTGCCGCCGGCCCCGTGGGAACGGAGATGGGCGGCGCACTCGCGCGCGGAGGTTCCGGGGGTCTGGGTGGGGCGACGGGACCAGCTGGCGCGGGAACGCGCTCACTCGGCGCGGCGGGCAGGGGCACCGCAGGGCTCTCTACTCTCTGGCCACCTGGTCCCATCGGCGGGCCTTCCTGCCAATCGTCTGGCGGAAACTCAATCCCCCAGATGTTCTCAGCATGAAACAGTTGGACACCGACTTCCACCGGGTCCTTAGGGGACGCCTTGTTGCCCACCCACACCACTATTGCTTGAGCCGCCCGTCCCAGAGCGCGGTTTTCAACGGTCAATTCCGAATTCAGGGTCACTTCGTGAAGCGTCAGAATCTTCGCGCCCTGCTTATTGATGATCGCGGTACGCGAGTTTTCCTTGAAGGTATGCCCGCTCGCATCCTTGCCACTGATTGTAATAGGGATGGCGATGGCCAGTCGCGTACTCCGCCGGTTAGCTGCGCCTTGGGCGTCGGGTTTAGTCGCTTTCGGAGGGACCCTCATTCAAGGGGAATTATAGTCAATAGGTGAAGCTAACTCAACTCGTTTGAAGGGGTTGTCCAATACTCTCTTGCCGACGGAGGGTGGAAGGGGATTGCCCAACGCGCAAATGCTCGGCCTTCAGGCGGCTCCCATGCAGACCCGGCGAGCAGTCTAATGCCTTGCCGTAGAAGAAGTTAGGAGTCAGCGGGGAAGCATCTACTGGCGCATTGTCCGGGCGAGCGCTAAGGCCACTCTGGGGACCATAGGCTACGGAGATGATGGCAGGAGCTGGCCCTTTTCCAGATGACGAATCAGCGTTGCATGGTGCGCGGCGCGGGGATCGTGGGTAACCAAGATGATGGTCTTTTTGAAATCGCGGTTGAGGCGCGAGAGGATGTCGAGTACCTCTTCGGCGGAATGGGCGTCGAGGTCTCCGGTAGGCTCGTCGGCCATCAGCAACGTCGGGTCGGTGACGATGGCGCGAGCGATGGCCACGCGTTGTTCCTGCCCGCCGGAAAGTTGGCGAGGATAATGCTGGATGCGGTCTTCCAGCGCCACCAGCTTCAGCGCCGTCATTACGTGCTCCTGGCGTTCGCGCCCCGAGAGCTTGGTGAGCAGTAAAGGCAGTTCCACATTTTCGAAAGCGGTTAGGACCGGGATCAGGTTGAACGTCTGGAAGACAAACCCAACGTGGACGTTCCGCCAAGCGGCCAGCCGATCCTCACTCATGGTCGCGACGTTCTCCTCCAGCACGCGTAATTCGCCTGCCGTGGGGCGGTCGATGCCGGCGATGATGTTCAGCAGCGTGGTCTTGCCCGAGCCGGAGGGTCCCATCAGGCAGAGGAATTCGCCTTCCTGCACTACCAGGTCGATGTTCTCCAGGGCCACCACGGAAAATGAGTCGCGCTGGAATTCCTTCTTCAGTCCCTTGATTTCGACAACCGCTTTGGCCATGAGGGTTCCTCACTGAAAAGTTGAAAGTGCACAGCCCGCAGTTCACCGCCTCGAGCTATTGACGCTGGCCTCCTCAACTTGCTCCTGCTTTCACTTTCACGCGTTGCCCCGAGGCCAGCCCCTCCGGACCCCTGACCACCACCCGGTCGTTCGGTCCCAGGCCCTCCGCCACTTCCATCCGGTCGCCGAGGTCACGGCCCAGTTGAACCTCGCGGAGCTTCACGTGCGAGCCCTCCAGGACGAAGACGGAGGTCTTGCCTTCGCTCTGGATCAGGGCGCCACGGGGAACCGAGAGCATCTCGCGTGTGCCGCTCCCGCTGGACGACGCGGCCAGAAACGCGACATGAGCGTTCATCTCGGGCCGCAGGTAATCGTCGGGATTTGAGATCTTGACCTTGACCTGAATTGTGGCCTTCTGGCGATTGGCCTGGGGAGCGATCTCCTCCACCACGCCCCTGTAAACCCGGTCCGGGTAGGCGTCGGCAGTCACCGCGCAGTTCTGGCGAAGAGATACTTTGGGGAAATCATTCTGGTTGATGTCCAGCTCCACCTGTAGATCGCTCAGGTCGGCCAGCGAAGCCACGGAAGCTTTCACGCCGCCGGGCCCGCCGAAGTTCATGGTGGAGACCATCTCACCCTTTTCAATCAGGCGCTCCAGCACCGTCCCGTTGACCGGGGCGCGGATAAGGGTGGAATCAAGCATGGTTTGCGCGTAGTCCACGGTGGCCTGCGCCTGGGCCACTTGGGCGCGCGCGTATTCGATCTGCTCCACCCGCGGCCCGATTTTCACCAGGTCATACCTCTTCCGCGCGCTTTCCAGTTGGGCCTTGGTGACGTCAGACTGGGTGCGCGCGTTGTCCAACTGCTGCTGGGAGGCGATGTTCTGGCGCGCCAGGTCCTCGACCCGCTTGAGGTTGACTGTGGCGTTTTGAAAGTTGGCCTGCGCCTCTTCCACCGCGGCCCTGGCGGCGTCGATTTCCTGCGGACGCGACCCGCTCTCAAGCTCTTTCAAGCGGGCTTTGGACACGTCGAGATAGGCCCGCGCCTGCCCCAGTTGAGCCTGATACTCGTTGTCCTCCAGGCGGACCAGCACCTGGCCTTCCTTGACCCGGTCGCCTTTCTCGACTCCCACCCAGGCCACTTTTCCCACCACTTTGGAACTGACCTGGATGGTGTGGTGGGCCACGATGTAGCCGCCGGCAGTCAACACCACAGTCCCGGGCGTGGCGCCGCGTTCGAGCATCACGCGCTGCACCTCGACCTCGGGAGCTCGGGCGAGAACGACGGACACCACGACCCCCACCACAACCACCAACACCAGACCCGCGCCGAGGTAAAGCAGCAGATTCCACGGGATTCTGCTCTTTGGTTCGAGTGAGTCCTTGCGCGAGCGGTCGATTTGCAGCACGCTCAAGTCTTGTTGCCGACTGTCCCCAGATGCCATGCGGCGTTTTCCTTTTCCCCGGTTTGCTGCAATTGCCGGCCTGGGCGCCGAGCCCTCCCCTGACAACCGGGCCTCAAGTAGAGCGTAGCGCCGTCACGATATTCTCGTGGGCGGCTCGCCAGGCGGGGAACAAGCCCCCGACGAAGCCCATCAAGACCGCGAAGATCATCCCGTCCAACATCAGCCCCGGCGTGACGCGATAGTTGAAGGCCACCTCGCTGAACGTGGCGAAATTGGTGGTACCCGCGGTCACACCGTTGAAGACCAGCGAAGCCAGGCAAGCCGGCAAGGCTCCTGCTGCCGCGATCAGAATTGATTCAATGATGAAGGAAAGCAGGATGCTCCCGCGTGAGAAGCCCAGAACGCGCAGCGCGCCGATCTCCTTGGTACGCCGCGCCACGGCCGCGTACATGGTGTTCATGGCAGCAAAGGAAGCTCCCACGGCCATCAACCCGGCGATAAAAATCCCCAGCGCCTTGATGGGGCCAGCGGCGCTGGTTTGTTTTTGATAGTACTCGATCTCGGTCTGGGCTTTGAGGTGCAGACGCCGGTCGTCCGCCACCTGCTGCTTGAGCCGGGCCAGAGCGTTGGCGTCCGCCACGCGCAGGAACACACTCGAGTAGGCATCCCGGTCGAAGTCCTGCCCCAGGTCTTCCGGGTCGGTCCAGATTTCCGAGGCGTAGGCCGTGTTGCCCACCTCGAAGATCCCGACGACCGTCCAGTACCCTTTGGCGAATTTCGCCCGGTCGCCCAGGCCGCAGTTCTGGAAGCGTGCGGCGATCCTCTTGCTCACGATCACTTCGCGCAACCCGCGCTGAAACAGCCGTCCCTCAAGCAGCTTGAACTCCGGCCGCAGACTGAATCCCTCGGGCGTGAGGCCCCGGATGGTCACGTTCGAGCCCTGCGCTTGGCCGCGCCGGGGGAAATTCATGAGCACGATGAGTTCGGGAGAAACCCGGGGTTCGCCTTTTTCGTTTTTCGCGATCCCCTCCAGATACCGGATCACCTGGAGCGATTCACGCGTGATTGAACTCTGCGTTTCCGACTGCGAGCCTTCGCGCATAAGCAGCAGGTTCAAGGGATGGCCGGTGGCGGACAGCGAGGTCTGTAGCCCTTGCGCCAGAGCCATCAGCACCACGAACACCAGGACGGTGAGGAAAATGCTGGAGGCGGTCATTAGGGTCGTAATCCAACGCACCCTCAGGTTGCGCAGGTTGTACTTTAGCGGGATCGCCATAGAAATTCTCTTTCTGTAGCGGCGGGCTTCAGCCCGCCATGCCGCCCTGAAGGGCGGCGCTACCCAGTGTGACGGAGCGCCTGCGCAATGTTAACACGCGCCGCGCGATAAGCCGGCCAGCTTGAAGCCAGCAGGGCTATGAGTGGGGCCAGCGAGGAGCACAAGGCCAGCGTCCCCGGCCTCATCCGCATGTCGGCAAAGACGAACTGGCCGATTTGCGAGAGGGCCAAGCCGTCGTACAGCAGCTTGGCGCCCCCCACGCCTACCAGCGCTCCGCCGAGCGTCAGAAGCAGCGATTCGCCCACGAAAAGGACCATGATGTGTGCCGCCCGAAATCCCAGGCTCCGCAGCACCGCGGCCTCCGCGATGCGTTCCCGGATGGACATGGCCATCGTGTTGGCCACGATCAGCACGACGGCAAACGTGACGGCCGACCCAATGTAGAAGATCATGAGCCGCACGTTGCCGAGCATGGCGATGAAGTTGAGCAAGAAGGCGCCGATCGACTCGGTCTTGGTTTCCGCGTCGGTGTTGCGGAACATGGTGTCGATCGCCTGGCCCACGCGCGCGGCCAGCTCGGGCCGTTCGAGGCGCACCCAGTAGATTCCCACGAGGTTCGGCCGGCCCGCGGCTTCATTCAAGTAATCCCAGTGAAAGTACAACTGGTCCTCGGGGCCACCGGTGAAAATCCCCCGCAAAACGAGTTCGGGAGTGACGCCCCACGGGCTGTTCAGGAGGGTAATTCGATCGCCGATCTTCCAATGGTACTTGTCCGCGAGCCGCCTGCCCGCCACTGCCGCCGTCCGCTCTTGCTTGAACGCCGCCAACTGGTCAGGGAGGATAGTAGAGCCGCCTTGCAGCACGGTGAAGATGGCCTCTGGATCCACCGCAAACTGGGCGAATGTGTTCGCGGGATCCTTCCAGTATCCCCCGAGCCAAGTCAGGGGTGAGCAAGCAGCTACCCCGGGCACGGTCTTGATTCTGGCCGCCTGGCTGGCGGGTAGGGCTAGGACGATGCCCGCGGCGCGGCGGACCATCAGCAGGGGAATCGTGTCGTCGTTGGCCAGCGGCCTGCCCAGCGCCGTGTACACGATGGCCAGCGAAGATAACAGAAAGAGCGACACCGCCACGCTCGACAGCGTCAAGAAGGAGCGGCGTTTGTTGCGAAGCAAGTTTTTCAGAACCAATCGCCACATCGGCGATACCTCCGGGTTATCCCGTCCGCCGCAGCGCGTACGCCATCGGCGTCGCGGCTAGCCTCGTGATGCCAGCGGTGCTCACTCCTTCACCTCCGGCTTCTGCCGGGCGATGGCGTGGATACCAGCCAGCTTGTTTTCCTGGAACCAACCACCTCATGCTCGGGCCCTCTAACTACCCGGAAAACCGTAGCGCCTCGGCCACGTTCAGGTGGGAGGCGCGATAGGCCGGGATCAACGTGCTCGCCAAGCCGATCACGATTGCTGTGGCGATAGCCAAGGCAACGGCCGGGAGATCCAGTCGGATGTACATGGGCATCATGCCGCCGACGCGATAGCCGCGGATTAGGGCGCAAAGAATCCACGCCCCCAGGCAGCCGGCCGCAGTTCCCGTGAGTGAAATGGCCAACGACTCCGCGGTCAGAAATCCCAGCACCTGCCGCGTCCGGAATCCCAGCGCGCGCAGCACCGCCAGTTCCGAGGTGCGCTCGCGAATTGACATGGCCATGGTGTTGGCCACAATCAGCAGCACCGCGAAGACCACGGCCGCCGAGATGCTCAACAGGATGAGTTTCACGTTTCCCAGCATGCCCAGGAAATCCAGCATGAACTGCTTCATCGTTTGCGTCCGCGTTTCCACATCTTCATTGTGGAACAGGGCATCGATTTCTTTCATCAGCCTCGCGGCGTCGTCGGGCGTCCGGGCCAGGACCCAGAACGCTCCAGGTTTGTTTGGTCGGCCGAGCGCTTCGTTCAGATAATCCCAGTGAAATGCCAGATTGGACTCTTCGTCCTTGGAGGAGTAGATCCCGCGGAGAACTAAGTCCAGGCTGACATTGTAGCCGGGGCTGTGCAGGGTGACGTGGTCGCCGAGCTTCCACCTGTATTTCTGCGCCACCTTCCGCCCCACAACGAATGCGACCTTTTCCCTAACGAAGGCTTGACGCTGCTCCTGGGGCAGGTTCCAGTCAAAGAGCGTGAGGATGGTTTCCGGGTCGCAGGCCATGGTCGGCAACATGATTTGCTCGCCTCCATAGTGCGCGTCAAACCAGTTGAGCGGCGTGACGGAGGCGACACCCGGCAGCCGGGCGATCCGCGCTTGGTAACTCAGTGGCAGCGGCTGCATGAGGGAGGTACGCGGCCCGACAAACAGAACCAGGTACCAGCGATCCGCGCCCGGGGGGGCGTCGAGGTAACGAATCGTCGCCCCAAAGATGACCAGCAGGAAGATTGACACAGACACACTGGCCACTGTCAAAAACGTCCGGCGCCGGTTCCGAAGCAGGTTCCTGGTTACCAGTTGGCTGCGCGTCATGGCGCTCGCTCTGTCCTAAGCCGAGAAGTCTTCCAAAGCTTTCCTTCGCCTAGCGGACTCAAGACCGTTAGCCTGATATCATCCCACAAACCGCAGGGCCTGCGCGATATTGACCCGCGTGGCGCGCAGGGCGGGCACCAGCGTGCTCAGCAGACTGATGCTGATTGCCACACCGATTACCGTCCCTGCGGTTTCGAAGCTTATGGGGATGAAGATCGGGATCCAGCCGGCCAGGTGATAGCCCGCGATCAACTTGAAGAGCAGCCAGGTAGTCAGACATCCTGCGCCCGCTCCGGTGAGGGAGATGACGACCGATTCGGCCGTCAGCAAACCCAGCAGTTGGGGCGAACGGAAGCCGAGCGCGCGCAAAACCGCCAGCTCCAGCGTGCGCTCCCGGATCGACATTGCCATCGTATTGGCCACAATAAGCAGCACGGCAAACACCACGGCTCCCGAAACTCCCAGCAGGATCAACTTCACCTTCCCCAATCCGGCAATGAAATCCAGGCTGAATTGCATCATGGTTTGGGTCATGGTCTCGACGTCGGCATTGCGAAACATCGCGTCAATTTCTTTCATAACCCGGGGAGCGTCCTCTATGGTTCTGGCGACCACCCAGAACACTGCACCCTTGTCCTTGTTCGGCCACAAGTCATTAAAGTAGTCCCAGTGGAACGCCAGGATGCTTTCATCACCACCTTCGACGGTGTAGATC
>Ga0209182_10000451_pt1 | contig 11087 bp, 11 predicted proteins | sample LakBais05cmmetaG_FD_185474 | JGI IMG/M metagenome (GOLD analysis project Ga0209182, IMG submission 185474) | Lake sediment microbial communities from Lake Baikal, Russia to study Microbial Dark Matter (Phase II) - Lake Baikal sediment 0-5 cm... | ecosystem: Environmental > Aquatic > Freshwater...
GGTCACGCCCACCCCGGCAGCTTCCTTCAATGTGGTTTATTCTTCCACGACGGTCTGCGGCGTTTTTTATGGGATTAAGTTCCAGATCACCAATAATGGCAGCGTCACCTGGGAATCCAACCGGGTCATTGCGACAGATCAGGCGACCAGTGAGACAAAAGCGAAGGATCGAAACGATTTCCCCAACTATGACGGTTGTGCCATAGCATCTACCGATCAAAACCTGGAAGCGGGGGAAGTTGGCATTACAACGTCTGCCGGATTTTCCGCAAATCCTGCCGGTCATAGCTTCACGGCCACCATTCGGGTTTGTTCTCTGGATGATATGGCGGGGAATTGCTCGGAAAAAACGATCACATTCACGCCGTAAATGCCCAACGGGGCGGTCGCAAGGCCGCCCCAAATTTTTCTCCTTGACGCTTTCTCCCTTTCCCCGTAAGATAAACCAAAGATAGAACATTCATTCACCACAAAGGACACGACGGAACACGAAGGTCTTCCTTTGTGATCCTTTGTGTCCTTAGTGGTGAATCCAAGGAGCCTTTATGGAACTCGGCCTCGTCCGCAAAATTGACATTGACCAGGAAATGCAGCAGGCGTACCTCGACTATGCCATGAGCGTCATCGTGGCGCGCGCCCTGCCGGATGCGCGTGACGGCCTCAAGCCCGTCCAGCGCCGCATCCTGTACGCCATGTACGACATGGGCATCCGCCTCGACAGCCCCTACCGCAAGTCGGCCCGCATCGTCGGCGAGGTGCTCGGCAAGTACCACCCGCACGGCGACCAGTCCGTCTATGAAGCCATGGCGCGCATGGCCCAGGACTTCTCCATGCGGACCCTGCTCGTGGACGGACAGGGCAACTTCGGCTCGGTGGACGGCGACCCGCCGGCAGCCATGCGCTACACCGAAGCCCGTCTCACCGCTCCGGCCCTGGACCTGTTGGCCGACATCGGCAAAAATACAGTTGACTACACTGACAACTTCGACGGCACCCTCACCGAGCCGACTGTGCTCCCCTCCGCCATCCCGAATCTGCTGGTTAATGGAGCCACCGGCATTGCCGTCGGTATGGCCACCAACATCCCTCCCCACAACCTGGGCGAGATCGCGGACGCCTGTGTCTACATGCTCGAAAAGTGGGAAAAACTCGACGATGTTAACGTGGAAGATCTGATGGAGTTTGTCGAAGGCCCGGATTTCCCCACCGGCGGCATCATCATCGAGCAGAAGGGCGAGGAAGGCATCGAAGCTGCCTACGGCAAGGGCCGCGGGCGGGTCACGATCCAGGCCAATGCCCACATCGAGGAAATGGAGCGCGGCAAAAGCCGCATCATCGTCACCGAACTGCCCTACCAGGTCAACAAGTCCAGCCTGATCGAGCGGATCGCGGAACTGGTCCGTGACGGGCAGTTGGAGGGTATCACCGACCTGCGGGACGAGTCCGACCGCCAGGGTCTGCGCATTGTCATCGAACTGACCAAAAACGTCGAGCCGGAGAAAGTGCTGGCCGCCCTGTACAAGCGCACACCGATGCAGTCCACCTTCAGCATCAACCTGCTGGCGCTGGTGGACAACGAGCCGCGCCTGCTGAACCTGAAACAGGCCCTGCGCGTCTACCTCGACCACCGACTGGTGGTGATCAAGCGCCGCACCGAGTTCGACCTGCAAAAGGCGCGCGCCCGGGCGCACATCCTCGAAGGCCTGATGGTGGCCCTCAAACACCTGGATGAGATCATCGCCCTCATCAAAAGTTCGCCCGATGTGGAGACAGCCCGCACGCGCTTGATGAAACGCTACAAGCTGTCGGAACTCCAGGCCAATGCCATTCTGGAAATGCAATTACGCCGCCTAGCGGCACTGGAACGCAAGAAAATCGAGACCGAGTATAAGGAAACGCTCGGCTTGATCAAAGAATTGGAAGGGTTGCTGAAGTCCCCCAAGAAGATGCGCGGCGTGGCCGCCGAGGAACTGCTCAAGGTCAAGGCCGCCTACGGCGACCGCCGCCGGACGCAGATCGTCAGTATGAAAGGCCGCAAAGCCAAAAAAGCCCCGCTGACCGCCGCAGAACTGGTGCGGGAGCAGGTGGTCTGGATCGGGATGACTGCCGACGGTATGCTTGCCCGCACCCGCGACGACAAGCCGCCGCGTCTCTCCGGCTCCGAGGCGCCCAAACTGCTGGTCAAAGCCAACGCAACAGATACGCTCTACCTGGTCTGCGAGCGCGGACTGGCGGCGGCGGTGGCTGTGCATACCCTGCCGGAAGCCGAAAGGTTGGCGGACGGCAATCCGTTCAACAAACAGTCTCCGCTCCAGGCGGACGAGATGCCGGTGGCAGCGTTTGCATTACCGTCCAGCAAGTCGAACAAGTCCGACGGGTTAGACCTGTCAGACTGTTTTGTCCTGACGGTAACCAAGGGCGGCATGGTGAAAAAGAGCACGGTGAGTGAATTGCCGGGACCTTCTGCGCAGACGTTCAAACTCGCCAACGTCAACGACGGCGACAGCCTGGGCTGGGTTGCACTGACCGATGGGAAGAAGGAAGTTTTGCTGGCGACCGCCCTTGGCATGGCGATCCGCTTCAGCGAGGAGGACGTCCGCCCGATGGGGCTGGCCGCGGCGGGTGTGAACGGCATTAAACTGGGCGTCGGGGATGAAGTCGTCGGCATGCAGGTCCTGCCCGGAACGGGCGAACTCTTCCTGATCGCTTCGGACGGCAAGGGCAAGCGGGTGGAGGTGAAGGACTTCCCGGCGCAGGGACGCTACGGCAAGGGCGTGATCGCCTGGGAACTGCCGCGCGGCGTCAAGCTGGCCGGGCTGGGGATGGGCAAGCCGAACGCCATCGTGACCCTGCACCTGCTCAAGGCCGCCCCGAAGATGGCGCGGCTCGACGATGCGCCCCTGCGCAAGCGTTCCGCCGTACGCGGCGAGGCGGTGGTGGAGGTCAAGGCCGGGGATGCGCTGCTGGGATTGACGGAGGGCTGGACCGTGGAGCGGTTCGTGGTGGTGGGGAAGAAGGAAGAAGTGAAAAGGAAGAAGGTCGCGGTGAAGAAGAAGTAAGCCGTAAAACGCTAAATTCGCCCCGCGCCGGGACGTTTTGTCCAGACCTGGGGCGATTGTTTTTTTAACTACACCCGGCTCAATTCAGCGGGCGACATCTTTGTCAAAGCAGGTGTGGACGCGCCATTTTTGAAGTCGCGATCACAAACCCAGCAAATCTTTTATCTCTTGGTTGACCTTCCCCATCAATTCAACTTCAAGGTGACCAATCCTTGTTGATACGCGCTGCTTATCAATTGCACGCAATTGAAAGATGAGCAAAACAGATGGAGCAGTCAAGCCATTTTGTTTGGATGGACGAATAAGGATGGTGTGTGGAAAACGCTGAACTTTGAGATTGCTGGTAAACGGCACAATCATAATAACGGACAAGGTCTCACTTGAAGCGTCATCATGCACCACAAGCGCTGGCTGCGTCCCCACTTGTTCGTGACCAGCGCCATCTGCGGTTTGCGGCAAATTGACGAGAATGATATCTCCGCGTGTCAAGGTTAATCCAATCCCTTTTCAAAGTTGGTCAATGCTTCATCACTCGCAATATCCCAGGCATTGAACTCGGAGGCAAAATCGCCATACAAAGCACGGCCTTCCGCAACTTGTTTCAACCGCAATTGGCGGACCTGGCGCGTTTCCATGTAGGCACGCAACGCCTCACGGATCAACTCGCTGCGCGAGCGATGTTCCTGCGCCGCGACGTGGTCAATTTCTTCTAGAAATTTCTCGGGGAGGGAAACCAGAACCTTGTTCGCCATAGGATATATCCTGTATATCCATTTTACATCCCAAACCAATATTTCGCAAGTGCGCCCAAAAACCTGAAATGTCCACCCTTTGGTCACATGTCCACGTCCTTCTCCTGCACGGAACCGTGATCACCCAACCCCCACCAACGGACACGCGCCTTGCGGGACATCAGGTTTGCACATTAACAATAGCCAGTGCGGTGCATTATCTTCGGAGTGGCGGTTTTGGGTGGCATGGGTTTATTTTTCGTGCCCCCTCCTGCCTCCGCCAAATCCGTAAGAAGTATCAGGGTAATTATGCAAAATGTTCATTGCTGATTTTGGGGGCACCCTTCGGGTGTGCTTCGCGAAGGTGCCCGTCAGGGCGGTGGGAGCTTGAGCACAACCCCCGCATGGATATGGCTCACGATTAACCAACCCATCGCGGATGTGTGCCCTTAAGGGTAGACGTGTTAGGCTTGCCAGAAAAAAATCAATCGCGGAAGGGTTATCGGCACCGGCCGTAGTGCCAGCTCCGGACGGCGATCCCCGACCCACGCAAGGCCTGGACGATGGGAGCGGTGAAGTCGCCGGAGTAATTCACGCCGAAGGAGGTGACGCCGTCGGCGATTTTGACCAGCACGTGGCTCAAACAAACTGCCTGCGCCGCGGACAGGATGTCGGCGGGTTTGCCGCCTTCGCATTCGGGAAGGATGAAGGTAAAAAAGCCTTTGCCTTGCAGGATCATGGGCACCTCCGAACGCGTAGGGGTGCAGCGTCGCGGCGCACCTACAAAATCATTGAATGTTACCCACCAGTCCCAACTCGGGGGCGATGCGGCGCATGGCCGTGATGACGTTGCCGACATGCTCCCAGAGTTCGATACCGAACTCGGCAGCGGCTTTTTGGATCTCATCCCGGTTGGCGCCGGCCGCGAAGGCCTTGTCCTTCCACTTTTTTTTGACGGACGATGGCTCCAGGTCCAGCAGGGAGCGGGACGGGCGGACGAGGGCCACGGCGGTGACTAGTCCGGTCACTTCATCGCAGGCGTAGAGCGCCTTCTCCATGCGAGTTTGACGCGGCACGCCGGTATGGTCGGCGTGGCTCATCACGGCGCGGATAATATCTTCGGGCACGCCGCGCTGGCGCAGGATGGGTTCGCCCGCCAGCGGATGGCCTTCGAGGGTGGGATGGATCTCCCAATCGAAGTCGTGCAGCAGACCGGTGACGGCCCACTTTTCCACATTCTCGCCGGATTTCCCGGCGTAGAAGCGCATGGCGGCTTCCACCGAGAGCATGTGCTTGACGAGGTTGTCGTTCTTGACGTATTCACGGACAAGGGCAAGGGCTTCGTCGCGGGTCATAGTCTCCTCAATGCATCACGGAAAAATCGGCTCCGGGTCGCCCAACACGGGGACGGGGTGGCTGATGTTCACATCCCACAGGGCGGCGACAGTGGCGAGCAGTTCGCGTATATTCCAGTATAGCACGGAAGATTTGCGGTAGACACGCAGGTCGGCTTCCACGCCGACCGAGTCAACGCCGAGTTGGTTGCACAGGTAGAGGGCGCGCGGCAGGTGGAAGGCCTGCGTCACCAGGATGGCCCCGGTCACGCCGAAGATGGCCTTCGCCCGGTAGCAAGTGTCGTAGGTGCGCCGACCAGCATAATCGAGCACGATGGCATACTCCGGGACGCCCAGCGAAAGCGCCAGTTCACGCATCACCACCGGTTCGTTGTAGTCCACGAAACGGTTGTCGCCGCTCATCAGGAGTTTCTCGACTTTCCCGACGAAATACAGATTGGCGGCGGCCTGGACGCGGTCATGCAGGACCGGGGTGGCGGTGCCGTCCCGCCACAGCCCCGCGCCGAAGACGATTGCCACGCGGCGGGCTGGTGCATCCGCGGCTGTATACATTTTCGGACGCGCATACAACCCGGTCACCAGGCGTGAGATGATCAGGATGAGAAGTCCGAGGACAGCGAGAACAAAGAGAATTTTCAGGAACATCTTGGCGATACGTTTGAACACAGGCGGTATTCTACCATGCAAAAAAGAAAGGGTCTTTGGGGACCCCCATCATCACAGCGATTCCCGGAGAAAAAAAACCTGTTTCCGGCGGGGAAACGGGTTTCCGTGGTGAATGTGGATCGATTCATTCCAACTTCTTGCGTACTTCCGCACTCAAGAAATCCAACACCCAGACAACCAGGATGATGGCCCAAATGCCCGTAGCGGCCTGGTGGTAGCCGACCATCGAATTGATCTGTACCATCAGGTAATAACCGATCCCGCCGCCACCGACGAAGCCGATGATCGTCGAGATGCGGACGTTGATGTCCCAATGGTAGACAATGAACGATACAAAATCCGGGATAATCTGTGGGACAACGGCGTAGACCACGGTCTGGAGACGGTTCGCACCGCAGGACTGCAAAGCCTCGATGGGGCCGGGGTCAATGCTTTCCACCGCTTCCGAGAACAGTTTACCAAGCGAAGCAATGGTTACCACCGTCATTGCCAGTGTACCGGCAAAAGGTCCGTAACCCACCCAGAAGGCGAAGACAGTCGCCATCACCAGAGGTTCATAGGAACGGGTAATGTTGAAGAACGAACGGGTGAGATAATAGACGGTTGTGCCAACCGGCCCGCGCTTGGTGATATTGCTGGCTGCCAGGAAACTAATCGGCGCGGCGATGATGGTGGCAATTGTCGTTGAAAGCAGAGCCATAAAGATCGTGACGAACATATTGTCGGTCACGTCTTTGAGCGCCTGGCTGGGTTTCCATTTACCAACCGGGGTGAGCGTATCCACCTCGATCAAGCTGGCGGTGCCATCAACCGAAGCAGCGATTGCTTTGGCTTCCACTTCCAACGAGAAGTAGCCATTCGCATCTGTGGTGGTGCGTTTGATGGTCAACGTGCCATTGTTCGGATTATTCCAACGGATGGAGATCTCCGAGTTGGACGCCAGGTCAAATCCTTCCAGGGTGAATTTATCCTTGATCTCTGCGCAGGGTACACTGGTCACCAGGCGGGGGCCGGAGGTCACGGGAGTAGCCTCAGGGGCCGAGTTGCACGGGATGGCAAAGGGGATGCTGATGGTGACCGTCCGTGTATCGCGTGTGAGCAGGTCCGGATGGAGGAATGCCGACACGAACTCATGGGCCTTGGAGGCATCCCGCACCAGACGGACAAAGTCCATTTTCGTGACGCGGTACGATACGGCGTAGAGCACAACCAATATGGCAATCCCCAGTGTGGTCAGTGTCAGCCGCCTGATTTGGGAAAAGTTCTTCATGGCTAGGCCAACCTTTCCCGTATTTTGGCGCTTATGTAGTCCAGGGCAACGACCACAACGGCGATAGCGATGAAAGCCGCACTGACGGCGCGCATGTCATTGATCTGGATCCACTGCACGAGGTAAAAACCAATCCCACCGCCGCCTACAAAGCCGATGATGGTGGAGGAACGCACGTTGATGTCCCAGCGGTAGATGGTGAAGGCCGTGAAGGGCGGGATAATCTGGGGAACGACCGCGTAGCGTACCACCTGCGCCCAGTTCGCACCGGTGGCCCGGACTGCCTCGATGGGACCCGGGTCAATGCCTTCAATGACCTCGGAGTACAACTTTGCCAGGGCTGCCACCGAGTGGAATGCAATTGCCAGAACCCCTGCAAAAGGACCCAGGCCAACGATGATGACAAATACAATGGCGATGATGAGGGCTTCAATCGAACGCACAATATTTAGAATTGTGCGGACGACCACGTAAATGGCGAAGGTCAGCGGATTGCCGCTCATCAGGTTGCGGGCGGCCAGGAAACTGAGCGGGATGGCGAGAAAGATCGCCAGTGTGGTTGCCATCAGGGCCATGGTGACCGTCTCGAGCATGCCCTGGATGACATATTTGCCATTTGTTGAGACCTGGATGCCGCCGAGAGGACGGTACTGGTCAAAATAAACACGGTGCTGGAGCATCAGGGTCGGGTCAGATTGGGCGATTAAGACCGTGCTTGGCACGTGGATGGTTGTGGTCAATGAGCCGGTTGAATCGGTGCGCACGATCAGCGGGGCATTCTCGTTTCCACCCAGCGGCTTGTCGTCACCGATCGCCGTCTCCCACCAGATGGTGGTATCCGTATCCGGCCACATCCCGGAAACCGAGACGGTTAATGCCTGGCTCAACCCGGCGCAATCCGGCGTAACGAAGGCCACCATGCCATTGGCTTCACGGCGGGCGGGCGGAGGCGTCTCCGTGGTTGAACAGGGCACGGAAATGTTCGTCCACATCTGGTTTTTTAGGCGGCGGGCCTCGACCAGGTCCGGGCGGAGCATCGGGCGGATGACTGCTATCGCTCGCTCCAGGCTGGCCTTGCTGAAGTCAATCCCAACCATTTGCCAGCCGATGCCGTAGGCAGCAGCCAGACCGAACAAGACCGGGATAAGGATCGAGCGCCGCCTTCCGCCGGTCAGGCTGACAGCATCCCATATATTCCATAGCCAGAGGCCGGCCGGGGCAAAATACCACTGTATTTCGCCATGCCAAGCCACCATGCCGGTGACAACCAGCACGGAAAGCAGAATCGCTACACCGCGATACCATTGGCGCAAGTAGGCCTGTCCAAGGCCGGGAATCAGAGTCGAAAGCGCCCAGGCGAGAATCGGGGAACGTTTCGCAATTTGTTTCTCTTTCATCCCGGAGCCTCGAACGAGGTGGCGCGTACCTCCTGTGCTTCCTCGCCATAAACTTCCTTGAACTTGGCGCGGTCAATGGCCGAAGGTAATCCTTCGAAAACATTAACGCCATCTTTGAGAGCAATGACGCGGGTAGCATAGCGATGGACAAGGTCCAGGAAATGCAGGCTGCAAATCACGGTCATGCCATCTTTGTTTAGTTGTTCGAGATACTGGAGAATGGAATGGGAAAGGACCGGATCCAGGCTGGCAACGGGTTCATCTGCCAGGATAATGCATGGTTCCTGCATCAGGGCGCGCGCAATCCCGACCCGCTGTTGCTGACCGCCCGAAAGGGCATCGGCGCGGCTCATGGCTTTGTCCGCGATCCCCACCCGTTCGAGGGCTTTTACCGCTCGCTGCTTATCGGCAGGCGTCCAGATGCCCAGCAGCGACAGCCAGGGATTGGCATATCCCAGCCGTCCGTTCAAAACGTTGGTCATTACGCTGGAACGCCTGACCAGGTTGAACTGCTGGAAGACCATCCCGATATTACGGCGGATGTGGAGTAATTCCCCCGGGGAGGCGGTGGTAATATCCGTGTCGTTCCAAAAAATCTTACCCGAAGTTGGTTCGATGAGCCGGTTGATGCAGCGCAGCAGGGTGGATTTACCTGACCCCGAGAGGCCGATGACGACAAGGAATTCCCCATCCTGGACTTCAAAACTGACATCCTTGAGGGCTTCCGTACCGTTTGGATAAACTTTAGTAAGGTGTTGGACACGAAGCATAATTCACCACATCGAGTTAAAAAAGAGGGAGGGCATGTGCCCTCCCTCAGGTAGAAAGATGTTTATTTGTACGAGTTGATGTCGAAGTTGATGGACTCCAGGTAGACGCGGTATTGATCGAAGAAGGAGTCATCCACTGCCTTCAAACCGCCGATGCTGTAGCCACCGTTCTTGAGCAGGGTCAGGCCATCTGGGGTCGAGGCGATCTGCAACAGGGCATCCACCAGCTTCTGGCGCATGGCCGGATCCATATTGGCAGCGAAGGAGACAGTGTCGTTTGGAATGATCGGATCAGAGACCCAGACAATCACGACCTTGTCGTTGACATCCGTGAAGTCAGTGTGACGGCCGTGCGGGCATCCACGTAGACGGTGCCGAAGTCGCAGATCTCACCATTCGGGCTCAGGTAGACCGACTTGACAACGGTCGGATGACCCTGGACCCAGGCGCCTGCCAAGGTGCTGATGCCGCTGGATTTCAGGAAGCCGGCCGGGACGAGATAGCCGGAGGAGGACAGCGGGTCGGTGTAGCACGGGCGCTTGCCGGCAAACTGCGCCAGGGCAGTGGCGGCATCCGCAGTATTGGCACTCGTGGCCGTATCGTAGTAGGATTTGAAGGTGCCATCCGCGATCTTGTTGGCGTTGACGATGAACTCGAAGTTATAGTGATCGGCGCCATTGCGCAGCGTCACCAGACCAACGGTGGCATAACCCTTCTCATAGGCCACGATGTAAGGAACGGTCGGCAGCCAGCCGATTTGGGCATTGCCGGAACCCATGGCCTCGATCAGAGCGGCATAGTTGGTCGGGACGGTGGTGGTGATAACGTAGCCGGTCAACTCAGTCAGCTTGGCGGCAATGGCCTCACCACCGGTCATCAGTTCCTGGGTATTGGCAGAGGGTGCCAGGGCCATGACGAGCGGGTTATCCGCTGTGCCCAAGGCAGCCTTCTTCGGCGCGCAGGCGATCAGCAGCATGACGGCCGCAACCAGTAAGGAAACAAACACAAAAACTTTCTTCATATTTCTTCTCCTCTCATGGGAATAAGGTTTTGGGGACTTTCCCCAACGACCGCCTGATAATCTCTCGATTAACAAATATGGCAAGTGACAGGCCTCATAATTCCGGTATAATCATGACATGTCCAATATAAACCCTTCGAATTCTTCCAAATCAATCGCCAAGATCATCCTGATCCTAGTGGGTATTGCAGCCATCTGGTTCCTGGTGAGTCTGGTCAACAACAGAATCAACAACACCCTTGATCCTTTACAACAGATGAACCATGAACTGGGCACCCAGGTTGCCAACCTGTTGCACCCCACGCCCACGATCATTCCGGACCCGGTAACAATTATCAATGAAGTTCAATCGCTTGCCCGGCTGGAAACGATCCGCTATACGGTCGAGAAGGTGGTCAGGGCGGAAGTCAACCAGGGTGTGCTGGGGCCACTTTTCGGCGACCGGTTGCTGTTCGTCGCGCACGGGTATGTCATCGCCGGGATCGACATGAGCAAGATCAAACCGGAAGACTTGTGGCTCGAGGGCGAGGTGCTCAATGTCCGCCTGCCGAAAACGGAAGTGCTGGTGGCGACGCTCGACAACAACAAGTCGTACGTTTACGATCGGGAGACGGGCCTGTTCACCCAAGGTGACCCGACCCTCGAAACCCAGGTCCGGCAAGTGGCCGAGCAGGAGATCCTCAAGGCCGCCACCGAAGAAGGGATCCTCGACCAGGCGACCACCAACACCCAGACCTATTTGCGCTGGTTCTTCGAAACCCTGGGATATAAGCAGATTAACTTTGTACTGCCCACGCCGTAAGTAGCAAATTATTCAG
>Ga0209182_10000452_pt1 | contig 11086 bp, 8 predicted proteins | sample LakBais05cmmetaG_FD_185474 | JGI IMG/M metagenome (GOLD analysis project Ga0209182, IMG submission 185474) | Lake sediment microbial communities from Lake Baikal, Russia to study Microbial Dark Matter (Phase II) - Lake Baikal sediment 0-5 cm... | ecosystem: Environmental > Aquatic > Freshwater >...
CCCAGAAGCTCTACCAGGGGGTCGAGCTGGCCGGGAAGGTCCTGGGAGTCATCGGGGTCGGCGGCGCCGGGGGGCGGCTCGCCAGGATGGCTGGCGCCGGCCTGGGGATGCGGGTCATCGGCTTCGATCCCTACAAAGACCCGTGGCCGGAGCACATCGAGAAGATGCGGACGCTGGACGCGCTTCTGGCCCAGGCCGATTTCGTCTCGATCCACGTGCCCCTGACCCCGGAGACGAAGAACCTGATCAACGCCGCCGCGCTGGCCAAGATGAAGTCGTCGGCCATCCTGGTGAACACGGCGCGGGGCGGGATCGTGGACGAGGCGGTCCTGGGCGAGGCCATCCTGCAGGGGCGCATCGCCGGGGCGGCGCTGGACGTGGTGGTGGACGAGCCCGTCAAGGTGGACCATCCGCTGGCCAAGAGTCGGAACATCCTGCTCACGCCGCACGTCGCCGGCGTGACCGAGGAGGGGATGAGAGGGATGGCGACCGGGGCCGCCGAGGATGTCCTGAGCGTCCTGCGCGGGGAGCGGCCGAAGTACCCGGTGAACCGCGAGTTGCTGCGCAAGCCATAGCGCGGGAACAGGACGATCGGGTCATTCATGGGAGACCCCGAGGAGGGCGACCGTGCCCGAACTGATCCTCACGCCTGCCGGGCGCCTGCGCGTCTCGGCGGGAGCCTCCGAGGGGGATGCCGCACCGCCGGCCTCCGCCTCGTTGCGGGAGGTGTTTCGCGCCTTCGATCTGCATCCCGCCGCCGGGCTGGTGGCGCTAGCGGCGGCGCGGACGGAGCCGTCCTGGCCGCCAACGCTGCTCTACTGGCGGGATTACGCCGCCCGTTACCTGGGGGCTCTCTGTCAAGTGGCCCCATCCTCCGGAGTCTCCGTCGATCCGCTCCCGCCGCCGGCCGAGGCGGAGCTGGCCGCGCTGCTGCTCGGTTTCCCACCCATGCCCGGGGCAGAATACGCGTCGGTGGCCGGCCTGGCCTGGCTCTGGACGGAGCTGGATGCCTGGGCCCGTCACGAGGTCACGGCGGGCGGCGGGATTGCCGCATTCCTCGCCGAGCGAGCGCCGCTCTGGCGCCAGGTGGGGCGTGTCTGTTTGCACCTGGCCGAGAACCGGCGCGATCCCGAGCATCCGTTCGCGTTCCTGGCGACCTACGCTTCGGGCGTGGGCCGGGCCGCCCGCGTCCAGTATCAGCCCCTGAGCCGGGCGCTCCAGGAGTATGCGGGCGCCAGGAACAAGGCGGCCTTGATCCGGCTGCTCGAACCCCTGCACGAGGCGTCGCAGCGGAGCGCGCTCGTCCGGGAGCTGGTGGAGTCGGGGGACATCTACCATCCGCTAGCCTGGGCGCCGGGGGACGCCTATCGACTCCTGAAGGACATCCCGGTTCTGGAATCGGCGGGTCTCACGGTGCGCGTGCCCGACTGGTGGGCGCGGCGCCCCCGACCACAGGTGCGCGTGCAGTTGGGAGAGAGCGCCCGGGGGCAGATCGGCATTGACGCGCTGCTCGCCTTCCGCGTGGGTGTGGCGCTGGGCGAGGAAAGCCTGAGCGAGGCGGAGTGGACGTCTCTCCTGGCCGCCCAGGACGGACTGGTCTGGCTGAAGGGGCAGTGGGTCGAGGTGGACCGGGAGAAGCTGACCCAGGCCCTCCAGCACTGGCGGCGGGTGGAAAGGCAGGTGGCGGAGGGCGGCCTCGCCTTCCACGAAGGCATGCGGCTCCTGGCCGGCGCTCCGGCGGGCCTCGCCCCGGATGCCGCGGAGGCCGAGACCCGCGCCTGGACAGTGGTGGAGGCCGGCGGCGACCTGCGCGAGCTGCTGGCGCGGCTGCGGGACCCGGCCCGCTGCGACCCGCTCGGCGAGACCGCGCTGCAAGGCACGCTTCGCCCCTACCAGCGCACGGGCGCCGACTGGCTGGGGTTCCTGTCCGGGCTGGGCCTGGGGGCCTGCCTGGCCGACGACATGGGTCTGGGGAAGACCATCCAGGTGCTGGCGCTGCTCTTGGCGCGGCGCAAGAAGTCCTCATCTCCATCGCTCTTGGTACTGCCCGCCTCGCTCCTGTCCAACTGGAAGGCCGAGATCGCCCGCTTTGCCCCGGACCTCAGGGTCCTCTACCTTCATCCCAGCGAGATCGGCCAGGCCGGCCTCGCCACGGCGCAGGAGCAGGCCCGGGACTGCGACCTGGTTGCGACCAGCTACGGGATGCTCTTGCGAGCCCCCTGGCTTTCGCAGGCCACCTGGGACCTGGTCATCCTGGACGAGGCGCAGGCCATCAAGAATCCGGCCGCGCGGCAGAGCCGGGCGGTCAAGACGCTCACCGGGCGCAGTCGGATCGCCCTCACCGGCACGCCCGTGGAGAACCGTCTGGGGGACCTCTGGTCCATCTTTGACTTCCTGAATCCTGGCCTGCTCGGCGGGGCCTCGCGCTTTCGCGACTTCGTTCGCGGACTGGAGGGGCGGGAGCCGCCGGACTACGCCCCGCTCCGGAATCTGGTGCGTCCGTATATCCTGCGGCGCCTCAAGACCGACGCGGCCATCGCGCCCGATCTGCCGGACAAGACCGAGGTGCGCGTCTTCTGCGGCCTGTCCAAGATCCAGGCGGCCCTGTACCAGCGCGCCGTGGACGAACTGGCCCGCACGCTCGATGGGCAACAGGGGATCGCGCGGCGTGGGGTGATCCTGGCGTTCCTGCTGCGCTTCAAACAGATCTGCAACCATCCGAGCCAGCTCCTGGGTGACGGCGACTACGCGCCCGCGGCGAGCGCCAAGTTCCAGCGGCTGCGCGAGCTGTGCGACGAGATCGCCGGCCGCCAGGAGAAGGTGCTGGTCTTCACGCAGTTCCGCGAGATCGCCGAACCGCTGGCCCAGTATCTGTCCGGTGTCTTCGGGCGAGCGGGCCTGGTGCTCCACGGCGGTGTGGCGGTCGGCAAGCGGCGCGGGCTGGTCGAGGCGTTCCAGCAGGAGGACGGGCCGCCGTTCTTCGTCCTCTCGGTCCGGGCCGGCGGCCTGGGGTTGAATCTCACGGCCGCGAGTCACGTCGTCCATTTCGACCGCTGGTGGAATCCGGCGGTCGAGAACCAGGCCACGGATCGCGCCTTCCGGATCGGCCAGCACAAGAACGTCCTGGTCCACAAGTTCGTCTGTCGGGGCACCGTCGAGGAGCGCATCGATGCCATGATCGAGGCGAAGCAGGACCTGGCGCGCGGGGTGCTGGAGGGTGGCGCCGAGACGCTCTTGACGGAACTGAGCGACAAGGAGATCCTGCGCCTCGTCGCGCTGGACGTGGCGAAGGCCGAGGCCTGAGACCGGCGGTTGGTAAGCCGGGCCTGCGCGTGGCGCCGCGGCGCCGCGGAAAGGAGACGCAGATGTGGGGATGGGGGTGGCGGCCGTACGTTTCCGTGGCGCAGCGAAGGGCCAACGCGGCCAAACAGACGGCGAAGTTGCTGAAGAAGGGGGTGGCGGTCGAGCCGGTGTCGCTGGAGGGCCGCCGGATCGCCCGGACCTTCTGGGGGGAGGCCTGGTGCAGCCACCTGGAGTCATTCAGCGACTTTGCCAACCGCCTGCCGCGTGGCCGCGCCTATGTTCGCAACGGGTCGGTGTGCCACCTGGCCATCTTGAAAGGGAAAATCGAGGCGCTGGTGAGCGGCTCCGAACTCTACACCGTCAGCATCCGGATCGGGACGCTGCCCGACAAGGGCTGGGCGGACATCAAGCGGCGCTGCGTGGGGCAGATCGCCTCGCTGTTGGATTTGCTGAAGGGCCGCCTCTCCGACGGGGTCATGTCCGTCGTGACGGATCGGCAGCGCGGCCTCTTCCCGCAGCCGGGGGAGATCGATCTCAAGTGCTCCTGCCCGGACTGGGCGGTGATGTGCAAGCATGTGGCGGCCGTCCTGTACGGGATTGGGGCAAGGCTCGACCACGCGCCGGAGCTGCTCTTCACACTGCGCGGGGTGGACCATGCGGAACTGGTCCAGGTGGAGACCGCCGGGCTCACCGCCGGTAAAGGGAAGGGGCGGCGGCTGCGCGCGGAGAACCTGGAGGAGATCTTCGGCATCGACCTGGCGCCCGCCGCAAAGACTCCTGCCTCGCCAGACGCTGCGTCTGCGCCCGGCGGGCGACGATCCAGGCGGAAGGCCGCCGCACCCGCCGCACCGCCGGAGCATCCGCGGGCCGTGCGCAGGGCGGCGAAGCCGACCGCGAAGCCGGTCGTCCCGGCGCGGACACCGACCCGGGAGGGCCGCACGAGCGCACCCCGGAAGCCGCGAGGCGCGAGGCCCGCCGGAAAGTAGCCTCGCCCTCGAGTAGCCACACAGTTTTATCTGGATGCCGCTTTTTCCCGCTTTCCAAACGCTTCCGCCCGTGCGTGCGCCACGCGGCAGAAGTACCCACACCGGTCATCCATGTGGCCGCATTCCAGATGGGCATGGGCGGGGCACCATTGGCACAGATTCATGAGGGGACACTGGCGGCATGTTTCGAGAAATTCAGTGTTGTCCGAAGTTATTGCGCGTATCCGCGGGGTGAAATCGAACCAGGCTTCGGCCAGCGTACCCTGGCGCAGATCATAGAGGCAGTCGCGCTGCCAGAGAGACGAGCAGAGACGAAAAAGACCGTTGCAGCTCACGGCGAAGCTTTCTCCTCCCGCGTGGCACTGAAAAAGACGATAATCCGGTCCTGCTTCGGGGACGGCTGTCTCCAGCATGCCGCATGTCTTTTCCATGGCCGCCGACCGCTCCGGATCCGCCTGTTCAATCCCGATGATTTCCTCGGCCGACAGCCTTTCTGCGCGTATTTCACCGTTTCTTCGCTCGTTTCCGTCAAACCGTAGGTGCAGCATGGGATCAAAGTGGAAGGTGTCTTTCGTTCTTTCGCGGCAGAAACGAGCGATAACCTGCAATTCATGCATATTGGAACGCAGGGCCATGGTCTTCAGATTCACCTTGACGCCCCCCTCGAGCAGCAGAGTCAGACCGCGGCGGAACGCCGCATAGGATCCGGAACTGCGGGTCACCCGTTCATAAGTCTCGCCCGTGGCGCCATAAACGGTGACCTCGATATCCCGCGGGGGATAGCTCCTGAACAGTTTTATGTGCTCGTCCGTGACCAGGCAGGCATTGGTAAAAACCGAAACCAGCAGGCCCTTCTTTTTCAGCACCCGGTAAAGGTCAAAAAAATCCTCCCGGAGCAGGGGCTCGCCGCCGGTGATCAGACACCAGAGGGAACCGAGAGAAACGGCCTGGTCCGCGAGATGGCTGATTTCCTCCAGCGTCAGTTCATCACGCAGAGCCGCTTTATCGCCCGGCGGGAGGTTGATGTAGCAATGACGGCAGTTGTTGTTGCAGCGGGCGGTCACCTCGATGTCGAAGGACAGCGGAATCCGCCTGCCCTCGAGTTTGTCCCAGAGCGCAAAATCGGGCAGGCGCGAGATGGAAACTAACGCTTTTTGCAAGATACATGACTCCTGCTGAAACAGGCGTACAGCGGCCCGGCATATCGCCTGATCGCGGCCAGCAGTCCGCAGCGGCTCAGAAGGGCAAGCAGAAAACGTTCCGGACCGAGGCCCAGCCTGACCTTTCTGCCGGCGCGCTCAACGCGTGTGACCCGCCCGACAATCGCCTCCCGCGGGATCATCCCGTCCGGTTCTTCCGGCATGTTATCGCCCTGGATGAGGAAGCAATCTCCATGGACGGACAGCACCCGGTGCAGGCAGAGCAGTTTTGTTTCCGGATGGATAAAAGCCGCCACGTCTCCCGGACCCGGCGCCCGGGAAGCAAGGGGAGAGACGCAGATCACGTCGCCGTCTCTGATGAAGGGCGCCATGCTGTGTCCGCCGGCGTTGAATCGAAAGGGCAATCCCTTCGCATGCACGGCCTGCATCAGCTCAATCAGGACTTTTCCGGAAAGGGAGAGGCCGCTTCTCTGCATGGCCGGACGCTGATATTCACGCGACGGTCGCTTCGACAAGCATTCTCCTTTTGAGCAATTCCGTGACGATGCCGGCGACATCCTGTTCGATTTCAGCCGGTTCGGCCCGGTATTGTTGAGCCAGGGCTTCGACGACCTCCTGCACGGTTTTCTTGCCGTCCAGCATATTCCAGATTTCCGTGCCGGTTTCATTCATCGAAAAGAGGTCGTCTTCCATATCGCCCACGCCGGATGTGAGGGGGACGATAATCAAGGCGCCGTCAATTTCCCTCGACACCACATCGCTGGAGTGGGAAAAAATCATGTCCATCCGTATCTTCTTCATGATACCGCCACTCTCGTTATGAGGTTCTGTATTCTTTCTGCGCTATCGCGGACGTCCCATGCCCGTTCTTTCTCCATGACGAGTCCCAGAAAGCGGGCCTGTGCATGGGCCACCCGGCAGCAGTATTCGACCGGCGTGTCCAGCGTGCCGTGTTCGGACCATGACTTGGCCGGGCATTGCTCGCAGAAACCCCTCAGGAAACAGCGGGCGCATCGTTTGAGATAAAGCGGATTCGTGGCCTTCATTTCTCTCAGGCGGGGGAATCCGGACACATTGGCCTCTTTCAGGCTGCCTTTTTCCAAATCAAAAGTCAAATCAGGGTGCCGGAGCGACAAACAAGGCTGGAAAACACCGTAGGCATCCACGCAGCTTGGTCCGATTCCACAGGTAAACAGCCGGTCACCCGGGGGCGATGAAAATTTTTCAAAGAATGCAGACATTTCTTTCAAGTACGAGCCCGGATGCCGCGTCAGGATGTCCAGACCTTCTTCGGGGGAGACACGCAGGCGCCTGATCCTGCTGCTTTTGGCAGCGGAATCCCGCCGCCCCCGCAGGTCAAAGAACATGGCGTAAGAGGGGGGAGCGTCCATCCGGGGGTTGGTCGCCGCCCAAGCGGCAAATTCCGCCGTTTCTTTTTTATTGGGCGGCAACAGGGCTCCTTTTACCACGAAAGGTATTTTTCTGTCGAGCAGACATTGCACGCCGTTGCGGAACCCGGCGTAAGAACCTTCAACGCCGGTTACGGCTTCATAGGATTCCCTTCTCATCCCGTAAACGGAAATCTCGATCTCTTCGAGAGGGGGGATATCGGCCAGCAGCGCGGCGATTTGCGGCGTGATGAGCCGGGCGTTGGTAAAAAGCATCACCTTGAGCCCGAGGCGGCGCGCAAAAAGGTAAAGTTCGGGAAAATCCTTCCGTAGCAGTGGCTCGCCCCCGGTGAAACGGACCGTCATCATCCCCAGCTCGGCGGCCTGGCGGAGGATGTCCTTCCATGCGCACGTCTCGAGTTCGCGGGCCAGGCTCCGCTTGTCCCCGGCTGGTTTGTTGATGCAGCAGTGGATGCAGGCATTGTTGCAGCGTTCCGTCAGTTCGATGTCGAGGTGAGCCAAGGGAGGCCCCTCTCCTTTCCAGAGAAGGTGACTGTCCAGGTCCTTTTTTACGACGTATCTGTTTTCTTTCATCGGCCCATCAGAGGAGTTTTCCTATGGTGTCATTAATGCGACCACTCTTGTCGAACTGAAGGCGGTATGCTGGAACTTCCTGAGCCATATTTTCTATCAGGGCCAGAATCTTTTCCCACCAGTCGGCCGTTACCAGAGACTTCACCAGATGCTGGGCAAGAAGCCGCGCTATCTCAATGCCCTTTGTGACCGGGACGAGGCGGTTTGCGTCCGCTTTTTCAAGGAAGATGATGGCGGAAAGCGGGGCGGATGCGGCGGAAACGTCCGGCAGTTCGCCGTGGCTCCAGGTCCCGTGGATGCGTAGTCCTCCCGGCCAGCGGCGCACGATGATGCGGTCGTCGCAGAGCACTTCCCCCTGTTTCCGCAGCAGCCTCGCCGCCGTGGTTTTACCGGCCCCGGAGTGCCCCACAAGCAAGAGTCCCTTCCCGCCGATTGCCATCCCCGCGGCATGGAGGAAGCAGGCCTGGCGGTCGGCAAGCGCCCGCGTCAGCAGGATCTGATCGGAAGGAAACATCGTCAGCGCATGCAGCTTCCCCTGGAGAAACAGGGCCTCGCTTGGGTTGTAGATGCGCCCCCGCGTATGTCCCTCGTTAAATACTGCTGCGCAATGAAAATCCTTGTCACGCCGCCCGGGCCCGATGCCCAGGTAGATCCAGGCCCGGTCCTTGCGGTAGATCGCCCAGGGCGCCCGGCGGTAAACCTCTTGACCCATATCGTCTCGATCGAATGCCGGCAGTTCGAAATGATGACGCAGCGAAATCATTTCTTCCGACGGGCCGGCAGCTTCGAATTTTTTGAATTTCGGGCCAAACGTCTTTTCCGTGAACGGGAGATCGGAGTCCACGCGGATCGTGATGCCCGCGATCCGGAAATACCGGCGGTGATGGTGCTGCCAGTTTTCCCTGTAAGACCGTGTTTCATCCGCAAGGGCGCAGAGGTACGCGACTTTCGCCGGGTATCGCCCGTGTTCGAGATAGCCGTAGGCGGGGCACCAGCGGCAATCCTCGCGCCTCTCGCAGCGGCCGCAGTTTTCATCATGTTCGCTATCGCCCTGTACCTGATGGGCAAGCGAGGGAATGAAGTCATCCCATGCCTTGCGGAAACTCCCTGTGCGCAGATTGTAGCGCAGCGCCGGGTCTTTGATGAAGGGGCAGAAGGTCATGCCGCCGTAGGGATCGATGTGAAAATCCCGGCATCCGTCGATACAGGCCGCGAAAAGATGGCTGTCTTCCCCGGAGGAAAGGCAGGCCGGCGGTTTATCGTTCGCTTCAATCGCGGTTATCTTTTCGTCGTCGTCCGTAGCGTCGGGCGGGTCAAGACGGATCATATCCGCCGGGTTCAGCCTTTGCCGCGAGATTTCACGGTTGCGAACGGCGCTCCGGCAGGCGGAAAGGTATAGCCAAGGTGCGCCCACGCGGTACACGGGGCTCAGGGAACGGGCAAGCCGTATCATGGCGTCGAACTCATGATAATTGTCGCGCATGGGAATGAGCTGTACGATGAAACCGGTTTTTGCCTCGCGGAGGTAGGCAAATCCCTGCATGGTTGCCGCGAAGGATCCGGGGGTGCGGGTAATGTGGTCGTGGATTTCTGAGGTCGCGCCGTAGAGGGCGACCATTTTGGCGCCCTTTCTTTTCAGCAGGCCCGCGATGGCCGGCGTGATCAGCGTGCCGTTGGTGTTCAGGGAATAGGGAAGGGAACGGCGCGTGAGCATGTCGAAGATATCGGCGAAATCCGGACGCAGCATGGGTTCCCCGCCGGAAATCGACCATCTGCGGCACCCCATGGCTCGCGCCTCATCGACGATCCTGCTGATCTCATCAAAGGAAAGCTCCCCTTTCTCAACGGGGTCGTTTGCCGGCATTCGCAGCCAGCAGTGGCGGCAGTTGCAGTTGCAGCGGTAGGTCAGATCGATGCTGCCTTCGAGGGGCAGGCGTGGGATGGGTATCCCGTTTCCGATGATTCTCCGTTGTCCATCCAAGAATGACAACTTAGGAAGAACTCCATTGCGGTCAGGGAATCAGCGCCGCACAAGGCCATTTATTCCAGGAAAAATGTCCCCTTCGGGGTTAAACCATTGAGCCGTCCGTCGACAGGGGGAGGGGTCGCAACCCCCGGCGTTCTCAGGGATAGGAGCAAGGATCCTAAGACGTTGCGGAAATGACGCTGCAATTAGCCTGATTGCATTTGGTTTTCGCGCCATTAAATTTCTTGCAACTGACTTTTGTGGCTGCGGAACCGGCTAGCTTGCTGGTCTTGCAACCGGCCAGGACGTTTTCCTCCGGCGTTCCCCTGCCCAGAACGATCAACTGGGGCTGGATCCATTTTTTCCGGTTGTCTTTCATGTTCCTCCCCCCATTGCGTTCATGACATCCATTTCAAAAGGATACACTTTTCATGATAAACCATTGGAGCCGCTGGCACCAGAATTGTGTGAAAAGAAAATCATTTCCAGCTTCCAATCATTCCCCATTTTTCTGAAAAAGAACCAGCGGGAAAAAGCGTTGGATGGATCCGCGGTCGGCCAATCCTCCATGCAAACAACGCGATTGTCGTCGAGCTTTTCAAAGACGCGCTTCTCGAAAGCGGCGCCCGGAGCAAGGCGCTTTTGGGCCCGTTTCAAAAAGCCCTGGAATTCTCTTTCTTTCAGAAGCCCCTCCGATGTGGGAATCGGAAACGCGGCAACCAGCGATGAAAGGGCGTCACCCTTGTCCGCCTGTATCGATTCGTCAATAAGCTTCAGCATTCTTTCAAAGGCCTTTTGGGTATCATTTTCCGGCTTGACAAACCCGCGGCCCTTGAGAGAAAGGAAAGAGCCCTTTTCAAAAACCAGCCATGTGGTTCTTCCCAGGGTTTCCGGAATTCTGTAGGCCGGCGTCTTCTGCAGATCGCGAAAGAAGGCGTCAAAAGCCATTTTTGGAACAAGCACGAGATCGACGGCTGGCCACGTCTGTAGCGCCTCCATTCCCGCAGCCAGAAAGTCCGAGACCATCAGCAGCCCGCTGACCTGGATGTTTCCGCCATAGGATCTGTTTCTTACCGGGAAGACATGGTGTTCATTGGGAACATCCTGCGAAAATTGCGCCACCATCCTGGATATCTCCGGATAGGCCGCCTCCGAAACGAGCCAGAGCACTTGCTGGTAGGCACCCCCGAAGGTCTTCAGATTTCCCTGGAGCGTAAGATCCATGATCCGCTTGATAGGCAACTTCCGGGGTTCCAGCAAGTTCGGCTGCGGCATGACCGGAAATTGTGGAAACTTTTCCTGCATGCGCTTCACGAAATCCTCAAATTCACCCCAGGGACACTCGATTTCCCTTCTTAACCCGGCAGGCGTTTTTTCCGAAAACCCAGGCCACCACAGAATGATGGATTTGGCTCCCGCGGCCACCAAGAAAGCAAAGGTGTTTTCGAGGTCGTTCCACCCGCAAATTCTGGGCAAAGGGACGATGGTCCCGGTAAAATCAATATGATGCTTTTTCAAGAAACCAAAAGATTTCAACGCAACCTGCGCCCGTTTTTCCGTGGTCTGGAAAATCCGCGCCCACTGCTTCGGCTGCGTGGAATGCAGGGAAATATTGATTTCGAGGGGCCGAAATGGCGCCAGTTTTCGGACAAGAGGCTCATCAAGCAGGGAAGCGTTGGTCGTAAAGTG
>Ga0209182_10000455_pt1 | contig 11071 bp, 8 predicted proteins | sample LakBais05cmmetaG_FD_185474 | JGI IMG/M metagenome (GOLD analysis project Ga0209182, IMG submission 185474) | Lake sediment microbial communities from Lake Baikal, Russia to study Microbial Dark Matter (Phase II) - Lake Baikal sediment 0-5 cm... | ecosystem: Environmental > Aquatic > Freshwater >...
GGCGGCGGATACGGAAGGGGCGGAGGCCGAGGCGGCGGCGGAACGGGAGGCCACCAACGGGTCGGCATCTCCATCCCGCTCAAGGGCTATGACCTTTTGCCCTGGGCCTCCGTCGTGGTCGACCGTATCCAGCGCTTCTGGAACCTGCCCGCCGTGTCCGAGCTGCCCGACACGGCCAAGGTTCGGCTGATCGTCGTCATCAAGAAAAGCGGCGAGCTCGATTCGATCGAGATCCTCGAGGGGACCTCCGTCGAGGTTCTCGACCGGGCCGCGCTCGAGGCGATCCGGGCCGGACTCCCCTTCCCCGCCCTTCCCGCCGATTTCCCCGGCGACTTCCTGGAGATCACCTTCGAGTTCGTCTACAATGACTAAACGCATACCGACGGCCATCTTCCTTCTGTTGGCCTTGGCGCCCCTCCTCCGCGCTGACTGGAAGTCGGAGCTCCTCTCACGCCTGGGCCGGACGCCAGACTACCGGGCCGCCTACGAATACCTCGTCGAAGAATCCAAGAATCTGGAACCGGAGGACAGGCAGACCGCCGGAGTCCTCCTCCCCTTTCTGGCCGGAAAGCTCGGCGATATCGTCCGGGAACGAGACCTGGTCGCCGACTATTTCGAGACCTACCGGGACAACGACCCGGATTTCGGCTTTCTGGACGAATACACCCTGCGGGATTTTCTCACTTTTTGGGCCCACTGGAAGCGGTCCTATCCCCTGGCCTACGACCTCAACCTCCTCTCCTACGCGAGGGGCCCGGCGACCGGCCTGCCGGCCGCCGTCGAAGTGGGCCTGGAGCTGCTGAACGAGGCCTACTACAGGATCTCGCTCGGCCCCTACATCCTCGAAGGCGGGCATTGGCCGGCGGGCTTCCACATCCTGACCATCCCCCTCAATAACCTTTTCGAACGCTCGGACACTTACGATTTCATCCTCGACCTCAGGGCCGGAGACATCGTCATGAGAAAATCCGTCCGGGTCCGAGTCGATATTGCGGACATGGTCGTCGCCGCGGCCCCCTCGCCCCGGGACACATTCTTCCCCGGGTCCGCGACGCCGGCCAAGACGATCCAGGAGGGGGAGATTTCCCTCTACGTCGACGGCAAGCTCGTCCTGAGAAGCCGCAAGATCGCCGCCAGGCCTTCTTCCTTCACTTTCCCTCTCGGCGGGCCGCTCATGCGGGGCCAGAAGCCCTACCTGCCGCCGCCGAAAACGGACCCCATGGCCAGCGGGGTCAACATCCTCGACGCCCTTGCCCTGGCCTACAAAGCCATCAAGGACCTCGTGGCCAGGAAGCCGCCGAAGCCGTCCCCTCCCTCCTACCAAAAGGTCAGCAGTTTGTCCTTCGCCTACTCCAGGACGACGGCCGAGGGGCTGGCCGTGTCGGCCCGGGCGTCCATCGGTCTCGTTCCCTCGCGGGCCGTCGTCCTGAAAGAATAAGCCCATTCGATTCCCCGGGCTGAAGTCCGGGGAATATTCAGGGCTAATACTGAGCGGCGCGAACGTATGAAACGGGTTGGGTTGACTTCGGCCCTGCATATCTGCTATATCTTTCCTTAAGGGGAGGCACCCGTTGAATTGCCTCCGTCCGTTAGTCCGATAGGAAAGCCTGGAGAAGCGGAGGTCCAAGATGGTCGAGAAGGGGCTTGAAAGGCGACTCTGCCAGCGGTTCAAGATCTCCGGAGCGACGGTTTCCTACAGGAAAGAGAAGCTCCTTTCGTCCAAGACGAAGATCGACGAGGAGTTCTGCCCCGTCCTGGACCTCAGCCGGGGAGGCGTCCGTTTCCTGACCCAGAAACCCCTGAAATTCAAGTCCAAGGTCACCCTTCAGCTGTCCATCCCCGGCGACAGGATCCCGCTCAGCCTCAAGGGCCGCGTCCGCTGGTCAACGTTCAACGCCGGGAAGAGCTACAAGTACCAGGCGGGCGTGCAGTTCAGCCCCTACGGACTGGAGAAAAATCAGAACGTCCCCCAGGCACTGACCAAGATCGTCGCCCTCGAACAGAAGTTCATCGAACCGGACGGCCCGGAGTTCTCCGGCAAGCCCAGTGAATTCGGCGCCTAGCGCGGGGCCTTCGGTTTCGCCGGTTTCTCCCCTTCCACAACGACCTGCGAGTAGTCCGCGATCCCCAGGAGCATCCTGTTGATGGACTGGAGCAGGCCCAAGCGGTTCTGCCGGACCTTTTTCTCCTCGGCCATGACCAGGACCTTGTCGAAGAAGGTGTTCAGGACAGGCTGGATCTTGAAATAGATGCCCTGGGCCCTGGCATAGTCGCCCCGGGCGATCATGGGCTGGGCGTTGTCGCGGATGATCGAAAACGTCGAATAGAGGTCGCGCTCTTCTTTCTCGACGAAGATGTCCGGGTTGACCTTGGCGGCGGGGAGCCCCTTGATGATGTTATTGATGCGCTTGGCCATGAGAATGAACGGCTCGAACTGCGGGCTCGATTTCAGGGTGTCCAGGGCCTCGACCCGCGGCAGGGCGTCGTAGACTTGGTCGACGCCCGGCCCGAGGGCCGCTCCGACGAGGTCGTAGCGGAAGCCGCGTTTCTCCAGCATGAACCGGAGGCGGCCCCCGAAAAACTCCAGGCAGGAGGCCTTGACGGCGCCGCGCTCGACCGTCAACCGGTCGCCGTAGACGGCCAGGACCCTGTCGAGCAGGAGAGGGAAGGAGAAGCGGAGCTTCCTGTCCAGGATGACCTTGCAGACACCGTGGGCGTTGCGGCGCAATCCGAACGGGTCGCTCGAACCGCTGACCTGGATGCCCACGCCCAAGACCCCGACGATGGAATCCATCTTGTCCGCGATCGATAGCACGGCCCCGGCCAGGGAGGACGGCGAAGCGTCCTCGAGGCTGCTGGGCTGGTAGTGCTCGTAGATCGCCTGATGGACCGCGGCTGGAAGTCCCTCCTGCTTGGCGTAGAGGCCGCCCATCCGGCCCTGGAGGCCGGAGAATTCCTTGACCATCTCCGTGAGTAGGTCGGCCTTGCACAACCCGGCCGCTTCGATTGTCTCGGCTTTGACCTCGGCCGCCTTGAGCTTGTCGCAGAGGTAGGATACGATTTTCTTCAAGCGCTGGGCCTTGTCCTCGTAGCTGCCGAGCTTCTCTTGGAAGACGACGTTCTTCAGACCGGCCGCCCTTTCCTTGAGAGGAACCTTGCGGTCCTGGTCCCAGAAAAACCGGGCATCCTCGAGCCGGGCCCGGAGGACGCGTTCGTTGCCCTTGCGGATGAGCCCTTTGCCGTCCGCGACGGCGTCTGCGACCCCCAGGAAATAGGGCAGCTGTTTTTTGTCCCGGACGACGGAGAAGAGCTTCTGGCCTTCGCGCATGGCCGTCGACAGGACCTCGAGGGGAAGGCTCAGGTAGGCTTCCGGGAACGAGCCGAAGACGACGAGCGGGTGCTCGACGTTGAGGGTCAGGTCGTCGAGAAGTTCGGGGTCCGGGTAGATCTTCGCCTTGAGAGGGGCCAGGGCGTCTTCGATTTGGGTCAGGATCGTCCTTTTCCGGGCCTCGGGATCGACGACGACAAAGTTCTTCTCGAGCTCAGCCCCGTATTCGGCGAAGCTCCGGGCCTTTATCGCGCTGGGCGAGGCTATCCTGTGACCGACCGTTTCGTCTGTAGCTTTGAACCCCTCGAAAGAGGTCTCGACCGGAGTCCCGCCGAAAACGCAAAGCAGGCCGTGGATGGGGCGGGAAAAGCGGAACGAGCTCTCCGCCCAGCGCATCATTTTGGGAAAGGACAGCCCGCCGAGGATACGGGGAACGGCATCCTTGAGGATCTCGGCCCCAGGCGTCCCTTTGGCCTTGCGCTTGAACCCGAGGTATTCGCCCCGCGGCATCCGGATGGTTTCGAGGAGGTTCTCGTCCACTCCCTGGGACCTGGCGAAGCCCTTCCCGGCCGGAGTCAGCGCCCCGTCCAGCCCCTTAGCGATGGCCAGGGGCGGGCCGGTGACGACCTCTTCCCTGTCCTCCTGCCCGGCCGCGAAATCACCGGCGACGACGAGCCGCCGCGGCGTCGCCAAGGTCCGGAGCGAAACGACCTCGATCCTGGCGGCCGCGAGCTCTTTACGGAACCCGGCCTCGAGCTGGCCGAGGGCCGAGCGGATGTGGGCGGCCGGGAGCTCCTCCGTCAGCAGTTCTAGTAGGAATTCCATCAGGCCCCCTCCTTTCCCGCGGTGTATCTCCGGGCGACGTCGTTGACCAGGGCGCGGATCTGGGAGATCATCTTGACCCGTTCGGTGACGCTGATGGCCCCCCGGGAGTCGAGGAGGTTGAAGTTGTGGGAGCATTTCAGGCACATATCGTAGGCCGGCAAGAGCAGGTCCTTTTCGATCAGGCGTGCCGCTTCCTTCTGGCAGGCGCCGAAGGCCTGCCGGAGCATGCCGACGCTCGCGACCGAGAAGTTGTACTCCGAGAACTCCTTCTCCTCGCGGAAGCGGAGGTCCCTGTAAGTGACGTCGGCCGACCAATCGAGGTCGTAGATGTCGTCCTTCTGCTCGAGGAACATCTCCAGCCTCTCCAGGCCGTAGGTGATCTCGACAGGAACCGGCGAAAGGTCGATCCCGCCGCACTGCTGGAAATAGGTGAACTGGGTGATCTCGAGGCCGTCGAGCAGGACCTGCCAGCCGACGCCCCAGGCGCCGATCGTCGGCGACTCCCAGTTGTCTTCGTCGAAACGGAGGTCGTGGTCTTCGAGGGCGACGCCCAAGGACCTAAGGCTCCGGACGTAGACGTCCTGGATATCGGCGGGCGACGGCTTCATGATGACCTGGTACTGGAAGTGCTTCTGGACGCGGTGGGGGTTCTCGCCGTAGCGGCCGTCGTCCGGCCGGCGCGACGGTTGGACATAACCCACACGCCAGGGCCGCTTGTCGAGGACGCGGAAGAACGTGTCCGGGGTCATCGTCCCGGCGCCGACCTCGAGGTCGTAGGTCTGGGCCAGGTAACATCCTTGCTCGGCCCAGAATTGGTGCAGGCTGAGGATCAGGTTTTGGACGGACATGCCTAGGCCTCCTTGACCCAGCGCAGGACGGGGAACTTGGCCGCGGTCACCTCGTCGAGCCGGCTGACATAGGCGGCGTGCGGGGCGGAGTGGAGGATCTCGGGGTTCTCCTTGGCCTCCCGGGCGATGGCTTTCATGGCGTCGATGAACAAGTCCAAGTCGCGCCGGCTCTCCGTTTCCGTCGGCTCGATCATCAGCGCGCCGTGGACGATGAGCGGGAAGGACATCGTCGGCGGGTGGATGCCGTAATCGATGAGCCGCTTGGCGATGTCCAGGTTGGTGACGCCGAATTCCTTCTGGATCTTGTCCGAGAAAACACACTCGTGCATCGAAGGGGAGGTGTATTTGAGGTGATACTCCCCTTCGAGGCTCTTGCGGATGTAGTTGGCGTTGAGCACGGCGAACTCGGCGATCTCGCGCACGCCCTTGGGCCCGAGAGTCAGGATGTAACACAGGGCTCGGACGATTACGGAGAAATTCCCGAAGTAGCTCCTGACCCGGCCGATCGTCGCCGGGCGGTCGAAATCGAGGACGAAGCGGCCGCCCTTCTCCCCTATCACGGGGACCGGGAGGTAGGGCACGAGCTCCTTCTTGACGCCGACCGGGCCGGACCCGGGGCCGCCGCCGCCGTGGGGGGTGGAGAACGTCTTGTGGAGGTTGATGTGGAGGACGTCGATGCCCATGTCGCCGGGCCGGACGATCCCCGTCAGGGCGTTCATGTTCGCCCCGTCCATGTAGACGAGGCCGCCCTTGGCGTGGATGATCTCGGCGACGCGGCAGATGTCGGACTCAAAGACGCCGAGCGTGTTCGGGTTGGTCACCATGAGCGCGGCGACTTCGTCCGTCATGGCCGCCTCGAGGGCCTCGACGTCGATCGTCCCCTTCTCGTTCGACTTGACTTCCTTGACGGAGTAGCCGCAGATGTGGGCCGAAGAGGGGTTCGTGCCGTGGGCGGAGTCCGGGATAAGGACGTACTTGCGGGCGCCGCCCCGCGCTTCGAGAGCGGCCCGGATGAGCATCATGCCGGTGAGCTCGCCGTGGGCCCCGGCCGCGGGATGGAGGGTAAAGGCGTCCATGCCGGCGATCTCGCAGAGGTAAGTCTCGAGCCTTTTCAGGACCTCGAGGCTGCCCTGGACGAGGTCCTCGGAGGCGAGGGGGTGGGAGGCGGCAAAATCTGGTAGGCCGGCTAGGCGCTCGTTGACCTTGGGGTTGTATTTCATGGTGCAGGAGCCGAGCGGGTAAATACCCATGTCCACACAGTAGTTTTTCTGGGAGAGCCGGGTGAAGTGCCGGGTGACTTCCGTCTCCGAGACCTCGGGAAAGCCCTCGATCTCCCGGCGCAGGGCGACGCCGGCGAGGAGATCCATTTTTACGGGCACGTCCAGGGCGGGCAGTTCGCCGGCCCGCTTGCCCGCTTCGCTTATTTCGAAAATGAGGGGTTCACGGATTTCCTTGATCATGACAGGACCTCCTGGAGCGCTCGGGCCAGCCTGTCGATCTGGTCCTTGGTTTTGAGCTCGGTGACGCAGACGAGGGCGGAGTTCTTGAGCTCCGGATAGGCCGGTTCAAGGCCGTAGCCCCCGATGAGCCCCTGGCTGCGCAGGCCGGCGTCGACGGCGGGCCAGGGCTTGGCCAGCTCGACGACGAACTCGTTGAAGACCGGCCCGGAGAATTTTCTCCTGACTCCCGGGACGGACCCCAGTCGTTCGGCGGCATAGGCCGCTTTCTGGGCGTTCTGCCAAGCCATTTCTCTCAAGCCCTGCCGGCCCATGCTTTCCATGAAGATCGTCGCCCGGAGGGCGCAGAGACCCTGGTTCGTGCAGATGTTCGACGTCGCCCGCTCCCGGCGGATGTGCTGTTCCCGGGTCGAGAGCGTCAGGACGAAACCGCGGCGGCCTTCTTTGTCCACCGTCTGCCCGACGATGCGGCCCGGCATTTGCCGGAGAAACTCCTTCTTGCAGGCCATGAAGCCGAGGTAGGGCCCGCCGAAGCTCACGGGGACACCCAAAGACTGGCCCTCGCCCGTGACGATGTCGGCGCCAAGCTTACCCGGGGCTTCGAGGAGCCCCAGCGAGATGGCTTCGGCGACGATGGCGACGGAAAGGGCCTTGCGGCCGTGGGCGGCATCGGACAGCGCCTGGACGTCTTCGACGACACCGAAGAAGTTGGGCGACTGGAAGACGACCGCCGCCGTTTTCTCGTCGAGGGCCCGGCCGAGGGCGTCCTTGTCGACGCGGCCGTCGGGGCCGTAAGGGACGTCGAAGGCTTCGAGGCCGAGGTTCTTGATGTAGGTCCGGACGACCTCGCGGTACTGCGGGTGGAGCGTCCGGGCGAGGAGGACCCTGTTCCGGGTCGTTATCCTCTGGGCCATCAGTACGGCTTCGGCGGTGGCCGTGGCGCCCTCGTAGAGGGAGGCGTTGGCGATATCGAGTCCCGTGAGCTGGCAGACGAGGGTCTGGAACTCGAAGACGACCTGGAGCGTGCCCTGGCTGACCTCGGGTTGGTAGGGTGTATACGGGCTGACGAACTCGCCCCGCGAGCTCAGGTAATCGACTACGGTCGGGATGAAGTGCTCGTAGGCCCCGCCGCCGAGGAAGGAGAGGTAGCGGGAGTACGCGTTCTTCCGGCCGATGGTCTCGATCGTCCGGACGAGCTCGAGTTCGGACTGGGCCGCGGGCAGCTTGAGCTCCCGCTTGAGCCGGACGGCGTCCGGAATGCAGCAGAACAGGCCGTCGATCGAGTCGACGCCGGTTGCCGCCAGCATCTCCCTCTTGTCCTTGTCGCTGAGAGACAGATAACTCATCAGTGCTCGAGCCCCTCCAGGAATTTTTCGTAATCGCCCGCGGTCATGAGCCCGTCGATCTCTTTCTTGTCCTTGATCTTCAGGCGGACGATCCAGCCCTTCCCGTGGGGGTCCTTGTTGATCAGGTCCGCGGTCTGGGCGAGCTCGTCGTTGACGGCGACGACCTGGCCGGAGAAGGGCGCATAGACGTCGGACACCGACTTCACGGATTCGACGACGCTGATCGACTGGCGCACGGCGAGCTCCTTGCCCACGGGGGGGAGTTCGACGTAGATGATGTCGCCGAGCTGGTGCTGGGCGAAATCGGTGATGCCGATGAGGGCCTCATCGCCCGCGACCTTGATCCACTCGTGCTCCTTGGTGTAACGAAAATCATTCGGATACATGGATGGCACCTCCGTGATGGAACGTGTTATTTCTTGTCGGTCCTTTTGTAGAAGGGCGTGGGAATGACTTTGGCCTTGGCCTTCTTCGTCCGGATCTCGATCTCGAACTCCGCACCCACGACCGCGGCCTCGATGGGCAGATAGACGAGCCCGATGGCCTTCTTCAGGAGCGGCGAGAAGGTCCCCGACGCGACCTCGGACACCTTCTGTCCCTTGACGTAGACGGGGTAATGGGGCCTGGCGACGCCCGGCTCGGCCAACTCGAAGCCGACGAGCTTTCTCCTGAGCCCCTCGGCCAGCTGCTTCTCGACGACCGGCCTGCCCAGAAAGTCCCCCTTCTGCAGTTTGACGATCCACTTGAGGTCGGCTTCGAGGACGGTCGTCTTGTCCGAGATGTCGTTGCCGTAGAGCATGAGCTTGGACTCGAGCCGCAGGGTGTCGCGGGCGCCGAGGCCGATCGGCAGGAGCCCGAGCGGCGTCCCCTTCTCGATGAGAGTCGTCCAGATGATGCCCGGATCGGGGTCCATCGTATAGATCTCGAAGCCGTCCTCGCCCGTGTAGCCGGTCCGCGACACGAGGCAGTGCTTGCCGAGCACCTTGCCCTTGGCCCAGTGGAACGATTTTATCCCGGACAGGGCGATGTCGGTCAGCGGCTGGAGGATTTTCTCGGCCAGCGGCCCCTGGAGGGCGAGCTGGGAATAGGCGTCGCTCTGGTTCTCGACCTTAACGTCGAAGCCCTTGGTGTGGCCGGCGATCCAGGCAAAGTCCTTGTCGACGTTGGCCGCGTTGACGACGAGGAAATATTCCTCGGGACCGATACAGTAGACGAGCATGTCGTCGACGAAGGTCGATTCGGGCGTCATCAGCGCCGTGTACTGGACCTGGCCCGGGGCCAGACGGGCGGCATCGTTGGGGGTCAGCCACTGGACGTAGGCCAGGGCCTGCTTGCCCGTGACCAGGACCTCGCCCATATGGCTGACATCGAAGAGCCCGGCCTTGGTCCGTACGGCCATGTGCTCGGTGATGATGCCCGAGTATTCGACCGGCATCTCCCAGCCGCAGAACTCGATCATCTTGCCGCCGAGCCGTTTATGGAGTTCGTTGAAGCGTGTCTTCCTCATGGTCCCTTCCTTAAAATGAAGTTCAAAATTATCACATCTCCGCCCTTCTATCAAGTCCACAAGCAATGTGCCGATGCTTGCCCTCGGGGGCGAATTTGTTATAATAAGTTGCCGAAAATGATCGCCTTCAAAATCCGCTTGAAAGAAACGATTTACGAAAAGCTGAAGGGCTTTTATCCGGTCACGTTCGAGGACCTCGACCTGGCCCCGACGCCCGACCCGAAGATGGGCGACCTGGCCTTGACCTTCCCCTTCCAGCTGGCCAAGAAGCTCAAGAAGGCACCCCGCACTATCGCTCAGGAGGCCGCGGGGCTTTTCGGGACGATGGACGGGGTCGTCAAGGCCGACGTGGCCGGCGGGGGATTCCTCAACCTCTGGCTCGACAAAGCCGCTTTCTTTGCCGAGGCCGTCCGCACCGCCGGACGGACGTCGCTCGTCCCCGAAGAGGACAAGGTCATCATCGAGCACACCAACATCAATCCGAACAAGGCCGCTCACATCGGCCACCTCCGCAACGCCTGCCTCGGCGACACCCTGGCCCGCTGCCTGCGCTTCAAGGGCGAGAAGGTCGAGGTCCAGAACTACATCGACGACACGGGCGTCCAGGTCGTCGACGTCGTCTTCGGCTTCATGGAGCTCGAAAAAAAGAATCTCGATGACCTCGAGAAGCTCCCCGGCAAGTTCGATTACTACTGCTGGGACCTCTACGCCCGGGTCTCCGTCTACCTCGCCGAGCACCCCGAAGCCCAGGCCAAGAAGTCGACCATCATTAAAAAGATCGAGCACGGCCAGGACCCGGAATACGCCCTGTCCCGCTATGTTTCGCGGCGCATCGTGCGCGCCCACCTGGCCACGATGGAACGGCTGGGCGTCGCCTACGACGTTCTGCCCTGCGAGAGTACCATCCTCCACTTGAAGTTCTGGGATAAGGCCTTCGACCTCCTCAAGGAGCGGCAGGCCATATATTTCGCCGCAGAAGGCGAGAACAAGGGCTGTTGGGTGATGCGCCTCGAGGAGAACGAGGAACGGGAGAAAGTCATCGTCCGCTCCGACGGCACCGTGACCTACGTCGGCAAGGACATCGCCTACCAACTCTGGAAGTTCGGCTTGCTCGGCCGCGACTTCTATTACGAGCCCTTCGCCGAGGAGGACGGCCGGACCCTGTGGATATCGACATCGACGCCCACCCCGGGCGGCCCAGGCTTCGGCGAGGCGAGCAAGGTCTACAACGTCATCGACACGCGGCAATCCTACCTCCAGAAGGTCGTCGTTCAGGGCTTGCGCTCCCTGAAATACGACCGCCAGGCGGGGAAGTCCGTCCACTTCTCCTATGAGATGGTTGCCCTCTCGCCGAAGAGCCTGGCCGAGCTCGGCTATGCCGCATCCGAGGAAGAGAAGGAAAGATCCTTCCTCGAGGTCTCGGGACGGAAGGGGCTCGGGGTCAAGGCCGACGACCTCCTCGACCGGCTCGAAGACAAGGCCCGGGCCGAGATCGAGAAAAGGAACCCCACCCTGCCCGCCGATGAGAAGCAGCGTATAGCCCGGGACATCGCCTCGGGGGCCGTTCGCTACTTCATGCTCAAGTTCGCCCGGAACTCGCTCATTATCTTTGATTTCGAGGAAGCCTTGAGCTTCGAGGGAGAGACCGGACCGTATCTCCAATACACCGCGGTCAGACTGAACAGCATCTTCCGCAAGCTCAAGGAGCGGGACGGCGTCGCCGAATCCGACATCGTCCCCCCGGCCGACGGCCGGGGGGA
>Ga0209182_10000456_pt1 | contig 11058 bp, 8 predicted proteins | sample LakBais05cmmetaG_FD_185474 | JGI IMG/M metagenome (GOLD analysis project Ga0209182, IMG submission 185474) | Lake sediment microbial communities from Lake Baikal, Russia to study Microbial Dark Matter (Phase II) - Lake Baikal sediment 0-5 cm... | ecosystem: Environmental > Aquatic > Freshwater >...
ATACGCTTATAACAACGCGCAGGTGAAGATTATCCAACTGTTGGAGGGGGTCTGGTACAAAGACCCGTCGGCTGGCGATTGCTACAAGACCACGCTAAAGACAGAGGTTATCCCCGACGAAAAGGCTATGACGGCTGCTTCCCGGGAAAGTGCACTTCGAGAACCGCATGCGCCGCTTACGGTTACGGTCTGGACGGACAAAAAGGAATATAAGAAAGGGGATAAGGTACGGATCTATGTCAAGGGCAACAAGCCTTTCTATGCTCGTGTGCTCTACCGGGACGTCAGCGGGGCGACTCTCCAACTTCTGCCCAATCCCGGCAGGAAGGAAAACCACTTTAATGGTGGGTCGGTCTACGAGATCCCGTTCGGCAGTGACCTGTTCGATCTGGAGGTCACCCCGCCCTTCGGTGAAGAGAACATTCTCGTTTACGCGAGCACCGCGCTTCTGGGCGAGATCGATGTGGATAACTTGGGGGCCGTGTATCAGGTGAAGACCCAGGTGCGGGACATCGGGATACAGATACGCAGCTTGCAGTTTACCGGAAAAGCGTCCAGCAAATCCTCTGCCACTGAGTTCTTTGAAGATAGGGTGGTAATAAAGACGGGGCAATAGGTGCGGGAAGGCGGTCGGCTCCGCATTGTGAAGACTGTAAGCTATCGTCGGTTCAATCATTTTGAAAACCTGACCGTCTATATCATCCGGACCTCATTTTTCCAGGAACGCATAACATCCTTTGATCAGCAGGCAATGGTGAGCTATACAACGAAGTATGGCAAGGATACAAAGGTCTTCCCCACCCTGGGATGGATGGCCAATCTGTGCGCGCATATACCAAAACAGGGGGTTAATAGATGGATCGGTAGTAAAGATTATGTGACACTGTCAGAGACTTCAGTACAACTGGTAATCATCACCTCAATCCGAAATCGAAAACTACGGACTCGTAGGTGGAGACAGCAACCGGCGATGTCATTTTGGTTAAGCATTACGGGTTGTACTCTGCTACAAAACCAAATCGGCCTCGCTTACTGACTTCAATAAATAAGGATTTGTCAAAATGATAGAGAGATCTGATAGCGACTATTCCCTCCTGGACCGTCCTGAAATCCTCATGGGGCTTTTCCATCCAAGGTCTGAATATGGGTCGATTGCAGGAGTTGCGAACACAATCGACGTGTCGATCCCGGTGGAGAGCAATATTCTGGTGGCCGGGCGTTTCCATATGACAGAGAAATCGGCTCCGAATATCCTTTTCTTTCACGGAAACGGTGAAATCGCCGGCGACTATGATGAATTGGGGCCTCTTTACAATCGCATGGGCATAAATCTCTTGGTAATAGATTACAGGGGCTATGGCAGATCGTCCGGCAGGCCCACGGTCACAGCCATGATGAGGGACTGCCATGCCATCTTTGAGTTCACAAAAGGATGGCTGGGAGAGAACGGATACGGAGGGGCTTTTATCGTGATGGGCCGGTCATTGGGCAGCGCCTCGGCGCTGGAACTGATAAGCCGCCACAAAGACCGGATAAACGGTCTCGTTCTGGAGAGCAGTTTTGCAAATACCGGTACGCTGCTGGAGTTCCTTGGCGTAAACGCCTCAGAGATCGGTTTAAGTGAGGAAAAAGGTTTCAGAAATCTTGAAAAGATCCGGGCCTGGGACAAGACGACCCTGATTATCCATGCCGAATTTGACCATTTTTTCCCCTTTTCGGAAGCGCAGGCGCTCTACGATGCCTGTCCATCGCCACGTAAAACGCTTCTCAAGATCCCGGGTGCAAATCATAATGACATCTTCATGAGAGGGTTCGATGCGTATATGAAGGCGGTCAAAGCCCTGAGCAAGATAGATCCGTGAGCCCAAGAACATTCTGATGCCCATGATGTTGCCGCGATGGCGTCACGCCGAATCATTTGTGATGGCCGGATCCGAAGCTTTGATGAAAGAAAAGAGGGGCGCCGGGCGGATGGATAGGGCGAGGTCAAAATCCGCTTGACACACAAGATCCTTCTTCGTATACTCCCGCCATAAATAAGCAATGTCTTACCAACCTTCTAACCCCATAACAAAAGGAGGAAAATGATGGCTACACAAACCGCAGGAAGATTCCCGGATCCCCATGAGTATAATGTTCCGCCCGAACTCGATGGATGGGATGAGATGTACCCTTCCCACCATTTGTTTTCTGAGGACAGGGGTGAGTGGGAAAAACAGCAATTCTGGTACCTGGACAAGATTCACGCCCCCGAACCAATGCCGCCTTTGGATTTGCTTTTTCAAGAGGCATGGCAGATCTCCCTTTCCCAATACACAACGCGCGTATTCTGCATACCCCCGGCCCAGGGCATTGCCCAGCGCATGGTGGGTTGCTACATGTACATCTGCGCCATCGCCCCGCCGCCGGATGCGGTCATCGGCGAGAAAGCGGGGCATTTCCAAAAACGCGTTTTTTATGTTTTCGACCATTATCAGGAACTGTGGGGCAAATGGTTGGACAAGTTCAACGCCCTCGGCGAGGAGATGAAGAACCTTAATGTTCCGCCGCAACTGCCCAAGTATGTGCCGGATGAGGAGGTTTTACCCGCCCCCACGGGCTGCTACGTCTCCTATGATGTGATCTCATCCTTTGACAAAATGGTCAACATGATGTTCAAGGGCTGGCAATACCACTTCGAGATGCTCAATTTAACCTATCTGGCCTACCTCATGTTTGGCGATGTTACCCGCAAATTGTTCCCAGGCATCAGCGAAAGCGCCATAGGCAAGATGGTTGCCGGCGCTTACGTATCTATGTTCCGACCGGAAGAAGAACTCTGCCGCCTGGCCCGTTTGGCGGTGGCTTCACGGGACGTGGCCAAGGTGCTCAAAAGCGACAAGTCGGTGGATGCCAAAAAAGCGGAATTAGAGCAGATACCCGACGGCCGGCAATGGCTGAAAGAATACACCAAAACCCAGGACCCCTGGTTCTTTGTTTCCAACGGCAGCGGTTGGCTTCACCATGAAGGCAGCTGGATCGACACCCCTGACATTCCTTATGGATATATCAAAAGCTACGTGGAACGGCTCGAAAAAGGCGAGACCATCGAACGCAACCTGGATAAAATCAACCAGGAAAGAGATCGCATCGTTACAGAGTATCGCGGCCTGATCAAGTCCGACGAGGATCGGCAGTCTTTCGACAATGCCTTCAATACCGTCCGAACCATCTATCGCTACGCCGAAGACCATCTTTTCTGGGTGGAGCACTGGTTCCATACCATCTGGTTCAGCAAGGTGCGGCAATTCGGCCAGTTGCTGGTTAACGGCAACATGCTCACGCAGGTGGATGACATCTTCATGTTCAATCGCTACGAAATCCCGCAGATGCTCACCGAACTGGTTACCGGTTGGGCTCTGGGTGTGGATATCCCCACCAGAGGCTCTTACTATAAAGCCAAAGTCGCCAAACGGCGCAAGATCCTGGCTATCGCCCAGGAGTGGGCTCCGACACCGGCTTTGGGTGTACCGCCGGCGGAAATTGCCGAACCTTTTACCATCATGCTGTGGGGTGTCACCACAGACAGGGTCAAGGAGTGGCTCAGCGGCATAAATGCAGCCGCATCAGACACTGCTGTCTCGGTCGTCAAGGGCTTTGCTTCATCGGCAGGCGTTGCCGAAGGCCCCGCACGGGTTCTCAAACGGCTGAAAGATATCGTCGATCTGCAGCCGGGCGAGGTTCTGGTCTGCCCCTCCACCAATCCATCGTGGGCGCCTGTATTCACCAAGATTAAAGCTACCGTCACCGACATCGGCGGGTTGACCAGCCATGCGGCCATTGTATGCCGGGAATACGGTGTACCGGCGGTTACCGGTTGCGGGATTGCCACCACAGCCATTAAAAGCGGTGACATTGTCCGTGTCGACGGCGATACAGGAACGGTTACCATCGTCAAAAGAGTCGCTTAATGCTCTCGCGGCACTGACTTTTGACCTAGCCCGATCTAACGCAACAGCGTCGCTCATCTTCCCAGCGCCCTCTCGACCATTTGAGGGGGCGCTGGGGTGAGCCAACAGAAGGAGGCCCAGATGGGCTATGTCCTTAACTTCAGAAAAATAGACAAACATTCAATCGATGCGGTGGGCGGCAAGAACGCCAGCCTGGGTGAGATGATCAAGGCCGGTATAAGGGTGCCGCCCGGCTTTGCCGTCACCACCGACAGTTACAAGGATTTTATTTCCGATACCGGTATCAAAGATGAGATCTATCGTATCCTTTGCGGTTTGAACCCGGAGGATGTGGCAGCATTGAACAGCGCCGCGGACGAAGTTCAGGCGCTGATCAAAAAAACGCCGATTCCAGCGGGGATACAGGAGGCGATTACCGCCAAATATGCTCAACTTTGCGACAGCTGCGGGGTGGCGGACCTGCCTGTGGCCGTACGCTCCAGTGCCACTGCCGAAGATCTGCCCACCGCCAGTTTCGCCGGCCAGCAGGATACCTATCTCTGGATTCAGGGCAGCTCACAGGTGATTGGAAGCGTACACAAATGCTGGGCCAGTCTGTTTACGCCGCGCGCGGTCGCCTACCGCCTGAAAAACAAATTCTCCCATGAAAAGGTGTGGATCAGCGTGGGAGTTCAAAAAATGGTCAATTCAAAGGTGGCCGGGGTGATGTTTACCTTAAATCCCACCAATGGCGATCTGTCCAAAGTGCTCATCGAGGGCAGTTGGGGGCTGGGTGAAACCGTTGTTTCCGGTTCGGTCAACCCAGACAAATTCGTCATTGACAAAGTGGTGATGGAAGCCTCGGAAAAGACCATCTCCACCAAACACATCGAATGCGTATATGATCCGGCCAAAGGGGGGGTGATAAATTCCGATGTGGACCCCGATATGCAGTGCATCTGCTGTCTGGCCGATGAGGAAATCAAGGAACTGGTCAGTATTGCCAAGATCATCGAGAAGCATTATGGCCGTCCAATGGATATTGAGTGGGCTATCGACAAAGATTTTGCTTTCCCCGAAAATATGTTCATCGTGCAGGCCCGTCCGGAAACCGTCTGGAGCCAGCGAGAAATAAAGCCGCTTCTCGGCGCCAAAAGCGGTTATCAGCTGTTGATGGAACGGGCAATGAAAGTAATTAGGGTAGGGACGTAAGTCCTTACCGCTATCCTGCTTTGCTCCCATATAGTTATCAACCGTTCGGGTGGTGATTTGCTGACATGAGGGGTGTCTGCCGAGGAGAGAAAAAACTGTGCAAATAATCAACAAAAAACATTATAGAGGAGGATAATTGAATCATGAAAGACATGCGGGATTTTATTGCCAAAGCAGAAGAAGCGGGGATCCTCAAACGGATCAAAGCCAAAGTGGACTGGAATCTGGAGCTGTCGCATATCGCCAAACTCAATGAAGAGCAGCAAGGGCCGGCACTCCTTTTTGAAAACGTCAAGGATTACAAGACACCGGTGATCACAAGTGTCTGCACGACCACGGAAAGACTGGCGCTGATTATGGGGCTGCCCAAAGAATCCAGTCTGACCGATCTTTACAAAGAGTGGGCCCGGCTGGGTGAAAATCCGATCCCGCCAAAATGGGTCGATGCCGCCAAGGCCCCCTGTAAGGAAAACATTCTGACAGGCAAAAAAATCGATCTTTACAAGTTTCCCGTGCCCCACTATTACCCGCTGGATGGTGGGCGCTATTTCGGTACTGCCCACTTCATCGTCAGCAAGGATCCGGATACCGGGTGGGTCAATCTGGGCACCTACCGCAGCCAACTTCTGGGCAAAGACAAGCTCGGCACCCAGTTCATCAAAGGCAAGCACGCCGACATCATGTTGAAGAAATACCAGGCCATGGGCAAACCCATGCCGGTGGCGTCTATTGTCGGGTGCGATCCGCTGCTTTTCATTTTGGGGGCGGCCCGCGTATCGGCCTTCGTGTCCGAATACGATGTTGCCGGAGCCCTGCGCGGCGAACCGGTTGAAGTGGTCAGGGGCGAGACCGTCGACCTGCCAATCCCTGCCCACGCCGAGATCGTGGTGGAAGGTGAAGTAGACGCCAGTAAGTTCATGGATGAAGGGCCCTTCGGCGAGTACACCGGCTATTACTCGGGCGTGGGCACGGACCCCCGCAATTTCATCGACGTCAAATGCATCACCCATCGCAATAACCCGATCATGTGGGGAACCACCGTGGGCCGGGCCGTAACCGACACGCATATGACCATGGCGCTCTCTTACGGCGCCACCCTGTGGCAGCAACTGCTTGCCATGAAGATTCCGGGCCTGAAAGCCGTATACTGTCCACCCGAAGGTTCGGGCCGATTTTTGGCGATCATTTCAATGAAGCAGATGTACCCGGGGCATGTGGATCAGGTACTGACCGCCTCCATCTCGACCGAAATGGGCGCTTACGGGTTAAAGACAGTCATCGTAGTGGACGAAGATATCGATCCCTGGGATATCCCGCGGGTCATGTACGCCTTGAGTTTCCGCTTTCAGCCCAACCGCTGCCAGGTAATCAAACGCGGCCGTTCCACGCCGCTGGATCCCTCACTGCCCATTAACGCCAGGGAGATTACCGGCCGGCTGCTGTTGGACGCCACTATCCCATATGAATGGAAAGAGAAACCGATTCCCATCGAACTGGATAAGGAGATTGTCAAGAAGGTCAAAGCCCGTTGGTCGGAATTAGGGCTATAGAAACGTAAATAGTATAATATAGGGCGGCGATTCATACCGCCGGCCTGTAGTCATACTTGGCGTTGCTTCCGCTCAGATAGGGTCACCGGAACCGGATATATCCTCGCCGTTTGACCTGTCTGGTGCAGGAAAGAAAAAGTTTTCGCGCAGCGCATTGCGCTTTGTGCAATGACACCATTCCCTAAGGAGGTTAGTTTTGAAACCGATTCGTTATAAAAAAGAGATGGTCGATGAGTTCCTGCGTGATGGGTACTGGACCCAGGAACTTTTTTACGATTTTTACGAACGCAACGCCCGCGAACTGGGTGACCGGGAAGCCCTGGTGGACTCCAAATACAGGGTTACATGGGCCGAGGCCAAGAAACTGGTGGACGCCATCGCTATTTCATGGGTCGATTTGGGAATCCCCAAATTTTCGCGCATCATCATTCAATCCCCAAACAGCGTCTACGGCTTTTTAGCGCGTATAGCCGCCGAACGGGCCGGGCTCATTTCGCTGACTGTCTATCCCTATTTGCGTCAGCTCGAACTGGAATATATGGTGAAGCGCACCGAGGCCACCTCTGTGGTGATACCCAACGTGTACCGCAATTTTGATTACCTGGAAATGTATAAGGGACTCCAGACGCAGTTTCCCCACCTGCAGTATGTTTTCCTGTTTGACGATGAAGTGCCGCCCAATGCCCCCCAAAAAACCTATTCCCTCACTACCATGGCTCAGGAGCGGGCTAAGAAACCTGTGGATGAAGCCAAACTTGCGAAAAGACGCCTGGATCCCATTTGGAATGTATCTCTGCTGACTACCACCAGCGGCACCACCGGGATCCCCAAGCTGGTGGAATGGCCCGTGGCTCCAAGGGTATGTACCTCCAAGGGGCGGGTGGAAATATGGAAGCTGACCAAGGACGATATCACCATGGCAATTGCGCCCCACGCCGGCGGGGCGGCCGGGACTTTGACTTATTTTGCCGCACCAATCGCCGGAGCGAAAACGGTCATGCTGGAGGAGTTCACCCCTGAAGATGCCCTGGCGCTCATCGAAAAGGAGAAAGCCACGGCCATTGGCGTGGTGCCAACTCACCTGATCCGCATGTTGGAAGCCAATCCGGCCAAGTACGATTTGAGTTCTTTGCGCTTCATCCGCTCGGCCGGTGGTTATCTTTCGCCCCAGGTGGCCGAAGAGGCAGAAGATGCTTTCAATGCGGTCATTACCTCCGATCTGGGCACCCAGGACAAAGGATCTGTATCCGGCTGCCGGATAGAGGACAGCAAGGAACTGCGCCGCCGCACAGTGGGGCGAATGCTGCCCGGTAACAAGGTGCGGCTGTTGGACGAGCAGGGCAAGGAAGTTGCGGACGGCGAACCGGGTATTCTCTATTTCCGCGGCCCCCATGCGCCGGCCGGGTATTATCGTGATGAGGAGCTCACCGCCACCGTTTTTGACGAAGAGGGCTGGTGTACCACCGAAGATATCGTCAAGTTCGATGAAGGATGCCTCTGGATTCTGGGGCGGGCCAAGGACATGGTTATCCGGGGCGGACAGAATATCTATCCGGCGGAAATCGAAGGGCTGCTAAACGAACACCCCAAGGTCTCATCGGTGGCTATTGTGGCCTATCCGGACCGGGAGATGGGCGAGCGTTGCTGTGCCTACGTGATTCCAAAGCCGGGTGAAAGCTTCACCTTCAAGGAGATGGTGGACTTTTTAAAAGGTAAGAAACTGGCCATGTTCAAGGTTCCGGAACGGTTGGAGATCGTGGCCGAATTTCCGGCGGTGGGCGATTCCGGCAAGGTCAACAAAGGGGCCTTGAAGAAAGAGATCGCCGCCAAGGTGGAACGGGGGGAATAGAGGCGGGAGCAACGCGATGCAAAAAACAGTGTTAGTCATTTCCACTCTGGATACAAAAAGCACCGAGACCGAGTATCTGAAAATGAAACTGGAGTCCATCGGCCTCGATACCGTGGTGATGGATCTTTCCATGGGTGGTGAAGGACTGCTTGCCGGCGATATCACCCCCCGCCAGGTGGCCGAAGCCGGAGGCAGCAGCCTTGAGGCGATTTGGAGCTCCAGGGAGCGGGCCAAGATTACCGCCATCATCATTGCCGGTGCCGCACGTTTGGCTGGACAATTCCTCGCCGCCGGTAAAATTGATGGCGTTGTGGGTGTCGGCGGTTCCACCGGTTCGCTCATGGCCACTGAAGTCATGCGCACATTGCCATTCGGTTTGCCCAAACTGATGATTTCCTCCACGGCTGCCTTGCCGGGGCTCTCCACGCGCTACATCGGAACCGGGGATATAGCCCTGTTTCATTCGGTGGTAGAGATATCCGGGGTGAGTGATCTCTTGAAAAACGTGTTTGACCGGGCCGCCTTTGCAATGGCCGGGATGGTGTCGGAGGGTATCACCCCACCCAAGGCGGGCAAGGGCAAGGCGATCGCCCTGACCATGCTGGGGCCGTGTGAAAAATGTGCCAGCCTGGTTCGCATTGGGCTGGAACGCGCAGGTTATCAGGTCATCGGTTTTTCCGCAGCCGGAATCGGTGACCGGGCCATGGAGACGATGATCGCTGAAGGTCTTTTTCAAGGTGTGATAGATCTCGCACCTGGAGGAGTGGGGGAACATCTTTTCGGGTTTATGCGTGATGCCGGCCCAAACCGGATGGAATCGGCTGGTTTGGCGGGTATACCACAGGTGATCTCCAGCTGCAGCGTAAACCACATGACTCCGTCCAAATCTAAATACAAACCGGATTTTGATCAACGCCGTAAATACGATCTGGACAAATACCGGACCTGGTTGCGGCTTAACCCGGATGAATTGAAAGCCGTGGCCGAAACCTTTGCCGCAAAATTAAACTTGGCTAAAGGGCCGGTTAAGATGATTATTCCCCAAAAAGGCTGGTCAGGTGTGGACCGGCCGGGCCAGCCGACCTACGACCCGGCTGAGGATCGTGTTTTTATCGATACCCTGAAAGCACGCCTGAACCCGCAAATAGCGATTTTGGAAGTGGATGCCAATATGGAAGAGCCGCAATTTGCACAGGCGGTGATTAATTTGGCTTTGAAGATCTTTTAGTCCACAGGTTGCAGGGATTGTATAGATCTGATATTTGCATTCTATCTGCACATGACTTTCGGTTCGGGTATCAGATTGAAGAGATAGCGGTATTTGATGAATGAAATGTTTGAAAAACAACTTCTGCAGGCTGTCGAACCTTATCTGCAAAGCGGACGAAAAGGTGACAGGGAACATACGTTGCGGGCTGTGGATTACGGCAAGTATCTGCTGGAGCGCGAACCGGGGGATCCGGCGATCGTCCTGCCATGTTTATACCTGCATGATGTCGGCTGGAGCCGAGTGGACTATCAGGATTTTGTCAACGCCGCACCGACCCAAAAAAAGGACAGCGTCAGCTTGCGGCAGCATATGCAAGAAGGCGCGCAGCTGGCCGCAGGCATTTTGGAGAAGCTGGCTTACGATTCTACCAGACGTGACCGGATCGTGGCCATCATCGCCGTGCATGACGAACCGGAAGCAGTAATTGCCCTGCAAGATCTTAATGCCACTCTGGTGCTGGAAGCTGACCGCCTGGACCGCTACGGCCCGGAGAGTATCCGCCGCTATCAGACGATGTTTGGCGAGGCCTATTTTGCGGCTGCTGCCTGGCAAGAAGCCAAGGCCGTGCGCCTGGAGGGACTGGACGCTTGGTTTAGGACCGAAACCGCTAAGGCCCTGTCCCGTAAACTGGCCCATGAAATGGGGCTGTTTGAGGCCTGAGAATGTAACCAAGGCAATATCAGCTCGATGGAACCTAATTTTCATTATCCATTTTTCAACTGAAAATACTTGGAAATCGGATATTGAGAATTCGACAAGTGTTCATATTTTTACATTGATCAGGCATAGCGACTAAAGGAGCGACCGTGTCCGATAACGCATTTATGGTAGAAACCAGCACAGGCGCCTATGACATCCAGGCCCAGGTGCGACGGATCGGAACGGATCTGCTGGTGGCCATCTGGGGCGGCGAAAAGCCGCACATCGGCGCTGTGGCCGTGGCCCAACCGCGGCCCAGTTTAAGGGATGTTAACGTTGTAAGTGCCACGGCTTCGGTGATTTGCCTGCCTGCCCACAAGGAAGATGATCTGGCCAAGACGGTTGCCGAAACTTTGGCGGCGGCACTCAATACTTCGGTGGTGGTGACCGCCGGCATTCACTGGGACAATATCCCCCAAGCGGGAATAGAACGGGTGACTGCAAACAACAAAACTCTGGTGGGTTTGATCTTGGAGCAGGCCGCATCCCGGTGGCCGCGGTTGGTAGAACTTCAAAAAAGCCATTGATTGCAACGACATGGCAAGTGAT
>Ga0209182_10000458_pt1 | contig 11028 bp, 10 predicted proteins | sample LakBais05cmmetaG_FD_185474 | JGI IMG/M metagenome (GOLD analysis project Ga0209182, IMG submission 185474) | Lake sediment microbial communities from Lake Baikal, Russia to study Microbial Dark Matter (Phase II) - Lake Baikal sediment 0-5 cm... | ecosystem: Environmental > Aquatic > Freshwater...
TATCAGTTCACGATCGAAGCAGAAGACTTCGAGAGGAAAGTCGGCTCGATCGACTAGGATCGGGCTTGCCCGCGATCGGCCGAGCCAGCGGGCGGTAGTGGGTCAATTTGAAATTTCTGGCTATTGACTAGCGGAGTTTAAAATGCGATATTGTGAGTATGCTAAAGCGCACAAGCAAGAAAGAGGACGATCCGAATATAATAGCCGCCTCCATAGTTGAAAAAGCAACGGCAACAAAGATCAGGACAAAGAATCCGGCCGCCGTTGCATTAGGGCGATTGGGTGGTTTGAAGGGCGGAAAGGCAAGGGCAGAAAAGCTATCGCCAGAGAGGCGAAAAGAGATAGCAAAGAAAGCCGCCAAGACTAGGTGGGAGAAGAAAAGCTAAGTTTTTTCGGTTTCTTTTTTCTTTATTTCATTATGCGTGTCTAAATGTTTTTGCAATGCGCTTATAAAACTAGGCAATCTGTCAGCAGTCACAATAATACTAGCAACACAGTCTGCCCGCATTTCGGTGGGAATTTTATCTGATGGATTTAAGCGAATTTCAGGGTTAAGCTCAAAAAAGGAAATTTTAAATTCATTTCCGATACTCTGAATTAATATATTACTCGCAAATCTAGTAATGATTGCGTCTGGTATGATCCATTTGATTGGCAATGTCAAGGTCTTTACGGTTGTCGCTTTGTTCTCTTTAGGCATTTCAATCTCCCTTTTTAACAGACACTGACATTAGATGGGGTCATTAGCCAGGAATGACCATTTGAAGTTTCAGGTAATGCTTCTTCAAACCCAATGCTTTCTGCGGTGCTTGCTTCACGTAATTCGGCACATTGGTCGCTCAGATTAGTTTCGGATTCCATTTGCTTATAGTTATTAATAACGGTTTCAACGGGTTCAAAAACAACCCTTAATCGGGCATCTAAGGCATCCGCCACGCGAAAAAGAGTATTTAGGCTCCATCCGCCATATTCGGCCTGTTCTATTCTGGAAATGGCAGATTGTTTCATCTTGGCTTCATTAGCCAAATCAACTTGCCTTTTGTGTCTTTTTTCTCTAAGCGATCTAATGCTAATCGCAATTTCATCTTCTGCCTGACCACGGAAGAATCTCTTTCTATACTCCTTATCTTCTAGCTTTTTCGCAATGTTTAATTTAATGGGTGTAAGGGAAGACATTCTCTTTCTCCATTCCTGCTTGTATGTTCCTTTTGATTGGGAGGGCCTTTCTATATTCTTTTTTGTCCTTACCAGAACCGGATTTTTTAAAAGCATGCACAAATATTATTTTCCGGTTTGCCTGATAAAAAAATATTAGACGGGCCTGCTGAGTTCCTGATTTGGCACGCAATTCAAATAATCCGTCGCCTAGTGGCTTCGTAACCGGATAGACGCATTCATTTCCTTTTTGCCGCAAAGTATCTAATCTCATATCCAATTCTTCTGCCAACGCTGCGTTGCAATTGTCATAAAACGATTCAACGCAATTTCTGAATTCAAGCAACTCCCACGGTGTCATAAGTTATAACAATTTTGTGCTATTGTCAATAGCCCATAATTCCCTTGACTATATCACAATTTTGTGATAATTTCATCTTTCGTTCCCGTGCTTGGCCCGTAACTTCTTGAAAGATATGATAACAATATCGCATTTTGGACAAATGGTATCAAGGGCTTTTAATTTTATTTTTTACTTGACATTGCTTGAGCGCTCAAGTATATTGTAAGTATGAACAAGCTAAAGATCGAGAAGCAAGTCCAAGTAATTGCCTCTCTTGTTGAGGGAAATTCCATCCGGGCTACCTGTCGAATCACGGGTGTAGCCAAGGGGACGGTATTAAGGCTTCTGGCCGAAGTTGGAAGCGCTTGTGCCGAATACCAAGATAAGACCCTCAGAAACTTAAATTGTAAGTGCGTTCAATGCGATGAAATTTGGTCTTTCTGTTATGCCAAGGAAAAGAATGTTCCCAAGAACAAAAAAGGTAAATTCGGATATGGTGATATTTGGACTTTTACGGCCATTTGTGCAGATACAAAATTAATCCCGGCATACTTTGTAGGAAAACGCGACCTAGAAGACGCGACTATTTTTTTAAAAGATTTGGCCAGCCGCCTTAAAAACCGCGTTCAATTGACCACGGACGGTCATAAAATGTACCTAGAAGCTGTCGAGGGCGCTTTCGAAAAGGATGTGGATTTTAGCCAGCTAGTCAAGCTATATGGCCAGACAGAGGAGGGACAGAAAAGATATAGCCCCCCAAAATGTATCGGCACAATAAAGACAAAGATAAACGGAAATCCAGAAACAGAGAATGTTTCTACAAGCTACGTAGAACGGCAGAATTTAACAATGAGAATGAATATGCGCCGATTCACCAGGCTAACAAATGGCTTTTCAAAGAAGGTCGAAAATCTTTATTATGCCGTCGCACTTCATTTTATGTATTACAATTTCTGCCGGATTCATCAGACTTTAAGGGTAACCCCGGCCATAGAAGCCAAGATTACAGATCATGTTTGGGAAATTGAAAATGTTCTGGGTTTGCTCAAGTAGTGGATGGAGTAATAAATCCCTCCTTTGCTTTCTTAACAGTTTCCCGAGTACCGATAATTCCTATCTGTACAAATCTACATCTTCTAAAGACGCAATCCTTTAATCCGACGGCACCCACTATGTTTCTTTTGTCTGCCACTTCTATGAAAATAGATTCAATATCACCGTCAAAATTGCACTTGTCCATTGTTGCACGTTGGAGCGGGGCGATCATTGTCGGTCCCCTAATCTCGCAATCTTCAACTGTGCGATTCGAGATTATCGGCACACCGCCCGGGGGAATCATGTCTAGCAAATTGATTATGCGGCCCTGAATATAGCTATCGGGAATATATTTCTGTTCAATCAACCCTGCCGCGCGGGCTAAGATAGGTTCCGCCCCAGGCACGGAAACATTGGGCCTAATTGCCCATGACCTAATCTGTCTCAATATCCAAAGAATAGCGGCAACCGCCACAAGAAAAATAGTGCCAATAATTGGCCACGGCAGGTTTGATACTATAGCCCACACGGCTAACCCCCCTGCTAATAATGCCGCAAAAATAATGTTATCAACAAGGCTTTCCAACCGCCTCTGAAGCCATGTTCCCATGTGCTTATTTTACTACTTCGTCTGTGAGTATCAAGCGAATTCTTAACCACCGGGGTGGGCAGAATTTTTGGACACAATTCAAATTGACCCATTACCCAGCGGGCATTCTCCTGGCGGAAATTCACAAAACCTGCTATAATATTTCGCTCGAAGAGGAGAGACGCTTGATGAAGAAAGACATTCATCCGAACTACGAAGAATGCACAGTGGTCTGCGCCTGCGGCAGCACATTTAAAACGCGGTCCACCAAAAAGGAGATCCGCGTCGAGATCTGCTCCCAGTGCCACCCCTTTTTCACCGGCAAGCAGAAGTTCATCGACAGCGCCGGCCGCATCGAGAAGTTCAGGAAGAAATATCATGAACTCAAGCCGAAAAAATAATCGCGATGTTTCCGGAACTAGAAACCCTTGAGGAAAAGTATCGCCGGCTCGTCCAGGCCCTGTCTGAGCCGGCCCTGATTTCCAACCCCCAAAAAATCAGAGAGATCTCGAAGGAGCGCGCGGAGCTCGAGCCGCTCGTCAAAAAGTTCGAGGACTACAAGAAGGTCCGGAGGGACATCCGGGATTCCAAAGACATCCTGGCCGACCCCCGGACTGATGCGGAGCTCAAAGTCATGGCCGAGGCCGAGATCAAGAAGCTCGTCGGCCTGGAAGCGGAGCTCGAACAGGAGATCCGAATCCTGCTTCTCCCCAAAGACCCGCTCGACGATCGAAACGTCTTTCTCGAGATCAGGGCAGGGGCCGGCGGCGACGAGTCTTCGCTCTTCGCCCAGGACTTATTCCGGATGTACAGCCGCTATGCCGAGCAAAAAAGCTGGAAGTTCGAGGTCATGGACACGAGCGTCTCGCCGATCGGCGGGTTCAAGGAAGTGATCGCCGGCATCCAGGGAAAGAAAGTCTATTCCCTGCTGAAATACGAAAGCGGCGTCCACCGCGTTCAGAGGGTTCCCAAGACGGAGGGCAGCGGCCGCATCCACACCTCGACCGCAACCGTAGCGGTGCTCCCCGAAGCCGATGAGATTGATCTCAGGATCGACCCCAAAGACTTGAAGATCGAAGCCTTCGGGTCGTCGGGGCCGGGCGGGCAGAACGTCAACCGCAATTACACCGCCATCCGCGTGACCCATAAGCCCTCGGGGATGGTGGTCTCCTGCCAGGACGAAAAATCGCAGCACCGGAACAAAGAGAAGGCGCTCCGAGTTCTCCGCTCCCGCCTCGTGGAGATCGCCCGCAACGAACAACAGGCGAGGATCGCCCGGGACCGCCGTTCTCAGGTCGGGACCGGGGAGCGGAGCGAGAAGATCCGAACCTACAATTTTCCGCAGTCCCGGGTCACCGATCACCGGCTCAGCGAAAGCTTTCACAACCTGAGCGCCATCCTGGACGGGGAGCTGGACGACATCATCAACGGGCTCGTCCTGCACTATAAGGCCCCGCCGCTCGAAAAAAAAGATACTCCTTGAGTTCCATCCGCGAGCTTCTTTTCCACGGCCGACGCCTTCTTCGCCACCTCCCCCACACCGATCCCGGGCTCGAATCCCGGCTTCTTCTGCAGAAAGCGGCGGGGCTCGCTGAGCTGGATGTTTTACTGGCTTTGGAGAGACCGGTTCCGGCGAACGCCGAACGGCGTTTCTTTAAACTTGTCGAAGAACGCCGGGCCCGTGTTCCGCTGGCTTATCTGACCGGGGAAAAGGAGTTCTGGTCCATCCCCTTCAAAGTTTTTCCCGGCGTGCTCATTCCCCGGCCTGAGACCGAGCTGCTTGTGGAAAAGGTCATAGAGCTGTCTTCGAAAAAAAGAGAGTGGATCGCGGACATCGGGACGGGGAGCGGGAATATCGCCGTTTCTCTTGCCAAAGAGCTCCCCAAAGCCCGGATCATCGCCGCGGATATCAGCCGCCGGGCTTTAAAAGCCGCTCGCTTCAACGCCGAACGCCAGAAGGTCGCGTCGATCGCGTTCGTCGAGGGGAATCTGTTCCGGGGTCTGCTAAACGTCGTCCCTCAACGATCCGTGGATTTCATCGTCTCCAATCCGCCTTACGTGTCCGCCCGCGAGTGGCGGACCCTCGAGCCAGAAATCCGGTTGTTCGAGCCTAAACGAGCGCTCGTTCCCGGCCCGACGGGTTTCGAATTCATCCGGCGCCTGGTCCGTGGCGCTCCCGATTTTTTGAGGTCCGGCGGCCATTTACTTTTCGAAGTAGGGCAGGGGCAGGCAAGTCGTGTTCTTTCGCTCTTTGATTCCCGGTGGACGGATGTCGAAATTATTAAAGATCTCGTCGGCATTCCCCGCCTCGTTGCCGCGAGGAAGTTTTGAACGGGCCCGCTCCGGGGAACACATGACTGTTGACATCCTTGTCATGTGGAGTGAAGCGAAACATCTCCTTGTTGTGGCGTAATGAGATTGTTCACTTCGTTCAGAATGACATCTATAATGGGCTCCTCTTTGTAAGTCTCGACTTTTTTAGGAGCTCTGAGAATTCTTCGATATGGGGGATATAAGAGGTCGTCTCGGACCGAATCCGTTCCCATTTCTCGAGCTTCAAGGAACAGAAAGCTTCCACGGTCCGGGGGTCGAACTGGGTGCCTGAATTTTTGACGATCTCTTTCTTTGCCGCGGGAAAGTCCCTGACCTTCCGGTAAGGCCGGTGGGCCGTGATCGCGTCGAGGGCGTCGGCCAGGGCGAAGATCCGGGCTTCCAGGGGGATTTTGCCTTGTTTCAGTCCCTGGGGGTACCCTGTTCCATCGTACCGTTCATGGTGGCAAAGGATGATGTTCCCGATTTCCTTGACGAGCTTGATCTCCTTGATCAGGCCGTAGCCGAGCGAAGGATGAAGCTTGATTTTCTCCCATTCCTCGGACGAAAGGCTCCCCGGCTTATGGAGGATGGCGTCCGGGATGGCAATCTTCCCGATGTCGTGGAGCAGGGCGCCCATGCGGATGTTATCGAGGAAGGCTCGGTCCTCGATGCCCAGGAGCTTGGCCAGGACCTGACTGAACTTGGCCACGGTCTGCGAATGGCCGAGCGTTTCGACGTCCCGAAGGTCCAAGGCCGTCATCAAATTTTCGACGGTCGAGTCGTAGATCTCTTCCAGCTCGTAGGTCTTTTTGACGTTCTTAGACTTCTCGACTTTGAGCTGACGAAGGCTTTTGAGGTAAAAATCGTTTTCGGCGGCGAGGTCTTTTTTGATCAGCGCGTTCTTAGCCGCGGCGTAGAGCCCGACGAGGTCGCCCGGCGCGGCGAGATGATCGAAGAATCCCTTGTTTAAGAGAGCGATCCCGGCCTCGGAGTTCTGGACTTTGGCCAGGCCGATGATCAACAGGCGAGGGGAATCCTTTTTCAGGCTGCTGAGGACTTGAAGCGGCAGGCCGCCCATGGCGCTGAGGCCGGTCACAAAGAGGTGGAAACCGTTCTTTTCGAGAAGGAGGCGGAGCGCTTGATTCAAGGATGAGACGGCCATGACCTCGGCATCCAGTTCTTTGAGCAGGCGGGCGAGGCTCTCTCTCCGGGCGCCGTTCTCTTCGCAAAGGAGGATTTTGTGCCTGCTCATTTTTGTTCTTTCATTTATACTTGAATCGTCGGAGATATGCAAATGCGTTCTGACCGTATATCACTTTCAAATGCAAGGGGGACACGATACCCTGTCCCTGTCTGGTCGGCAGCGCCCCAAAGGACGATACCGTTGAAAACCGCCAGGGACAGGGAATCATGTCCCCGAAAGTGATATACGGTCAGAAATGCGTTCCTTTGACAACCTTGCCTTTCCTATGGTAACAATAATCTAAACGCTCAGGCAGATGAAGCCGACCACACGCGGGTAGATAAGGAATTACGCAAGTGAGTGAAGAAAGAACCTGCACTCTTGTGTAATTTGGAGGGACCCAAGATGGAAAAAGCATTTAGAAAAACAGGCATTGATATTATTGGTGATGTCCCATGGGGCACGCACCTCTGCCAATTTTACGAGACAAGAGAGGATCTCGTTGATATTTTGGTGCCTTATTTCAAAGCGGGATTAAAAAACAATGAATTCTGCATGTGGATTACTTCAGAGCCTTTAAAGGTTGAAGATGCAAAGGCGGCATTAAAGAAAGTGGTAAAGAATTTAGATCATTTTATCAAAAAAGGTCAGATCGAGATATTGGATTATAGCGAGTGGTACACCAAATCAGGAAAATTCGATGCCAATAATGTGTTGCAGGGTTGGGTTGAAAAAGAGAATCAGGCTTTAAAAAGAGGATATGACGGGCTTCGCCTCTCCGGAAATACTTTTTGGCTTGAAGAGAAAGATTGGAGAAATTTCACTGATTATGAAGAAGAAGTAAACCGTGTTATCGGCAAATATCGGATGATTGCCATTTGCACCTATTCCCTTGCTAAATGTGGAGCATCCGAAGTCATAGATGTGGTTAGCAACCATCAATTCGCTCTTATTAGACGAGAAAGTAAGTGGGTGATAATTGAAAGCTCAGGGCAAAAGCGGGTGGAGGAGGTGCTGCGGGAGAGCGAGGAGCGGTATCGCCGTCTTGTTGAAACCGCGCCCGAAGTGATCTACAACCTTTCCGCTGAAGACGGAACGATTACATTACTGAATCCTGCCTTTGAAAGGATCACTGGTTGGTCACGGGCTGAATGGCTTGGTAAACCGTTCATGCCCCTCGTGCATCCTGATGATGTGACTCTGGCTATGGAAACATTTCAGCACGTCTTGCGCGGGGAAGCGACTCCGCCCTATGAATTACGTATTCTCTCGAAGTCTGGAGAATATCTCATTGGGGAGTTCACAAGCTTCCAGCATATTGAAAAAAGAAAAGTGATAGGAGAATTTGGAATCGCTCGCGATATCACCGAGCGCAAACGGGCGGAAGAAGCCGTGAGAAAAAGCGAGGAAAAATACAGGGGTTTGACGGAAAACGTCAACTTAGGAATTTACAGGAATACCGTTGGACCTGAAGGCAAATTCATTGAAGCCAACCCCGCCATCATTAGGATGTTTGGGCATAAAAGCAAAAAGGAATTCCTGGCTATAAACGTTTCAGACCTGTATCAAAATGCAGCAGACAGGAAAAAGTTTAATGATAAAATGCTCAAAGAAGGATTTGTCAAAGACGAGGAATTGTGGCTGAAAAGGAAAGACGGAAGTCTCTTTATCGGCTCCGTGTCAGCGGTGGCGGTTAAAGACGAGCGGGGTCATGTGAAATATTATGATGGAATCATCGACGACATCACCGAGCGCAAGCGGGCGAAGGAGGCGCTGCAGGAGAGCGAAGAGCGCTACCGTACCGTCGCGCGATTGAGTTCAGACTTTGCTTATTCCTGTGTCTACAGTGGCGATGATGGTTATGAGGTAGATTGGATCACAGATGCGTTTTTTACCCTCACTGGTTATTCGAAAGCCGAACTTCATGAACAGAGAAGCTGGTTGTTCGTATCGCATCCAGATGATCGTGAAATGGCTACAAAACCTCTGCACGAATTGAAAGCTGGAGAATCAGACACCAGTGAATTCCGTATTGTAACCAAGGACGGGCGGGTTCTTTACATTGTCAATTACACGGAATGCCAAGCAGATCCAGAAGCGCGTGGTGGCTTGCGACTTTTTGGCGCTGTGCAAGATATCACCGAGCGCAAGGGGGCGGAAGAGGCATTGCGTGAATCGAAGGAAAAATATCGATCTTTAGCCTCTACTGCAGATTCGATGTATCTCGTGGACAGGGAATGCCGTTATCAGTTCATGAACGAAGGACACCTCTTGAGGTTTGGCCTGTCATTAGACAAGGTTGTCGGTAGATCCTATGGTGAGTTTCATTCCGAAGAAGACACGAGACGGTTTGCCGAGAACGTGGAAAGGGTGTTTGAAACAGGCAGATCTTTCCAGACGGAACATAAAAGTCAAAGAGATAATAAGTATTTCCTTCGGACATTCAGTCCTGTTATGGATTCACAGGGGAACACGTTTGCCATAACAGTAGTTTCAAAAGACATCACCGAGCGCAAGCGGGCGGAGTTAGAGTATAAAACGATTGTGGGCACGGCCATGGATGGTTTTTGGATCGTAGATGCCCAAGGGCGTTTTTTGGATTCGAATGATGCCTATTGCCGTCTGATCGGTTACAGCCGTGAAGAACTACTTAAGATGAAAATTTCAGATATTGAAGCGAAGGAAAAACCAAAAGAGACTATGCGTCGTATCCGAAAGATCATGGAGGTTGGCGGAGATCGTTTTGAAACTCGCCACAGGTGCAAAGACGGCAGAATTGTCGATATTGAGGTCAGTACCAAGTATAACAAGGAAAGCGGAGACAAATTGTTTGTATTCCTCCGCGATGTCACCCAACGCAAACAGATGGGGGAAACGCTGGTCAATTATATCGGCGAATTGCAGCGATTATCAAAACAACTCATAAACGTTCAGGAAGCGGAACGCCTGAGGATTTCCCAGGAACTCCACGATGAAATGGGTCAGGCCTTGACAATGTTGCGAATCAACATTGCCTCAATAAAGGAATCGTTGTCCCCGAGATATGCAAAAGGCATCAAGGATAGACTCGCGGATGCAGATGCCCTGACCGAAAAATTACTGGGCCAAATCCATGAATTGACTCTGGAACTGCGTCCTCATATGTTGGACGATCTGGGCTTAGTGCCCACATTGCGGTGGTATACGGAACGGTTGTCTCGAAGATTGAATATCCAGATTCTATTCACCCAGAAAAATTTGAAGAGGCGCTTGGCGCCTGAGATTCGCACGACGCTTTTCCGTATCATTCAGGAGGCTTTGACAAATGTGGCTAAGCACGCCCGGGCAAAAAAGGTCCGGATCCTGCTTGCGCAGAAACAAAAATTCATCGAGTTGATCATCGAAGATGATGGCTGCGGTTTTGATCAGAGAAAGATTGAAAAACGGCCGTCCCGAGCGCGTGGGATCGGACTTTTCAGCATGAAAGAGAGGGCCGCGCTTTTAAACGGCGAGTGCGCCATCGAATCTCGTTCCGGCGCGGGCACTAAAGTCCGCATTAGGATACCATGGAGAAAAGCTGTTGAAAAAAATTAGATTACTTTTAGCCGAAGATCATACGATCGTTCGGGAGGGACTCCGCTCGCTCATAGACAGCTCAGAAGATATGGAGGTCGTCGGAGAGGTTGGGGATGGGAGAGAGGCTCTCAAAAAGGTTGAAGAGATCGAACTCGATATTGTTCTGATGGACATCCGCATGCCGGGGCTTAACGGCATTGAGGCGACGCGGCAGATTAAGAAACATTTTCCTGATGTTAAGGTCCTCATCTTGAGCATGCATCCCGACGATGAGTACGTTTTAGAGGCTCTCCGCGCCGGAGCTTCAGGGTATATCCTGAAACAAGCCGCCCACGAGGAGTTGTTTACGGCCATCAGGGCTGTTTATAGAAATGACGTCTTTCTCAGCCCGTCGGTATCGAGAAAAGTTGTTGATACTTACATCCAATCAAATAAGAGCATAATCATGGAATCGAGCGTCTTGGATAAGCTCACGCAGAGGGAACGAGAGGTTCTCCAATTGATAGCCGAAGGCAAGTCCAGCAAGGAAATATCCAGCCTTCTTTTCATAAGTCCAAACACCGTAGAAACGCACAAAGCCCATCTAAAGGAAAAGTTGGGGCTTCGCAAAACCGCCGACTTAATCAGATACGCCTATCGCAAGGGAATCACGGGCCCCGAATAATAATTCCAAGCAATCTAGTCTGAATTATTCATGAATTACGTTATCTCTCCTGATCGTGAATTTGCAGACGGGTGCCGAATTCGGGGACATGACCCAAATTCTCCGGAATTTGGGATCGTGTCCCCCTCGTCTTGAATTCGGCGCCATCTGCGAATTCTCTTCTCGAGGAAACGACGCAATTTATGAATAAT
>Ga0209182_10000459_pt1 | contig 10999 bp, 4 predicted proteins | sample LakBais05cmmetaG_FD_185474 | JGI IMG/M metagenome (GOLD analysis project Ga0209182, IMG submission 185474) | Lake sediment microbial communities from Lake Baikal, Russia to study Microbial Dark Matter (Phase II) - Lake Baikal sediment 0-5 cm... | ecosystem: Environmental > Aquatic > Freshwater >...
ACGCTGATTGACGCCGCAGGTCGGGTCATTGTTGATTCGGACCGCCACCTGATCGCTGTGGACAACCATCTGAACCGCTCCGAGATCCAGGAAGCCCGCGTTAAAGGAAAAGGAACCTCAACCCGTTACAGCCGGACGCTCAAGGCGGATACGCTCAATGTGGCCCTGCCGCTCTATGACGGGACAAATCTCACCGGATACATCCGTCTTTCCCGGTCGATGCTGGAGGTGGCGCAATCCGTTGATCGGATCAGATATGCCGTGCTGGAAGTACTTCTTTTGATCCTCCTTCTTTCCATGATTCTGGCCTTTGTCTTTTCGAAAAAAATGGTTTCCCCCATTCAGGAAATAGAGGCCTTTACGGCCAGAATCCGCAAGGGGGATGTTTCCGGAATGGTCATGATCGAATCCCGCGATGAAGTCGGTCAACTGGCAAGGAATATCAATGAGATGGTTTCCGGACTCCAGGGAAAAATCAGGCAGGCCAACGATGAAAAATGGAAACTGCGCGCCGCATTTGCCGGCATGGCCGAGGGGGTCATGGTTCTGGACACTCAGCATCGGATCGAGAACCTCAACAAAGGCATGACAGCAATGATCGGCCATGAATATGCCGATATTGTAGGGAAAAGCCCGTTAGAGGTTTTCCGGAACGTTGAATTACAAGATGCGTTGAATCGATTCCGGCAGGCGGGAGGGCCGGTTTTGCGGGAGATTACGCTGGGCGACGACAAACCCCTGATTCTGGACGTGAGCATCTCGGCCGTCAAGAATCTGCCCGGGCAGGCGCCGAAAACCATGATGGTCTTTCATGACGTGACCCGCCTGAAAAAACTCGAAAGAATGCGGGTTGATTTTGTGGCCAATGTCACCCACGAAATCAAAACCCCGCTGACGGCGATCATCGGTTTCGTGGAAACCCTCCAGCAGGGGGCTATCGATGACAGGGCAACAGCGCAGAAATTTCTTATGACCATTCATGAAAACGCCCAGCGCTTGAACCGGCTTGTTGATGATCTGCTGATCCTTTCCAATATAGAACTCGGAGAGGTAACCCTTCACCTGGAGGGACTGATTTTCGGAGATGTCCTGGACAGGGCGCTGACACTGATTCAGACGAGGGCGGACTTGAAAAACATAGCGATCCGGACGGATTTACCTGCGGAACTGCCCCTGATCCGGGCCGATCGGGACGGTGCCGTACAAGTCCTGCTGAATATTCTCGACAATGCCGTAAAATTCACGCCGGAAGGGGGCCAGGTTTCCATCACGGCGCATGAGGACCAACAAGATTTCATTACGATCAGGATTACCGACACCGGTCCGGGAATTGCGAAAAGCGAACTTCCCCGGCTGGGCGAACGTTTCTACCGCGTCGATAAAACGCGATCGAGGGATCTGGGCGGCACGGGCCTGGGGTTATCGATTGTCAAGCACCTCATGAAAGCCCACTCAGGCGAAATGCACATCGAAAGCACGCCTGGCAAGAGCACCGAGGTTTCGCTCAAATTCCCGATATTTCAGCATCGCGAGGCATAGGGATTTTTATGGGGACAAAACCAATTATGGTGCGAAAGAAGATCCTGATTGTTGATGATGAAAAAGATATCGTTGAACTGATTGCCTACAACCTCGAACAGGAAGGGTTTGCCGTCAGCAAGGCATTTGACGGCCGGAAGGCATGGGAGTTGGTAAATGCGGGAAAGCCGGACCTCGTTATACTCGATCTCATGATGCCTGCCGTGCCGGGTATGGACGTGTGTCGGATGATCCGGCGCCAGGATTCGACGGCCAACCTGCCCATCATCATGCTAACCGCCAAGTCGGATCCAGTGGACAAGATCCTGGGACTGGAGGTTGGCGCAGACGATTACCTCACCAAGCCGTTTCATGTCCGGGAGTTGATTGCCCGCGTTCGCGCCGTCCTGCGACGGTCGGAACGGAAACCGGACGACGATTTGCCGGAGTCGTTCGATTTCAAGGGGCTCCATGTCGATTTCAAATCCTATCAGATCACAGTCAATGGCCTGCCGGTTGAGTTGAGCTCACGCGAATTCAAACTACTCCGGTTTTTTATCGGCCATCCCGGCCGGGTTTATAGTCGGGAGCAACTGCTGGATCGCGTCTGGGGAGACGATGCCTTCGTGGAACCACGTACCGTGGATGTCCACATCAGCCGACTGCGGGGGGCGATCGAACCGGACCACTCAAATCCCCAGTACATCCTGACCGTACGCGGAATCGGGTACAAATTTGCCGATGCGGATGCGTGAAATTATGTCTCAAAAGAAGCGTGTTTTGTTTCTTTGTACTCACAATAGCGCAAGATCTAAAAAGTGCCGGGTAGCCACATCGGTTCGCCCTGAAGCGATTTGGAATTCAACCCTGAGAGATTAAAGCGAATCCAGGAAGCGGTCCAGAATCCTGGTCATCTCGTCGTAGCGGGGATTGTAGGTAAGTCGGCGCAGCGTGTGGCGGCCCAGATTCTGCGGTGTGATTTCGCCCTGCCAGAGATGCGGATCATGCAGGCAGGACATCCGCTTTTCGCGGTCTGCCTGGTAATGCAGGCAGTATTTATACCCACCGTTTTTTCCGTAATGGGGATCATCGGGCGGTATGAGCAGCGAGATGTGGGCGTAATCGAGAATCCGTTCTTCCGGAAGGAAACTTCTCTGAAATAGAATTCTTGCGTCGGTGTGCTTGCGGCTTTTAGCCGCTTCCGTGCCGTAGAGCATCAGCACGCTTCTGGGCGATGTCGTGTAGGCACTGAAGATATCGACCATTTTATCCGTGTCAACCGAGATGTCATCCGCGCTGACAACAGTAAAAACCGGCATGGACAGGCGCTTGCCCGATGCGAAAGCGTCATCGATTTCGCGGGTCAGCCGGTAAACCTGGGCGCCTCCGTTGATTGCGAAACTCTCATATTTTGCATAATCCTTGTCGTCTCCCTTGCTTCCGAGCCAGTCCCTGAACAGCATCATAAAATCGGCCATGAAAGCCCAGGGACTTTTGATGCCCGCTGCCGGAGCAAACAGGATCAGTCCCTGAACGTCCTGATTTTTCAAGGCCTCGCGGATGCAAAGGGCGCCGCCCGTGGAGAATCCGCCCAGATAGAGTGACTCAACTTCTGGTTTCAGTTTTTCAATGCCATATTCCGTCGCCCGGATCCACTCCTGATAACTGACGCTGAGAAGGTCGCCGGGGACGGTGCCGTGGCCCGGCAACAGAATCGATCGAACCAGAAAACCCCGCTCCCGAAAGTGACGGGCGATCGGTTTCAGAAAATAGGGCGAATCCGACAGGCCATGGATCAGCAGAATCCCTTTTTCGTGGCGGCCCGCCCGATTCCGGGGGAATCGGCTTTCATCGGGGATCAATTCAAAGGGCCGATTGGCCTGCAGAACGATCTTCCGGTTGGATTCATGGATATCCACCCGGGCCTTTTCAATCATGCGTTCGGATTGACGGATATATTCATCGAAAGGCACCTCCCGGTCGAAGGCGAACCGGCTGTTGAGTCCCGATTCCTGGAGACGCGGGGGAAGCGTCGCGCAACCGGCCAGCGCGACCGTCAGAACAACGAAGAGAAAAAGCTGCTTGAGTCCTTTATGGCGCATCAGATCCCCTGTTCAGTGATAGTTGTCGGTTTCACGATACGCGAAGCCGTAAATATAATCAACGATTGGTTTTTGAAAGTGCTTATGCTATGAATTGCGAGGATTGAGAGCTTTCAATAACCTTTGAAAAATGGTTGATGGGGACATGACGAAGTCGTGTCCCCATCAGCGAAAAGATTTTGAGCAGCGGCGAAGCCATTTTTCAAAGGTCTCAACATGGAATGATTCATGGCCGTTTTTAGACGTTATACCGGAAACAGGCTGGAACTCCTTGCCGGCCGCTTGGCTGAATGCATACGGAGCCCTCTTTCCTCCCCCCTGGCGCCGGAAATCGTCATCGTGCAGAGTAGCGGAATGGAGCGCTGGCTGTCCATGGATCTGGCCCGCCGTCACGGCATCTGCGCCAATATCCGCTTCCCCTTTCCCAACGCCTTTCTGGACGAACTGTTCAGGACCATGCTGCCCGAATACCGGGAGGCGCCGGTCTATGATCCGGAGATCATGGGATGGCGGATCATGGGCGCGCTGCCCGCCTGCCTTCCGGATCCGGAATTTGCGCACCTCCGGCGCTACCTGCAGGACGACGCCGGCGGCCTCAAATTTTATCAACTTGCCTCTATCCTGGCCAATCTCTTCGATCAGTATTCGGTTTTCCGCCCGGACATGGTGCTGGACTGGGAGGCGGGCAAACGCGGTCACGACGAGGAAGCCTGGCAGGCCCAACTCTGGAGAAAGCTGCGGGAGAATGACACAAGCCATCATCCGGCCTGCCTCCGGCGCATGCTGCTTGAGCAGATTCGTCGCCTGCCGATGACCGGCCCCCTGCCGGAACGCATTTCCATTTTCGGGATCTCCTGGCTTCCGCCCTTTCATCTCGAGATTTTCCATGCGTTGTCCGGACGGCTGGATGTCAACCTCTTTGCCCTGAATCCCTGCCGTGAATTCTGGACGGACATCCGGTCCGAACGGGAAACGGGCAGGGCCGTTGAGAAAATAAGAGAATCCACAGGGATAAAAACCCTGTCCGCAGCCGACCTCCATCTCGAAGGGGGCAACAGCCTGCTGGCTTCGTTGGGAACACAGGGCCGCGACTTCTTCAGATGGCTCACGGATCTGCCCGGCGAGGAATATGATATTTTTATGGATCCCGGCGAGGGCACCCTCCTGCGGGCGATCCAGTCAGACATTCTGCATCTGAGGGAAAGGGGCCGGGGCGGGCAGGCAAAAACCTGCATCGATTCCATGGACCGTTCACTGCGGATCCATTCCTGTCACAGTCCCATGCGGGAAGTGGAAGCGCTTCACGATCAGATTCTGGCCCTGTTCGATGACGATCCGGACCTGCTCCCCCGGGACATCCTGGTCATGGCGCCGGATATGGACACCTACGCCCCCCTGATTCAGGCCGTCTTTGACGCCCCTGCGGCGCCGTCTCCGGATCATGCCGCCCTCCCCCGGATCCCCTTTACCATCGCCGACCGGAACCTCAGGAAAGATAGCCCCGTCATGGATGCCTTTCTGGATCTCCTGGAACTGGCGGGCAGCCGTTTCGAAGTTTCATCGGTCCTCGCCCTGCTGGAGTCGCCGTCGGTCAAAAGAAGATTCGGCCTGTCGGAAGAGGACATGGAGCGGATTCGGCGTTGGGTAAACGACGTCCGCATCAGATGGGGGATTGACGGGGAATCCCGTCGACAGGCAGGATTGCCGGGCTTTCCGGATAACACCTGGATGGCCGGGCTGGAGAGGCTCTTTCTGGGCTATGCCTTGCCCGGAAAAGATGAACAACTGTTCAACGGCATTCTGCCCTATGATGCAATCGAAGGCCTGGAGGCCCAGACGCTGGGCCGCCTGGCCGAATATCTGAATGGTCTCTTTGCCTGTGTGAATATTTTGGGCCAGCCCAGAACGCCCGGCGATTGGGCGGTGGTCCTGTTGACACTTCTGGCACAGTTTTTTGAGGGCGATGAGGAAACCCAACGGGACCTCCAGGCGGTCCGTCAGAGCCTTCAGCGTATAACCTGGCTGGGCGAGCGTTCCGGCTTTGACGCCCCGCTGACCATCGATGTCATCAGGCTCTTCCTCAGGCAGCAATTCGAGCAACAGGGCTTCAGGACCGGTTATTTGAGCGGCGGCGTCACCTGTTGCGCCATGCTTCCCATGCGCAGCATTCCATTCAAGGTGGTCTGCCTGATCGGGATGAACCATGACGGTTACCCGCGGCCATCCCTCACGGCGGGGTTTGATCTTATCGCAGGACATCCCCTGCCGGGCGACCGTTCGCGGCGTCATGACGACCGCTATCTCTTTCTGGAAGCCCTGCTTTCGGCAAGACAAAAGCTTATCATCAGCCATGTCGGCCAGAGCATTGCGGACAACAGTCCCCTGCCCCCCTCTGTCGTGGTCTCGGAACTGCTGGACGCCGTCGAACAGGGTTTTACATGGCCGAACGGCGCCATCAGGGATATGCTCGTCACAAATCACCGCTTGCAGGCCTTTCATCCGGATTATTTCTCCATGAAACCAAACCTGTTCAGTTATTCCGAAGAAAACAGCCGCGCGGCACGTCGCCTGCAGGAACGCCACGACGCGCCGGTGTTTCTTGTCGCCCCCCTCCCTGAACCCGACGATGACTGGAAAATCATTGAAATCAACGATCTGGTTCTTTTTTTTCGAAACCCATGCCGTTTTCTGATCAAAAGACGCCTCGCAGCGAACCTCCGGGAGGATACGGACATTCTTATCGATCAGGAACCATTTGACATCAAGGGGCTGGAAAAATACGACCTTGAGCAACGCCTCGTGGATAAGGCGCTCGCCGGGCCAGACCTCGAAATGCTCTTCCCGATATTCCGTGCCTCCGGCCGGCTTCCCCACGGAAACGTGGGCGCAAGCCGCTATGGAAGCCTGATTCGGGGAGTGGAAAATTTTGCGGCCGGAATCAAACCCTGGCTGACGGGCGAAGCAGAGGATCCTGTCGACATCCATCTCGATCTCGCCGGGTTTCAGTTGAATGGCCGAATTGAAAATCTATACCCCGGCGGTCTGTTTCACTTTCGCTATGCCAATCTCAAAGCCGGAGACCACCTGCGGTTGTGGATTCATCACCTGATCCTGAACATGCAGCCGGACGAGCATAATTCCTTCAGGAGCGTACTGATCGGCCGCGACCACGCGTGGGCGTATCCGCCGGTCAACAATGCCGACGCAATCCTCAGGCAGTTATTGACAATCTATTGGAAAGGATTATCCGTGCCTCTGAAGTTCTTTCCGGATTCTTCCTGGACTTACGCAGAGCAGAGGCTCGTAAATGGAAAGACAAAAGCCGAGGCCATGCGTATGACGCAGCCGGTCTGGACTGGCTCCGACTACGGACGCGGCGAATCGGAAGACCGCTACTACCGGCGCTGTTTCGGAGAACAGGACCCCATAGACGAGGAATTTGAGCAACTGTCGGTGCTGGTTTATGAACCTCTGATGAAACATAGAACGAGCGCTTTGCATAACGCTGAAACATGAACCCCTTTGATCTTCTCAAGAGCCCGCTGCAAGGCGTCCATCTCATCGAAGCCGGCGCCGGTACGGGCAAGACCTACGCCATTGCCGGTCTCTACGTCCGCCTCGTCCTCGAGCGGGCGATCCCGGTGAGGGAGATCCTTGTGGTCACATTCACACTGGCGGCCACGGCCGAGCTGAAAGACCGCATCCGCCGCGAGCTCCGGGACGCTCTGAAGGCCTTTACACAGGGAGATATCAAGGACGAGTTCCTGCAGGCGCTTGTCGAGACCTGTCGCGATTCCGCCGCCAGAAGGGAGGCCTGCGAACGCCTGGGCGCAGCGCTTCGTGATTTTGATGAAGCCGCCATCTTTACGATTCACGGCTTTTGCCGGCGCATGCTCCACGAACACGCCTTTGAAAGCGGCGCTCTTTTCGACACCGAACTCGTGACGGATCAGCGCCATCTGAAAGAAGAAATCATCCAGGATTTCTGGCGGACCCGTTTCTACGAAGCCCTGCCCGATCTGGCCGGATATGCCCTGAGTCAGGGGTTCAGCCCCGCCTCATTGTCGTCCTGGACGGGAAATATCGCATTGAATCCCGACATCCGCATCTTTCCCGACAGCAAGCCGGCTTCCCTCGGAACGATTCGGAAATCCATTGACGCTTTTCACGGGGCTGTCACGGAACTCCAGAACCTGTGGCCGGCGGCCCGGGAAGGCGTGCGTCAAAAGCTTCAGGATCCGGCGCTCCGGGCCAACATATACAACCTTGGAACGGCCAACCGCCTCGTGAAGGCCATGGATGAATGGCTTATTCTGAAAGACATTCTGCTTTTTGATGGCTTTGAAAAAATGACCCCGGATGCGATCGCAAAAGCTGTCCGGAAGAACGCCGTCCCTCCGGAACATCCGGTATTTTTCATCTGCCGGACGGTCCAGGATAAAGCCGGCGCCCTGCGCTGCGAACTCGATCTACATCTGCTGTCCCTGAAGGCCGATCTGATCAGGACGCTCAGAGTAGAACTGCCTGCCCGCAAGCAGAAACAGAATATCCTGTTTTTTGACGATCTTCTGTTCAGAATGAGAGACGCACTCGAAAAAGAGGGAGGCACAGCGCTGGCTTCGACCATCCGCAATCAATTCAAAGCCGCACTGATCGACGAATTTCAGGATACCGATCCAGTTCAATACGCCATTTTTCATGCCGTTTTCGGCGGGAAAGACCACACGCTCTTTCTGATCGGCGACCCCAAGCAGGCCATTTACAGCTTCCGCGGAGCCGATATTTTTGCCTATATGCAGGCGGCAGACGCAATCAAATCCGGTTATACCCTCGATCAGAACTGGCGTTCGGAGCCGGGCCTCATTGCGGCCGTCAACACGCTGTTTTCCCAGGCCGGCAGACCTTTCGTTTACGAAAAAATTTCCTTCCGCCCTGCGAAGGCGGCCTTGGTTGCCGGGCGCGATATCCTGACCATCCACGGCAGACAGGGAGCCCCGCTCGAATGGTGGTTTCTGCCGGCCGGCCCGTTCAGGGAGGGAGGGAAACCCCTGTCAAAGGAAGCGGCAAGGTCACTCATCGCCGGCGCCGTAGCGGCGGAGATATCGTATCTGGTCCGACTGGGACGGGACCGTCTCGCCCTGATCGGCCAAAGACCCCTCGGGGAGGGCGATATGGCAGTGCTTGTGCGAACCAATCGGGAAGCCCGCCTGATCCAGCGGTCGTTGCAGGCCCTGCGGGTCGCGAGCGTGCTCGCCAGCGAGGAAAACATCTTCGATTCCCACGAGGCCCGTGAACTGTCTCAGGTTTTGCAGGGAATCGCATGGCCCGTTCATGAAGACCTTGTGCGTGGCGCTTTGGCCACAGATATGCTGGGCGCCGGGGGGGACGCGCTGGAGCAGGGGCTGAATGACGACGCCGGCTGGTCCGCCCGCATGGAAGCCTTCAGGCATGATCACGACCTCTGGGAAACGCACGGTTTCATGCGCATGTTCCGGACCCTGATGGTCAGAGATGGCGTCCGGAGCCGCCTGCTGACCTTTCCGGACGGAGAACGTCGCCTGACCAACCTCCTGCATCTATCGGAAATCCTTCATCAGGAATCCATCACGCGAAAGCTTGACAGCAAGCGGCTGCTGCAGTGGCTGGGGGAGCAGCTCAACGGCGAAAAACGTGACACGCGCGATGAGCACCTCCTGCGCCTGGAAAGCGACGCCCACGCCGTGAAGATCCTGACCATCCATAAAAGCAAGGGGCTTGAATACCCGGTTGTCTTCTGTCCCTTTGCCTGGGGATCGTCGCGGATCGACCCGAATAAGCCTTTCTCATTCCATGAGGAGACCATCCACGGGGAGGTGATCCTTGATTTAGGTTCTGCGGACCGGAGCGCACGCAGGCATTCGGCGGAAAGGGAACGGCTGGCGGAGAACTGCCGCCTGCTGTATGTGGCGCTGACGCGGGCGAAACACCGCTGTTATTTCATAGAGGGACGCATCAACAAAACGGGCAGTTCCGCTCCGGCTTACCTCTTCCACGGGGGAAAAGCGGACATTCAGGAAGGGTGGGGAGAAGACCTCGTCGGCGACCTCGATAAACGGATAGCGGCCCTGTCTGATCGGGATATGCAGGATGATCTTGTGCACATCGCGGCCCAAAGCGGTGGAACAATCCGGTTGCGTGAGCTTTCCGCCACACCGGGCCTCCCCGTGCCGCCGCGTCCGGAGGCTTTCGAAACGATAGCCTGCCGGACATTCAAGGGGCGCATCGATCCATCCTGGAAAGTGGCCAGCTATTCGCTGCTTGTCTCCGCACCCGCCGCACTGCTGGGACTGCCGGACAGGGATGCCGTCTTATCTCAGACGCCATCGTCCGCACCCGGATTTCCGGCCCATTTTCCTCCCCTCCCCGGGCAGGAGGCGAGGACGGAAGGAGGCGCCGACAGAAGCATCTTCAACTTCCCCGGCGGCGCCCGGACCGGCATCATGATCCACGATATCCTTGAACAGTTTGATTTTACCGAATGCAATACCGATGTGATCCGCCGTCTGGTTGCCGAAAATCTCCGGATTTACGGGTTTGACCTGGATTGGGAGGAAATATTGACCGGCATGCTGCAAAACGTGGCCGCATGTCCCCTGTCGCTGCCGGCAGCATCGGAAGCGGGTTGCGCCCTGACCTTTACACTCTCTCAAATTTCGACATATGCAAGGCTCAATGAGCTGGAATTCTATTTCCCACTGCAAATGCTTTCCCGTCAGAAGCTCGGCGACCTCTTCGGCGGGGATGAGCTGAAAGAAACAGGCCTGGAACGACTGAACTTCAATCCTGTTCGCGGTTTCATGCACGGATTCATCGATCTGGTCTTTGAACATGAAGGGCGGTTTTATCTGGCGGACTGGAAATCCAATATTCTGGGTCCCGGCATTGCGGACTACGCGTCCGCCTCACTGAAGAAAGCCATGGAAGCGCATTTCTACGTCCTCCAGAGTCGCCTGTATGCCGTTGCGCTCCATCAGTATCTTGCGCTGCGACTGCCGGATTATCAGTACGATACTCATTTCGGCGGTGTTTTTTATCTTTTCGTCCGGGGGATGGATCCGGCCGGCGGGCCTGAGTTCGGTGTCCATGCCGAGCGGCCGGACCGGCGTTTCATGGAAAAACTCAGCCGGCTGCTGATCGCAAGAGAATAAAACAACAGGGGCGGAACAGACAGATGTATCAACTCGCTACCGAGTCCAGCGATTGCCTCCCGCCGCTTTCGCCCGGTACATGGCAAAATCGGCTTTCTGAATAAGGGCGTCCCTGTCGGAACCGTCATCCGGGAAAACGGCGGCGCCGACGCTTGCATAAACGGAAAGCGTCTGGCCGGAAACTGCAAACGG
>Ga0209182_10000462_pt1 | contig 10973 bp, 6 predicted proteins | sample LakBais05cmmetaG_FD_185474 | JGI IMG/M metagenome (GOLD analysis project Ga0209182, IMG submission 185474) | Lake sediment microbial communities from Lake Baikal, Russia to study Microbial Dark Matter (Phase II) - Lake Baikal sediment 0-5 cm... | ecosystem: Environmental > Aquatic > Freshwater >...
TAACGGCATCAGGCAGCCAGCCTCACAAAATAGCGGAGCTTCCCTGGCTAGATTACGCAACTTCGGCGATGCCGAACGACCACAATACTATCTTGTGGTGGGCTCAGTATCTGTGGCAGTCGAACGATACCTTCCGTCAGGCGCTTACCAGAGTCGGGCAGCACTTCATTACCGACGTCAATTTCCCCGAGCTAGACCCTGACGAAGAATCAGAACTACGGGATTTCTTCACAAACCACTTTGGCTACCGTACTGAGCTAAGCAACGCTGCCGAGAACTTCCTAGGCTATGGCAACGTGTTCATGTCGGTGTACCTACCGTTCCGTAGGTTCCTGAAGTGTTCTAAGTGTGGCAGCATGCATCAGATTGGTCGGATCGGCTACAAGCTGGAACTGACCTCCGTTGAGCCGTACGTGCGCTGGAAGCGCAAAGAGAACTGCTTGAATTGCGGTGACGGTGGCAACTTCGAGTGCCTGGATCTCAAGGATCCTGACCTATCCCGCGTTAAGCTCGTGTTCTACAGCCCCTTTGAAATCGAGATGGCGTACAACCGTATCTCGCGCAAGAAGGAGTTCTGGTGGAAGATCGATGGTGACGATCGCAGAGACTACCAGTCAGGTGCGCCTATCTTCATCGAGACGACTCCGATGGAGGTGCTAGAGGCTGTGGCTCGCAATGCGAGCGTACGCTTCGACGAAGGCGAGATGCTCCACTTGGCTGAGAACGTGCTAGCCGGTATCAAGAGTCGTGGATGGGGCATTCCCCGTACGATCTCCAGCTTCCGTACTGCTTGGCTGAACCAGGTAACGAACAAAGCTGACCAGGCAGTAGCACTCGACTACACCCTTGGAATGCGCATCATCAGTCCGGCGCAGAACGCCGGTGGTATTGACCCGATGCAGGCCCATGCGCTAGAAGGGTTCGCTGGTCGAGTCCAGAGCATGGTGAACCAGCATCGCCTTGACCCGACGCGCTACCATACGTCACCGTATCCGCTGGCCTACCAGTTCATGGGTGGTGAGGGTGCTACTCTCGTGCCGCCTGATAAGTTGAAGTTCCGTCAGCAGGAGTTCCTCAACGGATTGGGTGTTCCACTAGAGTACCACCAGATGTCGCTGCAGGTGCAAGCTGCCCCAATGGCGCTGCGACTGTTCGAGGCGTCATGGCAGATTATCCCGTCTATGTACGGGAGAGTCCTTGACTGGGTTAAGGATAAGCTCGTCAAGAACTACAACCTCAAGCCAACGAAGATCGTCCTACAGCGCACCACCATCGCCGATGACATGACCCGTAAGCAGGTCCTGACTCAGCTGATGGCCGCTAACCAGATCAGTCCCCAGACTGCACTGGAAGTGTACGGCGTGGATGCTCGTGACGAAGTCCGCAAGGTGTTCAAGCACCAGGATTATGTCGGCAAGATCCAGGCTGAGTACGAGGAAAAGAACCAGTCGAAACAAGAGATGGGGGCTACTGCAGCTATGTCGGGTAACCCGACCCCGTCGTCCATGGCTAACCAGATGCAGCAGCAACAGCAGGCTGCTCAAGGCGGTCCTCCACCCCCAGGTACACCAATGGGTGGGGTGCCTTCGTCAGGGTCTGACCTGACCGGCGGACAGTCGTCCAATACCCTTACCGGCATGTCGCAGCAAGCTGACCAGATGGCTCAGCAGCTTGTGTCTATGCCTGAGTACGAGCGTAAGCAGCAGCTCCGCGGCATCCGTGAGAACAACAAAGATCTTCATTCGCTTGTAACGAGTGCGATGGAGAAGCTACGTCGTTCTGCTGCTAGCCAAGGTCAACAGCAACTACTGCAGCAGCCACCAGCTGGCGGGGGTTAAGCACGTGCTACCCTCACGAATCCGACAAACCTGCCCTAGTGGCACAAGCCTAACCTCCCCATAAGCTCCTACAAAGAGAACCCACCATGTCGATCTCCATGTTCAAGAAACTCGCTGCCGATCCAATGGCTCAAACTATTATGCCCGAGGATCGAAAGGGTCAGCAAGAACACGATGTACTTGCAAGTATGGCGGGCGCTTCGACCCCGGCAAGTGCTGGCCGAATGGGGCTATACGATCAGCCGATGTTCGCCGGAAAACCGAAGCCAGAAGCTCAGGCGGCTGTAGATGCCAGACAGGCTGACATCTCCAGACAGGAGACAGCCAGAGCGGGCGACTCTGTCGGCGTCATGGCCCCAGGCTTCACCCCGAAGCAGGCTCCCGCCGAAACGTTTATAAACGAGGTCACTGACCCTGCCAACGCCCCGACCCCGACATGGGGTGTTAAACCCAAGCCGCAGGAGCTAGGTATGTGGGACAAGGCCAAGGCTTGGGGTAATTCCGGCGACACTCTCGGCATGAACAACTGGCAGCTTGGCGCGGCTGGGGTGGGTGCTGGAGTTGGTGCCTACGCGCTCTACAAGTTACTATCTGACAAAAAGCAGTCGAAGACCGCTGGCTTGGCTAGTGTTGGCAAAGCCATCGAGAAGCACGTACTTCCCTCCGGTTTAGCTCGTAAGTTGGAAGCTAAGCTAACTGCTGGTCGACAGGGTCCGAATAGTACGGTCACTAAGCCAGCAGGCCTAGTTGAATCGGTAGCAGGTGTAGCTGGACGTAACCCCTGGAAAACCAACCTAGCAGCCACTGCTGCACCTGTTGCCGCAGTAGGTGCCCATTTTGGCGCTAAGAAAGTCTATGGACCAGGTGGCGCTGGAGCTGACGCCCCTAAAGAGGAACCTGGTATGTGGGACAAGGCCAATACCCCTGCAGCAGACGGCGTTACCAAAGGCTGGAGCCCACTGCAGGTTGCAGGTGGAGTCGGTGCAGCAGGGCTAGGTGCCTACGCCCTCTATAAGCTACTGAACAACGACGACGGCGAAGTATCGTGAAAGTTGAGCGGTCAGCATCTCTTGTGACACGCGCAATGTCCCCAAAAGGGGCATTAGGGCGTCACTTTGGCTTGCTGTCCGCTCATATTAAGAACAAAGAAGAGTTCGAGAAGTTGAAGCAAGCTGCCAAGACTAAGTTGGCAGCTGACTCAACTTGGAAACCACCTGTTGCACTGCAGCCAGCTGAGCAGCGTAAGCAGCCCAATTGGACTGCACCGGCAGTAGCGAAACCTGTAGTTTCGCGCCCGGCAGTCCAACCGGCCGCACCGCAAGTAGCGACTCAACCAACAGCACAGCCATCTCGGTTCAATATAGGGCAGGGCGCCCCACTACAAGATACTAGCAACGTTAGCAATACCAATGAGTACAATAATGCGGTCACCGGGTTGTCGGCTGCATCCGGCGCGCGTGCATCTCAAATAAACGGAGTTGCAGGGCTGGCCGACTTACCACTGAGTATGATCCCCGGTAGACTAGGGGCACTGGCCAACGTCGCATCACCATTGGCGGCTGTATTTGGTGGGGGTAGTTACGTTGGAAACGCTGAGAGGCCTGCCGACATACAAGCTGCTGCGCGTAAGGCCGAGAACTACACGCAAGCTGCTGCTATACCTCAGCTTATGTCCACCGCGGTTTCATCAGGTACGGCCCCCGTACTCTCTAGCGCGGTAATGCCGCTAGCGAAGGCTTACCAGTATCACGCGGCCAGTCATCAAAAGCTAGACGAGAGCGGCAACCCAGTTGTCGATAAGAACAACGCTCCAGTGACGGAGCGCGACTATTCTGGCAAAGAGCAGTTGGCTTTGTCAGGTGGGAATCTAGCTGCGCAGGGTGCTGGACTGGCCAAGGCCATACCAGCTGCACTCCAGACGCAGAAGACACTCGCAGCAGCTGCAGCCGCCGGAAAGGCAGTAGGCGGTGCCCGTAAGTTCCTTTCCTACGCACGCGCAGGTGCCCCTGCTGCACTAGTTGCAAACGCGGGTATGGCCGGGGTAGACGCTCTGAGATTGGCGTATACTGACGCAGGCCGTAAAGAACTCGACAACCTGAATAACGTTCAGGCACAGGCATCCGGAAACCAGAGTAGGGCGGTTAGCACACTGTCCGGGCTAGGGAACCTCGCAGGCGGACTAATTGCAGGCGATGGTGGTCAGGCGGTCATGGGAGGTGCTCGCGCATTCGACTATGACGGGACCGTCCGAGAAGGTGACGTAGCCAAGGCACGCACTGTACAAGCAGAGGAACGCCAGCGCGGAGAGTTTGAGAAGTACAAGCAGTATTTCACTAAGCAGTTAGCAGGCGCTCCGCCCGAGTATGTGGCTGAGATTGCCACCAGAGCAGCTCAGCGGGACCAGATGCATTACGCTGAGTCCCTTCGGCTGGGCAGGCCGATGTATCCCGGTAAGCAGGAGTCAGCTAAGCCAGGAGATAGCTACGGGGCGAACGTCGCCACGCTATCCAACCAGCTCGGACGCAGTAACTTGTCTGACATGATGGAAGACCCTAAGTTCGGGCCGTACTTGGAACAGCTATTGCGCACGCAACAGCTGGAGGCACCATCCGGCTACGGTATCGATAACTCGGCATACACCAGGAACACTCGCAGTGCAAAATAACCTTATTGCTATTCATGTAACCCGCGCAGTGAAGCTAGCTCGCGCCAGCGCCGTAGCTACTCGAGTAGTTACCAAGCTGGCAGGGTTAGCCACTACATTAGGTAACGCGATAGCTCCTATTGGTAAGATCCCGGCGTTGCTGCCTCCTGGCTCATCGAAAGCGGTTCTTCAGTCAGAAGGGGCGCTAAAGCAACTTCCTGAAATGCGGTCACGTGCCCCCGCCCCATCGACGCTACCTGAAGAGATTCCCGTTAGCCCGAAGGCAGTAGTCGACCCGGCTATTAACGTAGGTAACACCACTGCAGGACGTGGGGCGGACGTTCCACTTCCACCATCCGCACATTACCCAGCAGCCCCTGACTCGACGTATGCGGGCAAAGCTATCTCAGTACCCAAAGCTCCAGCGGCAGCTCCTCGACTAAAGGCCGATCCTGTTCCGTTAAAGGATCTCGCCAAGTTCCAGGCACAGCGTGCGGTTGCGAACATACTACAAAACCCAGGTAAGTCGACCGTTATAGCTGGCGGTGCCGCGGGGGTTGGCAGTGTGGCCAACGAGCTTACCTCGGACGGGAAGCAGCCCACTTCAAGCCCAACCGCTGATGTAGCTAACCCGGTGGCGCCAGCTGTCCAACCAGTGGTACCTCCGACTTCCAGCCCTACGGCAGCTCCAGTGACAGCTCCAGTACCCGCAGATAAGTTAATGACTATGGGAGAGCAGTTGGCTGCCGCGCGGAACGACCCCGAGCAGTTCCGGTCTATAGTTGCAGACATGAAGGCGCAGTCGGTCGTGGATTATCGGAAAGCTAACAACATCTCCACCGAAGTGGAATTGACTCCAGTACAGCAAGCTGCCGCTGATAGTGCCTTCACTAAGTCGCGAGATCAGGCGCTGGTAGAGGCTGCCAAGCAAGGCCCGCTTACCTACGTAGGTAGCAAGTGGCCTTCTGCTCTAGGAGGCCTTGACGACAAGGCTATCCTAGCCTCCACGCAACAGGACATCGTTGCGAAGGTCAAGGAAACCACGGAAGCCATCAAGTCAGGCAACAAGTCTGTGATGGAATCCAGTAAGAACCTAGGTCTAATGGGGTTCATCGAACAGAACCCGCAGGCACTATTGGTCCCTGCAGGACTGCTCATGATGCTATTCGGCGGTAAGACCGGGCTCATCCTTGGCGGACTAGCTGCTGCTTGGGGTGGTAAAGGGCTCTACAATAAGTGGCAGGAGCTACAAGATGTACCGATGCAGCAGGCGTGGGCGAAGAACAGCCTAGCAATCTCCAAGATGCCTAAGGCAGAACAGGACGCGGCGATCTCAGCGCAGGACGCTTGGCTGAAGTCTCCGTCTACCGACGCGGCTGACGCCAAGCTGAAGAGCTTCTTCTTCAGCATGGGAGCTGTGTCTAGTGCTGCGTCAGAGTATGCCAATAGCCAGATTGATCAGGGCGGTCAAACCGCACTGAACGATCTTGTCGGTCCATCCCAGGCAGCCGCTGCGTACGCCCCTAAAGTCGATATGCCCGCAGTAGCGGCCCAGTAACATGCCCGACCAGATCCTTCTTAACGAGGCACGCGCCAGGATCTTGCAGGACTCTACGTTAAGTGAGTACGGCAAGGTGCAGTCGCTGGCTGCCCTGCAGTACGCCACTCAGAGCGCCCCAGAAGTCCCACACATTACCTACGGGGATGTGATTCGCGGGGCTATTGGGGCTGGCTTGGGGTATGGCATCTCGAATCTACTAGGTAAGTTCCTGTCCGTAGACGACGACACACTCAGCAAGATGCGCACTATCGGCATGGGGCTAGGCACTATGATCAATACCGGACTCATCAAAGGCGCCAGCGAGGACGACCGCAATGCGTTCCGTCTCGGCTTCTTAAAGGCATGTGCCGACCTTGGGGTATTCGCCACCGACGAGGGGCTGACCAAGGAAGCCGCAATGATCCCTGTCATGTTTCCACTTACGCCAGACACGTTCCTGAGTCCCATGCGGGCTGGGTACAACGTCATGACGCAGGGAGCTATGGGAGCTGGTGCTGGCTTAGCAGCCGGTGATGCACCCGACGATACCGATGTCAGCATGGTAAAGATGGAGCTCGAGCGGCAGGAGCTTGAACGTCAGGCTGACAAGCTAGAGGCTGGTAAGCGTAACAGGGCACTCGGCGTGCTCTTGAAGAAACGTCGGGCTTGAAATAGTGTCTGCGCAGACACACTGCGGATATGAAAGTTTCACTACGCCCAGGTCTTAAGACCGTCCGACACATCCCACCGCCCGACGTAGAGGTTACGGCGGAGATGCCTCTTATTGACCCTAAGGATCCTGACCACAAGCAGATCCAGGAGATCTGGGAGGCTAAGGTGCGGGTGTTCCGGCTTAAGGTACCTGACGACGTCACGGCTCTGGCCGACGTCTGGCAGCGTATCTGCGACCTCAAGTCCAAGTTCAGCGAGAACAACACTCAGTGGAGTGCCAAGGACGACAACTTCGTTGTCATGATGCGCTGGGCCGACTTAAGCTACGTTGCACCGACCATTTAAGCACATAAGGTTAGAACATGCAGAAGCACGCCATTGAGTGGAACCTGGACCCAGCGTCGGTAACCAAGTGGGGCCTTGGAGGTGCAGCTCTAGGTGCAGGTGCCCGTCTAGCTAAGTATCTTGCCGATGTGGCCCGCAACCGAGACGTGTCCAGCGCGGTTAAGGTAAAGAAGACCATCTCACCTGTAGCTGAGATCCCTGTCGACGTTTCAGAGGAAGAGGCAGCTGACTTAGCCAGACAGGGCATTAAGGTCAAGACCGCCGCGGTAACCGACGTCCTGGCAGGGGCTGGTCTTGGTGCACTAGGTACTGCTGCAGCGTATGGCGGATGGCGTCTACTGGACAGCAAGTTCGACGAACAGCGTAAAGCCGAGGCCAAGAAGCAACTCGGACGAGCTCGCCAGCGCGTAGAGAGACTATTGACTCGCCAACCAGAAGCACAGGACATCAAGATCGCTGCGGCTATGGAAGCCGCAGAAGAGGTGTACTTCAAGGAAGCTGGTATTATGGATAGCGTTGTGACGGGCGCCGCCAACATGCTATCCACCCCGCTGACGTACGTAGCCCCTGGGATTGGTGCGATTGCTACGCTTGCGGCTGTCGCTGGCTATAACCGAGCCAAAGAAAGTAACAAGAACACTCAGAAGGCTAAGGCTCTACGGAACATGTTCGTAGACAACCGCGTGGTCGAGACACCTCAAGCGTCTATGGTTCCCGTGCTACGCAAGAAGCCTGCTACTGGTGGGAGTCCCGCACAGCAAGCAGCTGAGTAAGCATGCCTGATATCCCACAACCTCCGGTAACGTTCCGGAGCTTCGACGATATTCCCGGTCAGCGTAAGGCTATCTACGACAACGTGCTGTCGTCAGTTAAAGCTGCGTTTCCTATCAAGAACGCCACGCATCAGTTAGACGTGATAGATGCGCAGTACGAGGACTACAACCCTACGAAGGCCGACGAGAAGAAGGCTGTGCTTACTGACGGACGCATGCTGCGAAAGCTGCATGGAACTGTACGCCTGACCGAGCTGGCAACCGGGAAGGTGATAGACGAGCAAAAGACCACGCTAGCTCACGTCCCACACCTGACGAACCGCGGAACGTTCATGTTGGACGGTACGAGCTGGGTAGTGCGTAATCAGGCTCGGCTGCGTCCTGGTGTCTATGTACGCCAGCAGAAGTCAGGTGGTACTGAGGCTCACTTCAACGTGAAGCCTGGTACCGGTAGAGGTTACCGAGTCGAGTTGGAACCTGAGTCCGGCGTGTTCAAGCTCAACGTAGGCCAGTCGACTACCCGGCTATACCCATTGCTGCGCTCCCTAGGGGTCAAGGACGAAGAATTGCAGGACGCCTGGGGTAAGGAGCTGTTCGATAAGAACTATCGCAAGACGGGCAAGAATGACTTGTCTGACATAAAGAAGGTCATTGGTAAGCTGGGGAAGGATGGTCTGGTCGTAGACGACGCCATGGCACCACAGTTGCTCAAGGAGCTACTGGGGAAGCATGAGTACGACGAGGACACCACCGAGCTAACACTTGGGAGTCGACTGAAGAATCTGGACAATGCTGCGCTGTTAGGGGTTACAAAGAAGATCCTCAAGGTAGCTCGTGATGAGTCCCCTGGTGACGTAAGAGACAGCCAAGCGTTCCAGTCGATCCATTCAGCCGAAGACTTCTTCTCAGATAGGGTCAAACGCGACCCAACCGGCACGCTGCGTAAGCTCCTGTGGAAGTCGTCAAAGACTGGCAAACTAGACTCCACTGGTGGGATATTTAGTCAGGCCTTACGGTCACTGTTCAACGGGACCGGGTTAGCAGCTACCCCAGAAGAGACGAACGAGCTAGAGATCGCAGATCTTCGGCAAGGCGTGACTCGTATGGGAGATGGCGGCATCTCTGACACCTCAGCAGTCTCACGTGACGCTAAAGGTATTCAGCCAAGCTACTTAGGATTGATAGACCCAAATAGAGCGCCAGAAAGTCTTAAGATCGGACTGGATCTACGTTTAGCGCGAAACGCTGTTAAGGGATCTGACGGTCAATTGTACGCCCAGATGCGCAATGTTAAGACTGGCCAGATGGAGTTCGTACCAGCTCGTAAAACGGAAAGAGTCGTGGTAGCTCTACCCGGTGAGTTATCTGAACCGGGTAAGCGCATCCGCGGAATTAAGGATGGCAAGGTACAGTACGTACACCGTGATGAGGTAGCCTACGAGCTACCGCACGGTGGCGATATGATGAGTACCATAACCGCAATGGTGCCGTTCCCTCAGGCGATGAAGGGCCAGCGGCTTGCCATGGCCGCGAGAATGAACTCTCAGGCACTCCCAATTCGAGGGGCAGAGGCTCCGCTCGTACAAGGTGCTCTACCTGACGGTACTTCCCTGAATGACGTGATGAGTGAACGCGTAGGTGCAGTTAAGAGTACCCATGCAGGCCAGGTCGTCAAAGTCACTCCAGATGAGATAACCGTCAAGACGTCGGAAGGGTTAAAGACCTTCGAGACCTACAATCATTACCCAGGCAGCCGTAAGACGTTCCTGCACAACACTGCAGTGGTTAAGCCTGGTGACGTTGTTAGTCCAGGCCAACTACTAGCTCACTCGAATATGACCGATACGAAGGGACAAGTTGCTCTCGGTCGGAATCTTCGGGTAGGCTACGTATCCGCAAAGGGAGCTACCCATGAGGACGGGTTCGTCATTAGTGAGTCCGCGGCCATAAAGCTTTCGTCGGAGCAGGCCTACCAAATGGAGCTCGAGGGCGATGGGGTCAAGAACGCTGACAAAGACAAGTACGTAGCTGTGTATGGACCTAGGTTTACAAAGGACCAATACTCCAAACTCGGTACTGATGGCATCATCAAGCCAGGCACTATCGTTAAGTCTGGCGACCCGCTTATCCTAGCCATTGGGCAGAAGGATGGCCGTGCAGTAGGCGCAGTCATGAAGACCGCCAAGAGCGGAGCAACAGACCGAGCTGTTATCTGGGAACACGCCGCAGATGGTGAGGTAGTGGATATCAAGAAGACCAGGGGAGGTATGACCGTATTCGTTAAGTCGTACACTCCGTCTACCATAGCCGACAAACTTTCAATGCGCTATGGCAATAAGGGCGTTATTTCAGAGATTCGTCCAGATGCTCAGATGCCCCACGACGAGCAGGGTCGACCATTAGAGGTGCTTCTGAACCCAGTAGGTGTTATCAGTCGAGTCAACCCAGCAGTACTCGTAGAAGGCCTACTAGGCAAGATCGCAGAGAAGACCGGGAAGCCCTACGTGGTAGCCCCGTTCTCACACGACAACGCTGCAGAGTTCGCACTAGGAGAGGCTGCCAAGCACGGTGTTAGTGAACTCGAAACACTGACTGACCCGGAGACTGGTCGCAAGCTCCAGAACATATTCACTGGCACAATGCATGTGATGAAGACTCATCACCTTGCGGAGTCCAAACTGTCTGCTCGTGATCAGGCAGCATACGACAGTTTCGATGCTCCAGCCAAGGGTGGTGCAACCGGTGCAAAGCGGTTGAGCTTGCTAGGCCTACATAGCCTCGTATCAGCTGGTGCGACTGAGTTCATCAAGGACGCCAAGCTTGTTAGAGGGCAGCGTAACGATGAATACTGGCGATCGATCCGAGAAGGTGTTGAACCGCTACAGCCTGCCAAGAACTTCGCTAACGATCATTTCCGAGCACTACTCAAAGGTGCAGGAGTAAATGTACGTGAGAGTGGTAACAAGTCGCGCCTTAGCCCGATGCTGGATAAGGACGTCGCTGAGATCGCTCCACATGAAATCGATAGTGGAAAAACATTCGACCAGGACATGAAGCCAGTACCTGGAGGGCTGTTCGACCTAGGTAAGACCGGCGGAGCAGACGGTACGAGATTTAGCTATATCCAGCTTCCAGCTAAGATCCCTCACCCCATGTTCGTC
>Ga0209182_10000463_pt1 | contig 10966 bp, 7 predicted proteins | sample LakBais05cmmetaG_FD_185474 | JGI IMG/M metagenome (GOLD analysis project Ga0209182, IMG submission 185474) | Lake sediment microbial communities from Lake Baikal, Russia to study Microbial Dark Matter (Phase II) - Lake Baikal sediment 0-5 cm... | ecosystem: Environmental > Aquatic > Freshwater >...
CGTGTGGACAGGTGTGACCGGGATCGCCTTCGCGATCCTGGCGCTGCTCTTGATCTTGCCGCTGGGGCGCCTGTTGTGGGCGAGCCTTCTGGACAAGGGGGGCGGACTCACGCTGGCCCACTACCGGGACTTCCTCGCCTACCCCTATTATTCGCGCACCATCGGCCACAGCTTCCTGGTGAGCAGCCTGGTCACGCTCGCCGCCCTGGTGGTGGCCGTGCCCGTGGCCTTCGTCCTGGCGCGGGTGCACATCCCGGGGAAGCCGCTCCTCACCACGCTGGCGATCTTGCCGCTGGTCTCGCCCCCGTTCATCGGCGCCTACTCATGGATCCTCCTGTTCGGGCGCGCCGGGTACGTCACGAGTCTCTTCCAGACGATCGGCATCAACATTCCCACCGTCTACGGCATGCACGGGATCGTCCTGGCGCTCAGCCTGAACCTGTACCCGTTCGTGCTCCTGATGGTGACCGGGGCGCTGCGCGCCCTGGACCAGTCGCTGGAGGAGGCGGCGCAGGGCCTGGGGTCCAGCCCCTGGCGGGTGTTCTGGACGGTCACCGTCCCGGTCACGCTGCCCTCGATCCTGGGCGGGGCGCTCCTGGTCTTCCTGACGGCCTTCGCCGAGTTCGGCGCGCCCATGGTCATCGGCGAGGGATATCAGGTCCTCCCCACCATCGTGTACAGCCTGTTCGTGAACGAGATGGGCGGAAACCCCGCCATGGCCAGCACGGCGGCCACCCTGCTGGTGCTCTGCACCACCGGCATCCTGCTGATCCAGTACTGGGCGGTGGGGCGGCGGCGCTACGCCATGAACCAGCTACGGCCGATCCCGCCCGTTCGCCTCAGGCCCGTCATGCAGTGGCTCTGTTCGAGTTGTGTCTACCTCGTGGTCGGCCTGTCGCTGATCCCGGCGGTCGTGGTGATCGTGACCTCGTTCTTCGAGAGCCGGGGACCGGTGCTCTACCCGAACTTCAGCCTGGGGAACTACCAGGAGGTCCTCTTCAGCGTCCCGCGCGCCATTGCCAACAGCTTCATGCTGTCCACGGTCTCCACGCTGCTGGACGTCATCCTGGGGACGCTGATCGCCTATCTGGTGGTGCGCCGGCGCTCCGCCACCACGGCGGTGCTGGACTCCTGCGTGATGGTGCCCTATGCGATCCCGGGGACCGTGATCGGCGTGGCCTTCATCGTGGCCTTCAACAAGCCGCCCATCGTCCTCACCGGCACGTTTTTGATCCTGCTCGTCGCCTATTTCATCCGGCGTCTGCCGTACTCGGTGCGGGCGGGGTCCGCCATCCTCCACCAGATCGACCCGGCGGTGGAGGAGGCCTCGATCAGCCTGGGCGTCTCGCCGCTCAAGAGCTTCGTCAAGGTCACGGCCCGCCTGATGATGCCCGGGATCGTCTCGGGCGGGATCCTGACCTGGGTGCAGACCATCACGGAGATCAGCGCCACCATCTTTCTCTATTTCGGCGCCTGGTCCACGATCACCGTCGTCATCTATCGGCAGGTCAGCAGCAGCAACTTCGGCAGCGCCGCCGCGGCGTCCACCCTCCTTCTGGTGGCGGTCTTCATCCCCGTCCTGGTGGTGAACTGGGTGATGGGCGAGCGCGCCGTGACGAATGTGTGATCGCCGGTCGAGAAGCGTTCGGCAGTTCGGCCGTTCGGCCGTTCGGCAGTTCGACAGTTCGACGGTTCGGCGGTTCGACGGTTCCCCGAACTGCCGAACTGCCGAACCATCGAACCCGCACTCCCTGTACCCCCTCTGGTTGCAGTGAAGCGAAGGAATTCATGGGAACGAATCTGACAATTCACGAGGTGCACAAGCGGTACGCCGACGTCGAAGCGCTGGCCGGGGTGTCCCTCACCATCCAGGGGGGGGAGTTCTTCACGTTGCTCGGGCCCAGTGGGTGCGGGAAGACCACCTTGCTCCGATGCGTGGCGGGATTCCTCCGGCCGGACGATGGCCGGATCCTCTGCGACGGGGATCGGCTGGACCGCCTGCCGGCGCACAAGCGTGACATCGGCATGGTGTTCCAGAACTACGCCATCTTTCCCCACCTCACCGTCTTCGAGAACGTGGCCTATGGGCTGCGCGCTCGGCGGGTCGAGCCGGCCGAGATTCGGCGGCGGGCGATGGAGACGCTCAGGCTCGTGCAGATGGATGCCCTGGCCGAACGGCGGCCGGATCAGTTGTCGGGCGGGCAGCAGCAACGGGTCGCGCTGGCCCGCGCCATGGCGATCCGGCCGCGGCTCCTGCTGATGGACGAGCCTCTCTCGAATCTGGATGCGAAGCTCCGCGTGGAGATGCGGACGGAGATCCGGCGGCTGCAGCGCGAATTGGGGATCACCACGGTCTATGTGACCCACGACCAGGAGGAGGCGCTCGCCATCTCCGAGCGGCTGGCAGTGATGAACGCCGGGCGCGTGGAGCAGGTGGGGTTCCCCTGGGACGTCTACCAGGCGCCGCAGAGCGCCTTTGTGGCCCAGTTCATCGGAATCAGCAACACCCTGACGGGCACGCTGGGCCGCGGGGACGGAGAGTGGGGAAACGTCCTGATCGGCGACTGGACGCTGCGCGCGCGCCGGGTGGATGGAGTGACGGGGTCGGTGCTGGCGGTATTCCGACCGGAGGCGCTCAGCCTCCTCGCCGACGGCCGGGAGGCGGCCGGCGCCACGATCGGTGACGCCGTGGTGGTGAGCCGGGAGTTTCTGGGGGCCGTCCTGCGCTACCGGCTGCGCCTCGACGGCGGCGCCCTGATTCACCTCGACCTGCACAAGCCGGACGCGGCCCGCCTCATGCCGGAGGGGGCGCGGGTCCGGTTCGCCGTGCGGCCGGAGGACGTGATGCTGTTCCCTGCGAAGGAGGGTTCATGACCAAAGAGCCATTTCGGATCAGCCGGTTGCCCCGCCAGATGCAGTCGCCGGTGAAGGAGGCGATCGCCGCGGCGCGGGAGGCCGGTCGGATCCTCGTGCGGCGATTCCGCACGGGCGTGGCGGTGAAGATGAAGGGGGTGGCGGACATCGTCACCGCGACGGATGTCGAGGCGCAGGGCGTCGTGGTCCGCCGGCTGCGGCGCGCGTTCCCCGATCACGGCATCCTGGCCGAGGAGGGGCTGGACACCACGGCGGGCGCGGAGTGGCACTGGATCCTGGACCCGCTGGATGGGACCAAGAACTTCGCCCGCGGCATCCCGAATTTCTGCGTGTCCATCGCCGCGGAGCGCCGGGGCCGGGTGGAGCTGGGCGTCGTGTACGACCCCATCCATGAGGAGTTGTTCGTGGGGGTGCGAAAGCACGGCGCCTGGTGCAACGGGAAGCCGATTCGGGTGTCAGACGTGAAGGACCTCCGCTCGGCGTTGGTGGCCACCGGGTGCCCTCACCGCGTGGGGAAGTTCGTGGAGTCGATCGCACTCACCTTCGGGCGATTCGCTGCGCGATCCCTCGGCGTCCGGGATCGCGGGGCGGGGGCCCTGGACCTGTGCTATGTGGCCTGCGGCCGCTTCGATGGCTACTGGGAGATCGACCAGTCGCCCTGGGACATCGCCGCGGGCGGGCTGATCGTGGAGGAGGCCGGTGGGCGGATGTCCGACTTCCGCGGCGGTCCCTTCGACATCTACGACGGCGAGACGGTGGCCACCAACCGGCGAGTCCACGACCAGATCGTGCGGATCCTCCGGATGCCCGGAGGGATCCCGCCCCGGCATCGCCCACCGGTGCGGCGCGGCTGAGAGTCTGTGAAAGAATCCCACCGGTACCCAGTGATAGGACGGCTCGCATCCGCCCGGAGATGACCTCGGCGCACGACCAAATCCCCCCACCCCCCCCTTTGCCAAAGGGGGGCGAGGGGGGATTTACGGCGGGTGAGACGGATTGGACGACGAGCCGGTAGATCCCACGGCTCCCGCAAATGGGATTTCTTCACAGGCTCTGAATCGTGGCCCTTGGAGGAGAGATGGCAAGAACACGGAAGCCGCGGGTGGTGGATCTGACGCGGAGGATCACTTCAAGGATTTCCCCGGTATCGACGCCGGGGCGGCGCAGTGGCTGATCCGCCGCAAGATCATCATGCTGGGTTTGGACTTGCCTTCCGTTCACCCGAAGGAGTACAAGAAGGTGCACGAAATGCTCTTTCGTGGTGGAGTGGCGGTGACCGAGGGGTTGATCAACTAGTCGTTCCGCCGATTGAGAGTCCAGGGTTCAGTGCTGGTGCGAAAGGATTGCACGGATGCCGACGCGATCAGCAGAGAGAGCGAGTGGTTCGAGTCCTCGACGCGATGGGCGCCGGCGCAGGCCTGTGCTGGTCGTGCTGCGGCCGTACCTCTACATTCTCCCAACCTTTTTCTTTCTGTTCATCTTCACCCACTGGCCGATCCTGCGGACGTTCTATGTGAGCCTCTTCAAGTGGAACCTGGCCACGCCCAAGCGGGAGTACGTTGGGCTGGCCAATTACGCCCAGGCGTGGTCCGCCTCCGTCTTCTGGGAGGTCCTCGGGAATAACATCCTGTTCGCGGCGGGGACGGTGCCCCTCACGCTGGGCATCGCTTTGGCGCTGGCGCTTCTCATCAACCAGAAGATTCGCGGGCTGGCGATGTATCGCGCGATGCTGTTCTATCCGACCATGATCCCCATGGCGGCGGCGGCCATGATCTGGCTCTGGATCCTCACGCCCAATTACGGCCTCCTGAATTACTACGGCAAGTGGTTCGGTCTGCCGGACATCCACTGGCTGGGCGACAACAAGCTGGCCATCTGGGCCCTCGTGCTCGTCGGGGTGTGGAAGCGAGTCGGCTACTATATGGTGATTTACCTGGCGGGGCTGCAGGTGATTCCGGAACATCTGTACGAAGCGGCCATCATCGAGGGGGCCGGCCCCTGGCAGCGGTTCTGGCGGGTGACCTTCCCCCTCGTCTCGCCCACCACGTTCTTCGTGGCGGTGATGGCCGTGATCGATTCCTTCCAGGCCATCGACCAGGTCTACCTGATGACGTCGGGAGGGCCGGGGAACTCCAGCAACCTTTTCATTTTCTACATTTATCAGCATGCCTTCCGCTTCTTCGACATGGGGTACGCCTCGGCGGTCTCGGCGATTCTGTTCCTGATCCTGCTCGGGCTCACGATCTTGGCCTTTCGGATGCTCCACCGGAGGGTGCACTATGCGTAGCCGACCCCTATGGCGCGTCACGGTACACGCCGTCCTTTTCGGGGGGGCTCTCGTCATGGTGATGCCCCTGATCTGGATCGTGCTGACCGCCTTCAAGGAGCGGAACGAGATCTTCTCGCTGGTTCCGCAGTGGCTTCCCGCCCATCCCACGTTCAACAACTTCCTCGGCGTCCTGGACGCCATGCCGTTTTGGCGCTATTACTGGAACACGCTGGTCGTGGCGTTCGGTATCCTGGCGGTGCAGCTCGTGACGATTACGCTGGCCGCCTATGCATTCGCCCGGATGGAGTTCTGGGGTCGGGACGTCCTCTTCATCCTGCTGCTTGTGCAACTCATGATCGCGCCACAGAGCACGGTGGTCCAGAACTACATCACGGTGACGCGTCTGGGTCTCCTGGACACCAAGCTGGCCATCATGGCCCCGTACCTTGCCTCGGCCTTCGGGACATTCCTCCTGCGGCAGACGTTCAAGGGGATTCCAAAGGAATTGGAGGAGGCGGCGGCCCTGGATGGGTGCGGAGGCTTCCGCTTTCTGTTGCACGTGGCGATCCCGCTGGCACTGCCGGGGTACCTGGCCTTCGGCCTGGTGAGCCTGACGTACCACTGGAACGAGTTTTTCTGGCCGCTGGTGGTCACGGAGACGACCAAGTCGCGCACCCTGACGTTGGGTTTGGGGATTTTTGCCCAGACCACCGAAGGGTCGGCCGACTGGACGATGCTGATGGCGGCCACGCTGATGGTGATTGCGGTCCCGCTGGGCCTGTTCCTGGTTTTCCAGAAGCGATTCATCAACAGCTTCATGCAGTCGGGGTTGGGAGGATAGGCTTTGGGGACGCCGCCGCGTCCCCTTCACAGAGGAGGTCACGCCATGAGAAGGAACGCGTGGGTGCTGGTTGCGCTGTTCGTCCTGGTGGTGGCGCCGGCCTGGGCGGCCACGGAGATCAAGCTGTACTATCCCATCCACCTCACCGGTCCCCTGGTGAAAGAAGTCGAGGCGATCGTGGCCGACTTCCACAAGGCCAATCCGAACATCAAGGTGGAGTCGGTCTGGGGTGGCAACTATGCCGAGAACATGCAAAAGACGGTGGCAGCTCTCCAGGCGGGAAGCCCGCCGGATCTGGCCGTTCATCTGGCGGTGGACCTGATCACATTGCGCGATCTGGACGCCGTGGTGCCTCTGGATGAGTTCGTGCAGAGGGAGGGGGGAGACAAATACCTGACTGATTTCTTCCCGGGTTTCCTCGGCGACCTCAAGGCGGAGGGGAAGATCTGGGCCATCCCCTTCCAGCGCAGTACGCCGATCCTCTACTACAACAAGGATCTCTTCAAGAAGGCGGGCCTGGATCCGAACAAACCGCCCACGAACTGGGAGGAGTTGCTGGCGACCGCCCAGAAGGCCACCATGCGGAATCCGCAGGGGCAAGTGACGACGTGGGGTCTGACGATCCCAGACGACATCTGGCTGCTCATGTCCTTCATCATGCAGAACGGCGGGCGGACCTCCAGTCCGGACTTCAAGAAAGTCTACCTGGGCGAGCAACCGGCCGTGGAGGCGGTGCAGTTCTGGGCGGACATGGCCAACAAGCACAAAGTGATGCCGCGGCATCGGACATTCCCGATCTCGGTGCAGGATTTCGCGGCGGGCAACACCGCCATGCTGATCCATTCGACCGGGAACCTCCGCTTTGTGCGCGATTCGGCCAAGTTCGAGTGGGGCGTCGCTTTCCTGCCCAAACACAAGCAGCAAGCGGTGGCTATTGGCGGCGCCGGCTTCTATATCTTCAAGAAGGCGCCGAAGGAGAAGCAGGAGGCGGCGTGGCAGTTCATCAAGTTTGCCACCTCGCCCGAGATCCAGGCCCGCTGGAACATCGGCTCGGGCTATATCGCCACCCGGAAGTCGGCGTTCGAGTTGCCGGTCATGAAGGAGTACGCGGCAAAGCTGCCGCAGGTCCTGATGGCGCGCGATCAACTTCCCTATGCCTCGCCGGAGATGAGCACGCACGACAACTGGAAGATGCGGAACATCTTCGTGACCACCTTCCAGGAGATCCTGGACGAGAAGTACACGCCCGAGGCCGGGATGAAGAAGGCCCAGGCCGAGATCGAGAAGATCCTGGCGCCGTTCCAGAAGTAGGGTGCGAGGGGCCTCGGGAAAACGGTGGGGGCAGCGAGCAATCCACGCAATGGGATTGCTCCCTGTCCCCGTTTGACCTGTAACGGAAGCCAAGGAGCGATGCCATGAAACGCTGGATGCTGTTCTTGCCGCTGATCGGGGCTCTGGTGCTGTCCGCGGGGGTGGCTGCGGCGGCTGACACGGTGAACGCGTACTCGATCTGGCCCGAGAACTGGGCGCGGCCGATGTTCCAGGAATTCGAGAAGGCCACGGGGATCAAGGTGAATTTCGTGCGGTTCTCTTCGGGGGAGGCCCTGGCCCGGGTCATCGCCGAGAAGAACAACCCGCGGGTGGACGTCCTCTTCGGCGGCCCGGTCGAGACCCACGCCGCCGGAATCAAGGAGGGGATCTTCGAATCCTACAAGCCGCCGGCGTTTGCGGTGCTGCAGGCCCGCATGAAGCACGCCGAGGGACAGTGGGTGGCCATCGCGGATGACCCGCTGGTTTTCATGAGCAACGCCAAGTTCCTCCAGGAGCAGAACCTGAAGGCGCCGGCCTCGTGGGAGGATCTGCTCAACCCGGCCTACAAGAACATGATCCAGATGGCCGATGCGCGCACCTCGGGGACCGCGGTGACCCGCATCTTCTCCATCCTGGAGGTCTACGGGAGGGACGAGGGCAAGGCCTTCGTCTACATGAAGAAGCTGCGGCCGAACGTCCAGCTCTACACCAAGAGCGGCGGCGGCGGCACCCTGCCGGTGGGCCTGGGCCAGGCGGGCGCCGGGATCTTCTTCATCGTGGACGCGCTGGACACCAAGGCCAAGGGGTACGACGTGGTGGTCAGCTTCCCCAGGGAGGGCATCGGCACGGCCGCCGAGGCCATCGCCCTGCTCAAAGGGGCAAAGAATCCCGAGGCGGGGAAGAAGCTGATTGACTGGGCGAGCTCGCCGGCCATGCAGTCGCTCTTCGCCACACACAAGATCAATTTCGTTCCGGCCCACCCCGAGGTGAAGGTCGAGGCCAGCCTGGCCGAGGTCCTGAAGGGCGCCAAGATCTTCCCGATCGATGACGCCTACGCGGGCGCAAATCGGAAGCGAATCGTGGAGCGCTGGATCAGCGAGGTCCTGCCCGCGCAATAAGAGGAGCCGTCCGCGGGGCCGACGGGTTGCCGTCGGCCCCGCGTCACCCGAAGGACGACCGCGTGACCCGCATCGCCACCAACACGTCCAGCGGCTTGCGTCGCCTGCTCCAGGACCCGGCGCTCGTCGCGAGTGTCCTGATCCTCTGGGTCCTGCTGGGCCTGTTCGTCCTTTTCCCGCTGGCGTGGCTGCTCCTCAGGACGTTCACGGAGGGCGGAGTGTTCACGCTGGGGAACCTGGTCACCATTCTCAAGGATCCCAACCACCGCCAGTCCTTCTGGAACAGCCTGCTCCTGGCGACCCTCGTCGGACTCACGGGGACGGCCCTGGGATTCTTCTTCGCCTTCACCGCGGTGCGAGCCAACCTCTCGAAGGCCTGGGGCACGGTCCTGGATGCGGCGTGCCTGCTCCCCCTGATCTCGCCCCCGTTCACGACGGCCATCGCCATGATCTTCTCGTTCGGGCCGCGGGGGCTCATCACGTATCACTTGTTTGGAATCAAGGGATTCACCGTCTACGGACTGGGCAGCACCCTGTTTTCCGAGATGCTGACGTTCTTCCCCATCGCCTATCTGACCTTGAAGCCGATCCTGAACGGCATCGATCCGAACGTGGAGGACATGGCCTTCAGCCTGGGGAGCTCGCGCTGGCGGGTCTTCCGGACTGTGACGCTGCCCCTCACCGTGCCGGGGCTGGCCAACGCCTTCCTGCTCCTGTTCGCGGCCTCGCTGGCGGATTTCGCCACGCCGCTGATCCTGGCGGGCAACGCCTTCCCCGTGCTACCCACCCAGGCGTACCTGCAGATCACGGGGCTCTTCGATCTGAAGGGGGGCGCGGTGCTCTCTTTCGTCCTGCTCGTTCCCGCCATGATCGTGTACCTCCTCCAGCGCTACTGGGTCAGTCGGAAATCCTACGTGACCATCACCGGCAAGGCGGGCGCGCGCACCAGCGTGAAGAGCGTGGCGCCGTGGGCCCGCTACCCATTGCTCGCGATCTGCCTGCTGATGGCCGCCGGCATCCTCTACTTCTACCTCCTGCTCCTCTACGCGTCGGTCGTGATGGCGCTGGGCGCGAACCACGCCTGGACGCTGCAACACTACCGCGTGATCTTCACCGACGGGCTGAAGGCCATCCGCGACACCCTGGTGATCGCGGGCTTCGGGATGCCCCTGGGCGGGCTGTTCGGCATCCTGGTCGGCTATCTGGTGACCAAGAAGGTCTTCCCGGGGCGGCAGGCCATGGAGATCGTCTCCATGATGAACTATGCGCTGCCCGGCACGATCGTGGGGATCGCCTATCTGATGGCCTTCAACGATCCGCCCATCGAGCTGACAGGGACGGCCCTGATCATCGTGGCGTGCTATGTCTTCCGATACAGTCCGACGGGGATCCGCGCCACGGTGGCGACGCTCCAGCAGATCGATCCCAGCATCGAAGAGGCCTCGCAGGGCCTGGGCGCGGGGAGCGGGACGACGTTCCGCCGGATCACGCTTCCGCTGATCCTGCCCGCCTTCTTTGCGGGTCTGGGAGTGGTATTCATCCGCTCCATGACCGCCATCAGCGCGACGATCTTCCTGGTGTCCATCCACTGGACCCTGATCACCGTCCGCATCCTGGAGAACATCACGGAGCTGTCCCTGGGGCCGGCGGCGGCCTTCTCGGTCCTGGTGGTGGTTATCGTGTTCGCGGTCATCGCCCTGATCGGCTTGGCGCTGCGGCGGTTCCGCGCGGCGGGCGCGCTCGAGGTGACGAGCATCCTAGGAGGCTGAGGTGAGCGCAGTCGGCATCCGGATCCAGCAACTCTCGAAGCAGTTCAGCCATCGGGTGAAGGGGTCGGTGTACGCGGTCAGGGATGTCAGTCTGGCGGTGCAGCCCGGAGAGTTCCTCACGCTGCTGGGCCCGTCCGGGTGCGGCAAGACCACCACGCTGCGGATGATCGCCGGCTTCGAGCGCCCGGACGCCGGGCGGGTCTTCATCGGCGAGCAGGACGTCACCGACCTGATGGCCAACCAGCGGAACATCGGCTTCGTCTTCCAGAACTACGCCCTCTTCCCGCATCTCACGGTGTTCGAAAACGTGGCCTACGGGCTCCGGGTGAAACGGATGGCCGAGGCAATGATCGGCGAGGCCGTGCGCGAGGTCCTGCATCTCGTGGGGCTCAGCGGCTACGACCGGCAGTTCCCCAACCAGCTCTCGGGGGGGGAGCAGCAGCGCGTGGCGCTCGCCCGCGCCATCGTGATCCGCCCGCGCGTTCTCCTCTTCGACGAGCCGCTCTCCAACCTGGACGCGAAGCTTCGCGTGCACATGCGCCGCGAGATCCAGCAGTTGCAGAAGCAGCTCTCCATCACGGCGGTGTACGTGACCCACGACCAGGAGGAGGCCATGGCGATCTCGGATCGGATCGTGGTGATGAACCAGGGCGCCATCGCCCAGGAGGGGACGGCGGAGGAGCTGTACCGTCACCCCGCCTCCGAGTTCGTGGCGCAGTTCATCGGCCGGACCAACCTGCTTGCGGCGAGGGTGGTGGCGGTGGATGCGGCCGGGGTGGCGGTG
>Ga0209182_10000464_pt1 | contig 10962 bp, 10 predicted proteins | sample LakBais05cmmetaG_FD_185474 | JGI IMG/M metagenome (GOLD analysis project Ga0209182, IMG submission 185474) | Lake sediment microbial communities from Lake Baikal, Russia to study Microbial Dark Matter (Phase II) - Lake Baikal sediment 0-5 cm... | ecosystem: Environmental > Aquatic > Freshwater...
GGAGTGCAGGCGCGACCGGGGGGCGGGCTGCCGCCACGGGGCGCGCCGGGGATTCGATCAGGCGACCGATCATCGTGATCTTCGCCAGGAGGGGTTCGGCCCCGTCCATCCGGCCGTCGGGGCCGAGGACCGGCGTCTTGACCGCATCCAGCGCCCCGTGCCCCATGGCCTCGAAGAGGAGAGACATGTGTCCCCCCAAGGTTGCGGTGACCACCAGGATGGCGCAGGGGGATTCGCGCATGATCCGCTGGGTGGCCTGGGCGCCGTTCAGCACCGGCATGACCAGATCCATCAGGATGAGGTCCGGCCGGTCCTCCTGGCAGCGCGCCACCGCCTCCGCCCCGTCCCAGGCGATCCAGGCGATCTGCCACTCCGGCCGGTGGGCCACCACCCGTCGGAGGGCCTCCACCGCCAGACGCATGTCGTTGACGATACCGATTCGCATCCGGGCCACCCTCAGGGCGTTCCGAGCATGTCCGCCACGGTCGAGAGGAACGACGCATCTTGGAAGCTGCTCTTGGTCAGATAGGCGTTCGCCCCGACATCCAGACCCAGCCGGCGATCCTCCTCGCGGTCCTTGTACGAGACGATGATCACCGGGATCGCCTGGAGGCGGGGATCCTGTCGGATACGCCGCACGAGTTCGATCCCGTTCATCCGGGGCATGTCCACGTCGCTCACGACGAGGTCGTAGTGGCCACCCTTGAGACTGTTCCATCCGTCGATACCGTCCACCGCGACCTCCACGCTGTAGCCGCCGTCCTGCAGTAGGCGCCGCTCGATCTCCCGGACCGTGATGGAATCATCCACCACCAGGACGCGGCGCCGGAGCCGCGGGCCGCCGGCGGTATCGAGCTGCGGTTCGGGGTGGTGGCTCTCCTCGGTCAGGAGGCGTTGGGTGAGCCGCGCCAGATCCTCGGCGTCCAGGATCAGGATCGGTGAGCCGTTGTCGAGCACGGACACCGCACTGACGCCCGGCACCTTTCCGAGGTGCGGATCCAGGGGGCGCACCGCCAGCTTCCGCTCGCCCAAGAGCCGATCGACGACCAGGCCACAGGGGCCGCTCGTATCCGTGAGGATCACCGCCGGCCGATGATCGAGGGCGGGGCTTGGCTCCCCCGGAGTGAGGTCCAGGACCAGCCGCGCGTCCGCCAGGCCGACGGGACGCCCGTCGAGAGAGAGGTGCGGCCGCCCGTCCAGGGTCGTCACCGCGCCCGGATCGACGATGGCCAGGCGATCGATCCGGGTGAGGGGCAGGGCGAAGGGCTCCCCTGCCACCTCGACCAGCAGGCAGCGCAGCACGGACAGGGTGACCGGAAGCTCGAGCTGGACGCGCGTCCCGCGCCCTGGCCGGCTTTCCAGCCGGAGAGTGCCGCCCACCTCCTGCGCCAGGTTCCGGACGATGTCCAGACCCACTCCTCGCCCCGAGATCTCCGTGACCCGCTCCGACGTGGAGAAACCCGGCAGAAGCAGGAAGTCGAAGAGCTCCGTTTCCGAGAGGGTCGCCGCCATCTCGGCGGTGCTCAGGCCGCGCGCGACGATCCGCCTCCGGAGATCTTCGACGTCGATCCCCCGCCCATCGTCGGAGACGCTGATGGAGAGGAGGCCGGCCCGGTGATGCGCTTCGAGGGTGAGAAGGGCCTCGGGCGGCTTCCCGGCGGCCAGTCGCTCTGCGGCTCCCTCGACCCCGTGGTCCAGGGCGTTGCGCAAGAGGTGGGCGAGGGGGGCATCCAGCCGCTCCAGGATCTCGCGATCCACCTGGGTGGACAGCCCCAGGATCTCCAGGTGAGCCTGCTTGCCCAACTCCCGCGCCAGATCGCGCACCATGCGGGGGAGGCCCTGCACGCCGTCGACGAAGGGCCGCATCCGGCTGGCGATTGCCGTGCGGTAGAGACGCTCCGCGAGATCGGACCGGCGCCGCATCCAGATCTCGAACTCCTCCAGCCGTTCTCGGCAGAGGTGCTGACAGTCCTCCGCCATCCGCCGGGTCTCTTCCAGCTCCCGGGCGAGATCCGATTCCCCGCCGGCATCGGCGCACCGCATGGAGAGCGCCTCCAGGGTCTGGCACAGCTCGGCCTGTCGCTGACCCAGGGAGAGGAGGGAAGCGGAGAACATCTCGATCCAGCGAGTCTGGACGTGTGCCTCGCCGATCATGGCCAACATGCGGCTCAGATGGGCGGAGGCGATGCGGACCGTCTGCTCGCCCGGCTCGGCCGCGGCGCCGGGCTTCGGCGGCGCGGCGGCCGGGCCGGGCGCGGGAGCCGCCTCCAGCGGGGGAGGCGGCGCTGCCCGGGGCGCCTCCCGAATCGATGCCAGTTCTCGCAGCAAGGGATCCGGCGCGCCGGCGCCTGTCTCGTCGGCTGCGTGCGTGAGGAAATCCACCCCGCGGAGCAGGATGTCCGTCTGGGCCGGCTGGATCGCCAACTGCCCCTGCTGGGCGGCGACAAAGCAGTCCTCCATGGCGTGGGCGACCTGGACGGCGCTCTGCAGGCTCACGATGCGCGCGGCCCCCTTGATGGAGTGGGCCGCGCGCATCAGCGCTTCCAGCCGGGCCGGGTCGGCCCCACCCCGCTCGATCGCCAAGAGTCCCTCGGTGAGGACCGCCGCCTGGGCCGCGACCTCTTGGCGGAAGAGGTCCTCCATCGAGAAGCCGCTCAGGTCCTGTCCGGTTCCGCTCATGCCGTCCCCCGCTCCAGCGTCGGAAACAAGAGTCCGGGGTCCAGGAGTCCCACGGTCGTCCCCTGGTGCGGGAGGTGCTTTCCGATCAAGAGGGGTGCGGCCGCAGTCCCCGTCTCCGGCGGGTCCTGCAGATCGCCCTGATGGATCCGGTGCACCTCCAGGACTTCGTCCACCGGGAACGCCCAGAGGCGCCCGTCCCAGCGGACCACGGCCAGCCTCGCGGCCTCCGAGGCGGGCCTCGAATCCGCCCTGCCGATTGGCCCGTCGGGATGGAGAAGACGGGCCAGCGACACGCACACCAGGATCTCCCCCCGAATGCTCACGAGCCCGAGCAGGATCCCGCGGGTGCGATGCGGGACGCGGCGGATCGGCCGGGGGGCACTGATCTCCACGAATACCGCCGCGGGCAGCGCCAGCCACGCGGCGCCGATGCGGAAGATCACGACGGCCTCGCGGCGCAGCGGATCGGGGACGGTCTCCGCGGCCAATATCGCGGCCCACTCGGCGAGGTAACCGGCCGGCGGCTCTCGGTCCAAGAGGGCCCGGCCCCCGGCCTCGAAGACGCCGCAGTTCCGGCAGTGGACGTGCGTCACCAGCTCGGGGCAGGAGCGGTCGCCGCCGCCGCCGATCCGATTCCAGCAGTCTTCCCGCGGCGACAAGGTCACGGGCGCCCTCCGGATCGGAAGCGTGGGGACGCATGGCGCGGCACCCGGGCCGCGGTCTCCGTCTGCGCGGAGACGTCCTTTCCCTTCCGATAGGCGAACGTCCCCGGCTGGGGGCTCGGCTGGAAGTGGGCCGTGAGTTCCGGAATCATCTCCGCATGGCCGACGACCAGCATCCCTCCGACCGCCAGGAGCCGATCCAGCGTCCCGATCACGCGCTGGCGGCCGGCCCGCGTGAGGTAGATCAGCAGGTTACGGCAGAAAATGGCATCGAACGGAGCCTCCCCGGCCAGGAACCGGGCGTTCATCAGGTTGCCGTGGGCGAAGTGGACGGCCGCGCGCAGGAGCGGGCGCACGCTGAACTCGTTCCCCGACCGATTGAAGTGGGCCGCCTGACAGGTGGGATCAAAGGTGCGGAAGGCGTTCCTGCCGAAGCTGCCTCGCTCCGCGCGCCGCAGGGACTCCCGACTGATGTCGATGGCGTGGACGACGAAGCCTCCCGGCGGCAGCCCCGCCTCGAAGAGCGTGATGGCGATGGAGTAGGCCTCCTCGCCGGTGGCGCAGGGGGCGCTCAGGACGCGCAGGGGCATGGTGGCCCGCTTCCCGCGCCACACCGCTACGGCAAACTCTCCCAGGAGGGCGAACGGGGAGCCGTCGCGGAAGAACCAGGTCTCCGGGATCACCACGGCGTCGATCAGGGCCTGGAGCTCTTCGGGCGAGCTCAGGACTTTTCGGAGGTAGGCCGCCTCTTGGCTGAGGCCGACCACCCGGAGCCGTCGCCGGATGGCCGCCGAAATGGTTTCGGGGCCCACGCTCGCCACCTCAAGGCCGATCGTGTTCTCCAACAGCCGCTCCAGTTCCACCCAGCGCATGTCGCTCACCCCCGCCCAACCTGGGCGAAGAGTTGCTGCTCCGCTTCAGGCGTCAGCAGTCCCTCCACCCGCAGGCGGCGGACCATCGGGCGGTGGTGGGCCGCCAACACATCGGGGGAGGCCGAGTCGGCGAAGCAGGATTGGCCCGGCGTTGTCTCATCCTCCCGGGCCTGCGTCATCCCGGTGACGGACTCCGCCAGTAGCCCCAGGCTCTGCCGGATCCCCCGGTCTTCGCGCCAGGGAACCACGATGATGCGAGTGCTCAAGCGTCGCGCGCAGGGGGTCGTCCCCAGCAGGAGGCCGAGATCCAGCACCGGCACAAGGCTGCCCTGGTAGGTGAAGGTTCCCACGGCGGACACGGGCATCCCCGGGCAGGTGGTGAGGGGGACGTGCGGGACCACCTGCCGCACCTGCCGCGCGTCCAGCCCATACCAGGTTTCTCCGATCCGGAACAGCAGGAGCAGCATGCGCCTCCGACGCCTCCATCCGGGTCCGGCTACACCCGGAACCCGTCCACCTCGGTCCGCAGATTCTGGGCCGCCTGCCGCATGTGGGCGGCGGCCTCGTTGAACTGCTTGAGCGAATCGGCCGCCTGCCGGGCTCCTTCGTTCAACTCGGCCACCGCGTCTCTGATCTGGCGCGCGCCGAGCGTCTGCGCTTGAAAGCCGGCGTTGACCGAGTCGAATTGCGGGGCCAGTTCCTTGATCAGGGAGATGATCTGGGACAACTGGCGATTGATCTCCGTGCTGGTCTGGACCCCTTGGCGCATCTCGCCGGTGAAGGCCTTCACTTCCGAGACGCCGGCCGAGACGGTCGCGCGCATCTCCACGACCATCCGCTCGATGTCCAGCGTGGCCACCGCGGTCTGGTCCGCCAGGCGGAGAACCTCGCGGGCGACCACCGCCACACCGCGTCCCTGCTCGCCCAGCCGCTCGGCCTCGATGGATGCGTTGAGCGAGAGCAGGTTGGTCTGGTCGGCCACCTTGGTCATGGTGGTGATGACCGCGCTGACGGTGTTCGCCTGGTCGTGGATGGCCGCCAGGCTGGCGGAGACGGCCCCGGTGGCCTCCAATAGTCGGTGCATCGTCCCCTCCATCTCGACCAGCCCGCTGCGTCCCGCGTCAGCGATCCGCTCGGAGTCGGCGGTGGCCTCCTTTACACGATTCATCGCCCGGGCCAGCTCCTGCGAGGTGGCCGAGATCTGGCTGACCGCCGTCACCACACGGGCTGTGGAGCCCCCCAGGTCGGAGACCAGCGACTCCTGCTGACGGGAGGCGGCGGCCAGTTCGGTTGCGGTGGAGGCCATCTGGACGCTGGCCCCCTGCACCTTGCCGACCAGCGAGGCCAGGCTCTTCGTCATGGCCGACACGGTCACTCCGAGGGTGCCGATCTCGTCGCGACGGGCCAGGTCCAGGCTTCCGGTCAGATCGCCGGTGGCGATCCGGCGGGCGGCGGCCATCAAGAGGTTGAGCGGTCGGGTGATGTCGCGGATGATAAGGAGGACCAGGCCGGCGGAGACGGCCAGGGCCGCGAGCGTCGCCAGGGCGGCTTCCCACCGCCGCCGCTCCTGGGCGTCCTGGCGCATGGAGAGCAACTGTTCCATTTCCGTCACGGCGGTGCTCCAGAGGGCGAAGCCCTCTTCGGACACGCGGGTTCCAAACAAGCCCAGTGCCGCGCGGTCCTTGGGCGGGGAGTCCGGCTTCGCCAGCTCCGACAGGAGGAGGACCAGCACCTCCAGCTCGATGGTGAAGGTCTGGACAGCGCCCGGCAAGGTGGTGGAGATGGTCGGGCTGACGCGGGACGAGTGTGCGTTTGCCTGGAGGGCTCTGGCCGCATCCTTGGCCACCTGCGCGCCACCCTCACGGATGAGGGCGCTCCAGGCCGTCAATTGGGCCTGCTCTTCAAAGCGAAGCCGGCCGTGAGGATCGCGCAGGCGAGGGTTGGCCAGCAAGGCGGAGAGTTGCGCCTGCAGATGGGGCAAGTCAAACACGGTCAGGTCGATCAAGGACGTCGTATCGAGGTCGGGGTCGAGGGCCAGATACCTGGCGTCGGCGACGGCGGCGATGGCGGTCTCGATGGCGGCGATGAACTCGTGATGGGTCACGGCCGTCTCGCCGGATGCGGGTGGGGTCCCGGCAAGATCGGTACGACTCCAGAGCGCCTTGAGTGAATTCGGGCCGAGGGATGAACCACCGCCGGAATCCGTCGCGGTCTGGTCTGGGCTCAGACCGGGGATCTTCTGGTGAGCCACCCCCTCCAGCGCTTCCCAGATCGCGGCGGTCCGTCTCTGCCAGTCTTCCTTGGACTTTCCCGGGTAGTGCGCCACATGGCGCATGAGGTCTCCCAAGGCCCCCAGGTATCGCGCGCCGGTGCGCTCCGTCTCGGTGAATTTGATCTCCGCCTGGATCCCGGTCAACGTGAAGTAGGCCGAGACGAGGATGGGCAGGGTGAAGCTGGCGCTCAGCACGAGCAGCTTCTGCAGGATGGTCAATCGGTTCAGCATGGCTGCTCCAGCTTGAACCGGCCGGCCTCCGCTTGCAGGTGGCGCGCCACCTCTCGCAGGTGTTCGGTGGCTTCGTTGAACTGGCGGAGCGAGTCGGTGGTCTGCTCCGCCCCCTCGCTCAGCCGCACGATTGCCCGGCTGATGTGCTGGGCCCCTTCGGATTGTGCCCGCATCCCCTCGTTGACCGACTCGAATTGCGGCGCCAACTCCTTGATCTGGGTGATGATCCGGTCGAGCTGGCGGCTGATTTCCCCCACCTCCTGCATGCCCCGATTCACCTCACCGCAGAACTTCTCCATCTCCATCACGCCCGCCGAGACGGAAGACTGCATCTCCTTCACCATGCGCTCGATGTCCAGCGTGGCCACCGCCGTCTGGTCCGCCAGGCGGCGGATCTCGCGGGCGACCACCGAGAAGCCCAGGCCGCTCTCGCCGGCCTTCTCGGCCTCGATGGCGGCGTTCAACGAGAGCAGGTTCGTCTGTTCCGCCACCTTGGTGATGGTGGAGACGATACTGCTGATCTTGCCCGCCTTCTCGTTGATGACGGCCAGTTTCCTGGATACGGACTGCGTCGCCCCGACGAGCTGACGCATGGTCCCATCCATGGCGAGCAAGCTGCCCCGTCCGGCATCGGCGAGACCTTCCCTGTCCACGGCGATGTCCCGCACCGCATCCACGGTGCGGGCCAACTCCTGGGAAGTGGCCGAGATCTCCGTGGCGGTCCCCGCGACCTCGCTCATGGAGGTGCCGAAGTCGGCCACCACGGTCTCCTGCTGCCGGGAGGCTGCCGCGATCTGGGTGGCGGTGGACACCATTTGGACGGTCGCCTCTTGGAGCTTGCCCACCAGCGAGGTGAGACTTTCGGTCATGGCCGCGACCGCCTGGAGGAGCCACCCGATCTCGTCCCGAGGGGTGCGCCCCCGTCCGGTCTCGGTCTGGATCGCCCGCTGAGCCTCGGAGAGTCGCCCCTGGGCGATCAGGTCGGCCACCTCGACCAGATGCTGGAGGGGCCGCGTGATGGAGCGCGAGAGGAGGAGGAGCACTAGGCCCGCCAGCAGGACCGAGGCCGCGCCGATGCCGAGGTTGAGGTTGCGGACGGTCCGGGTGGAGGCGAGGATCTCGCCGACCAGCGCCCGCACGATCACCACCCAGCCGGAGGTCGGGTCCGTGCGGAAGGCCGCCACCACCTCCTGCCCCTCATACGTGTAGGTCGTCGTGCCGTTCTTGCGGCTGAGGATGTCCGCTCCGAACGGAAAGTCGGTCAGGCTCTTCTTCAGGATCATCTCCGGATCGGGGTGCGAGCAGATCACGCCGGCCCGATCGGCCAGGGTGGCGAATCCGGAGGGGCCGACCTTCACCGACTCGACGAACTGGCGGGTGAAGTGCCGGAGGTCCAGGGAGCCCAGCAGGATCCCGACGGGTGCGCCGTCGACCTGCACGGGGGTGGAAACCACGAAGACGGGACGATTCGACATCTTGCTGACAAGCACCCTGGAGACGACGGTCTCGCCGGCGATCGAGCGCGTGAAGTATTCTCGATCGGCCACGCTCTCCACCTGCGCCCCCTCGGCGGTAGAAATGGCGACCACATCCCCCCGCCCGTTGATGAGCAGAATCTGCTCGTAGTACGCCGCCTGGGCGTTCAGGCGATTCAGCCGGTCCGAGGCGGCGGAGCGCCCCCCCCGCTCCGACGTGCCGCGGCGGAGGGCCGCCCGGAAGACCTCCTCCTCGGCCCAGTCCGTCACCTCGCGTTTACGTTCGCCCGTCCACGCCTCGATGGCCTTGCCGGTCGAGTCGGCCAACTGGGCCAACTGGGCCAGCGCGGACTGGTCCATGGCCTGCTTGGAGACGACATAACTGAGGACGGTCGAGAAGCCGAGCCCGACGACCACGACGAGGATGGCAGGCACCACGATCTTTGCGCGTAGACCGGATATCTTCATGGACCCTCCGTCTTCAGCATCGACAGAACAGAGAGGATGTCGGCCGCGTTTGCCCCGTGGATGCGAACCTGCTTCCGGCGGGCTGTCTCGCCGCGCAGGATCGTGACGCGGGACTTGGGCAGGTCGAGCAGATCGGCCAGAAGAGCGCAGCAGGCGGCATTTGCGGCCCCCTCCACCGGAGGGGCGGTCAGGCGAAGCGCGAGACGGTCCGCCCCCTGAAACACGAACTGGTTCCGCGAGGCGCGGGGCTGGACGTGAACCGTCAGCAGGACGTCGGGCCCGTCCTGCCGGACAACCGGTGGCGCCGGGGTCACTTGGGGGCGGCCGGCCTGTCGGGCTGGGCCTCCAGGAGATCCAGGTGGGTCTTGAGGAGACCGCGCAATTTGGCGGCGAAGAGCTCTCGCTGGCGCCGGAGCTCGGCGATCTCGGCCTGTACCTGGGCGAGCTTCTGGTGGGCCTGATCGAGGAGCTTCTCGGCCCTGAGCTCGGCCTCCTTCATGATCAGGTCCGCTTCGCGCTTGGCGTTCCCCTTGATCTCCTCGGTCATCTTCTGGGCGGTCACCAGGGTGTTGCGGAGAGAATCCTCCCGTTCCTGGTACCCCTTCACCAAGGCGTCCAGGCGCTGGATCAGGGCCGCCTGATCGTTCCCCTGCTGGACGAGGCGGGTCATCTCTTCCGCGATCTGCTCCTGAAACGTGCGCACCTCTTCGGGATCATACCCGCGCATCTTCCGGGCGAACTCTCGCTGGGTGATATCGAGCGGGGAGGTTTCCATTAGCGCATACTCCGTGCGAAGTCCCTGAGCGTGGCCACCAGGAAGCCCTGGGTGAAGTAGATGGCCAGGATGACGACCAAGGGGGAGAGGTCGATCCCCGTCCGCCACGTCGGGAGCCGCCGCCGGATGGGGGCCAGCACGGGCTCGGTGGCGCGGGTGAGAAACTGCACGATGGGATTCCAGGGGTCGGGGTTCACCCACGAGATCAGGGCGCGGATGATGATGCACCAGAGATAGGCCCACAACACGAGGTCGAGGATCTGGGCGATGGCACCGAGGAGGTTGCTGATCACAAACATGGGCTGATGCCTTGTGCGGCCGCGGCGCTCATCGCCTGCCCAGTTCCTGCGAGCGGCGCGTGGCCGCCTCGACCGCGTTGATCAGGGCGGCCCGGACGGCGCCCTGCTCCAGGGCGTGCAGGCCGGCGATGGTGGTCCCGCCCGGCGAGGTGACCATGTCCTTCAGTTCGCCGGGGTGTTTTCCCGTCTCCAGCACCATCGTGGCGGCTCCGCGCACCGTCTGGGCGGCCAGGGTGGTGGCGACGTCCCGGGGGAGGCCCGCCTTTACCCCGGCGTCGGAGAGGGCCTCGATCACGAGGAACACGTAGGCCGGGCCGCTGCCCGAGAGGCCGGTGACGGCATCCATGAGCGCTTCGTCCACGACCACCACCTTCCCCACCGCCTCGAAGAGGCTCCGGGTAGTTGCCAGATCCTCCGGGGTGGCCAGATTGCCCCGTGCAAGCGCGCTCATCCCCTCCAGCACCAGGGCCGGGGTGTTGGGCATCACCCGGACGACGCGGACGGGGCGGAGAAAGGCCTCGGCGATGGCCGCGGTGGAAATCCCGGCGGCGATGGAGATGACGAGCTGCCGCTCGGTGATGACCCTCCGCAAATCGTCCAGCGCCCCGGTCATGACCTGGGGCTTGACCGCCAACAGGACGATGTCGGCCTGTGCGGCCGCCTCGGCATTGCTGCCGGAGGTTTCGATGCCGTAGGTGTCCCGCAGGTACGCCAGCCGGTCCGCGCGCACGTCGGTCGCGATGACCTGTTCCGGCGCCAGCCGCTTCGCCGCCAGGATCCCGCGGAGCAGCGCCTCCGCCATGTTTCCGCCGCCGATAAATGTCAGCCGCTTCCCGTTCGCCATGGGCACCTCCGTCGGGGTTTTATAGCCCCCGCATCCCTGGAAGTCAAGCATCTCCGCCACTCGCGAGCCGCCCGTGAACCATTTCCCTCGGACGATCCGCTGCCGGGGAGCGGTCGATTGGGTCGTGTGACATTCGGCAAGACGGCCTTGCGGTTTCCTGGCCGCGTAAGGTATACATACGCGGTACCCGTCCAGCTAGTGTCGTGGGTCGGAAGTCGGTCGCACACTAAGCCGGGGCCACCAGGGTCTCCCGGAGCGCCGCCCCCGCGGGCTCCCCCGTCCCCGGCACGGAGGTCCGCTCCCCGAGCGGACCGACCCGGGGTAAGGGGGAGCCGGCATCGACGGGGGCTAGGCGTCGGAGGGATGCCCTGGTGGACCCGGCTGG